>Ga0255752_10000061_pt1 | contig 117532 bp, 168 predicted proteins | sample 011ome_25_FD_179952 | JGI IMG/M metagenome (GOLD analysis project Ga0255752, IMG submission 179952) | Coastal salt marsh microbial communities from the Groves Creek Marsh, Skidaway Island, Georgia - 011512CT metaG (version 2) | ecosystem: Environmental > Aquatic > Marine > Intertidal zone >...
AAGTTCGGTGTTGACCCCGCAACGGTAGATGCAGTAAAGAATTTTAGTTTTACAGAATCCTTCAACAAAATTGTAGATAGTGTATTCCAACTGCCCAAAAAGGCAATAGCATGGATAAGTGATAAGTTCACATCTATCAGTGAGACCGTTGGAGAATTCATAACCAATGTTATGGGAGACCCTGTTGGTTTCATATCAAAAATAATCGCTGCACCTTATGAACTGTTACAGAAAGGTGTCGCATGGATTCTTAGCAAACTAGGATTTGAGAATGCAGCCGAAGATGTTGAGGGTTTTGATATTGCAGGGAAGCTTAAAGAAGTTATTAGTGGTGTGATCAAACTGTTCACCGATGCAATTGACTTTTACATTGGGATTTTCACGAAAGGGGCAGACTTAATTGGTGGTCTCGTATCTGGTGACTACAGTATCAGTGACGTGTTCAAAGAAATCCTACGTAACATCCTACCAGACCCATCGAAAGACCGTAAGTGGTATGATCCTATCGGACTTGTTCAGAGATCAATACCAAAATCCGTTTACGAGTATGCGGGTATCAATCCTGAGACAGGAGGGGTTCTTGAGGAACTTCCGGTGAGAACTCCGGAAGTCGAAGTGCCGGATACTACTGTTGCTGTCAAACCAACACTAGACGAAGAACAGTTGAAAAAAGATACCGAATCGGCACAGAGAGCAACTAGAATTGAGATTCCGCTTGAAACCAGATCACCTGTTGTGGGTGCGGCCGCAGAGACCGATAATGTACGTGTTGAGAGACCCCCAGTACCTCAACGTGAAGGTGTTCGGTTACAAATGGATCAGGAACAAACCGAAAACGCACAACAACAACAGAAAGCTTCTGTGATTGCAATGCAGAGTAACGTATCTCAGTCTACGGTAAACAACACGAACGTCAACAATAACTCTTCGGTTGGTATTACAGGAACTTCAGGCGACCCGTTAGATAGGTCTTGGGGAGTATAAAAAAGGGGGACTTAGTGTCCCCCTTATCATTTAGTCTTCTTGTGCCATCTTAGCGAAGTAAGACAAGGTATCATCCTCATCCTCTTCCGCACCAACCGCAGGTGCAGGTGCACTCACGATTTCAGGTTCAGGCGCAGATCGACCAACGTTAGATTCTGCAGACTGAGAAACGTTTGCAGTCGCAGCGACAGCACCCGCACCAGTTGCTTCACCCAACACTAGAGACAGACGTGCCTTGAGTTCATCGTAAGACTTGTAGGTCTTAGGATCAGTGAACTCAGCCAGATCATGCATCTGGTTGTAGGTTGCCTCTAGTTTCACTTCGTCCGCTTCGAACAAAGCAGAAGGTGCTTTGAACTCAGACTTGTCGTAGTTACGGTAACCCGCAACGTTACGAATCTTGAGCTGGAAGTCCGCACCATTCCAGAAGTCAAACGGATTTACTGGTTCTTCGCCAGGAAACTCCGGTTGCATCTTGTCCATGATCTTGTCAAAAATCTTCTTACCAAAATCATAGAGGAATACTTTTCCGTTATTCGCAGGGTTAGAAGGATCGCTCACAACAAGAACGTTCGACACGTAGTGAAGACGGCGCTTCTGTTTACGTGCAACTTCTTTGTCGTCTTCGATACCAGAGTTCCAGAGTCGAGAGTTCAACTCAGACACCGGATCGTTCTGACCAATCGTGGTCAAAGACTTCTCAATGTACCACTGACCAGCAGGGCCTTTGAAGAAGTGATCCCAGTAACGAACCCAAGGGAGTTCCGAACCCGCACCCGCAGGAAGGAAACGAATAACAGCATAACCGTTACCGCTCTCATCGACAGTAGGTTTCCAGAAACGGTCATCACCGTAGGATTTTTTCTCAGTACCACCACCGTTCATTTCTTGGGCGGCAGATACCAGTTTAGAAACGTCCAAGGACTTGGACTTAAGATCAGCAAAGCTCATATATTTCTCCGTATGTATTTGTATAACTTTGTATTAATGTTTATCCACATTACCATCATATAGTAACACTATTTATATGCCGTGTCAAGCATCTTTTAACCAAACTACCAAGGAGGTTCTTTTTCCTTGAGTTACTTCGGTTATCTCATGGTATACAGTTCTTGAATCGAAAACGACAGTCTCTCCGACTTTCAAATCAATCACTCTACCAACTTGATCGTCTTTACCATCAAAGACGACTAGATCGCCTCCAATCAAATTATCGGACTTATCCAACAACGTGATCGTAGACCATTTTCTTTGTCTAGATTTGGGTATGTTTCTAGACTCATCTAGGTGTTTTGTAAACTTTCCACCGATAGTATATATCAAAATATCGAATTGGGAAACCCTTGATCCATCATTCACATGATCTTCAACCTCTCGACATGTCTCAGGGTACATATTGTAATGTGCAACTATTCTAGTAGTTTTCCTCATACTAAGATCCTTTTGTTTACTCTTAGTATCCGTATAAATGAGGGCTTCTTCTTTCGCAAACGAATCTATGGATGATAGAAGGTCTTCAATAGATTCCTTCGATAGTACCTTTACGCCAACCATGACACAAGAACTTCCCTGTATCCACGTTCAATAAGGGTACACTCATGCACATTCGTCGCAGGAAAGAATGCTGTCTCACCAATCTCCAAATCCATCTCGTAGGGAATACCCTCATTGAATGCAATCAGGATACCACCAACCAGATCAGGGGACTTGTCAATCATAGTGATGGCAGTCACCTTACGCACCGTGTGCGCCATCGTACCGTGAACCTCATGTTCATCATAGGTATCGATATGTCGTCTCAGGTAGTCGCCCTCGACGTACCGTAGGTAGTTGGTATCGATAACCTTGAGTCCCGCATCAGCCCATGCACATTCGAACTCAAAGTTGATATCATCAATCATGTCAGTAGTAATCACCTTGTTCATACTATGACGAATCTTTTCACCACGGTAGTCCGCAGTATATTCCTCGTGGTTACCATTATTCAATCGATCAAGGTAACCATATTCACAAGAACCCTTTGTCAGGTGCGAAGTCAACCAAGGAGCTTCTAACTCCCGCAAGTCTTGCACCTGTTCGTCTGTGAGTACTCGTTTAACTGAGGGTTTGAATTTAAACATCCAAAGTTCCTGTATTGTTTTTGATAAAGTTGAGACCAGTCGCTTCCGCTTCTAGTTTCGACTTAATAGGGTCATTGAGATACTTCTTAATGTCTTCGATCTCAATACCGTTCTCTTCACACAGATGGACTATCGTATCGATATAGTTCATCTTCGTCCGTATCACCGTCTCCTCGACCATCTTCGAAAAGCTCTTCTTCGTCAGGAAGTTCTGTTCGTTCTCTTCGATCTGGACTCCACTCTTTTCCATACCACCTCTCCTGAAGTTCCTGTGTCCATACTTGACCAATGTCCGGATAGAACGTACCGAAGTCTCTCTTCGGTGTACCGTCCGGATAGTATGCCATTGCAATACAGACACGTTGAACTCTTTGTTCGCCATTCGCACCATATCTAAAATCAGACCAGTTGCCTGAAGATAAGTACGACTTCATATTCTTGATGTAAACTTCAAGACTCTGATACTCGGCCCTCTCCTTCCAATTAGAAGAGTCCTTCATAGTCTTCATACCACGAAGTTTCATCTCATTATCTTTGATCCACTCCTTGACCTTCTTCCAATTAAGGTAATGGTCTTCGGGTAGATCACGAATCGAATGATGGACAGAAAGCGCACCCGTATGACCACGTGCTTCACGTGCCTTCGCAAGACGCTCTGCAGCAGCCTTGCGTTGTTCTTCGGTCATGGGTTTACGCTTTCGTTTTACCTTCTTGCGTTCGAAACCCAACTTATCCAACATCTTCTGTTGTTTGAGTTTACGGGTCTCTGCAGCTTTCTGTCCTTTAGTCATTGTTACGCCTTGTTAAAGGTTAAAACCTTATCTATGCGAAACGAACGCCACTCCTGAATGTCAGTATCAAAGACACGCAGGGTAGACTCGCCACCCACAGTCTGATCAACCGTACCGCCTTTCGGCATCTTATCAACAGGAATAGAATCCTGAACTAGGGTAGCGGACATCTCACGAATCGCACCATCCTTTACTTTCTCAAACGACAGTTTGACAGCTCCTTCACGGAGCATACCTAACATGTCGTCACGACTTAGATCAATAGCCATCATTTTTTTCTCCTTTTACACGATCACCATAATGTGAATCAAGATAACGGTCAGTATCCGACCAGTGCATACTAGATTGATCATCTAGTTTATCCAGCGCCTTCTCATACTTCTTCACAAGAGTATGTGCTCGACGTTGGCTCTGTTGACGTTGCTGAATCTTCAATGCAGCTCGTCGAATCATTGCGTACCTCTCTGCTTTTTTAAGTGCGTCCATTATATACTTATACTACCTCTTCTGTCAAGAACCAATTTGGAATTTTTCGTTTCGTCCACTTCATATCAAAACGAGACTGTTTAGTCTGGTAGAAGTTCCGGTAGGACGCAACCGGATCGCCTTCAACTATACACTCAGGATGAGTCTTGAATGCGAGTTTGAATGGGGTGAACCCTCCTTTGGGGATGTTCGCAGGCAAACGTGAGAGACGATTACCGAACTTCTCCCAAGACTTGTGTACCTTACCGTAACGATAGGTGTACTCCTTACAGAGTTCCATCCAGTGACGGTAGTGCCATTGGTAGTTCGAATCTGACTCCATAGTCCACAGAGTCGAAGGGTGTTTGGGGTGTGCAATCTTGTAGAGGTCTTCGTTACCACCATCAAGAACACGATGAACAGTACACAACATCTGAGCTGACTCAAGGGGCATCTTCACCACATGTTTATCGCATTGCGAACGTGCAGAGTCAATTGCACACGGGAACTTGAATCCCCGTTTATCGTCATACTCAATACCAAATATATTCATCACTCAACCTCTACGATGATACCTTCATCGGTACTACGGATGCGTTTCACAATCAAAGGTTCATCACCCTTCTGACCACCAAGAATCTCATCGTAGTAAACCTTGGAACCAACCGCAATATACGGGCCACCGCTCGCATCAAACATACCAAGATCATCATGGTCAATGCCTTCCTGAAGGTGTTTGCCACCAACCCGACAATACTTCATGGAGTCGCCTTCCATGACGAACTTGTATTCGTTGTCACCGATTTTCTCGTAGTGATACTCATCACCATAACGATTCTTCATCACTCAACCCCCATTTCCTTCGCAAGTTTCTTCGCATACTTGTATGCACTCTTCAGATTCTTCAGAAGTTCCTCAACATCTTTGAAGTGAATTGGAACGATCTGGTCTGAGCCAGGAACAGTATAACTATTGAGTTCTTGATCGATCAACTCTTTAATAGACTTCTTTTCAATATAAGAAGGTTCGCAAGCGTCACCAAGGTATACACCAACTTCAACGAAACCATCTTGGGTGATCCAAGGAGCCGCATCAATCTCAATATAAGTTTTAGTAGTCATTTTTAAAACCTCCATCACTGTCATAGAAATTTTCGTCTATGCACTTGTTACGGCCCAAGACTCCTGTCTTCTTGGACTCCTTTTTACGGTCAGTCATCGTGACCGCCTTGTTAAACTTGCGACTAAACTTCGCTACCGGATTCTGGTTTCTTGTCTTCTTCGGCATAATACATATCCTTCAACCAGTGGGAGTACTTCCCCACATACTCATCAAACGTCATGACAGTTTCCTTGTACAGGACAACCTCTTCACGATACTCATAATACTTCTCTCGCAGAAAACTTTTGAATTCCATTATTCACTCCTAGTTATTGAACTCAGCAAAGTGGGGGAAGCAGTCCATGAAGAGAGTCTTCTCAAGACGATACGCTTCCTTCTCCCAAGGTTGGTTTTCATATTCGAAGTTGTCCGCACGGCGACCCTTCCAAGCCCAACCGCTTTCGTTGTTCAACTGACCACGAAGGAACTGGCGAGCGTGAACCATCTCGTGAGCGAGAGTCTGCATCATCTCAATGAAACCGAGTTTCCGACCAGTGGCGGGACACTTCTTGGCAATGTGAATCTCAGCGTACTCACCCTTCTGACCATCGCAGAGACCGAACGCATCACACTTGTTGACAAACTTGATAACAATAGCGGGTTTACGGAGACGGGCCATACCCAACTCACGGATAAGGTTTTCGACAAAGAAATAAACAACCGCTTTGTTCTTGACTTGACCTTCAATCGCAAAATTCATCATGGTAACACCTCTCTCATCAACTTAGGGTACTATTATCTCAAGAAATGGGGTCAAAGTCAACACCTTTTTCATGGATTTTTTCGATCATTATCTCCGGATCGATAGGTTTTATCGATTACGACCCTTCAGGAGGGCATGGATCAACTTCGCCTCCTTACCCTTGATTCGGGGGTCTTTTTTGATGGACTTATCCACAGCCTCTTTATTGTATTTCGACATCACTTCACCTCCGCTACATTGCAGTAGTCTTCGGTCAGACGTTTGACCTCTAGGGTGGCCACCCCGTTGGGGTTAGATGAAGCGGGAACGTCCCGCACGATAACGGTAGAACCTACCGCCATACCAATGGTTGATGGAAAGTTTTGGGTAACACAATCAAAAGATAAAGTCATTACAGTACTCCTGCTTCTCGCATTTCATCTTCAATAGAGGCGTGGTTCTTTGCGTTCTCACGCAGTCGCCAAATCAACATACGTCCTTTGCGGGACAACTGAAAGGTAGAACCCACACGGCTCAGACGGTAGTAGTCAGTCTCACAACAGCAAGCCCGCAAACGGATAATCTCTTCAAGAGCGTATTGTTCGGTAATACCGATGCTTTTCAGAGAGAAGTCTCTCAACATAAAGCCGTAGTGGATCTGTTCAAATCGTTCAAATTTCATAATCTATTCTCCCCCAATCAACAAAGACATTATCTCATAACTAAAACAAGAAAGCAACACTTTTTTTGACTTTTTTTAGAATATTTTCTACTTACCGATGTGTTTGATATCACTTTTTGGAATAACCTGATACGCACCCTTATTGTACGCAGGCGCAACGGTAAACTTCTTGGATTCCTCTACCATGTAGGATTTGTCCGCCTCAGGGCGGTACTCTGTGACCCCTACAGAGGGGTAATTGGGGGTATCCCTCCGAAAGGGTTCGGATGGGGTATAGGGTACGAACTCCCTCTCCCTAGACTTGGTTTTAGTCCAACAGTTGACCTTCTTCTTACGACCACTGGCGTAATGACGCATAGAACCATGAAACATTAATATAACTCCTAACTTGCCTTTTTTCTACCCTCGTTCTGGGATTTGAATTTCGCAAGTTTCTTTTTTCTCTTGAGTTTACTGTTAAATTGATTCTTAGTCTCGTTAGGTTTAACGTAGTACTTTCTCTTCTTAACTTCCGCTACGATACCTGCTTTGTTGCAGGCTCTCTTGAATCTATTCAACATCTTGGTGAAGTCTTCGGTGTACTGACCTTTGTATCCAGTTGTTCTAGGCGTTACTTGTGGCATATTTCTCCTGTGTTGTGAATGAGTCGAACTCATTCGGGTTAATCTTATCGAATCCAAAATCTGCTACGGCGTACTTGGTGCGGCCGCACAGAATGTGGTCACCCACAGAGGTCGAACGAAGACCCATCACTTGACCAGTACGCTTACTGACGGGCAGATCAGCCATGACAGTCACGTCTTCAGAAAAGTCGGGGTTCTGGTGAATCTCACCACCAAATTCAAACTCTGATTCACGAGACCAAGAACCCGCAAGGTTCTGAGTTCGATGGTAGGCGTACTCAAGGGCCTCCATGACAGGCATATCATCGGAAACGTCAACGAACGCAACTAGACGTGAAGACTCTTCAAACGCACGGTGGATAACTGATAACTTCATAATTTACTTCCTCTCATCAATTTACAGAGGTAAGTGTATCAGCTTCTGTGGGGGTTGTCAAGCGTATAAATAGAAAAAAGTGAAATTTTTTTAAAAACAGGTATAAATATGAGTGACGAACTATTTGACTTTGGGTTCACCTTCGCAAACGAGAATGAACTGGAAGTCGTACAACAGGCACAGCAGACTGTATCTCAGAATACCACTGCGGTCATTTCTACTCAGGAGAAACTCGACAAGTTGTTCAATGCGGTTCAACCCCTACTGAACAACCTGAAACAGAATCCAGAGAAGGAATATATACTATGGCCTAACAGACTAGAGAAGATCGAACAGTTTGAAGACCACATTCAGAACATCTACAAGGGATAACCATGTTATATAAAAGCGACTCAGAGTTTATTGTTTACACTAGAGATGAAGATGGTCTCTATCAATCCAAGATTGTTCATAAATCCGTGAAGACTGATCTTTACGGTGAACTTAACGGTAGATTGAAGAACTATAAGACTACAGTGCAACCTCTGTTAACCTACAAGACAGAGACACAGAACGGCATGTTGGCGGTAATGACACGTGGCCCTGTACTACTTAACATTCTCGCTGGACGTGGATATAAGAACGTTCTGTTTGTGGGTCACTACAATCAGGGCGAAACTATGAACTGGATGTTAGACACCGCAAGCGACAGAATCCTTGATGCTATCCCCTATGAGTCTAGAAACGTATCTGCAGTGATGGATTTCAATGTAAGTTATCAGTTCCTCCCTATCCTTGCAAAGGTCTATGGATATGGGTTCAATGTGACAATCACTAAACCACCCGAGTCGAAACATAACGGTGCAATGCACTATCTGTATGAGAAATGGGATATCCCAACCATTGAGACCAACAAACAATACAAGCACGGTAGTGAGTCTACTACCCCGTTGACTCAACCAGAAGAACCGTTTGATGCGATTGTATTCTTGGGTGTTCCTAAGAAATATGACGATACCACTTTCACATCTCAACAAATCAAATCGAGATGGGGCGGTGCATTAAAGGCTGGTGGTGAGTTGGTCGATATCTATTACGGTGAAGCAGATAAGTTGAAATTCTCTGATAGAGAGAGTATCAAAGACATCAACCCTCAGATTGTGAAGGCATTCTCAAATCGTGCAGAGTGGGATCAGGAAGTGGTGACAGGTAGACCTACCCACTTCCAAGCAATCGAAAGGTGCGTTACTGTAGTTTAATCCCAGTCTACGTTCTTCGGGACGTAGGCTTTGATCTTCGCACGAATCTCTTTATCTAACTTGTCAACGGACGTAGGTGCTTTACCCGCACGTTTTACGTAGAAGTAGTTTGCGTCCTTGACATAAGAACCACCCTTACCCGACTTGACTAGGTTTGCATCAACACCAACTTTGTTGAATGCGAACACGATGTCTCCATCAATGTACTTCTTGAGACGTGACCCCATGTTGATGATGTCGCCCATAGTGTTTGCGGCACCACGATGAGTGTTGATTAGAATATCTGAAGATACGGTACGTGAACGTGCAGCATTCTGTTTCTGTGCAACTTCGATGTCGTTGACCACCCAGACGATGTGAATGTTCTTCTTGTCATAACCCAACATAGATGCATCACGTGCAACCTTGTCGAGTTTGTCTAGGGACTTCAGAGTCATGTCAAAGATGATGTTGGGTTTACGATCTTCGGGTGCAGTGAGGACACTACGGTAGAATGCCTGTTCCTTACGCTTGTCGATCTTGAGATACTCGCCCATGATGTCATGGAGCTTGCCTACATTCTCAGTGTTCTTGAGATTGTTGGCAAGGTCTTCCAGATCAACACCAAGTTCTTTGGCGACACGTCTCTTGATTGCGGGAGTCTTAGATGCAAGAGTCTTGAGTTCATCCACATCAAAAACCTTACCTTCTAAACCAACCAGATTCCCCAGAACAAAACCCTTACCCGATCCTGCACCACCGGCCATAAGGACGATGTTACCGTACTTGGGATATGCTTTGCCACCAAAGGTGATCAGTTTTTCTAGAAGTGTTTCTGCTTCTTCTAACAAGAAGTTTTGTTCGGTAAGGAACGATGTAAACTTTTGCATTGACTGCGAACCCTGAAAGTAAATTTATATGTTTATTTATACAAATAGGGCAATCAAGAACGCAATAGTCCACCAAATATGAACGTTGGGATGAGCCTTCCAAACGTGTTTAAAATCTTCCCATGTCTTTTTTAGAAACCACACACATTCTTCTTTAATGTCCTGCCACATTTTTCTTTACCTCTGTTACAATAGTTACGTTATCTGGAATCTCAATCCTAATCTTATTATGACTATGATAGAGGTAGAACTTGGTGTTCTTAAACTCTTTAAATATCATAGTGAAGACTGGGCGCCAGTTATTCGCAAGTCGAAAAGTGTTGGCGTGACCCCTATCACTTTCTAGGATCAAGTCTGTAGAACTTCTCAGGTTCAACTCAAACATAGAGTCGAACCCATAGATGTGAACCTCATCTGCTTTCAGTGCACGGCACGCATAGTCTACTGCCATGTGACCACAACTATAATTGGTTGCAGCCTGTCCTTCTGACTGTCCCGGCAACTGTGCGTATTTAGGAACGTGTTGATGAAATGCTTTAATGTTTTGAGAATATTTTAGATAGAATGAGGGTTGCATTTCCATCCATCGACGGGGACGCATACCCAACACCCAATCATACATGTCAAGTTTAACATGACCCTCAGCGAGGGCTTTCATCATCTTAAAATCGACCATGCAAGTCGCAAATACTTCCTTACGAGGAATCTCAAAAGGAGGCATATTACAGATCAACAACTTGCCTGGCGTACCACGCTTAAACATAAAAGCATGGTCACCATTACCCAAAACATTAATTCTCATTATCTACCCTTTCATTTTCTCAACAGCAGCGTCATAATCTTCTTGAGACACAATCCCTTCACGGAGAAGTTTCTCACGGTTGACCATATGTTTGGCCTGAATCTCTTCCTTCGATCCACCAAAGTAAGGTACACAATGACCTTCACGAATCATGATATCAGTGACGGGAGTCCATCTATCTAGTTCTCCGTCATACACTTCGAAGTCACCAAGGATACGTCCAAACTTACCCTTCATGTCCTCACCGTGTTTATCTTCAGTGGTGATCAGTTTTGCACCGCCCTTCAACAGTTCCTTGAGACGTGCCTTTGCAGCCTCACCAAACAGGTCTTCTACTCTGTCACGGGTACGTGACTCAGGTGTATCAATGCCCATGATACGAACACGTTCGTCCTTGAGACAGATACCAAATCCCATATCGATATCCACATCGACGGTATCTCCGTCTACTATTTTGATGATGTCTACATCATACTTGTTATGGTTAGGCATTATACTACTCCTTGAAGTACTTGTCAAGAACTTCTAAGATGTCGTCATACTCAGCCATCTTGTGAAGTTCAGTTTGAATTGAACCCAGCACATCGGGATGTTCTCCGATACCTGCGGGGTTGTTGAGATAAACATCTACGTTGTACCGATGTTTCTCAATGTTACCAGTGGCAAAATCACGAACCGCTTGGATCGCTCTCTGTCTCCTGTCCATCTTTTTCTTCCTCATCGTTTGTGTTGATAGTACGGTAGTACACCACAACTTCTTTTAATTGGTTTATGTATCGACGAATTTCCTGCATGTTGTATGCCATCAACTCGTAGTCTCCAACGGACATTGCAACGAAGACCAACTGTCCTTCGTGTCTCTTCTTGATATCCTCAAGGAAGGTGTCAACGTTCTGATCTGATACCACATACCACTGAGGGTCTCTCAACTGAATCGCACGGGGCATGGTGGGGTGTGTGATCGGAATCTGTATTTCGACGGTTCGAATCTCTACCGGAATGGGAGCAGGCGGTTCTTTCTTACCCCAAGAGAAACCTAGAGAAGTACAACCACTAGTTATCGTCAATAGCGTCGATATCAGTAGTATCTTGCTCAATCGTTCTGAAAACATCACTTGTCCCCTTGTTAATTCTTGTTTCGATTAGACCAGGCTTTGCGGCCGCCAGTTTCGACAGATTGTGTCGAGCGAAGATTGCGAGGTAACGTTGTGCCTCTGCTTCAATCTCCTGATTACGAGTACTCATGGTGTTGAGTGCCTCTGTAGTCTTCTGCAGATTGTTCTGCAATGCTTCGATAGTACGGACTTGTTCCGCCTGTCGAGTTTCGAACGCAGTGATTACACCTGCCTGCGTCTGTAGTTGGGCATTAAGGTCTGCGATCTGTCCTTGTGTCGTTTGGAAGTAAATGTATCCAACTCCACCCATCGCAACGATAATGCCGAATAGTACTTTACTAAACATTACTCATTTGCTCCCTTATAACGTCTTTACCTTTTTGACCAGTGTGGTGAACAATTAACGGGTCTTTGACCGCAGTATTGTCCAAATAATCTAGTCGTAGTGTATTGTATTTATGCGGCAATGGTTCTATGATTGACATCTTCATAATCTCATCACCACCCATCATTGCATACAATGTCTCCTGATCACCCTGCCAAGGATCACTAATACACTGTTCTGCCCATGCACGGAGGATATTGGGTTTACCTTCCCAAACCACAACACCAGAGTTGTACCATGTACCGTAATCGCCACGTCTGCGAGTCCACGGTCTATCTTCCACCATACCAATCTTGAAAGGTACGGTCAGGTCAAAGATGTCGGAGATGTCTCCTAGAACTTCACAGTCAGTATCCAACCAACAGACTTTGTGTGCTTCTTCACACGCACGTAACATCGCAGAAGGTTTCTTGAACCATCCGTCTGCCTGAGTGTGTAGTAGAATAGACTCACCAATCTCCTTGTCAACCCATTGACGCATCTCATCGGACATACCAAAGTCGATGACCTTCAATGGGGTCTTGTTGGTCTCACGAAAGTTGTCCCAAAACCAAGGGAGTTGCCATTCTGTGTTTACATCACATCCAGTGATGAATAACTTATCAATCATATTCTCCGTATCCAAATTCATTAAAAGTTTCAGAATCAATCTCACGTATTTCGGCAAGAAACTCCTTCGGGATGGACTCGTGTGCATCAACCAAGCTTGTGTCCACTCCCTGATAATTATATCTATAGGCATCTAATCTATTGGTAGTCTGGAATATAGGTTGTAACTTAACCGCAACTTCATTCACCAAATCTTCATGTCGAAGAATAATGTCACACCCCTTCCAGTAAATAGTTTGGGGTCTTCTGAAGGCTTGAATTTGATTAATGTTGCCGGGCCCTTCCCAAAATTTCCTAAAAGATATTTGATCCTTCCTTGCTTTGTCACGATTTATGTACCGCCAAAAACTTAGGTATCTCATATAAGGGTGTCTAACTATACATACCGTCTTATCAATCTTAAACGGTTCACCGTTAATATGTAAAGACATCATCTTATCACGGGCATGGTGTTGTCTAAACTTATAACTATCCCACTCTGGTTTTTTGTTATCATAAAGCCAACCATTCAAGGAAGACCCACCCGTCCTTGGATTATGAATAAAACCAAGTGTACCGTGTTCTTTCATATCAATGATTTGAGAACCAGCAATCTTCTCAGGAGAGTTAATTTCCAACATTTAGAATCTCATAGTCTTGATTATAATTGTGTTTCGCAAGGCAACCACGTTCTACCTGAATTGTTGTAAAACTATCATCAGCCTTAGCAATGAATGGATAATGTTCTTGCAACCAAGAGAAAGTGTCCATAGACAAAAACACGTCTGTCGGTTTCGCAAACACCTTTGCCTGTCTAATCAGTGACTCTGCGCCACGTGGATTTACCTGATATGCATGAGCGCCTGGAAAGTACCTCTTAGTAGTCAGTGGGCCTGTTCCAAGGTGTTGGGGTGTAATGAACTTACCATAACTAGGTTCACCGATATTCATACAACCCACAAATGGTTTGTTAGGAACGGGTTCAAGTAATACGGCATCATGTTCAAATATGGTGATGGGTGTATTCAATCGGATACACTTCTTCCACAAACTATAGTGAGATAGGAATGCAGAGAGACAGTTGAGGTAACGTGAGTACACCTCTTCGAACCCACGAGGATCGATACCCTCTCGTTCTGCAATCTTTTCAGGATCGTCATTTGGAGTTACCGCATGGAATTTTTCAATGAAGGTGTTGTTCCTAACTCCAGAACGAATACAACGTTCCGCAGCTTCTACAGACTTTTCATTGTCCATGATAGTGATTACATAGTTTTTCATTCACTTACCACGAGTTTTACGTGTTCATATTCTACCACACCACACTGCAGTCCGTCAAGTTCTACGGGTAGTGCTTTTGACCAGTCCAGATAAACGATCTGTTCGGGTTTCAAAGGAACGTCTTCTGCAACCGCAATTACCACAGCGGGTTTCGAACCAGAAGGTTTAGTTGATAAAACTAGACCACTCTCGGTGGTCTGATCCATTTTGTGTTCTGTGAATAGAACACTGTTATTCAATACTTTCATATTAACCTGTCGTCGATGAGGTTGTTCCCTGAACCACACTGTAATATGGCCAGCATGTCTGCATCCAAGGGAAGAACTGTTTGCACATAAGTGCGTCATTAGGCCACATACCAATCTCAGCAACTTTGTCCAAGAGTTTCTTTGCAGCCCACGGTTTAATGATATACGCAGAGTTTCCTGCGATACCTTGAGGTAGAGGATCGTCTCCGATCTGATCTACAGAGGGAACCTTATGGAACCCAAACTTACCAAATAATGCATTGTGATATACCGATGCTTTACGGGTTGCACCGATAGGAGAATTTAGTCCTAGAATACCGCCCGTGAAAGAACCTGTTGGTTGTTCTTTAACAACCTTAGACATATTCTCCCACTTTGTTTTTTCATCCCAATTGAGTACTTGCATCTCCTTAGTATCTTTCCATCTCTCCCACCACTGATCTGTTAACATTAGGGGTCGGGGTGTAGAGACATCTTCCCACTTAAAAGGACGAATGAACAAAGCGTCTTGTTCTAAAACCATCATGGGTTCGTTTATGTCGATGCAATATTGCCACGCCCGCATGTGCGAGACCATACATGCAATAACCTTCTTGATATCATTCGCACGATATGCTTTGCGGTAGAGTCCTGTTCTCAAATCAAGTCCATTGTCAGACTCATTGATAGGCCATGACCATTGCGCTTTCGTCACGTCACAGTAGGTGATAGACTCAAGTCCTCTCTGTGCAGTATTAGGTGTAGAGGCATCAAGAATAAGAGGATTGATGCGAGACCAAGTATATTCAATTGAATTTAACAAACGTCTAGTAACATGTGTCGCAGCTGCGTCACCAGTAAGTGAAATGATAACCGCCTTGATATAACGGTTACCTTCCAAATCTACTTGTGTGGGTTCGGGACTCTCAACTTTATTTGCCATTTCTATCGCTTCAACAACGTCCATATCATATCCAGTAATTCTTCGTTGCTCCGGTATCGAAATCAAATCCCCAGTGATCAATGTCCTTCTTATACCAATCAGCAATGATTTGAATCGTCTTGTCGGTGTACATATCTTGATACGTACCTTTATGTAGGTTTGTCACATTGCGAGGTTCTGGATTGAACAATACACCAAAGTAATCCTTGACATCCTCATTGTAGTTTTCAAATCGAAGGATGTCACATCTTACCTTACCATCTTTATCACAGACATGATCGTATGCCGGATACCAACCACGGACTGCACGATGCCACATGTACTCTTCGCCACCCCACTTGTGACGTTCTTCCAGAAAGGCCTCAAACGAAGACACGTCTGCATAGTTCTTCTGACCGTAGACGTTGGAGTCTTTCTCCACCTCAATAACTTTCTTTGCAAAGAAGTATCGGGATACCACACGAGACCAAGGGTTGCGAACAATCGCAAAGGCACGATAGTTATCACGAATCTCTGGTTTGACATCTCTCCACCGTGCGTGTTCGTAACCCATATCGTCGCCAGTCTGTATCATCTTTTCTTCCAGACCTTTCGTGTACTCCCTGTTCTTGTGGTGATTGGGAGTACAAGGAATAATCATCTTACGCAGTTCTGCGTTGCGACGAATGGTCATACCCCCGTTCTTAGGGATATGAATGAACAACTTACTCGACACCATACTTAACTCTCAGAATGTAACCGTCCGGATATGCACCAGAACCAGCAACAGTTGTAGTACGGTAGTCATAGTGTTTAACGTCAAACTGTTCAACCGTATTCATGAATCTAACATGTTCGGGCATACTGTAGAGTTGAGGTCTTGCATCCACCCACGGATGACTCTTCATTCTATCCAACATCCACACGTCTTCTATGAAGTATGCACCGTCTTCCTTTAGAAACTGCATACAGTTTTCGAAGGTCAGTCTGTTTGCCTGAGGCCAGTGTGCACCATCATCGATGATGAAATCGAACTCAACATCACCCCACTCCTTTCTCATTTTCATAGGAAGAGAGGCATTCATACTGTCCGCTTTCAACCACTTGACACGTTCTTCCTTGAGGACATCGATATCATCCGGAGTGTGTCTCTCAAAAATATCGATTGTGTAAATAGTGGCATGAGGAAAATATTCGAGCCACGCCCAAGTACTCTCACCCCGAAAACAACCGATCTCAAGAATATTGAGTTGGTCGTCTCTTCGGTCTGCCATATATTCCTCGTAGCAACGGTCGTACTTGTGTTTCTTGGTGCCTTTGTCGCACCCATACTTGTCGAATAATTCTCTTAACGTTCCCATTTTACATACATCCTATTTCTGTCGGGCATAAACTCAGTCACTTCAAATCCCGTTTCTTCTGCTAACATGATGTGATCCTGTATTCTCCAATTGAAGAACGGAATCTCACCCACCCTATTGTTTCCATGATCTCTGTGGCCTGGATTGCATCTCCAATAGATGCGTGATCCTGTTTCCTTCAGTGAATCCGCCACACGATACACCTGTGTACGTACAAGTTCGATATCACCAAAGTTAATGCTACCTAGACAGAACGCAACATCATACTTCTTTTCGTAAATCTCTGCAAGTTCATAGTCCTCTATTGCACAGACTTCATCAGCTCCAATATCAGTGATATCAATACCGTGAAGGCAGTGAATATGCCGCTTAAAAGGATTAACTCCGCAGCCCACATCCAAGACTCGCTCATTTTCTTTGATTTCATCGATTAACCTAAATCCTGTCCAATAGTACTGATCCAAACCCGCAGTTCTTGAACTGGGCCACGTATTAGTGAAGTAGTCCTTCAAGAAATCATAGTGTGGGTTTATAGACATAGACAACAACGTCCTTCTTCGCATAGGTGTCATTATTAACTCCAAGAATTGATATATTAAATAGTTCTAGTAACTCATATAAGTCTCGGACTTTAGTTACCTTATCCTTGTTGTTATATATGAACCTCATGATACCAGAGTTTTGTTTCTGTATATGATCGAACATGTTGTCCATGTTCTGATACCACCAATAGTCGGGGTAGTCTATAGAGAAACCACCAGCTTCCTTCCACCACTCAATACACTCATAGTCGTTTCGATAGACCATGATGATTGGGTATTTTTTAAAGTTGTCGATTTGACGTGAAAGGGTGTGTGATTTAATGAGACGAATCCCCTCTCCCTTTTCGGAGAAAGGTTTGTCCCATTCGCTTGGTTTGAAATCATACTCCATGCCAGGGTCAAAGTAAGCCCCACAATGGAGTTGACTGTAGTTGTGATGGTAACTTCTTTCTTCGGTTTGATCTGAGATGTCAAAGTCTAAACTTTGATAGATCATATTGGCGACACCAGACCAACGAGAGCCTGGCGCACCTGTGAATAGGATATACCTATTTTCTTTCAGACTTGGGTCTAAGACCTTTCCAGACTTCATTATCTAACCAGTGCTCCTCAACATATTTTACATATTTGTTATTTTGATCTTCTACTAGGATATCATACACTCTTGGGTTGTCGTAGTCAATAGGAAATCCTAGAATATTTCCCAAAGACTTTAAGTACATACATTTATGTAGGTATAGAGTTTCGTGGGATAGAAACGCAAAATCACAGTTGTCCAGACAACGATAGTATGCCATCGCAGTGGGTAGGGTTATTTCATCCCTTACCCTTTCCTGTTGAAGACAGTTGATGTTACGGTCACGAGAGACGATACAAACAGTTACTCTATGACCCGCACTCTTCGCTTCATCAACGAACTCCTGAATGGCAGGAATTCTTTTCTCTCCGTCAAAGACAAATGGGACACTGACGTTTGCGACAACGTAGGTCTCTTTGATCTTCTCTAGGGTAGGAACGGTCAGTTCAGGGTTGACCCAACATTCTGCGAAGGGTTCCTCATCACTCGGAATCCAATACTTCTCTCCAAAGTCCCAACCATAGACATGTTCGCTGAGACCAAGGATTTTACTGAATAGGTGATTACCAGAACCCTGTGGGCCTGTGACCAATAGAATGCGTTTTCCGATTGGTCTGTTTCTGTTATACTCGCTGTTGTCCGACATAGGTACGTACCTTCAATGGGTTAACTTCATCTGTTGGGCCTGTACCAGAGTCAGGCGCAAACACGAAAAGGGTAACGTCTTCACCATCATTACACATAAAATTGTGAAGGGTGTTTCTCTCCATAAAGAACACATCGCCTGGCGCAAGAGGAAAGATTTTATGGTTGTCCAGTTCTACTTCACCGTGACCCGTAAGGATGAGACCAACACGGTGACTCGGGTGTGTATGGAGAGTCTGTTGCATTCCAGCAGGGAAATGCACATAGTTGATTACAGGTAGACCAAGACGGCCAGGGTTTACTGCGGTAGTGTTAGTACCACCGTCCATATAGGACAGATTACCCTGCGAACCACTCTTCACCTTAAAGATGCGTTCGTCATTCATTTTCAAACCAAGAAAATCAATGACGCAAACCTTATGGTTGGGCATCACCTTAAAGTTAACATCATCGGTAGTCTGTGCGGCCGCAAATGTATTGTGTGCTAGAGAACCCTGAACCTGATCAGTCTGCATATAGTATGCAGTACCTTTCGGTTTGAAGCTGGGGTGGTTTAGTCCCCTACCAAATACATGAATGTCAAAGTTCCAGATATCATTGACGGAGTGGGTTTCCCCCTCCTTAACAGTAATCATCATAGCGTAAGTCCTGTTGCCTCCAAAATCTCGGGTGGAACCCAAGGTTTCTTCATACGTTCCGGATGCCATACCATGGCACAAATATTATCCTTGATCCACGATTCTACATCACCTTCGGGGTCTCTGGCAAGTACTACCGAACCACGAGGTTTATGTTTTATATAGGTGGTGTGGAAACTGTTGACAATATGTTCTTCATTGTGCATGTCAAAGACTTTGTGTTCAGAGAACCAGTGTTGTTCTTTCGCCTCTACAACCTGTCCACGCAAAATAGAAGTCAACAAAAAGGCGCCATGACAAATACCCAATACGGGTTTGCCAAGAGAGACCATTGATGTTGCAAGTTCAGTTTCGGTGATGATACGAATGTCTTCGTTCTTACCACCTGTGATGATGAGAAGGTCTAATTCTTCTGCCAATTCATCATAATCTAAGTCACTTCTATTCGGAACAGGAATCAACGTGTGGTTCTTAGTGAGTGGTGATGAATACCAATCGTGATCTAAGAAGTCACCCGTGATTCCTGATCTCTCAGAATATAGAAGGACTCGTTGAGTGAGTCCTATTTTCATAATTTACCAGCCGTATGCTTCGTTTACGAGGTCTCGTGATCCTTCCGCTTCCACGGTGTTTGCACAAGAGATTTCAAAGAGGTCTTTACGCATAGATTCGACGACACGCTGGACACGAGATTGTGTCTCTTCGTCCTTCGCAAGTTGACGCAGTTTCCAACCACCAATTGCACTGTGGAAACCTTCATCTCTTGCGATCTCACGATAGCGAGTAGAAATGAATTCGTCCTGAATGGTATCTGCCATCTGGTTCCAGACTGCTTCCGCACGTCCTTCCGCAACCAACTGATACGCAGCAAGAACTGCTTCGTCGTCCTCTGCACCGTACTTCTCAAGGAGAGTTGCACCCTTTGCGGTGTTCATCTCACGTTCCTTGCGAAGTGCTTCTGCAACGTCCACTTCACCACCAGTGATGTGTTCGATTACTTCCTTGACCATGCGATAGTGTTTCGCTTCGTCTGCAGCCTGCTTCGACAACAGTTCTAGTTCTTTGGGGTCTGCATCGTCTGCCACGTTGGCAATTTGTGCAGAGATTTCGGTCATGTTCATTCTCTCATTGACCATACGACCAATGAAATGATCGACCATTTCTTCTTGGGGAAGTTCACCTTCGAAGTATGCCTTGACGTTCTTTCTAGACGCTTCGAAGAGAGCTTGGTTTTCGTTACGAATGTTCTTTACGAACTCGTTAGGGTTTAACATATTGGTTCTCCTTTAGTTTCACACTCTTAATATAGATATTCACCAATCTTATTTATAAGAACTCGGACTCAAACTTTAAAATTAGTTTGTCATTGCGTACACGATATTCTTGTATTTCCGAAGGATATTTATCCCAAGGCGAACCTGTGGGTAATCCATACAGAAACAAGTCCGCATAGTTAACTACTAGTAGTTCCGAATGTTCTTCAATTGCATCGGGGTTGAAGTCGAGATTTCTCTTGTGAGATTTATCCCAGTACTCTTCGGGTCTATTCTCCCTAGCCTCCTTAATCCATGTGTCATAACATATTTTGACAAACCCATAAAAAGAAACGGGGGGTTTCTCAGTGACATATTTTAACACAATCTTAGAGTATCTATCAATACTTTTACACGATATAACTTTGTCGGGATAGTTCCTTTCAATACCACCCTCCTGAACTGTATACAAATGCAGTTGGTCAAAGTTCCTATCAATACCATCCTGAAATTCAGGTCTCAGTCCACAAGGCCCACACCACTTCTTCAGAAACATGAGTTGTGCGGTATAGTCGAACGAGTCGTCATCCGATGCATCAATCTGATATACAATAGGACAGTCGTACCACTGAAGGTATTTGTGGATATCTTGTTTTGCAACCAAGACTGATTGTTCAGTAGTCTCTAGAGGCCCAGTCGAGTTGTCCAGTTGGACACAGTGAACCGAACCACCATACTCATTGAACCGAACACTACGGCGACAGCCCGGATTGGTTTCCCAATTACCAGACTCTTCTTCGGTGGTGTTGTCCAATAGTTCTGTGAGGAACATGCCACCTGAACCAGACGGGTAACATAGTCCATATCTTACTTTCTGTTTCATATATTGTGCAATAGGGTTATATTTGACTCATTAATGAGACAACATCTTCCCCTTGGTTTGGAAGTTTGTCTTTTAGAAAGAAGTGAATGAAGTGACACTCTTTAATATTATTCGCTGCAGTATATAGACCGTTCCACACTTTGTCCATGTGCTTGACCGGAACGTTGTATTTCTTGAGGAATACATTCAAGAGAGTTTGATCTGTAGACCACTTCCATGCGCCCACCCCGTCCACAAAGTCTTTGAACTCTGCACGTTGAAGGAACTGTTTACCTGTCTGTCCTTTCAAAAGGGGTTTGAAACTTTCACAATTTAGAAGTATCATCCCCATATTAAAGAACTCAAACCCACGTTCTGTCAGTTTGAAATCAAGTTTGTTGTTCTGCAGTTGACTATACTGCATACGAGAGTAGTTGACGATCTTCTGTACGTACCAAGGTTGGATATCCATCTCACGTTCGCACACTGCACCGAAGGCATGTTCAGTCCCAAAGTCTTCGAAGATATTGGGTGCGTCCTCACGGATGTAGATGTCCGCATCGATGATTGCAATTTGATCGTAGTTGTCGATATAGTCGAAGGCCACTTCCTTCTCAAAGATAGGAAGGTAACCACCATACTTCTCAAATGACTCACGAGACCGGCCCATGTTAAATGGATCGGGTGCAATACGATACACCGGAGAACGTTGCACATAATGTACAATATCATGCTTTTGGCAATAATAAGAAACACTTTCAATACAGTGTTCGTATAATTTAGACGGTTTACCTACGGCAACCTGATAGATCATTCGTTTCATTAGTGAATTTTTCTTACTTCATAATTAAAGGGGACTTCAACACTGAGGGTGATCTTACTTCCTTCAACAGTCACCCCTTCCAACCTTTTGTTGTTTAACTTTCCAACAGACTTAAGTTTATAGACTGTCTTCGCCTTAGGATCAGTATCGTACCAGATAGTTACATGGTACTCTTCCTTGGTCAAGTCTAACCACCACTTTTTGAGTTTGTTCATATCTTTACCTGTAATCGTTTAGATTGAATTCTGTACCTATCATCTTATGTAGGTCACGATCATGGTTAGTATACACTAATACCTCGGGATCGTCAAGTAGAAAATCGCAGTCTCTACAATAGTTCGGATAGTCACCAGTCCTATGCGCCTGTCTCAGAGCAGAGTACTCTTCTCCCCGAATAATCTCTTCGATTGTGTTTTCGCTAGCGTGTCCAAGGACGGCTTCTTCGTCTCTTCCAAGAACCTGACAGCAAGGATGAACAGCACCCCGTTTACCGTCAAGACCGCCAGCACGGATAACAACGTCTGGACTAAAAGGTCTGCCACAAGTCTTTACCTCTCCTTTACGTGCATTCTCACCAATGTCATATGCACCACTCCAATTGTGCATCTTCCAGATTTCTGTTTTAACACCAAGTTCATCAACCAATTCTATGTATTTCTGGAGTTCTTCTTCCAGTTTTGCATTGTCTGTAATAAGGTGATAGGTCTCAATTGTACAGTCGGAACCAGACTCCTTTACATACGCAACCATCTCCTTGATATTATTCTTGATCAGGTGATAGTTACTGCCTCGTGTGTTGTTCATCCACGTGTCGTAGAGTTCGGGTGTGGGGCCAATGAACGAGAATCGAAAGAAGTCAAGTCCAGCGTCAACACAGTCCTTCATGAACTGACCCTGCATCTTGAATCCATTAGAGAAGATGACAGCTTGTGCACCATACCTCTTCACAATCTTGATGTACTCAGGAAGAAGACGGTTGATCGTCGCCTCACCAGAACCATCTAGGTTGACTACTCGCAGTCCATGTTTTGCACAGTCAGAGACATAGTTCTCAAACTCAAGAAGACTCATCTTGGTGAGAAATCCCTTATGCCTACCGCCTGTTCTTTTGTCTTGAGGACACATGGTACAGTCGAAGTTACATCCTCCCTGTACCTCAATCACCGCCCTGTCAATCTTAATCTCACCCATAGTTTAACTCATTTTTCAGTTGTTTTTCGTATGCTATAGCTTTCTTCTTGGGATGACCTAATGCGTAATTAATGTTGGACATCCACCACCAGATATTATTTCTTCCATCAAAATCTGGATTTACTCTTACTGCATGTGGTGTGTGATATTTAGTAACACCTTCTTTACTTATAACCATCATAGGTTTTGCAAAATTCTTTGCTACATAATGCCACATACCATCGTAACAGATTACCTGTCTACACGTAGAGATGTGATACATAGCTTCTCTTACAGGAGTTCGATAGTTCAATTCAACTACCTTTAATCCCGCCTGGCGAAGTTTCTTAATTATAACACGCCAATCGTAATCTGTCAACTTTCTTTTCCAAGGTCTAGGAACTTCTGCGTTGGCCACTGGCGTCCAAATGACTACTTTCCGTTTGTCTGTTTCTCGAAAAGCGTCTTGTCGAAACAACCAATCATTATCAGGAATGTCTGCACCCTGATCATCAGTCCAAGAGCCAGACTCAAACCAGAATCTATTCTTTGAATGATTACTAGTATCTTCTGGTACTTTGACTTTCACAACACCATCCTCATACTCTAGATCGTCTTTATACGACCAGTCTGAGTATCTACCTTCTGCGTAGAATAGGTGATCGACAACCACATCATCCTTGCGATGATAGAAGTTATGTATGTAGTCCATCCTTTCGGTAATGGTTTCGGGGTCTTCGAAGTGATGCAGATGATCGGGGCCGTGATCCCAATGCATCTGCAGTTTCACTTTCGTGTTGTTACGATAAGCGTAAAGGTGACACACATTAAGTGCCCACATAAAATCACCTACGCCAGGTGTTCCTCTCCACGTTACACGTTCCATAATCTACCTTATGTTTACTTCTTAGCAGAATACGCCTGTCCACCAAAGAATGCAGCGACGATTGCAGCAACAGACACAAAGTAAGTTGCGGCCATATCACCTAGAATCTTGGATGCACTGTCCAGACCAATCCAGTCTGCAAGTACGACTGCAAAGGGATACAACAGAAGACCGAACAGGGCAAACCATGTCATACTTCTCTGTGCATCACGCATTGCGTCAGCGTCTTCTAATTCCTTTCGTTTAAATTCAAGATACATCTGGTGTTCTTCGGGAGATACAACTCCATCACCATTTGAATCAGCTGGATGAAACATTGTTTCTTTTTCGTCTGCCATATCGGGTTCCTTTTGTTATTGTCATTTTAGAACACCTTGACATTATATTGACTTTCCCACAACTTCGCATCTTTTTCATCATCAACCATAGGACGACCACGGATGTTCAAGCTAGTATTTAGTAACATCGGAATCCCTGTACGTTCATAGTACTCTTCGATGATCTTACGGAACACTGACTGACAGTCCTTGCGTACAACCTGTACACGTGCAGTGCCGTCTACATGGGTAACAGATGAATGGTCATGAAGTGCCTTGGAAGTGAACTGCATGTACTCGTTCATAGGCCCTTCGAAGTATTGATCCGCATACTCTTCTAGAATGGCAGGGGCGAAGGGACGATACTTCTGTCTGCGTTTGATCTCGTTGACCGTATCCTTGACATCGAACCTAACGTCTGCAATCAAGGATCGATTTCCAAGTGCACGTGGCCCATACTCTGCACGTCCATTTGCGACACCACAGTATTGATGTTTCAGAAGGTGGTCTACAACGTCAGAGGGGTTGATCTCACGGTCGATATTCGTACCCATGTAGGGAGTCCAGATAAGACGGTCTCCGCCTGTCTCCTGCGCCCATGTACGTGCGGCACACCCTAATGCACTACCAGAGTCCGCTGGTGCAATTGCAATATGTACCTCATCGAACATCTCATGAATCAGAGAGTTGACCACCACATTCTGTGCACAACCACCAGAGTAGACCAACTTGGAACCATACTTACGTGCCTCTGTCATGATCTCTAGAATCGCACGTCTTGCAAATTCCTGTACGGATGCGGCTGCTTCTTCGGGGGTGACTGACTTAACCTTCTCCATCAACTCATCACGGAACTTAAGTCTCTGTTCCTCTCTAGGTGAGTCCACACCAAGTTTCAGGTCATTCTCAAGTTCATAGGTTGCGAGGTCTTCGAAGGAATGGTACTGTTCCCAAATCCAGTCTGAGAATACGTCCTGACCATAGGACGAAAGACCCATGACCACATATTCATCCTCAAGGGGTCTGAGACCCAAGGCATAGGTAACCGTACTGTAGATCAGTCCGATTGACTTAGGATAGTGCCACTCTTTGATTAGATTGAAGTTGTGATCATAGATAACGGAACATTGGACTTCCCCTGCACCGTCGATAGACACCATGACAGTATCTTCTTTAGATTCCCACGGACGGGTATAGTAAGCGCCTGCACAATGAGACACGTGATGTTCGTGCAACTTATCATAGTGCAACATCTCGTGGGCAGGAACCTTTTCCCAGAGTCTTTTATTGTGCCCATGTCTAGGGTAGACTTTCGCTTTGTCGCCTTGTACAGCAATACCTCCACGAAGACCATATTTGATATTATGATCTTCATAGAAGGTAACTACTTCGTCGTCCTGATAACCAATGTGATCCCACAAAGCTTCGGGGATGTGGGCATCATTCTTGTTCTTAGACCAACGTTCTGCATGTGTCGCATAGGACACCGTTCCATCTTGTTCGATTACTGCAATACCAGCATCGTGATAGAACTCACTGAAACCAATATATCTTGTCATTTAACCCTCTAGGTAGTTGTAAATGTCCTCCCAATTTTTCATTAGAGGGAGCGGACAATCTTCCATGTTGTAACCATGTTCCATTACAACACTATCTAGTCCTAACTTATCTCCCACGAGGGCGTTCTCAACTTTGTCTTCAACCCAAATGAAGGGCTTACCGGCATACTCTGCAAGGGCTTCGTCCTTGTCAGCACCAGTGTCGAGGTAGACAAACTTCTGAAATGCAGTCTCACCGAACAACTTCTTGAGGTTCTGAGTTCGTAACTCACCTGCGTGTTGGTCAAGACTCAAACTAGTAATCGCATGGAAGACGTATCCATGTTCTTCGTGCAACTTTCGCACGTAGTGGATTGCGTCTCGTAGAGGGGGGAGGAATCCAATCGCAGCACTCTCGTTGAACTGTCGAACCAGTCTCTTACCAGTTACATAATCGATTCCGTAAGTCTCACTTATATCGTAAACGTCCTTGACTTTCTTGTGTCCATGTTCTTCCATCCAGACGTGAAACGCATATCCCCAATTCAAGAGGACGCCATCCACGTCAGTCAGAATCACTTTCTCATAATCTCGCATAACTACTCCTTCTCAATATAGTATAATAGTACACCATACCGAGACGTTTGTCAAGCGTTTTTATGAAAAAATCTTAAATTTTTTGTCTCGGTAGTGTTCCATCATGAGGACTTTCCAGTCCCCACCAGTGTAGTGACACATCTTCGCCTTCTCAAAGAACAACTCTTCAGTCTCATAATGGGGGGAGTCATTCCAAGTCTGGTCTATGGTCTGAACGTCCATATTCCACTTCTGGAACTGACCAGACAGGTAGGGTTGATCGTTCATGAGAGACATGTGTAACTGAGGGCCTTCGAAGAACCACTCCTTCCAATCGTCGAAGTGTTCTCGTGCATACAGACGAGCGTCTCGTGACCAACAGACAACACCTGTGTTCATGATGGTTAGTTTTGATGGGTGGTTGGGTGGCATGGCGGGAACGATGGGAACACCGTGGTACTCATACTTGGTTACCTGATCTCTGTAGACATCAGGCTTCCTGTCCCATGCGTTGTATCCACCACCGTTGAATGTTCTGATATCACTCTCAAGAACACCCATGACATCACCTTCCATGAGGTCAAAGATGTTCTCTTCAGTGTTGGCAACAATATCGGTATCGACGAACAGCAAGTTCTCATACTCATCAAAAGACTCATCGTATACTACTCTCAGACATTCGAAAAGGCAAACCGTAGTATCCCTTTCCCATTCGTCTTTAGTGTATACCGCTTCGTCTGAATATAAGTAATCTGCACCGAGTTTCTCGGCATAGATTTCGAAAGACCTACGGGATACGTCTGCGACTTCTGCGTAGAGTTCGGATCGTGACCTACCAAGGATAGGCCCTCTCTTCTCATCTAGATCATCATTCAGTATCATATACTGGAAAATTAAGTTTTTCCGAGTATCTCCTTTTACTTTCGACATTATGTATTTTCCTAGTGTACCCTTCTTTAGAGTACTGTTTGTGCTTATTCCGCTTTTTATTGCGGTCGTCATGGCGAGTGTACTTTGCCATTATTTCAACTCTCACGAGTCTCCTTGTTGCCAATCAAAGTGTTCCAATCGACAAAGGTTCTCTTCTCAGAGTCCCAGAACCGATACGGATATTTTACACTGCTTCCATTCGGGACATGAGTCTTTCGGCCCGATTTGTCACTTGCCTGTACCACAGTGAATCTCTCCCTTCTACGGCAGCGGTCTTCCAATCACATGCTTCTAGTGCAGCGTTAAACTTCTTGAACTTACTGAGACGTGTACGTCCCATATTGAACATCATGTTAACCAAGATTTGCTGGACTTCATCAGGGAAGTCTCCAAAACACCCTTCTCCGTATAGAGCGTGACACTCTCCGATGGAAGTTTCAAGGTCTCTATCAAATACTTCCCGCACTCTTTCTTCATCAATTGGAGCTCCAACTTCCCTTCCGAATTCCGGATCACCTTCGACGATAAGGTGACCGACTCCGAAGGTCGGATAGCCGAGGTGGTCATTGTAGATTTCATACTTGACTCCTTCGTCGATTTTTAATTGTTCGTAAACTGATTCTTTATTCATTTTTTGTGTATCCTAACATTTCCTTTGTCATTATATAGTCTCGCACGAAGTCCGAACGAACTATATCTGCCCAACTAAATTCTACTACCGTGAACCTAGTCATATGTTCAATAATATCTAGGAACTTTAGTAGACCCCTTTTGTCGGATTCTTTCGTAAAATCTGTCTGGTGATAATCACCGCAGAATATGATCCGACAGTTTCTACCTATTCGTGTGATTACTGAGTCTAACTCGTGAAACGATAGGTTTTGCATTTCGTCGATGATTACAATCGCATCATTGATTGTGGCACCACGAATGAAAGATGTGGACATGAACTCGACAACTCCCGCACTGGTGAGTTTATCGTATGCTCCACCATCTTTAAATAGTTCAGTACAAATCGCCCGATACGGGCCAGTGTACGCATCCATCTTCTCCTCTAGTGAGCCCGGCAAGAATCCAATCTCCCGAGTGGGAACTATTGATCTGACAACAACAACCTTCTCAAAGGTGTTGCCCTTATCAAGGACTTGTTCTAGTCCAAGGTACAATGCAGTGAAAGTCTTACCCGTTCCTGCAGTACCCGACATGACAATATGATTGCCCTCATCCCATGCCTTATAGACAACCTCTTGCAAACCTGTGATGGGTTCGTAAGTCAAAAGGTCATCGATACGCAACTTCTGAGGTTGGGTGCGTTCTTTCCTCATGTTTTGATTGTGTTCCCTTTACCGGAATTCTTTTTGATACCCTTCAAGAGGTCGTTCCAGTCGCTACCGGCTAGTTGACGTGAAGACTTGTGACCACTTGTAAGGCCTGGAGCGGACAGATGAACTTGCTCCAGTTGCGGATTATCAGTTTTATACTGATCTAATTGGGAAATCCGGAGAGTCACTTCCGTGATCTCTCCGGTCTCCTTACTTCTGAAATTATAGATTGGCATAATTTACTTCACACTCGATATCAAAATCCACTACGACACCCTTCGGTGAAGAGATAGGATCACCCCCTTAGAGATTGGTTTGCATATGTTTCATGAATAGTCTGGTCGAGGAAAGCACGTTTGGCTATCAATTTATGTGCCTTCTGTTCCTTACCTTTTTTCTTAAGACTCGCAATGTAGTGATCTAGATCACGGGAATCTTTTCTTAACCGTTCTATTTGGGCTGCTGTCATTAAATCTCCTTTGGATTGGTTTAGTTATTTTGAGATTAAGTTAGGGTATGCCTCCTGTACCAGTTTCTTAGTTAGACCTTTAATGGGGGACTTTTTGTCCACCATCGCCAAAACCAACAGAGCATCATCTGGATGGATACCTTCCAACAAGTTGATGAATTTCTGTTCACGTTTATACGATTGCATTTGAGTGCCTGGCCCGCCATTTACGAAGTAACCGAATTGGCGGTGTTCCCGCAGCAAGGAAGACGGGGTAGACTCTGGTCTGTTTGGGGTGTAAGGCGGCTTGCCTTTGGGGAGTAGGAACTCCAAGGAATCATCGAAAAGACCTCGTAGGATGTCCTTAAAAGCAGGAACATCGGAATACTTTTCAAACACTTCAAGACGTTTCGCCTTATTGGTTGCCTGTTCTAATTCTAAGAAAATCTCATACACCTGTTTTCGGGGTGGTGTGATTGCCATTTTTCACCTCATATTACTATATATGCTTACTACGTCTCTCAGACGCAACCAAATATGAAAATTCGTCCACATCATGAACGATCTCGTTATAATAATCCTCAGCGGTTTCACGAGCGTAATTCGCTTTCCACTCAGGTTCACCCATTGCAATAAACTGTTCATAGACAGCTTCCTTGCACTTATCTAGGGGTTGATTAAAGTTGTCACAGACCGCAGTCTGAACATCCAAAATAAATGCACCCATCCTACTCATCGCCAATCTCCTCAACTGTAATTTTATACTTCATACCATTGATGTCACGTGCAAAGATTTCTTTCTTGGTACTCACGAAGACACCATCTTTATCTAAGTGTAACTTAGGTGCTGTCGCTTTGTCAAGCAGAAAATCATCATTTAGTTTGATTTCAGGCAGAAGATTCGAAATTGAAAACGCAATCAAATCACAATAAACTAACATTACTCTTCTCCTTTATAGACACAAAGACCAACTGAATCTTCAAACACTGAGGTGGCTTGATCTAGTGCAGTCTCACAGTCAAGCGCAGTGTTAAACTCAACTGACCCGAAAGAAAATCCCAAGTACAAAATAAGAATCCACATCACTACAACTCCCAACTAATCTCAGGGCGAGTATCGCCTTTGCCGTTCCAGTGTATTTTACAACCACACTCCTCGATGATAGGCAGGATGGCTTTTAGATTCTTAACACCTTCTTTATCACCTGCAAAGCAGAACGTCGATGTAGTTTGTTGTTCGGGTGACATACAGATGAAACCGCCCACTGAAGTGTCGTACTCTGACGGATCGAATCCTTCTGCGATTACACCTTTACCATAACACGTCAGACAGTCTTCACCTTCTTCATCACGCCTATCGGAGCCGCACTCAGGACATTCTTCGCCATCAAAATAGACTTCACAATCCTGAGAATGGTTGAAGAGAACTTTGTTTACGTCTACTTCGGTTCCGTCTTCGAACTCAAACGGAACATCGCCCCAAGCACAACTTTGACAACAGGGCAGGTTCCAACCAACGAACCAGCCCTCCTCAGTTAAACGTTCTTGCAACTTTCGAAAACCGTTCACGCCGCTACCCTCCCCATCACCTTGTTATCACGGAAGTAGATTCCCTTGGGAGCGATCAACTTACCGATCATCTCCCAATCCTCTGCCTTCAACTTAGAGGCATAGTTACCGTCATCACCAGCGAACTCCTTACCGAGTTCGTTGTACTCGTTGAGGTAGTTAACCGCATCGAGCACATTGTCAAATTCTTTTGCGTCAAACATGTTAGACACTTTGGGTTTCGCAACAAACATCATAATATATCTCCTTAAGCGTACCAGCTTCTGTAAAACTCATTACCTTCTTCCGCAGGACAAGCCATACGAACGTCATCAACATTGATGTACTTACCAGTGACTCGCTTCTTGAACTCACCACCGATGAATCGATCCTTGATGGGGACAACACGGTCACTCATGAAACCTTCACTACCTTCGACAGTGAAAAGCGCAATCTCTCGCAGAGTAACAGTAGCACCCTTCTTCGCAACTACCTGATAGGCATCAACGTTAGTCTGTTCATAACCCCAACTAGCGACATAGAGGTCACCCTCTTTGACATTGGCAACCGCATCTTTCCGTTCAGCGGCACGTTTCGCCTTGCGTTCTTCCTTGTAGGCAGCAGCAAGGTCAAGGTTAGCGAGGAACTCCTCACAGTACTGGATCCTTCGTGCCTCGTTAGCGAAGCGGTAGTTGAACTCAATCTTGTAACCAAGACGAGCACGGGGGGCAGGACGTTCGCACCTAGCAACCGGACGCTCTGCGTCAACGATCAACTTGTAACCACGTTCTTCAAACTTTGCAATCAAATCATTCATAATCAAGTCCTCTCATCAATTTACGTAGTAATTATATCATATGGGGCGAGGAAGGCAACACTTTTTTTCACTTTTTTTTAGATTTTTTTGTTCTTAGTGGCGCCTTTCTTATAACCTTTTCGTAGGTGTAGGGGCATCTCCATATCAGCCATTTCGTCAAATTTGTCACGGTTGTCCCAGACACCCCAGAACGTGAGACCCAATCCAAACAGGGCAATCAGTGCAGTCACGACCAAATGGGGAGGGTCACCAGCCACACAGTCTGTGGCCATGAGACACTCAGAATAGAAGTCCTCTCGACCTACCGCACCCAACGTAATCAAAAAACCCAATGCAATCCTAATCATTACGGTAACTCATCCTTATGGTAGACTCTGAAGGTATCAAAACCTTCGTACTCTTCTTGTTTCAATAAGTCCCGACCAACGTCAACAAACTCACTGAACGTGTATTTCTTATCAGTCAGAATCTTCTCATAGTACGGTGAGATACTAACCAATGCGATATAGTACTCTTTCTTCTCTCTAGGCACAATCCCACTCCACAACTTCGTAATCCTTGTAGGCACTCTTTTCAGCGAACTCTATTGCAGCCTCTTCACTTTCGAAGACTAACTCGTAGAGCATCTCATTTTCGACCTTCAAGTAGTAAACTAAATCTTTCATGACCTCCTAATCCTCTATCTCAAAACAACATTACAGGGTAATTATCGCATAGGTTGGGGCTAATGTCAAGCGTTTTTTTTAACTTTTTTCAACTTTTTTTAGGTGGATGTAGGCCCGCAGTTGATCCATGTTCAACTTGGTATCCTGAAAAAATGGAGTCAAATCAAGGTCTTCCGGAATATCCAAGGGACTCTCGCTAGTCCTTCCTAAATGGTAATACTTCTCATTTCGGAACTCCACAATATCTCCTATGTTATTCCACTGTTCTCTACCCCGAACTCGTACCATTAAGTACCTAGAGGGTTCACTCATTGTAACATCCCACTGGTCATCTGGCAAGGTTCCCAGACAATCATCTTCGGGTTCTGAGTCCGCAGTGACCAGTCTAGTCATGAGGGGAATCGCAGTATCGATAGACCCATAGTGTTGCAGGAACTCTATGTTGTGTTTCCGACAGAGATCGTTGAACATAGGCCCCAGACAGAATCCAGACATGTTCATCCGTACAGTCTTTCTAAACGGAGGGGCGTCTTCCAATAACCAGTTCAGGACATCTACATTAGGTACAATCATCCTATCGACACCATGAGCATCAATCATCTTGTGGAATGCCACAGCCGTGATGGGATGCCAGTCGTTGCGATCCGCAAGGGTATAGGAGTAATGTTTCTCCGACACCATGAGAGAGGGCAACAGGTCAGTCAACATGGCACTCGCATGGTGCATGTTCTTGGTGTGCAGAACCACACTCTCAGGTTCGAATCCGAATATTCCGATGTTACGTTCCGAAATTTCCGCAACCTCTTTATGGGTGAACTGAATCGGTTGGGAGAATGAAGTTGAACCACTTGTACTAGAAACAAGGAAAGGTGTATATGGTTCTATTTCCCAAGGTTGGATATCTGTATCATCCCAGTTTGCGGCCATCTGACAGGTGAGTTGCATACCACCATATCGACTGAGCATGAGTTGGTGTAGTCCATCGTAGAGGGTACGTCCACTACCATCGTCAATGTAAAACCTCGCAGGCCCGTGCCTGGCGAGTTTGGTGAAGGGTAATGTCTCCTTTTTCGCAGGGGCGTCCAATAGTATAACTCGCAGACCCAACTCTGCACAGGCGATAAGTGCGGAGACGTGCCACACGTTGACGTTAAGAATACCGATAGCAACAAGGTCACCCTTCTGTGCCTTGTTACGATACAACAGTTGTTTCCAACGGTTGATCAAAGAATAGATGTGATCCGCTGTATACTTTGTATCATACAGGATATTAGGATTAATAATTTTACGTGTTATCAATTAACTTCTCCTTAATATGTTTCGCATGAATCTTACATCCTATAAACTCATTGTAGTATCGATCTGATAACAAGACATCACGATCAAATTGTTCTTTCGCTTCGTAGTACGAACACTCACCTTTGGTTTTGCAGAGACGAAGTATCTCACGGTGATATGCGTCACCGCCCTTTGTTTCCACAAGAAGTTTTAATTGTTCTGAAGAACCGTAGTAGTCTTTCCAGTCAGACTGTTTCTTGACTGTGCGCTTGCGTTTCTGGCCCTTAAGGGGAGGGAGTTTGCGAGTAGACCAGAAGAACTTCTTACCGATGTATTTCTTGCCGGTGTCTAGTTCTGTAATGCAATAGACGAACCCAACGTATTCGCTGAGTTCGTCTTCGCTTGGTTCGAATGGTAGGTTTCTATAGTTCCACATACACTTATGTATATGCGTCACTATCTCCTAAGTAGGTAACCTCTGCCTCTGTACCACACATAGGGCAATGGATTGGATCATCATCTTCGTAGTTACAAATCAGCTTCACCACCGTGTCGCAAACAACACATTCCATTTCGTAGTAAAACTGTTCTGTCATGCAGCGCAACCTCTTCCGTCTAGTCCACAGACTTCAGGTTCTTCTTCCCAACCCCAGTCTCCTTCCATACCCACTACGGAATATTCGGTGACTCGTTTTTCGAAGAAGTTGTCATGTGATGCACCGTTCAGTACCCAATCCAGCCATGGTAGTGGATTGTCCTTCTGACGGAATTTTGTTTTCATACCAAGTTGAAGCAAACGTCTGTCAGCAATGTGTCGAATGTACTTGCGTACTTCTTCTTTAGTGAGACCCTGTACTTCATTACCCTTGAACGCAAGATTGATAAACTTGTCTTCCAATTCAACTGCAGTCTTGGCCATCTCGTAAATCTTAGACTTGAGTTCGTCATTGACGATACGAGGATGTTCTTCGCAAAATGCTCGAAACAGTTTAGCATTGCCTTGAACGTGCATTGACTCATCTCGGATAGACCACTCAACGATTGTACCCATACCCTTCATCTTACCGAAACGTTGGAAGTTGAGAAGCATCACAAAGGAAGAGAACAGACTCATACCCTCGTTAAACACAGACTGTGCAAGTGCAAGGGCAAGACCCGTATGTGAGGATGTGTCACCCTCTTTCATGAATTCAACCTTGTCAGCCATCTCCTTGTACTCAAGGAATTTGTGATACTCTTCATCGGGTAGACCAAGGGTATCATTCAACAGTGCATACGCACGTTGGTGCACGGCCTCTCGACCGGCAAACGAGGACAACATGTTGCGTACCTCGTTATTCTTAAACTTAGGAATCAACAACTCATGATAGTTCTCACCCACCTGTACGTCCGACTGAGTAAACAGACGGAGTACCTGAGTGATGAACTCTTTCTCATCAGCGGTCAGTTTGGTTCGCCAGTCCTGTACGTCTTCGGACAGTTCTGCCTCATCTTCGATCCAATGAATCTCTTCGTGTTTCTTCGATAGTTCTACCGCCCAAGGGTACTTGAACGGTTTGTATGTTGTGCTAAAATCTAACAACGACAATTTATTCTCCTTAACCCTCGCAGGCTCTACATTCATTATCTTCTGAAGTGTCTAAAATGGTTTTGTTCATGAACGCAATGAGTTCATCATACCCACCAATGTAATTACCTTCGATGTAAATTTGCGGTACAGACTTGACCTTACGACCAGTCACTTCTGCAGCCGTCTTACCAAGTTCTTCCAGATCGATGTAATCGAACGGAATGCCTCGCAATGTTAACTCATCCTTCGCCAGTTGGCAATAGGGACAGTTCTTTTTACCATAGACAATACTACGGTTGTCATCCTGAAGTGCGACTCGTTCCACCTTCTCCGATACGTTCTCTGCACGAGACTTCGCTTCGGTACGTAGATAGTACAGTCCCTTCAATCCATCTCTCCATGCCCTCAAGTGTACCTTGTTGACATAAGACTTGGATGCACCAGAGGGGAAGAATAGATTTACCGATTGTCCCTGACAAATGTAAGGTTGTCTATCCGCAGCGTGAGTAACCACCCAATTCTGATCTAGTTCCTGTGCAGTCTTGAACACCGCCTTCTCACCTTCAGTGAGGAAAGGTAGATGTTGTACCGACCCCTTGTTGGTGATAATTGATGTCCAAGTAGAGTCATTGTCCATTTCCCGTTCGGTAAGTAATTGTTTCAAATGTTTGTTTTTTACCAAGAAACTTCCTGATCGGGTTCGATGCGTATACGCATTTGCCTTCATGGGTTCGATAGAGGGCGAGGTGGACAGGATAACACCACTGGACGCATTGGGGGCGATAGCAAGCAAGTGTGAGTTGCGTCTACCCGTTCCTTCTCCATCGGGATACTCTCCCCTTTCAATTGCAAGGGCTTCGGTTTCTCGTACTGCTTCTTGTTTGATATGGTTAAACACCACGGTGTTGATTTCAACTGCTGTAGAAGATTCCCAAGCCACCCCATGTTTTTGGAGGAGAGAGTGGAATCCCATTGCGCCCAAACCAATGGAACGTTCTCGCATTGCGCTATACTTAGCACGGGTGATCGTGTCCGGTGCTTCGTCGATAAAGTACTGCAAGACGTTATCGAGCATACGCACAAGATCACGGACAATAGTCGTATCTTTCCATTCATCGTAGTACTCTAGATTTAATGAGGACAGACAACAAACGGCGGTACGATCAGGGCCTGTCGGTAAATGAATTTCATTACACAGATTAGACCCATGAATCTTTAGACCCAAGTCTTTCAATTTTTGAGGTAACGCATGGTTGGCAGTATCGATAAAGTTCAGGTATGGTTCACCTGTACGGAATCGAACTTCAATAATACGTTCCCAGAGTTTACGTGCGTTAATACTTTCCTTAACCTTACCGCCCTTGGGGTCACGCAGATCAAAATCTTTATTCTCTGTCACCGCAGTCATGAACTCATCGGTGATGTTGATTGCGTTGTGGAGGTTCAATGCCTTACGTTGCACGTCCCCCGTAGGAATACGGATGTTAAGAAACTCTACAATATCTGGATGAGACACGTCCATGTACGCAGCGTAAGAACCCTTACGAGTCTTACCCTGTCGGTACGCAATCATGTCTGCGTCTACGGTGTGTAGAAACGGAATTGGGCCTGGAGCAATGTCAGACACGGTTCGCACGTCAGACCAATGACCCCCGACACCCCCGCCATAAACACTAAGCCAACGTAACTCAGAACTATGGTCAATGAGACCTTCCAAAGTATCAGGGACGTATGTAAGGAAACAAGAAATGGGCATTCCCTTTCCTTTGCCGTGTCCATTCGGTGCGTTAGATAATACTGGAGAAGCAAACATAAACCACTTATTACTAACATAGTCATAAAGACGCTGTGCGAGGTCTTCATCAAGTTCATCCTTATATCTCGACCATGCGGTTGCCGCACGTCTGTATCCCTCTTGGGGACTATTCTCATGTTCGTTGAGGTAAAAATCCTTTAACATGCCCACCGCATAGTCTGCGAGTAGGGCATCCTTGCTCTTATCAATCTTAATCATTGTTGTCCCATATTATTTGCTGTAGTCATAGAAGGGTTCTGAAGAATTGAACTCATACTCTTCTATGTAGATTTGTTTTCCGGTGTCACGAAACTTGAGAGCTAACTCAAGTATGTACTCATCCTCTTCTTCTGGTAGGATTTTCCCATTCCATAGAAAGTGAGAAGTCATCGGGGTCTCATAATTCTCCACCACGAATCTATCGGGGTGGAGGTATTTATCTGTTGTGCCCTTTCGGGCCACGTAAATTAACTTATCTTTTTCATGTTTGTCTTGAATTTCATGTATACAAGACACGTCCTCATCTCCGTCGAAGACAACGAGGATATAACCGTATTCTAAGTTTTGGGTTGACATAACTACTCCTTAAGTGGGAGTAATTATAACAGTGTTAAAGCGGGTATGTCAAGAAGGGAATTGTCGTTTTGATGAATGAGTGTTGTCATTTGTCTCTCCCAGCACAGTGTGCTTTCTGACTAAACCCTTTAGGGCTGTCACAGTCTATAGATTTCTTATACTTGTCTGACCACTCTTTTCTCTTGCGGACAGCAGGCTTCTTCCGAACAACAACGGTAGAAGAGTCATCTCCAGCGCCAGGTACGGCACTGGTTCCAGTCATTTCTTCGTAGAACTTACTGAAAGACTTCACTTCGTTATTTCTCCGGTAGTAATATATAGACTTTGTTGAGACTTCAGATGGGATGCCTGATAGATTTTTATTCCAAAAACTTCGTTGATCGGATTACCGTCAACGATTCTCACTTGATCACCTGACTCGACCACATCGGCATAGTTTGCGGTCATCGTAGGATTCTTCATCCTGTAGACGCCAGGCGACAGTTCATCGTTTCTCAACATGTACCACTTCGTTTCCTCAGCGAGCATGTCAAGACTATCGATGCCTGTTTGTTTATGGATTTTCTCTAGACCCTTGTCGTCTAGGTTTCCGTGTTCCTTGATAAGGTATAACGCAGCTGCATAGGATGCGAGGCGAGAACTTCCGCCAGGCGCCTTTGCCATGAGTTTCTTGATGTTGTAGACAAGTCTGTGGAATGCAGTGTAGTTGTCTCGCAAGGCCTCACGATTTTCCATTGTGTTGTCGTCGAAGTCCTTGCGTCTTTTACCCTTCTCATCGATGATACCTAACTTGTATGCTTCGGTGTCTTCTATTGGTGTTACAAGAAGTTTTAGAAATCGGATCGTGTAGACAACATCCGCAGCACTTTTAAGCAATCCCATATTATTGTCCTTTGATCTCTCTTAACCGTTCGACTGCGAGTCCGTCCATTTCTACTTCAGGATAACCATATTCGTCGATGGCTTTTAGAAATATCAGAAACGGTTTCAGTACTCCCCAGTGTTCTTCTTCTTGTACTTTGAACTCAAGTATCTTCAGTCCAGCGGGATAACCGAACACGTTGAAGATAACTATGAGATGGTTCAGAATCAACCTCTCACTGAGTTCTCCACTTTCTCTGTAACGGTTCAAAAGTCGTTTGACATACTTGAATCGTTTCAGGTCTTCAAAAAACTGTTCACTGTCGATACACTTGGGTGTGTAGTAATGCTTCGCAGCGAAGATCATTAAATTCTTTTGTGTGATTTCCATTATATACCTTAAGGGATAAAATACCTAGTTTACCCCTTTATATAGGATAATTACGAAAGTTTCTCCACCAACACACCTTTCGTATCCGAACGACTTACCATAACACCAGTCTGTTCTGCCAAGGCAATCAATTCTGCCTTGGTCATATCCTCTAAACTCTTATTACCTACAGGCGCTTCATGCAACATCTGAGGTGCTGAGTGTACCACTTGTTCGTTAACCATATCACGTGTCTCCTGTAGATCAACGTCTGAAATGCGTTGTGCCTTTAATAGCTCACCAGTTCTAGGATCGACCCACCCTTTACGAGTGGGTACTGCATCCGAACACCATGTGGGAGGTGTCAATGACATATTATTCTCCTGTGGGATTACCAGAGAGAAGTGCACGAATAACTTCGAATTCCTTCATCTCTTTCTTCACTTTACGTTCTTTAGGTTCTTCGATCTTCTCCATTTCGTCATGGTCTTTCTTGTCCACGGTGTGTTTCGCCATGAACTCCTTAGACTTAGGAGACTCTTTGTCGGTCAAACCTTCGGGAGGAGTTGCACCCTTCTTGGGGTTTGCAGCTTCTTCCATTGCAGAGATAAGTGCATCAACGTCTTCTTTAGTCGTTGTCTTCTCACCAATCTTAGAAATTTCAGCGGTCTTACCTTTGACGTTTGCAGAAGTCTTTTTCTTCTTGTCGTCTTTTTCGTCATCACCGCCATCGTCGGCAGGCTTGTCGCCACCGTCAATTGCATCGTCGGTTGCAGCACGCTTCTTGTGGAGGTATTCGTCAGAACCGTCTACGTCACCGTCATTGTCGATGTCCTTGTCCTTACGCTTTGCGAACGGCTTGTCGTTCTCTTTGTCGTTTACAGGATCAAGTTCTTTCTTTTCTTTTTTGGTGGCTTCTTCTACTTCATGGTAACCTTTACCATCGCAGTGATCGCACCCTTCGCCTTCACACTTAGGACATTCTTCTTTAGACTCCTTAGCGTGTTTCTTCTCGGAGACAACCTCAAGATATGCCTCCATCATTTTTTTGATGTCTTTTGTATTCATCTTAGGTCTCCGTTACATGAACCAGAAAAATTTAATTAAGGCACCGATTACACCAGTACCCACGATTACAGTAATTCTATTAATCAACAAAACCGTTCTGGCATTATCGTCCACAGTCCGCTGAAGAGTATCTAACTTCTCGGAGAATCGATTCATCCTCTCAAAATGATTATGATTCTCCTTCTCAATAGACAGAATCTTTTCTTCTGTCCGAGCAAGAGTGACCATAGCATCAGCGAGCTTGTCGATTTTCTCTTCGATCCGGTCTAACCGTTTTACCTGTGTATCTGCCATAATAGTCCCATTGGAATAAAGTACTTCTACTATTTATATCTCTTTTATTCTCAAAAGAAGATCACCATCACCTTTTATAATACGATGGTATGTCATCTTTGGAATTTTAAACCTGTCTCCAATCTTTAATTCGACAGGTAACTCGTTATCTAGTTGGAACTTCCAACCGATACCGTCTTCTACCAGAACATCACGATCATTCAGATCACGATGCCAGATTAACTCTTCCTCATGCGTTTCTTTTCGAAACAGACGGATAATAACATTACCCGTCATCATCCGGAAATCGTGATAAGGTTTACCAGAAGAACGATCCGCCACCACTCAGTCCTAATTGTTTTGCGTATCTAGGCAATCTACACGCCCAGTATGCAGCAGTTGTCTTATCGTTTTGTTGTGCACACTTATGTCTTGCCGCAAAACTCTTACGAGCTGCAGGGTCGTTCAACTTAACCTTTAGTCCTGTGGTATCTCCCCACGAGACTTTCTTGATGTTACCAGTCGAGGGGTCTTTGACGTACACGTAGTACTTCTTCGGGCCACCCGCTTTGGGTTTGTTCAGTTCCGGTTGTTTCTCTTCTTCGAAAATGCAATCCAAGGCAACATTTTGACCATCGACGTGAGCAAAGGTTCCCAGATCAGACTCCATGATATCTAACTCATGGGTGTCAATCTCCAGTTCACCGTTGTAATACTGCTCACGCACATCTTTCCAGTACTCATAGTACTTCTCACTACCAACACGGTAGGGATTGTTCTCTACGAGTCTGGATTCTGTTCCGCAGTCGCAATGTTCTTGAAATGATTTCATGTGATATAGGTATTGAGTTCGTAACGCTTGTTGTCCAGATTGGTCACCTGTACTGCTAGCATCTTACGATTCTCATCCTTTAACTTGAGAGTGAAACTGTTGGTCTTACCGTTGGACGGTTTGCGAGGGCCAGTTGCAACCTTACGATCAATATCGTCGGGGTCTACTTCGTAACCCTTCTTCTTCGCATACTCATATGCGGCAGCCATTGCACCTGAATAAGTCTTGTGGTAGAGAGGGTACGAGTCTTTCTTTTCTCTCAGTGCGAAGAAATCAACTCCTTCCTTCTGAGCGTGATACTCACGCATGATTCGACCATTCTTCCACATACCATGCTTCTGGAGGATTTGGATCACACCATCACGGGGGTCAGTGTCCATTGCACCAATAAACTTCTTCATCGCCATGAAAGTCTTGTCCTGCTTGTTTACGTCTGACTCTTTACCAAGTTGACGAACAAACTGACCGACCTTCATGAAGGATGACTTATCGATACCACCATGCTTCTTCGCATAGTCATCGAATGCCTTTGCGACCTTGAAGAAATCAATTGCTTCAGAAACAAGTTCTGTTGACTCGTTCTGTCTCTTGAGAACTGCCGCTACTTGACTATGTTTAGATAGACCCTTCTTGATCTTTTCGATAGCCTTGACCGCACCAGTGTAGTTACCATCCGCATATCGTTTATCAGATGCAACACCGATTGCCATCTTGATTTCTTTAGGAGTGAAACCCTCTGCAACTCTCTTCGCAGGTAGACCTTTGTGTTTGGTCTTTGCGAAGTCTTCTAGGTCTTTCGTAGACATAGAGTTTGCCATCTTCTTGACTTCGGGTGACGCATCGTCCATCTCACCACGCTTGTATGCGAGTGCCATACCCATCATCTTTTGTTGGGCTTGTGAGACTGACTTCTCACGTAATTCTTTTAACGTTTTCATTTATGCAAGATCCTTGTCGTGGTTCAGATTGCCTTTCTTCTTTTTAACGATGAACGCATTCACTCTTGCCATACCCCACTGTTGGGGAGTAGTGCCTGGTCTATGTCCGGTCTTCCATGCGGCAACCCCACGGTTGTATACCTTCTTCAAGGTATCAACGGAGATACCCGACTTCTTCGCTTTTGCAGCGAGTCCATCAGGCCCCTCTTCTAGGTTTCCCAGATTATCCCAGAGTGCATAACGCTTCATTTCGTTTCCCTATTCTTTTGTTTTGCACGTGCAAGTCTTGCACGGTCAAGAATCTTGTCATGTTTCTTTTTGTCTTGTTCTTTCTCACGAGCGATAGAATCCTGTGCAGACTTGACAGGATCAGTCTCTTCGGTCTGTTCGTTTCTCACGATCTGAGCAAGTGCCCTGTCATCAAACCCCTTGAGGTTAAATTTGCGAATAGCCTCAGCTGCATGATATTCTGCACTATGCTTTTTACCCTTATCCTTCTCCATCTCTTTACGGATGTATTTTGCAACCTGATCGTACTGTTTTTTCTTGGTGGTTCTGGATGCCCAACGTGAAATCATTTGAGCGGTGGTTTCCGGACTACCATCCGAACGAGCAAAGATACCTTCAAAGGTAATCTCCATTTCTTCCTTTACCTGTTTGGTTACGTTTTCATCAAACATGTCCTTGAACTGTTTGGTGTACTTGGAAGGTTTAGTCTTTGCAGTCTTATCGCCAGGCGCAGGTTTGTATGCAGAGTCATCATCGTCTGCCTTCTTACCGTGCTTCTTGAAGTGAGCGTCTCGTGAAACCTTGGTGGACTTCTTCAGTCCAGAGTGGTATCGTGCGGGTTGGGTTCCCTCTCTGTCTTTGATGTCGGGGTCTTGTCTTTCAACGAGTTCGATTGCATCGAGCCATTTGCGTAGTCGAGTGCCATCTGAGCGTTCGACGATAACGTAATTTGCCCCGAGCAACGAGACTGTACCCACTTCTTCAGTCTCTTTGATAACGACTGTATCACCGAGCCCATACAGTTCCCCTTGTACGTACTGTTCTCTTGTTTCAGAAACAGGCATAAGTTCGATGTGGTTCTTGAAAGAACGCTCTTCTTTGAGACCCATTCCCTTACGCACATCGTTAAAGAGTTTACGTGCATCCTTGTCAGACATTGTTTTGGGTACACCCTGAGCGAACGTAACGAAGTCATTGTTCTTCGCATTCTCACGTTGCTTCGATGCGGACATACCTTCAACACCCTCTGCATCGGGATCACGTTTACCAGCAGAGACTACATTAATGTTCTCAAAGTTGTAGAATCCGTGACGAGCCTTGACACCGTTGTACTTGTTCAACAACACGTCAAACTCACGAATGCGGTCTTCTCCAACCACCATCGTGATTCTCTTGTAACCCTGATCGTACAGACGGGAAGCGACATCGAAGACGTTCTTGATGTTCTTGTCGATCATCACATTACGTGCATGTTTTGGAAACATCTTACGAATGTGTTTTACTTTGTCTGAATACGAGAGAGGGTCTTTCTTCGGATTACTCTGTTGGGACACATACACCTTATAGTCTGCTTTTCCAGACTTGGTTGAAAGGGTGTCCATCACTTTACCGTGACCAATAGTAGGTGGGTTCATTCTACCAAAGGTAAAATAAACTTCTCTTTCTTCTTCGATCAGGTATTGTGAAAAATTCTTAATCATCATCGTTTCCGCCACGCTTACGGTCTTTTTCTTGCTGGCGAACTTTAGGAAGAAGTTTGCGAGCTAGTTTATCAATCTTAGGTTTCATCTTATCTAGACGTTTCTCAATATCCTGTCTACGTGCGAAGGAGAGTTCGTCCTTGGACATGCCTTTGGTGATTTTCTTAAAGAATGTCATACGTGCCTGTTTCTGTGCACGTTTCTTGAGTTTGTCCATGTCTGCAAACTTACGTGCGGCCCTCTTACGACCAATCGCAATCTTTGCTTTATTCTTTTTCATGGAACGAGCAAGTTTCCGACGAGCAGTAAAGTCTAACGCCTCGCCAGTGTTACCTGTGGGGATGTGTTCTTTTCTTTTCTTTGATTGATTTGCAAGTTGATCATCACCCGACTGAGTGTAATCTACGCTTACAAAATCTTTAAATCGTAACGGTTTAGACATTCTAGTTTCTCGTTGGTTTATCCCATCCCTTAAGTATATCTGGTGAAAAGTTGTTGTATGAGAATTCCATACGATCAACAAGTTTCACCGCATCACCACCAAGTTTATCGATTGCAACGTAACCTTCTTCTCCGGTTACTTTATACCCCTGTTTGGTCTTAACAAAAGTATCAATCTTCTTTAAACTATCAAGTTTATTTATAAGTTTTAACTTCGCAAGTACGATACTTTTTTGCAAATCAAACATATTAACCAGAGACTTACGGTTCTTGGGTGAGAAGAATTCTAGGATTTCGTCTCGTTTTGTATACTGTGTTGCCTTACCCTTTTCAGTAGAACGTTTGTCAGCCTCTTTCTGGAACTTATCGTTGATCCACTTGATCAACCCTCTTACGTGCAGATTAGTGTCGCCAATCACTTGATTTTGCCGCACAAAAGTGTTGTTGTACTGTTCGATCAGTTGTGCAATGTGTTGTTTTGATTCTAACTCACGAAGGGTCGATCCGGCAATCTTATTGAACAATTTGCCTGCAGTACTTAGGTATCCATTAACTTCTTCGGTGTCACTCGCAGACATGGTTGCCTTGGTAACGTCTCGTAACATCGCATCCTGAGACCAGACTGCAGTAGACTTCTTGAACTTGGACACGTTCACACCATAGGATGCCTTCATGGATTCGAAGTCATTACCCGTGTAGGTGGTGTGCCATACAATACCGATCTTCGCTTTCAGAATATCAGAAGCCATTTTAACGGGAACAGCATATACAATAGTATTAGGATGAAACGTAACATAGGACTCTCCGTCTATTTTCTTTCTCTGTAGATCGCCAGGCCCAAACAGGAAGTCTCCCTGAATGACACCCTTGATTCCCAATGCGGGTAAGTATTGCAATGCAGCCTTCATCTTGTCTGCGAGGTCACCTGACATGTCCGCATCGATCTCTGCATCTGTCTTGTAGACCTTGGGACTCTTCGCAAAGATACCTTTCTTGGCGACAAAGAACTTACCGTCTCGGGGGTCTTGACCACAGAAGATTGCAGGCGCACCGTCCCACTTAACAGAAACTTTCCCCTCGTGTTTACCTGACAACATGTCACGTAACTCACGCAAGGCAAAGATTGCTTCTCGTGTACCCTTGACACCCCCATAGAGAACCTTGTCCTCAATATGGGTCATGTGAGTATTTTTCTGTTCTGTGATAAACTCTAAAAAATTCATAATAGAATTAATCCTTAATTAGAATCATGTCGAACGCAGCAGAAGCACGAGAATTGTTAGTCTTCATAGTACACCTTACATCGATGTCAGTTTTCGCAGGAAGTGCCAAAGGTACTGCGAAATTATACTTGTATTGTGAACCATCTCCAACTTCGAATGAATGTGCTATTCGAAAGGATGATTGACCGAAATACCGAACAAAAAAGTTACCACTCGCATCACCACCTTTCTCGATAGACATGGTACCTGTAGACAAGTATGCTGTATATCCATAGGGTACTGTATAGACTGCCATAAGAGTTTGAGCTTTACCAACTGAAATTCTTGCAACAGTTGTACCGCCACGTTGAATGTCAATAGCACCGACATTAGTGATACCATCAGTATAGTATGCACGATGTACTCGTTTAAAGGTTTTGGTTCCGGTAGTTGTTAGTGTATTTGACACAACAAAAGATTCGGTCTGTGGTTCGTAATTTGCGTCTAAACCAAATACGGTTACGGTTCCGCCATTATCAGCAACATTTACTGGAGGAATGGTTAACACTCCGGCAGTATCAAATGCAGTCCAAGGATATGGGGTGTCATTGATATCCCATATCGTTCCGGTTTCTCCGGTTGACATTGCGGGAACCGCCCCAAATTTATGTTCTGCGCTTGCATTGAGAACAATACCACGTGCAATATTGAGTGAGAGGTCTCCCTCCATATAATGAGATATAGCCATGTTACATTACCTTTAAGTGAACCGCAGAGAGCGGTGATTCTGACTTTGCGACACGATACAGATAACTCATGAAGTCCTGTTCACGTCCCCTGATCATCACAAAAATAGATGTGACATAATATTTCGATACCAACCACTCTACATTCTTACTCGCCAGTTCTTCACCGAACTTCTGGCGGTCTACCGGATTTTGTACCGCAGAGGTATAGAATCCATAGAACTTGTCAAGGAATCCCTCACGGTCTTTCTTGATATAGGCTTCTAGTTGTTTACGGTTCTCGGTCTTATCACGAGTTGTCGCATAGAGTGCAGCGTCGATACCACCATGCGAGACCTTACCGTGTTTTGCGTTCTTACCAATTACCTCAGTCTGGAATGTGGGATAGGTACGGAATTGCATTTCAACACCACCCGCACCAAAGAGATAACCGTCCTTCGATTTAAAGAAGTCACGTTTACCGTAGGTTACTCTTGTGAACTTGGGAGCTTTGAAAGGAGCCTTGTAGTTGACCTGAACCAGTCTTGGTTTCTTGCCAGTTTGTTTTAGAGAGACACCGATAATGTCCCTCTCTGCATAGGCTTTCATCAATTCGTTATTGAGGTACTGGATGGACTCCGCACCCTGAATATCATATCTACCTTCCGCCCCTTCTGCAACCATCCAGATGTCTGCAGGAGTCCACTTGTTGACGTTTGCGAAAGGACGACCATCATTCTTATTGACCTCTTTGAACTTGGACTCAAGTGCATCGACCCAACTCGACCCACGATGGAAACTGTATTTCTTTCTCTTCAGTACCTTGTGGATAAGACGTGCAGCGTCAATAGATGTGGAAATCCAAGTCTCATCCCCAAGTAGAACCTCATCCATAGAGGCATCAACGTGAGTCTTTTTGTATGCGTTGCGAATATCATCGGGAGTGAATTTGGTTTGGGGGTCATCCCAGATACACTGTAGGTAGACACACTGAGCGGATTCGGTTGCACGGGTATTGTCTGATCCGCCACCCGAACCACGTCCACCACCAAACTCTGCAGACTTGGCCAGTTTACCGAAGGCGATCTTCTCACCCGCATTTGTTTCCAAACCAATAGAGTTCGCAGTCTTGGCGTCTTTGGCCTTGAGTGACTTCTCAATCTCTGCATTGTACTTCAGGACAACCTGACTACCGTCTGTCAGATCAAACGGTTCATTGCCCTTGTACTTACGCAGGAACAAGTCCAAACGAAACGCCCTGTCATCACGAGTGATCTCACCGAAAGTGAGAGATGACTCTGACAGGAAGGTTGAAAACTTTAACATTCGATTACCCATTAGTGTTGAAAATTAAATTATAACACTATTTATAAGAATTGGATAGTCGAATTTTCCTCATTATACTGTGCAATTGTATCACGCAAAGGACGCACCCAATTGTCACGGTGTTCGATAAACACTTGGGGTTCTGCATTATCCACAGAGATGATAGTCACCAACTGTGTGATAGGCATACCTGTACGTTCTTCCCACATGATTGCGTAGGCAGACTCTTGCATGAAGTAGTTCTTAATCCAATCAAGTCGTTTGGGTTTCATAGAGGTCTTGTAGTCGATGATGGATAGTTTACCATCAAAGATACCAACACAGTCAACACGACCTGCCACCCCAAGATGGGTGGAGTAGAGAGGCGCTTCTTGTGCATAGACCTTAGTCAGACGTTCATCCAAGATAGGTTGTAACTGCATGAATGACTCAATGATATCGGGTGTGTAACCTTCTTTATAATCGGGGTCATTGTCCACATACTTTTCACAGATTTCGTGAACACGTGTACCACGAGTAGATGCACGATGAGAGATTTTATTCGCTTCAGCTTCTCCCACACGTGATCGCCACTTCGCAATACTGTCACGTGATAGTATACTGAGTACGGTTGTGATGGAGGGTAAACCGATACCCTCCGGTGTTTTGTAGATCCGACCAGATTCGGTTGTCTCTGCAACCATCTCTTTTAGTTCAACGTCTACATGTTCAAAAACTTTCATAAAAACTCCCGAATGAATGCAGTGCCCAACAGGATTGTCATTGCACCATTCAACAAAATAAGAGCACGATCACGCCAGATGATCGACACCCACAACCATAGTATCGTACCTACAGTACCTATGGCAAGATCATATTCACGATAATTAGGCCCAGCATTACGGAACAGTACCGAAGTAAGGATAGCGACAGTCGCCATCCACTTCAGATACCAATCGAAATCTTCAGGATACCACTTTCGATCTGGTTTGGTTCGGCCTTCTGCACGAACCATCGGATCACCTTTTCCATCAACCATTACGCATTTTCTCCATACGTTCTCTCGCAGCCACCCACTGTTCGTAACTCATAGGTTTACGTGCCTCACCGAACGCTAACTTACGATTCTTAAATTCTTCTTTCAGAATCTTCTTGTGCTCCGCACCAAGGAAGACTCCAACCATTGACAACAGAGTCTTTCGGAAAGATCGACCATGATGCATGTGACCCAAACAGTGAGTCAGTTCGTGGATCAACGTGTACGCATCGAAACCAGCGATACTATCTAGGGTCACGGTATAACCGTTAGTAAAACCAGAAGTACCCCGACCAGAAGACCGTTCCTTCTGAACCACCTTCGGGTTAGAGGCGAAGAGTCGAGTCACGTCACCTTCAATACTCTGTTTCCAGAGTTTCTGCCAAGTCTTGGACTTGTAAATCTTCTTGGCGAACTTCTGCGCTTCCTTGATGTCCTTGAACTGCGGAAGTTTCACACGACTCTGGAACGCCCACTCAGCACGGTAGGTCTTGAGACGTTCAGAGTCTTGAGTATAACCCGCACCCTTGTTCTGTTTACGAGTGTGTTTCAACAGATAGGTTTGGTATTCGTAGTGGTATTTTCTCATGCAATCTCCTCAAAGCCGTAATCATTCTCAAGAATCTCCCGAACACGTTCACGGTCAAGAGAGTCACCGTCACCCCACTCTTCGAACCTATCGGGGTCACTCACGATCTTGATGTAGTCCATGATCGCAACTTCGATTTCGGGGATACTGCAACCGAGGTCATAGATTCCACCCTTACCGTAGAAAGAGTGAACATAGTCACGGAACTCAACGAGGACGGGGTTAGAACGCAGAGCAATAAAGTTAGTAATCATAATAAACACCTCTCTCTCAATTACAGGGTAATTATCCCATATTCTTGCTTTGATTGCAAGCGGAAAAGCGAAAAAAAGTGAAATTTCTTAGAATATTTTTTCATAAAAAGGGGGGGTCTTATAACCCCCCGTTCTATGTTAGGCAGCCGTTGCGAACTCGACTGCCTTGTTAACCGCACGTTCTTTGCGGGTTTGGTTCGATCCGAACCACGCAGAGGCGAGGCGGGTATCCGCACTTCGACCCATCTTGTGATCGGTCAGGTAGGTCACTGAGTTGAGTGCCTGCCACCATGAACCTTCCCCAAACTCAGCGCCAGGTTGCGTCTCAAGAAGTTCGAACGCTTTCTGACCATTGGTGGTCAAGTCCTTGAACTCCTTGACTACGGGAGGGTTCTTACCTTGGTAGGTACGTGGGAACACCTCGTTGTAGTACTGAATGAGAGACTCCATGTCGAACCGTTTGGTTGACAGGAACTCTGCCATCTCCTTGTACTTCGCAAACTTCTCGTGTGCGATACCAAGGGCTTCCTTCACCTTCTCAGGGTTGAACTCTGAACGGTGGTTCAGTTTGCAAGAGTTGGCAACCTGTTGACCCAAAGAGAGTGTCAGAGTATTGTTACACACAACACGGATCGGAGTGAACCGAACGTCAATCGACTTACCGTACTGGTGAGGGTTAGAGAACAGAAGGTAAGAGTCAACTTGGTCACCACCAAGGATATCGAAAGACTCCTTGATCTTGGCGAGTGCCCAGACCATCTGACCACCTTTCAGAGAACCAGCGGTGTGCATTTCCATGTCACCCGCAGCACAGTACTCTGCGAAGAAGTCAAACGCTTCCTCGTTCTGTACAGGGTTCCAACCAGAACCGACCTGAGTCAGAACCTTGTTGTCCGAAGAACGGACAAGGGCTTCAACACCCGTTGGGATTTCAAGAGGACTTCCACCTTCGAACTCAGAATAGATACGTGCGTAGGTAGGAACCTTCTCGACTGTCCAATCAAGACCAGCTTTCTGCATCATCTGACGGGGAGTCAGATCGTTAGATACCGCAACACCTAGACCGTGCCAAGGGAGTGCACCAGCGTAGGCCATAGTTTCAACTTCATGTGACATAATATATTTCTCCGTAGTTAAGGCGTTTGGGGAACCTCTCCCCAGACAACATACGTATTATCTCATAGTCGAAACAAGTTTGTCAAGCGTTTTTTGAAATTATTTTAAGTTTTTTTAGCTAAATTTTGCGAGGGTTTCGGCAACTTTTACTAACCGTTGTCTGGCAATGGTCATCTCAGACTCATCATACATGAGTTCAGTCTGACGCATGTCACCCACGAGTTCCGTGAACTCCGCTTCGGTCAATTCACCGGCTTCACGGGACTTGACCATATCGATGAATACTTCTGCAAGACGGGATGCTTCCCAATCCTCATCTTCAAGAGCGACAATTGACTCTAGTTCTTCAAGTTCGTTCATTTGAATCTTCCCATAATAGTTGCAGCGACTGCCTCTGACTGTTCAGTGAGTAGTCTTTGTTTGATTTTACAATAAGCAGGGTTGATCTTTTCCTGCTTGACCATTCCATCAATAGTATCATCCATCTTCAATAGAAGACTTTCGATGTCCTTTGTACCTTTGAGTTGGGTGTAGTGTAACACCCACGTGTGCTTCTTGTCAATATCCTCTACCATACGTTTTATAAGTACAGGTTGAAGAGTGCAATCCATAGTGACAATAGAGTTGTAGAGATCGGTGACTCCGGCTGCTTCGTTGTCATCCCACCGAGATGGGATTAGCGAACATCCAGTAATCAGCATCCCCACAGAGATAGCTGTTAGTATAACACGAAAATTCATATCTGTCAAGCCTTAATTTAACCATCGGCAAGAGGATTATCTAGGAACGTCTGAATCTTATCGTTCAGTCTCTTCTCCAGTGCTTCAATCTTCTTATCAGTGTCCATCTGTAATGATTCACGCTTCATATCAAAACGTTCATCTGCACGATCAATCATATCCTCAACCTCAGTTTCTAGGTCACGGGACTGATCTTCGATTCGGTCTACATTCGCTTCCATACGGTTGAAGTCGTCTCTCAGGTCATTCTTGATACTACGTGAGTAGTCGATGGCCTGATTCACTTGCGCCAACATCTCATCCATCTTGATTTCGATCTGTTGGTTTCTGTTCTCAATCTCTGTGGTATCTATGTTCTGGATAATCTCTTTCATATCCATATAGTCTTTGTAGATTTCAAAACCACCCCAAGCGGCACCACCGAGTGTAGAGAGTGCGGTTACCAGAGCAAACGCCTTACCACCAGTAAATGACATTCCCCCAAATTCGATTGTAGTCTTATCTTCGTCTGACATTAGTTCTCCTCGAACTGTAAGTTACGAAGCGCATTTAATTCTTGTTTTAACTTCATGACTTCTAGTCTCTTCTTTTCTAATTCTAGTTTGTACAGGGCGTTACAGTTCAGACGTTCTTTCGGTGCACCAATAGGAACGGTGATCTTCGCATACACGCCAACGTCTCTCATGAAGTTGTCGTTGTATGTCAGACCATTAAACCCACCGTCGATGGGTTGGACGTTCATCGTGTTGCGGTATTGATCCCAAGGATCATTCTGGTTCAGAATACCCACCACACCAAACTCCACGTTGGTAGACGATCCAATGGCCGCAGAACATTCTAGGTCTCCTGCTCTTACCCTGTCGGATTGAAAACTCTGTGGCGATTGCGGTAGTGCGAGGTTCAGTGAACTTGATTGTCCATACACTGCACCACAGTAGAAACCTACACAAAAGTACAGAATGATGAATAACAGAAATCTACTTGGTTTCATTTTATCTTCGAACATATTCTAGAAGCGATAAGAGTTGCTGTACCCTCACCCTTCAATAATTTGGATTTCGAACAGATGTATACAGCTACGTTTCTGTCCTGTTCACGAATGAAGACATCAATCTTCATTCTTCGTAGATACCCGACTTGAACGATTCGTTCCGCAGTCGCAAACTTCACGGGTTTCATATCGGCGTCAAATACACCGATCTCGTAATAGGAAACATCCTGTCTACTATTGAATAACGTCATTGTTGCTTTCAATGCACCATTCACATACGAAGGTTCTAACTTCGGATAGGTGGGTGTCCACTGGTGGGCCATTGCTGACCCACACAGGGAAAGAAATAACAATGTCATGATATAACGCATAGAGTCACCTTAGTTTGCGATACACTCCGCAGTCACAACCGAACGGTATTGTCCAGCAGGGAACGCTTTGTCGTATCCGTAATCTGCTTCAGAAGAAATCTTAAACCATGTGCTTCCCGCAACGGTCAAATCAATCTCCGTAATATTGTTATATAGACGTTTGTCATTGTCGTATGCAGACATAAGAGGGTCAGATACTTCTCCAACCGTAACGTCACCAGACCAGTTGACAACATCATTCAGTGCAGGGCTTTCTGTGAAAACGTCTGGTACACTGATCAACGCCTTGTAGTAGTCCGCCTGAATTACATCGTAACGAACCACAGGTTCTACACCACCGTTTGCCTGTGTTGTACTCAGAAGACTAGGCGTAGGGTTACCATAAACACCGTTGGCGTCAGTAGTAACGATACACTTAGACTCTACGTTTCCGGTAATCGGAATCTCAGCAGCCACAGCGGCAGCAAATGTTAATCCCATGATCGCAGGGATAAGTGCTTTATTCATTTCTTGCTCCTAGTTTTTATAATTGTTATTTCTTTTCATACTGTAGATTTACTAACTCTTGATGTAAGAGTTGTTGAGAAACACTCTGTCTACGTGCCTTTCTATTGTCAGGCAGATCAGCGTCCTTCAGAACAACCGTTTCTTCATACTTTGTGTCAGGGAGTTCGACATAGTAACTAGAGGGTATGTACTGCATTGCCATCAATTCTTCATGTTTCTGCATGCTCTCTGCAGCCAACAATGAGTTATCGACGATCCCCAATATTGCAGCCAGTCTCTTGTCCTCCTTCTCCTCCGACGACGACATCATTCTTCGACGTTGACGATCTTCTTCGTCTTGTTCGTCTAACTCTGCCTTCTTCTCCAACTCATCCTTGACGTATTGTTCATCCATAGGATCGGTCACTGTCAAATCAGGCATCGCAACGGGTGGAATGTAGCCAGGACATTCCGGATTATCCGTAACTTGAAAACAAGTGTCGTATCGATAATTGTAGATCACGAGAGGGTTTTCAACACTTCCTTCCCCTTCTACTTCAATCGACCCGTCACCCCAAAACTGTATGGGTATGTTGGCAACTGGAACCTGTTTATTAATTGTATTGCCAGGCAGTCCAGACCAATCATCTGTCTCACGAAAGATGTAACCCCCATTGATTGCATCTTCGTTCTGGACATGGACTAACATGTCCGCATCCGCATCCTTGACAGCAGTGTATCGATATACTACACCATTCACTGTCAGTCCCGCCTGTTGAGGCAGGATATTGGTCATCACCCAATTCAACCCCGCATTGGCTGCGTTAGGCGAAGACTGGTAGACTTCCTCAGAGTAAGAGTAAGAAGAGCAGAGTAGCAACGCCAGCCCCGCCCAGTAATGTCTTGTTCTCATTACTCAGTTCTTCCTTTTTCTCTGGTGCGCCAGGCATCAGTTCGGGATTAGTCTCCCATGCAGCCTTCGCTTCCATTCCGATCATACCGTCATAGGGACACGGTGTTCCCGCATTCATCATTGCGTCAAAGACACGAGGGTCTTGGCACATGATGGAAACCGCAGCCACTTTCATACCCATATCGAAGGTAGTCTTGGCCAGTTTCAATCTCTCACAGTTCTCATCGGTTACCTGTGATCCCATAGAGATACCAAGTATCTGAGTCTGAACCGCACCCGCAACTCCGAAAGTACATAGGTCAGAGTTAGACGTGTTGATCGTAGGAGAGATGGCAGACGCAGGGGGCGACTTTAGTGTTGTCTCAGACTTCCCCGATGTGATTACCGTACTCTCAGTAACAATTGGTTCAACAGGATTTTCTTCCTGTGCATGAACCCCCGTAGATGCTAATATCACCGCAAGCATCCAAAAACTAATTATGTAACGCATAAAAAAATACCCATAAAGTTGTTTGACCTCATGGGTATTTATATATGTCATTGTCTTGACAGTGTGTGTTTTTTAAACTATATCCGTTCGGGACAAGTAGCGTCTAAGTCCTTCAATTCCATTCCCCGTCTGTGGTATTCTTTACATACGTCTTCGAAGGTATCCCACACCCTTTCGAATTTGAGAGCATAAAGTTCTTTAAGACCAAAGTACTTGTTCATCATCGCATCACAGGCCTTAGGACTAAAATGATCTCCCGCCCATTCAGTCGAATCGACAAAGTGTGTTGTTATCAAATCAATATCTTCAATAATATTCCAACATTCCATAATCTGTTGTTCTAGATCAAAGATTGCGTTTGGGTTATTCGTGCTCATTGATATACCTCTCTATAAATTTACGAATCTCACGACTAGCATGAGGGTTGATGGTCGTCTCTCAGTTAAGGTTGATGATCAGAAACAACAGATTTGTCGAATCGTCGAATTATCTCAAAAGAGTTAAAGATGCCATAAAGCATTCCCGCATATTCACTGTGGGAGGCTTCGCCAGGGTGGGCGTTAGGTTTGATGTCTTTCAACCTCTCGCTCACTGATCTCAGTGTCTCATATTTACCAAGACCAACTCTACTCTCACTTCGCAACTTACCAAACAGATCACCGAACTTTTTATTCCACGCCGCAAAATCACCACTATCACCACCCTTAAGTGACCACATAATGTTATCCATCATTCTATCGTGGAATGCCCCTTGAATCAATTTGATTCCTCGTAGGTCACAGATTTCTTGCATGGCAATCATGAGAGGAAGTTGTCTCAAGATATCGGTTCTGACATCATATGCCCTATCAAACCATGCGTGAGCTGCACCCCATTTCTTTGGAAGTATGTTGTGGATTCTCTCAGGTGAGAACTGTGATGTTGAGTCGAACCTTTGGATATTTCTCCCCGCATGATGAGAATTGTCGGGTTCGGCCATTTCAGTTCTTTGCCAACTAGACCAGAGAATCACCATGTGTGTTGGTTGTCGTCTATTCGGATCGGTGAGATAGGTCATAACGTCCCGAAAGATTTTATCGTTTCCGTTTCCACAGGCGGCCAGATTGATATAATCCACCCTCAAGCGTTTAGCTAGGAGACTGGTAAAGGTATGTCTCCAATGATTTGGCGGGTCATCGTAACAACCTTCCAGTTCATCTCCCCAAACAAAACTGCAACCACAGGTCAATAACATTATTCTTCCATCTCTTTAAATACGTTGTAAAGCATCTCTGCATACCAAGTGTGTGTTCCTTCGCAGGGATGTCCCATGGGATAGATGAAAAATTCCTCGTGATCTGGACTCTCTGCAATAGATGTCATATCTAGTCTATCACCAAAACCTATCTTACATTCCGGTCTTAGGTATCTAAAACAAGATTCTATCTCTGCCAACCAAGGTTTGAAACGATCATCATTCTTAGCTCTATTCATACAACTCAACACATTCTGCCAGTTTCCATGATGAATTCCGGTTTGTATGATTTTGATACCCTTTAAATCTGCGATCTGTTGAAGAGTACACATGTAGTTGAGATGATGTAGAATCGGAGTCGACATGGTATAAACTTTGGTGTACCAATCTATTACCGCTTGACCAACCTCACCACCTTCAGGCCAGTTTTTTAGATTAAACCCGAGTTCACGATCATGGTGATCCGGAATAAGTTGATTCATATTACACTCTTCCTGAATGAACATTTCATTATCTTTCTTATAGGTAATGGGCGAGAAAACTTCCAACCTACCCCAAGAAGACCACATGATTACCATGTAGTCTACTTTCTTGGTAGTTCTCTGCAGGAAAGCGGTGGTTCTTCTAAAAATTTTTTGATTAGAAGAACCGTTATGTGCCAAATTTACGTGGTTAACACCAAGATGATTGGCTAGTTTATACGTGTAAGTTTTGGGGTGATGTGTATTTAAGTCGAAGAGAGCCGTTTCACCGTCCTCTCCATAAGTCCGAGAACCCGGCAGTTCATCCCCATACGTAAAACTGTCACCATTAGTCAGTAGTATTCCCATGAATTCTATCGTGCTCGTACAGCATCAGGAAACCATAATGAATGATCTTCAAAATGTCCTTCCTATAGTCTGCAGGCGTTTCTCCTTTTTTACCGTAACGTCCGTTGTATTTATCAACATTGCCAGAGAAGAAACCCATACCATGACCACGATCTACGATGATCTCAGAGGACTGTAAACCACCCTGTCCATAGTGACCACTGTAAGTCGAATCGATGTAATCTTTGAACTCTGCCATCAACACACCTTCATTGAACTTGTAGTTGATGGGTTCTTTGATTGTATAACTCACAGTATCGTCGGTGTGTAGTGTGAACGGAATGGAATCAGCCGTAATGTCACCCACACTTAAAGTAAAGGTGTCTTCCGGAAACCCAATATCGTTACACGTGTCATACTCAATATTCACAACTTTGTCGTTTTCTTTTGAGTCTCGCACCTCTTCAAGATGAAGACGATTCATTTCATTCCATTGTTCTGGCGTAATGTCATCAATACTGCCAGTCTTTTTCTTATCCTTCGCCATTATAATACCTCACTCTACCTTCTTCATAAGAATCAAATCCATACCAAAACTGGTTCTTCAATGCGAACCAGTCCCTATAACGTTTGTTCTCCAAACAGTATGCCATTCTATCAATTACTGCAATGTGTGTCAAGCCCAAAATATCAAGTAGTTCATACTGTTCGGGTTTAGGTTCTTCATAGACCGCAAGGTAACTCTCACCATACTTACGCAGTAAGAAGAAGTCACTGTGTCCTAGAATTTCCTCCACACGTTTTTGATGGGGGTGTTTCTCGAGCAGGCCTTTATGTATGTACTCACCCGTCTCCATCTTCTCTACACTAAACGAGAAAGATCGGTATACTGAGTCATGATACCCACGCACAAACATAACGCCCTTCTGCGGACTATACACGCACTCGTAGTAGTTGTCTGGCACAAATCCAATCGAATCCTCAATGAACTTTGAGTCAGGATTAATTGGTTTAACAAAAAGAGTCAGTGCCTTCGCACGGGTTTCTCCGTATAGGACGGTAGCACGAATATTAAAGTCATGACAAATATCATGTAAAGACTGCGTAGATTCTCCGTAAGGACAAATGAAACGAGTCGTCTCTTTACCCGTATCGTCGATCACTGACAAACTGTGACGTAGAGTCTCTTCATTCTTGAAGAAGATAACTTTACGTTCTGGTCTGTTGTATACCTCTTGAAGCATCTTCAACATGGCAGGCTTCCACTGGTCAACCCTGTCCCACCAGTTCAGGACATAGTGTTCCTTACAACCCATGTAAGCAGCAAGAGAGTATGTAATGAAGGACATGCAGTGCATGAAGTTAAACGTATGTACACCAATCGTGTCCTTCATATTGAACAGTTTATAGTGGCGGTGCGCTAAACCCCATGTCTCTTGGTGTGTGTAATACTGGAATTCAAATCCATCTTCGCATAAACCATCTGAGTAGGTAATGAAGAATGGGTCTTCTGGAAACACATCGGGAGTCACATTGGCCATCTCTTCATTATAGTTTACAATGTCAACCTCATCGATGTTGATCATCTCATAATCAAGGTACTTTCCGTAGAACTTGCCCTGTGCACCCTCTAACATATTCAGGGTGACGTTATCCCAGAATCCAAACTCAGGACGTAGGGTTGTAGATACAGTGTCGGTTTCCGCCTCTGGATGCCATGCAAGGTGTGCAGGAAAAATCTGTGCACCAAGTTCTGCAATTGCAAACAGGATTGCATGACAGTTGACGTTGTTCTTTGCGACACCCCATCCCACCACGTTTCCCTTACGAAGACCATACTCATTCGAAAGATAGGCCTTCCAGTGATCAATGAGCTTCCAGAAGTCTTGTTTGTTGTAGGGTTTGGGATCACCAAACATAGGGTTCATCAAGTTCTTAAGGAACAAGTCTTCCCTATTTTGGATCATGTATCTATCAATAATCATTACAGAAACAAGTCCTCGTATAGGTTCTGTACTTCTTCGGTCTCAGTCTGAAAGTCGGTGAGACTCTGTTTATGGTAGATCATCGCCAACTTGCGAATGTACTTCTTGTCTACCCCAGTATCATCAAACGCACTCTGGATGATATCCTTCTGAAGGTCTTTCTCTGCGTCCACACGAGTCATGGACATAGACATCTCTTTAATTGCACTCTGAAGTTTCTTCTTTTCGTCATCAATCATTTTCAATCTCCTCAATTAATAAATCACGTAACTGCCTCGCTTTCTCATCACGAGGATCGTTCCTACCATAACCACAGAATTTATATGCAAGGGTAATACGTTCCCCTCCCGCATACGCACCGTGCCAACACAGGTTCTCAGGTTCTTCCTTCGGCCCAAAGTAGTAGTGTCTACACTGCCATCCTGGCACGTCCTGAATTGTGATCACTTCGTCTTTCTCTTTATCATAATAAGAGAAGTAACCATCACCCGTAGACCAAGTGAATAACACCTGATACGCAGACGCATCCCAGTTGGTATGCCATCCCACAAACCCGCCAGGCGGATAGTAGGACAACAATGCAGACGTGTGTGCACCAATCTCAGAGGCAAAGTCATACTTCACCAACTGCATGTATGCACTCCACTTCTCAGGGTCTTCACGTACCATCTTTGCAATGGGTTGTGCGAAGTGTCGATCCGGAGGGCCAACAGGTTCCTTTGCGTTCAGAGAGATATTGCGAAGGTAGTGTTCACTGGTGTAGTACCTACCACGATGTTTATCATCGGGTTCACTGTATACATGATACTTAGGATCGTTGTAACCTTCTACCGCAAACATCTGATCCTTGAAAGCATCAAGTGTCGCAAGGAAGTCTTTATTTCGAATCGTTACTTCCATTCATTTCCTCCCGCAGTCTCGCTATCTCAGACTATCTGCAACTACCTTTTTTCTAAACGACCATTCACCTGTGATGTGATTCTCTTCCCAGATAATTTCATCACCCACTTTCAAATCAAGTGCGTCCATCAATTCGTCTGTAAATTCCAGACATTGATGACCATCACTATCCTCAACTACATTGCACCTATACATCATGATAAAGCCTCCACTACGGACGGGAAGTGGCCACCAATGATTTCCCAACATTGATCCGCTACCCGCATATGTTCTAGTTGTGTACCATGACCTCGACGAAGTTCACAGTAATGAATCCAAGACCGCAGTGAACCACTCATATACAAAGTTGTCTGAGTATTACCTTCGGGCAGTACTGCACGTGCCTGTTCCTTTGCGATACCATTATTTAGCGCCCACTTATAGACATCGTTCGCCTTGTTAATCACTTCACGTTGTTTCATGTTCCAGTCTTCGTACAGACGTTCCGTACTGGAACGTACCGAACCCTCGCCACCCGTGGCTTCCGGAACTTCAATGGGGATTGAGTTCTGACGGTTCTTGGGGTCTTGAAGACGAGCCTGACGATTCGTGAAACTGTCACTTACCGCATATCGTTGTGAGAACTCTTGAAACGAGAATGATCGGTGACGAATGATCTGACGACTAATATCACGAGTCGTTTGAATCTCCATAGTGATATGCACCATCTCAAGCGGTGACCAATGTTGTTCCCGAATCAAGTACTTCAGGAGACGTGGCGCAGTCTCCGTATTGTTCTGGTTTGCAGGGTTACTTACCCGAGCTGCATACGCAACTAAGTCTTCTGCTGTGTGACATCCTGTCTCTGCACTAGGACTACTCAGAGCTATCAGTTTCACTGAACTCATTTTCGGCTATCTCCTTTTCGATGTGATCCTTAAACCACTTCTTCTTAATAAAAAATTCTATTGCGTCAGCAACACCCTCTTCTTTTCCTCTCTGGTAACCAAGATAATTACCAAGGTAGTATATAGGTATCACTAAACACAATGTCCATAATGTATGTTCTGTCCCTGTCATATCTTAAAGTTCCTAAATTTCTGTTCCATGTTTACACGTTGACCCGCTTCTGAATTATCGAATGCAGGCCCATTATCTTCATCATCATTCATAGATGACTGATCACAATCGAACAGACGCATCTTGGAACGATCCACACCAACCACAAATCTTTGGTTATGTGTGGGATCATTATACCTGTTTTTTAACTGTTTGACAAGTATTTTTCCCTGAGCATTAAGTTCATTATTGGAGATGAGTGCGAACATAAAGTCAGCGGTTGCGGGTAGTCCAAAAGATTCGGACGTGTCTTCAAGCCCCACATCGTCATTAGAGTAACCAGAACGTGTCGTCTGTGTTGCAGACATAATCGGCACGTCGAATTCCACCGCCAACCCACGTAACTCCTCAGCAATAGACTTGATATACGTATACGAGTTAATAGCACCGCCCATTCCTTTCATACGAGAAGAGGCACAGATGTTCAGGTAATCAATAAAGATTAGGTCAGGAACAAAGTTCTTCTTCAGTTTCAGTTCGTTCAACAGGGCACGGAAGTGCGAGGCATTCGCCTGTCCTGTCGGGTATTCTTTGATGATCAACTTGCCCTGAGTCTTACGTGAGATTTCACCCACACGATCACGGAACATATCCTTCGATAGGTTCTCAAGTTGATCTATCGGGACGTTGAGAAGATTTGCATCGATCCGTTCTGCGATACGCTCTTCAGCCATTTCCATAGTGACGTAAAGGACATTTTTCCCCTGTGACAGGGAAGCTCCAGCACAATGGCACATGAAAAGAGATTTACCCACACCCGTACCAGCAAGAGCGATGTTGAGGGTTTTGTTAGGTAATCCACCCTTAGTGATATCATTGAAGTATTCCAGATCGAACGGAATACGTTCTTCTTTTTCGTGGTAGAAGTTGAATCGGGCATCTACATTCTCCAGATAATCGTGACCGATATTAGTGTCAAAGGTCACCGACAGTGCCTTACTCAAGACTTCTGGAATAGAACCCTTCGCAAGAGACTTGTGTTTACCTTCAATGATCTGGATAGACTCCATGACCGCATTGAAAACGGCTCGGTCTTGACACCACTTCTCAGTACGATCAACCAACCAGTCAAGATTAGATTCTTCCTTTACAAACAAGTTAGGTAAGATTTCCACCGCATGACGATACTGTTCATCCGATAGACGATCTCCCTCATCAATCTCAATCTTGAAAGCTTCCAAGGTAGGAAGTTTGTTGTACTTGGCAATAAATTTGGTGAACTCCCGAAAGAGTGACTTGTACACTCCTTCGAAGTAGTCCGGTAGGATAAATGCTGCAACTTTACGTGCAAATGGATCGTTTGTTACTAGGTTCTTTAGAATCGTTTGTTCTAGATTAATATCCACTATTTCCTCTCTTGTGCGACGAGCCACCCCTCCGCATGTGCCTTCTCCAGAATGTCTTCTAGGATATCAGCGGCATGTTCTTGAAGGTTTACGTCTTCAGTTGTCACTTCAGGGTCAGGGGTGTATACTATCACAAAGTTGAAGGTAAGGCAATCCCTACTGCCATCAAAAGCGACATTTCCATAACGAATAACTGTTTCTGTAAGATCACCACGTAGGATGCGAACATCCCACGCTTGATCATTTGGTGAGTCCTCGACGGGAATCAACTTGTAGTCAATTCCCTCCGAGACCTTATCGACATTAATCTTCGGCATCGACAATCTCATCCATCCCAACCTGTTGAGGTAGACCGATCTTGTATTGTTTCTCCAGAAAATCTGCGAAGTCACTAAACTCAAAGATCGGAGCCCAGAACTCTTCTTCTAGTGTCTGAGCCAATCGAACTTTAGGGTCAACCAGTTCCCCAGTGTTAGTGTCAACACGACAGTACCAACCGTTACTAGGCTTAGCAACATACCCACCAACAAGAGCAACATCCAAAAGGCCGCTCCAACGTTGAACACCGCCTTCCCAAGAAACTGAGATAGGGATTTTAGACTTTTCTTTAACATAACGGGACTTCTCCACATTGATTACAAAGTGATAACCCTTGATCTCAGTACCCTGTTTGTCTTGTTGACGACCCAGAATCCAGATGTTATCGGCAGAGTAGTAGATACCCGTACCACCACCCACAATATCTTTCGGGAACAAACCGATCTCTTTGTAGGTATGGTTGACAGCCAACATAGGAATGTTCTTCATCGCAAGGTATGGGGTTGCCATACGGAACAGACCTTTCAGTGCTTTCGCACGAGACATGTCAGCAACACCTTTCTCATTCAATGCATCTTCAAGTTCTTTCTTGGACGCAAGGTTACCAATCGAATCGATAACGACAATGACATTATCATCACGATCTATTTCTTCAAGTTGATTGATTAGATCGAACTTGAGTTCTTCTACATTTGTGATAGGAGTGTGAAGGACACGACTAGTGTCAATTCCAAACTGTTGGAAATAAGATTGGGGGGAACCAAACTCACTATCATAGAATAGTAATACCGCATCTTCTTTCTCCTTCAGATACGCACCCGCCATCAACAGGGCGAATGAAGTCTTGAAGTGTTTCGATGGGCCTGCCAGAACCGTAAGTCCTGGCGTCACACCACCGTTGATTGAACCCGATAGTGCCACGTTAACCATTGGCACATCGGTAGGAACCATGTCCTTTTCAGTGAAGAACTTACTCTCCGACAACACCTCCGTTGTCTTGATCTTGCTGTTCTTCTTCAGTTTGTCCATCACGCTCATTTTCATCTCCAAATGTAATATTGTTTGCTTTCTCTCGTTCGTCAAGTTCGTAGTTCTGTCGATAACGATTGTTGATATCCAACACATTCTTCAACAGATCAAAACTGACCACGTTACCTTCTTCGTCCTTGATCTCTGAGAACTTCAACAGTGCAGTCGTATCCTTGGGAAGACATGCACCACCGAATCCACGTTTGCGATCATAGCCCGGCACACGAGTGTGACCGATACCCACACGAGGGTCAGAACCCATTGCACGAGTAACGATATTATAACTACATCCGAACATGTTGACAAGATCAAAGAACTGATTAAAGAACGTGACCTTGGTTGCAAGGAATGCGTTAATACCATACTTAACAAACGATGCCTCTGCAGCTGACATGCGATAGTACGTATCAGATTTGCACAGACTGAAGATATCATAAATCTGAGTCAGTTCTGCAGTACCACGTTCAGTACCACCAAGAACATGGAAGTCAGCATTCACGAACTGTTCTTCTGCAGACTTCTCCGTGAGGAACTCAGGGTTATACACGAAACGGTCAACCCCATCTTCGAACATAGAGTTGTACAGACGGTCAATAATGTCAGGTGTAATTGTCGATTTAACAACAACCAATGCTTCGGTATGTTCAATCAACTTGAGTACTGCATCCTCAACAATAGACGCATCCACGAAACCCGTTTCTGCATTCATGGGCGTAGGCGCACACACGAACACACACATAGGATCAAACTCCAACATATCGTCAACAGAAGTATCATACTTCGGATCAGCGATATGCAAATCCACTAGGGGATGTGTGAATGCATACTCGACCGCACGACCAACAAAGCCGTGTCCAACAATCCCTAGTCGAAAGGGGTTGTTGTAACTGATCGGTTTCTGTTTGTCCGCTTGAGTAGGCCCAGCTGCCTCATTCATTGCTGGATTATATTTGTCAAAATCATCTGCCATTTGTTACATCTCCTAGTTTAGGTATCCACTCTTTGTACCATTCAAAAAATTTCTTAACACCTTCATCAATAGACACCTTGGGACTATATCCAAGTGCCTGAAGTTTCTCTGTGTTACTCCAAGTCTCTTTAGTATCTGCGGGGTGTTTCTCACAGAGATTCATCTTGGCACCCTTTCCGGTCTCCCGTTCAATCGCCTTGATGAAGTCCATCAGTTGAACCTGTTCACCCCTACCGATATTAAATATTTCATTTGACTCAATTTCACGACTATCAAACTTCTCAAGGACAATCTCAATACCGTCAAGAATATCGTCGATGTAGGTAAAGTCTCGTTTCATGTCCCCATAATTATACACGTCAATGGTCTCTCCGTCAAGTATTTTTTTCGTAAACTGAAAGAGTGCCATATCAGGACGACCCCAAGGGCCATAAACAGTAAAGAATCTCAGTCCAACATTATCAATACCAGAGGACTTGAACTGACATTCGTTGACGTACTTAGTGTATGCATAAGCGTTCAGTTGGTGCGCCTTAACGTTATCTTCAACCCAACCGTTTTCTGTAATGGGAGTACCACCATAAACAGAACTAGTAGATGCATAGATCACACGAGGTCTCTTCATACCTTCAGGCATATCGTTGATAATATCAATCAACTTTTGAGTACCGTCAATATTGTTAGAATGATACTCAGCTTCATTACCAAAGGAATCTCTCACACCTGCGTGTGCTGCGAGGTGAATAATATAATCAAAAGGCCCAGCGCCTCCGTGATTAATTAGAGATGAATTCGTCAAGATGTCACTTCGAATATCTCTATCCCAGAACGTAAGTTCGAACTGTTTGGTTCTTTGAGTCTTTAGTTTGGGATGATAGAGATGATCGTTGTAGTTATCCATCGATACAACATCATGTTTATCTGCGAGTCTCGCATACAATTGAGAACCGATAAAACCAGCCCCACCTGTGATTAATATTTTTAACTTATCCATTTTTATAAATGTACTCCAAAGCTCTGTCTGCCTCTACTGTCAATGGTCTGTTCTCATACCAATTACCCGTCTCGCTATCAAACTGTTTACACATCTCCGCAATCTGATTTGCAGTGATCGGATAACCACTCTCATACGCACGTCCCGCAACCGCTACCATGATCTGATACATCTTGTGATACCAACCTGTATTAGAGATATGCATATACTCTACTGCAAGACTCTTGGGCCAGAAAGGACAGTCATGGTAGGATGTCCACGTATAGTTGGTATTATCTAGTTGACTCTTACGGTGTTCAATTACCGCCTTCTGCAATTCTGGTGGTAATCTATCTAGGAAGGAATTACCTGTCTTTTGAATGTATGGGTGTTTCGCCATCAACTCGGATACATTAATAGAACTCCCGCCTCGATGGTCAAAAATAAAATTAGAATCACAAGGATACTGCGCTGGAACGTAATACATTCTTGCAAGGTCTTTTGTCTGTGGGTCACCAAGTTCACCAAGGGATGTGTTGAGTGCAAACCAGAATTGTTTAATTCGGTCTCTATCCACCTGTTCGTCAGTTCGGAATACGAGGCGAAATTTAGGTAGAGTGCTACTATTAGAAGCAGTACTGTAACAAACAAAGTCATACTCACCAAAACGATCAATCAAAACCTCCTTCAGGTTATCAGCAGGAAAGTCATGATCATCAACATCCACGCAACACCAGCCTGCCCAATAGTTAGTTGTTTTGTTTGAACGAGTAGTACCGTCCTCAAACACAGCAGGAGTAATAAGAGGACTAGAATTATTTCCACCTTTCTCTCCTTTAATTTCAGATATCTTATATAACCATTTGACAAAGGAATCCCACGACTCAAACGACAGACGCCGGTGAGTCTTGTTGTCAAACTGGTTTTTGAACATAGTTAATTCATACATGGGGTGTATCATATCATACATCAAGTGTATTTGTCAAGAGAAAAAATCATCAAGGGTAGCCTGTGGTTCTGCAGTCCATCCGACTGCATCCAGAATAGGTATGAGTGGGTCTAGGAATGTCTTGTCGAACATCATATCATAGTTCACGTAATCGTGCAACCCCAACTCCGGTGGGAGGTTCAGAGGATACGCAATCACATTCTCATTTAGACGGTTAGGCATTCTCAAATAGACGAACTTTATCTTCTCACCATTTTTGACCAACTCGTACCGTTTGGTTAGGGAGTGTTCCTTGATCGCATTGTTGTACAGGATCGCACCACGCACGTGGATAGGACAACCCTTCTTGTAGACGGTCTGTCGATCCTGCCACTTGGTGATCTCCGAAACCCCACGAGGGAACGAAATGTCTTCGGGTGGACGGTTCCTGAATTGGGACTTAAAGTCCCTAATAAAGGCCTGAGTGTCTGATTCGGAACCTTCTACGATGACACGAAAGACTTCCTTGAACTTATCACGAACGACCTGCGGAGTTGAAGATTTGACCGCTTCAATACCCATCAACTTGAGTTTAGGGGTCACGTACTGCACACCCTCGTTGTTGTGGACATTGAGGATGTAACGTTTCTTGGCCATCCAGATACCACGGTCTGCGATTACCTCACGTCCCATCTCCATACGGTTGACCATTGCACTGGTGACTCTCGCCATCTCCGCATAGGATTTCTCCAGAACCTTTTCGAAGTGTTCGGAACAAATCTTGTCCAGAAACTTCACGGGGTCTTTCGGATTGAACTTCTCGACCAGAGAACTCATCCGAATGTATAAGGAGTCAGTGTCAATCGCAACAACGTAATCTTCGTCAGTCTGGAGCAACTTGTTCATCTCCTCATTGACGGCACGTTCTGCCCACTTGATTGACAACTGACCCGCAAGTGTGATGGACTCCGCAACCCGTTGATCAAAGTAACGGAACCATCGGTTACCAAGTGCACCGTAGAGAGAGTTCATTAGAATCTTGATGGCCATCTGTTGGTTGTTCAGGGAGGTGATCTTGTATTCCAACTCTCGACTAGGATTGTCTTGGTTTTTTTGTTGCAACTTCAACATCTCTTTCTTGATGACTCGACGTTCATCATAGTACTGTTTAATAATACTAGGAATCACACCTTCACGTTCGTGAGTAAACTTAATGCCTGTCGGTGCGATAGAGAAGGGATTACCGGACACATCGATGTCACCGGCAAGGAATGCATCCACCGATACGTCATTATAGAATCCGTCCATGACAGTCTCAGGTGACATGTTGTACTGGACAATGATATTGGGGTACAGCGAGTTAAGGTCAAACGAGGTAACCCAATCGTGACTGCCGACCTGTGGGTCTTTCACGTAACCGCCAGGGTAGGGGGTCTTGGGTTTCTCAACTTTGGGCGGAACTGCAATCTTACGACCGTTTAGAATACGATAGATGATTGTGTCCCAGATGTTTGTGGTTCCAAGGGTGTCATTGTAGTTCACCCCACCACGATAAGCCATGGTGAGAACCAGAGAGATGAGATCGAGTTTCTCATCCAGTTTCTCCACGAGTTCAACGTCCTTGATATTATAGTCGATGAACTTCTGAAAGTCAGTCTTGTACAGTGCGTGTAGGGAACCGTGTTCCTCATAGGACAGTTTACCCTCACCAAGTACCACGTGTGCGATATGGTCAAGACGGTAGGACTCTTGTTGTCCCAACGTGTTGTAGGTAAACTTCTTGAAGATTTCTAGGTAGTCAAGTTGTTCGATACCCTCGAGCTTATACTCTTGTTGTTTCTTGCCATTGATGGTGGGGTTACCCTCACGCACGAGACCCCACGGTGAAAGTTTCTTCACCATGTCCTCACCAATCGTCTTGGTGATGCGGTTGACCAGATAGGGGATATCGAAGAACCGTGTGTTCCAACCCGTCACGATGTCTGGTTGGTTACGGAACCAGTGATCCACAAACTTCATGAGGAGTTGGGATTCTGACTCACACTTCTCGTAGATCACATCCTCGCCTGCATTGTAGTCATACAGACCCCACACCCGATAGGGAGAGTTGGGTTGTTTGATAGTGATCGAAATGACAGGATAGTCTGCGGACTGTGGTTCGGGGAATCCATCGTCGGACGCCACCTCAATGTCGATGGTGCAGACATCCACCCAATCACGGTTGAACTTGATCGGGGCAGGAAAGACCTCTGCAATAAACTGAGACACGAAGTTATTCATCCCATAGATTTTGAAGTTAGGGATGTCCTCGTATCGTTTCTGGAATTCGGTTGCTTCTTTCATGGAGTCGAACTTCATGGGTTCGACCATTGTACCATCGAGGCCACGCCAACCCGACTGGTTCTTGTTGGACTGCACGTACAACGTAGGCTTGAACGGAATCTTGGTTTGAATACGTTTGCCGTTCTCTGCGTACCCACGGAACAACAGGTTACTGCCGAACCGGACTACGGACGTGTAAAACATTGGTTGAATCATGTAGGTGCCTCTGTCAGTGTTCGTGTATTATACATGAACCACTGGTGGGTGTCAAGGGACAATTTTCATATAGTGGTGTCGAGTCCAAGGTTCCTCAAGGTGTTGGTCTGGATATCTGTGATGGTCTTGGGTGACCTTCAGTGATTTGGAAACTACTTGGGTTGTTGGAGTACGTACTGAGTTCTCTCTATCGGGATCGTGCGTGTTATAGGCCGAGAAGATGTCCCTGCCAAAATACAGAGTATCACAACCGTGCCAAGGATGAATGACAATATTTTCCTTTCCAAGATAATCTCGTTTTGATAAGTAGTGTTCAATGTAGTTCTTAAAAAGTCGTTCTAGGACACCGTAAGGCCCACCGTTGATCCAGAACCCCTGATCCTTAATTAGTTGATACTGCCACTTTGCACAGTGAGTTGAGAAGGAATAACAACCCATAAACAAACCGATGTTTGCATAACAAATATCTTTCGTTTCAATGTAACCCAATAGGTTACGGAACTCATCCTCATGTTCTGACAACAAGTATGTATCGTGTTCCATGATCAGGAACCGTTCTTCCGACTCACCTTGTCTACGCATAAGTTCCCAGTGAGAACACATTCCTGCCTTCTCGGTTGGGGAGTGATCATCTACATCCTTGGTTCTATCCATGAGTGCAAGAGAGGGTCTCCACTCATACATTGCAATGATGTCTTCAAAGTCAGGATGATCTGGTGTGATAGCATCGAAGGTGTGGAACTCAAGGGTTCCATCATCAATCAGGTTTCGAAACGATTCCCGACTGATCTCCGCATACTTCTCCGACCTTTCGTCGTCCTTCATTATGATTTGGTATACCTTCATGCGCCTCTATCTCACATTCTCCACTGCAATATTTAGCCCATATTAAAACACATACAAACTCATCTCCGCATTGCAAACACTTCCTGAGTTCCTTGAACAACTTTCCTCTCCATAGGTGGGGGGACTTTCACCCCCCTGTTTATTTTAGATTTGACTTAGACTTTGGAACATGATGCCTACTGTTGCAACAAGCAATACCAGCATACCAGCATCTTCAAAGTACCGATCAAGATTTTTCATTAGATTTTTCATTTAAGTTTCCTCGATAAATTACGTGATAGAAATTTTACGAGGTCTCTTCTCGTCGGGGAGTTCAAACTTCAACTGAACGGACAGAATTCCATCCTTTAGAGAAGCACCGTCAACAAAGACGTATTCGGACAGTCTAAACACCCTCTTGAACTTCTTCTGCGAGATTCCCTTATGGATGTAGGAAGGTTCTTCAACACCTTCAGCTTTGGCCTTCTCACCTTTAACGGTAAGAGTGCGTTCATCCTGTTCAATCTCCAGATCGTCCATAGTAAACCCTGCGACTGCGATTTCGATTAGATAATCGTTTTCACTAACCTTCACAATGTTATGTGGAGGATATGTATCAGTGGCGTGTTTGGCAACCCAATCAAGTTCTTGAAACAGGTGGTCAAACCCCACAAACGAGGCACGAGGGAAGAGCGTATTAGCTTTAAGATTATTAGTCATGTTGTATCTCCTTTTTAAATAAGCAAGACTATTGCATACCCGACCATCGGCATATGCACTACTATATATACTAAATAGTATTGTAAACTATAACATACTTGGAGTTTTTTGTCAATGCCATTAACTATTGATTCCGATTACCCACGTTACGCATTTGCTTACGAAGACGCTTCTCCGGATAGTGGGGACGTGATGACGTGGAACAGTTCTAGAAACCGAATGGTATGGGGTACTCCAAGTCTGAGTGTAACCCTACCTTTTATGTTTGATGATTCTGCGGAAGAGTCTTTCACCTACACACCACCCGAAGGTTCTTTCGTTTCGGGGGATCATCATGACGATGTAACCCTATCGGTTTCTGGTGGTGGTCTGATCGGAAACCTTTCTCTAGATCAAGGTGTCTTCAGAGGCCCCACAGACGGTACTCAAATTACTATCACGGGTAGAGCATTCGTCCAGACTCTTATTGATTCGGACAGTACTCATGACATCGAAACAAATCCTTTCAACGATTCAGACACCGACACAGATACGGTCAGACTTCGTGTTATCGACAAGACGGTAATCCCATCTATTGCTTTACTAACAAGACCTGTAAGACTCTCTTAGAAATAGATTGAGGGGTCAGGGTCACCCTCGACTCCGAAACTAAAGGTCACTCGACTTACACGGGGAAAGATTTGGTGGTGGGTTCCACGAGGAATCCACACGTAGTCTCCTGGCTCAAAGTCAAACTCTTCGTTGTCGTTGACACCCTCAACCTTCAGACCGATAGTGGACTTGACCTGTACTAGGAACACATCCATACTGTCCTTGTGCCAAGGGTAACTGTCAGAGTTCTTACCAAAACCTGTGAAAGCAATATTAGTGATCGAACGTTTGTCGCCGTGCAAAGAGAAGACATCTTCCATCTCTTCTACGATAGTGGATGCGAATTCTGGCGCACTAGGTCTTTTATGAAAACTGTTGAGTCCGATTCGAAACTTTTTACTGTTGGGATCAAGCAACTTGTCTGGATGGGTATCCAGCATATCTAGGTGTTGATCCCAAGAGTAAGCCTCTACTATACCTTCCGGAAGTTTTCCGAAGAAAGGTTTTTTGTTTGCGATATCTTCTTCACGGTCTTCAAATATATTGAACATCACTTATTACCAATATTGTATTTCGGACACAGCTCCCATTGGTCTTTATCTTTGTATCCAATGATCTTGATCTGACGCATTGGGGCACAGTCCTTAGCAACTTCTTTGTTTTGAATCTCGACAAGTCCCCAGTCCGCCAACAGAGTTGCAATCGTATTCCTACGTTCAACGTCTGTCTGTTCTAGGTTTGATTTCTTGCCGTCCAACATAAACAGTTCTTTGAAGTGCACGATAAAGTATCGTCCCTGTTTATGCAAAATATGACATGATTGGAATAACTTATTTTCTCTACGAGACGCAACACCAATTCGGGTTAGTGTTTCCCGTACCTTCAAGAAGTCATCCGGTTCTGCCAGAGTGACTTCCAGCATCTTCGCTGGACTCCATTCAACGATATTATTTTCTTCCACCTTTGTTCACCTTATTCTTTATAAATTCAATTTGATCGGAAGATAAGAGAGGTAATGCTTGACGGGCTTTCTCATGACTATACCCATAATACTCTTTTATCACTTCCACGTTCGCTTCACTTTCAGGTTTGACCCATTTAGAGAAACGTTTCCGTTTCCTAATGATATTTATAAAAAAATCATATTGTAGACGATTGTCTAGGTTGTGGTGAATGTTCATCACATTTGCGAGATGAACGGTGTCAGGGAAGTAAGACAGACTCCGATTGACCACGAATGGTACGTACTGTTTCTCTTCGTCTGTTCCTTCCATGAGGTTTTTCTTGGTAGTGTTGATACTATTCAAGAAATCAAATGGACTAATCTTCTGTCCAGCCATAATCATAATCCTCTTGGTAAATACGCATTATACGTTTTTTCTGGTCTTCTGTCAACTTCTCCACACCACCAAAGTATAGACCAGATGTTCTATTGGTATGTACTCTATCAATCTTTTTCGGACTTTCGCAACGGACTCTCAACCACTCCATGAACTCTTTGAAGTTTTTCATCTTGACGATCTTGTCGTACTGAGAACGATTGCTATAGTAAAAGGTCTGAGTGTAAAAGTGAGTGTTCTGAATCTCTCCGTTCCACACACCATCGATGATTTCGTCCAGATTATCTGGCAAGATATCAACGTCCGACATTGATTCTAGAGCCTTGAGTTCGTCATGAGACAAAGCCTTACCAGAGTTCAAGTCGATCACTTCATTCACTCTAGTATATTCAGTCTTGATATACTCACAAGCCGACATGAAACGTTTGATCGGATCACGTGCGATTGCGACTCGGAAACTGTCCTTCCTGAACGGCAAGGAATCACGGTCTCCATACTTTTTGATCTCCCCCATTCGATGTCTCTTTGTTCCGTAAATAAGAGACTTTGGATTGTCTGAGGAAATCTCAATGTTGTTTACGTACAACAAAGCCCATTTCAAAGAAGTCATTCCGTTCTTGGGACAGATTCTAACATCTACATCTTTAGGAAAATAGAGAACGTTCTCCGATGCAGACATTGATCCTCTTAATCTTTTTCTTAATATCTTTTTTAGTTCTTCACGATACAGATTCGTACTCATTAATTTTTCTCACAGGAATATTACACTTATGTAAAAACTCTAATCCTGCTGTTCCTTTAGGGTACGCTTCTACATAGAAGACTTCTTTTATGCCCGATTGATAGATCAACTTCGCACAATCCAAACAAGGCAGCATCGTAGTATATAGTGTTGCACCATCACAATTTTCATTACTACGTGCAACCTTTGCGATTGCGTTAGTCTCTGCGTGTAACACTTCGGGTTTGGTTGTCAACTTAACATAGACAGGATCGACTTTATCTTTATCATAGTCTTTTGCCCACATAGGCCAGTCTTCGTCCTCACAGTTGTTGTCCCATCCCGAAGGCATACCGTTATACCCAATAGAGATAATACGGTTGTCCTTCACGATGACACATCCAACCTTTGCACGTATTGCAGTAGAAAGCGCCCCATAGATTCCGGCAACCTTCATGTGTGCTAAGTCCCATTTACTCAAGACCCAACGCCTCCTTGATCTTGGGAGGAAAGTACGAAGCTGGTTTCATGACCTTACCCGTTTCTGGATTCTTAATCAACTGATCATCCTGCACCTTACTCATGTTAGACTCAAAGACTGCATCCCATACCTTATAGAAGTCGATACCAAGACTACTGGCAAGTCCCATGATGACCCACACCATGTCTGCGATACCATCCGCAACCTCTACCACGTCCTTATTTGCAAACGCTTCCTTGGTCTCGTTGAACTCTTCCTCAACCAAGTCCATGTAGAGTTTAGACTGATCCTCATCAAACATGACTGTGGGGTCTTTCGGAATATCATACCGAAGGGCTTGACCCGCAGCAGTCATGAAGACATCCACATCCTCTTGGGGAGAGAACCCTTTCTTATTTTCCATCATTTGACCTCCACGTTTGCCATGATTTCAGTCATACAAGCGACTAGGTTGAGTTCGTGATCCGCCACGAACGCATTCTTGTATTGATAATCAGCGAGAATCAATACGAGTTGAGGAATCGATTGTGGTTGGACATACTCCGACATCACGTCATAGATTCCACGGAATACAGATGCGGGTTCCACATCCATATTGTTTACGACCCAAGAACGCATCTTCTTGAATTCCTTGTCCTTGAGGGCTTTGAAAAGGATACTATAGTTTTCATTTGCGTCATTAATGACAACTGTAGTTTCCAACTGACCAGAGATAGAGTGACGTTGCAACTCGTTGAGTACTCGACGCCAGTCTGGTGCGTGACGCATGATAACCTGTGCGAGAGTATCGGGGTTGGATGCGACACCTTCGTCGGTCAGGATCGTCTGTGCACGGGACATGAACTGTCCACACAGTTGCGCCTGAGTTTTCTTGTTGAAGTTAAACTCGTAATTAGAACAACGAGAGTGAAGAGGTTCGATCACTCGGTTCTTGAAGTTACAAGTCAGAATGAATCGACAGTTCTTAGAGAACTCTTCGATGAACCCACGGAGGGCGGGTTGAGTAGATTGGGGGTTGAGGTAATCAGCCTCATCTAGGATAACAACTTTGTACCCACCACTCAGAGAGATGGAAGATGCAAACTGTTTGATCTTACCACGAAGGGTATCGATGTTACCCTCCTCGGAACCATTGACGACGATGTAGTCAAGTCCCAGTTCATCACAGATGGCACGTGCGACAGTAGTCTTACCAGTACCAGCAGTACCAGAAAACAACATGTTCGGAATCTCACCACCATCTACAATTTTCTGAAACGTCTCCTTCAGTTCTTTCGGAAGGATAGTATCAGATACTTTGCGGGGGCGATATTTCTCGACCCACAAAAATTCATCACGCATAATAAAAACTCCATCATTTAGATTGTCGTAACTTTCGTTTTTCAGTTAGGTATCTTACCACGTATATGCGTGTGAAGGCAATACAAAAAAACCCAACGGTAGAAATTGTTGCGAACTCAACGGGGTCTGTAATACCCCACTGACTGATAAACAGCCAGGCAAAAAATATGCTGATGGGGTAATTCACGATTGTCCCCATCAGCACATGTATTAAGGTTTCCCTTGCAATCTCCTTATCAAAGAACTGCATTCACTGTAACTGTTCAACGATGTCTGACTTCTTCATACGTGAAGAGACAGCAACGCCTTTAGTTTCAGCCATGCTCATAAGTTCTTTCTTAGTGAGTTTCATCAAGTCCACATCTTCGATCAAATCTTCGATGATGTCCTCGACAACTTCGGCTTGCACGTTAACTGGATCGGTTGGATCAGCGGGAGGGTGACGAACACCTGCATCATCCATAGGAGTAATGTTCACACTTCCACCTTCCACAAACCACCAAATAACTCGCACCATCAAAATTACTGCTGCTGCGCCGACAACTATTAGCCCTACTTCCATATCAATCCTCCGGTCTAGTGGGTTTATCGCCTTCTCTGAAAATAAAATCAGAGTAGGCTTTATATAGTCCCAACAGAACTTCGTTCTCCTGAGCTATACTCTGTATACGATGTTTGTTAGCTTGACCTCTCTGCCATACACTATAGTCATCTGAGTACTCGTAGTACCAGTCGTGTCTAACTAACTCATCGTAATATTCACTTGGTTTCATAGCTTTCACTTATAAAATATATGATCGTCGATCACTACTGTCCTTTCAAAGTGATTACTCCAATCAGGTTCAACATAGTCCGCATGGTAATGCGTACTGCCATCCGTGATATCAATTGTGTCAGTATACAACAATTCGGTCACTGTGTCAAGTATCTTTAAGTAGGTAACTACGTCAGCGGGGATGTCACTCTTACCATCACACCACCAAGAGAAGTGACACCTGTTTCGAACAGGCATCTCATTACCTTTCCAGTTCACAAAGGTAGGGCCTTGTTGAATGACCTCGCAGATAGTATTGGGAAACTTGGGACTGTTGACCCTGTTCAGGACAACGTTCGCCACTGCGATCTGACCGGCAAGGGATTGATTACGTGATTCATAATAAGAGTTAAGTGCAAGACATTCTATCGCACGCTCGGAATAAAAAGTTCCCTCCGGTTCCGGTTGGGGTTCCGGTTCCGAAGGGACAACCTCCTCAAGAGGAGCATCAACTACTACGACCTTGGGTGCGGGTTCCTGATAAAAGAACCCGACTCCGATTAAAGTTAAAAAGAGTACCAGTGATACCCATGTACCCCAAGTTACCCTCATGCTGCGTAGGCCTCAAACCAGTTACCTAACTCAGCGTAGGGGATGATCTGACCATTGACCATCTCAAAAGAAGACTTATAGTCCTCACGGGTGTTGTTGCGAATGACATACGCCTCGTACTTCTTCGCAATCTCCTTACGCATGTAACCCATCGCATCGTTATTCTCAGTACGATTTACTTGGAACCCACCATCGATCTCAGTGAGATAGTAGGGTGCGTCCCACTCCGCAACGTGTTGAGACTCCACGTAATCGATATCATCGATCAACTCCGAAGAGAGCACGTACTCTTCGAAGTAGTCACCATCTTCGGTGACTGCAGCGGATGCACGTTCCCAGAACGCCTTATCCATGGCTTGATTGAGGTCACAGTTGACCACATAGGTGTTACCACCTTTGAACTTCCATCGCTGAGGGCATTCGCCCTTGCCATCCCAATCATGGGCGCCGTAGTTCTCACGGATTTGAGTTTGGAATACAATCTTCATTACATTTTCCCCTTATAACCAAGTTGACGCATTGCTTGAACCGGACTAGATTCCTTTTCCAAAGCAACGTACTGTTCGACAGAAACGTTCTTCATTAGGAAGTTAACCCACGCTTTCCAAGGCTTGTACTTCCCATACTTGAATCGAACGATAAACTCAGGTTTTGGTTTACCGACCCAAGATGGGTGACAGTTTGGGTTATGTTCTTCCATGTTCTTAGACCCTTCGTGGCGACCACGATACATCAAGTACATACCGTCCCAAACAAACTCTTCTTTAACAAATGCAGTCATAATTTATATCCTCACTCTCAATTACAGGGTAATTATGACAGATTCTTGGTCTAAAGTCAAGCGTTTTTTTAAACTTTTTTTAGATCATTTTGTTATAAGGATATGGTGCCGGCAGAGAGAATCGAACTCCCGACCTTCTCATTACAAGTGAGCTACTCTACCTGCTGAGCTATACCGGCAAATTGGAGCGGAGTGGTGGAATCGAACCACCGTCTGAAGGTTGGAAACCTCCGGTAATACCACTATACAAACTCCGCAAATTGGCCGAGGTGGAGGGATTCGAACCCCCGACCGATGGCTTAGAAGGCCATTGCTCTATCCAACTGAGCTACACCCCGAAGTTTAGCTGCATCTGTCTGGACTCTCCCGAGATTTTTCTGACAAGAGAAAGAATGTTTTCGGGTGTGGTGTTCTCATAGGGATCGGTTGGACAGTTGTCACGTAGTCCATCTTCCTCAATACGTTTGACGATCACCAGATCATTCACAATGACAGCGTGACGCCAAGAACGTTTTCCAAAACCAAGGTTATTCTTCTTAACCACCACCCCCAGTTCTTCTGCAAATTCACCATTACCGTCAGGCAACATCTTGACGTTCTTAATGTCTAGTTGTTTTGCCCACTGGTACATAGAGAATGCATCATTCACGGACGTACACCAGATTTCATCAACTCCTGCATCAACAAACTCCTGATAGAGTCGATCAAAGCCGGGAAGTTGTTCGTTAGTACACGTGGGTGTGAATGCGCCAGGCAGTCCAAAGATGACAACCTTCTTGCCACCAAAGAGTTCGCCCGTAGTCTTACGAACCCACTTGAAGGGATTGTCCCCCTCAAGGGATTCGTCACGTTCACGCATGTGAAAGACTACATCGGGCAAGAAGTCTTTCCAAGACCAAAGTTCCATTTACTCACCTGCTACTTCAGACTGGAATGCTTCTGCGAGCTGAACAACCTGTACTGCCTGATCACGCAACTGACCAATAGTAGAGAGTTCCTCACCCTTGAATCCGCCTCGCTGTACCACAGTGTCAATCACTGCGATAGTCGAACGTGCCACTCGGTTACCCAGTTCGTAAATCTGAGAGTGGTCTTGCTTTTGTGCTTCTGCTGCTTTAGCCATTGTTATACTCCGTAAGTAGATGATTTTTCAAGTGCAATAAAATATTCAATATCCGACTGAACAGACTTGAACTGAGAGATCAACTTCTTAGAGATGTTGACTTCAAAGTCCTCGTTGACAATCTTCAAGTTGTTCACATTCAGAACCAAGTTGAAATCAACTCCTTCATCATATGACCCATCAACGTCGATAGTGAACGCATTGGAAGTTGCATCCTTGGTATCCACAACAGAAATTTGAATCGCACCATTGTTAGGCGAGATCGAAATATCCGTGTGTCCAAGTGCTGCGGCCGCACGTTTAATGCGTCCCAACGTTGCATTATCTAGTCGAAAGTTAACTTCGAATTCTGGAAGGTTGATATCCTTCGAAGGCGAAGTCAACATATCCGGATCAGAGTAAAAGTACTTGATCTTCGAACGACCCGTTGAATCTCCAACCACAACATAATCTTTCTCAAAAGAGAGATTGGGTTTGTCTACGAGACCCAACACATTCAGGAATTCGTTCAGATCATAGATACCGAATCCGACCGGAAAGTCCTCAGACACCGAAGTGCGAGAGAATACGTTGCGAGCAACCGATACAGTTTTAACACTGTTACCCTCATTGAACACGATGTTCGGGTTGATGGTTGCATAGTTTTTGAGTACTTGTAGAGTACGATCAGAAAGTTCCATAATAAGTTTCCTCAGTTAATATGCGTGTATAATAACACGGTTTCACAATGGTTGTCAAGCCGCTTCCTTTACTTTAGAGAAGTTTTTCTCTTTGACAAACTCAATACGACGATTGAATTGTGCGTCCTCTAGTTCTGCCTTGTGAGAGATCACAAATACATTCGTGTCTTGTTCCCCTAGACTATACAGGATTTTCATGAGGTTGTCAACCCCATCGTCATCCAAAGACGAATCAAACGTCTCATCAAGAATCAGTAGGTTTGTGGCCACTGAGTTCTTCATCTTTGCAATCTGTCGCCATGTAAATAGTAGGGACAAGTCAATACGTTGTTTCTCACCTTCAGAGAAAGAGTCATACGAGAAGTTGTCACGGAAGCGTGAACGGATCGTCTCGTTGAATCCTTCATCCAGATCAAAGTGAACAAAGAAGTCTAGAATCTGTAAGTACTGATTGGTCAGTTGGTTGATGACCGGAAGGTACTGTTTGATGATCTTAGACTTGATACCCTGATCTTTGAGTAGTTCCGCACATACCTGTTGATACGAGTAAGTCTCGTGCAGTTTATACTTCTCATCTTGTTTGATCTCTAGTTCTTCTGTTAGAGTCCGAAGCTGTTGGTTCGCTTCGTTGAGTTCGGTACTGTTCTCAGACAGTCCATCCAACTCAGAACGAATACGATCAATCCTACGATTAAGACTAGAGATTTCTTGGTTGTTAGAATTGACCTGAGACTGTAGTGCATTAACCTTTACCATCACCTCATTCAGATCAAAGAGTTGTTTGTCAAACTCTTCCATCTGTTTGTTTGATTTGGTCATGGCGTCATGTAGTTCTTTCGCACGTGCGTTAGCATCGTTCTTCTTAGACTCACGTAAGTCCTCTGCGATGTGTTGGTCACAGGTAGGACAATGTTCGTTCTCATCGAAGAACTTCGCTTCCTTGACCACAGACTTAATCTGAGACCGGAAGGTAGATTGATATTCCAACAACTTCTCACGTGACGTGTTCACTTTCTCTAACTTCTTCGACACGTCTTCTTGTTGTGTCGATGCCGTAGACAGGTTTTCTGTATTGAAGTCCTGCAGTTCCGTAATCTCCGCAAGTAGTGCGGTGATCTCTGACTCTTTCTCCTTACGATGTGCAGTGTTCAGGGCCGATAGATCACGCAAGTATTTCTTCTGTGCATTGACCTTGGTCTTGACCAGTTCGATAGCGTGTCCGTTCTCACTGATATCATTCTTGAGGATAGACATCTTCTCTTTGAGTAGACCATTCATCTTACTGAACATGTTGATATCAAGTAGGTCTTCGATAACCTCTCGACGTGCACTCGTGTTCAACTGCATGAATGGTACGAACGAACTTGATCCTAGAACGACAATCTGGTGAAAAGACTTGTGAGTCAGTTTCAGAATGTTTCTCTCTAGAACCTGTTGGTACTCCTTCGCATGGGAGTTCTGGTTGATCATGTTATCGTTAGCCCAAATCTCAAAGACGTTGGGTTTGATACCACGGACAACCTTATACTTTACGGAACCCACAGAAAAGAGAACCTCGACAAGAGTACCTTTGCCGTTGATTGAATTAACGAGTTGCGGTTTGGAAATCTTACGGTGAGGTTTACCGAATAGGACAAACGACAGGGCGTCCAACATGGTAGACTTACCCGCACCATTATGTCCCACCACCAGAGTAGTAGGAGACTTCTCAAAATCGATCTCAGTAAAGTTGTTGCCGGTGGACAAGAAATTCTTGTACCGGATTTTCTCAAATTTAATCATAGTCGCATATTATACACGGTTGGTTGACTTCTGTCAACCCGTGTAATTTCCATGTTCATCTATACCGCACCAGTTACAAGGATATCCCTTCTGGATCGATATAGGCCCATCGGAAGGACAATCATGATTCCAGAACTCGGCTGGTTTAGATGTGATATTGTCCTTACGGAAAATGTTTTCCCAATTTTCATCAAACTTTTTTCTGTCTGTGATAGGACGTGGTTTACTTCCCTTACTCAATGTCAATCCCCTTTCCTACCAAATTGGTCTTGAAGTTTTCGATACGGAGAGAAGTCCTCAAGAAATCTAAGAAGATAGCCTTGTTTCTATGACTCATGGCATTAAACATGCGTTTATCTTTTTTGGTGTCTACGCCTGCTTTGCGTAGAAGTTTTGATGTTGCGCCTCGCATTATACAATCTCCATAGTTTGTGCTTCAGTCATGAGAGAAGATATCTCCCTTTTAATCCGGTCTTTATCTAGGTCTGTGTTAACAGCGTCGATATAATCATAGACCAGAGTTTCGGTATCCTCAACAGATACCGCATCGTCGTCCACATTGGAACCAATGAACTCGTTGAAGTCCTCCACGATTTTCAGTTCGTGAATCTTCTGATTCTGAATGCGATCCACGAAACGTTCGAACTCGTAAGCGTCACCCTTCTCTACCACGATCAACTTAACAAACTTGTTGTCAAGATAACGAAGGTCTTTGAACTTACTCATCTTACTCTGCTCGTAGTATACCTTCTCGTAGATCGTGATGGGGTTACGTACCGGAGTCAGTTCTCTTGTTTCGGTATCAAGAATATGGAAGTACTTCTTGTCGTTACAGTCGTTCCAGAAGAATTCCATCTGAGACCCAAGGTAGTGAATGTTACCCTGCGTAGACTTCGCATGGAAGTGACCTGTCAGAACCATCTCAAAGTTTGAGAAGTGAGATGGAGACATACCGTCATGACAGGGCATACCACGTTGCATATCAAACCCCTGCAACTCTAGGTGTGCACCAACCACAGGAGCCTTGCACGTCTCAAGAAACTCAAGTGTTGCTTTCTCGTTCTCGGCATTGATCCAAGGTATCAAAGCAACATCTAAGTTGCCATACTTCATCACGGTAGGTTCCATGATCAGGTTCACTTCGTTCATGTAGTGACCCTGCAGTTCCTTGAGTGCGTTCAGTTCGTTCGTGTTCTTATAGTACACGTCATGGTTGCCTGGAATGATATCCATAGTGATACCATACTCCCGCAACTTCTCTAGAAAGATTTTACGATTGTGGTTCAGGGCTTTGAAGTTGACCGTCTTACGGTTATCATAATAGTCTCCAAGGTGGAGAATTTGTTTGATATCATTTTCCAACAGATACGGAAAGAACACCTCTGTATAGAAGCGTTCCTGATAATCCATAAAGATGTCAGAAGAATTACGTGCACCACAGTGGGTGTCGTTCAGTATTACTAGCTTCATAATATACCTATTTTACAATATATCCCGACATTATATCAAAAATATTGCTATATGTCAATACTATTTGACAAGATTTCCTGCAACCGTGATTCGGTGGTCTGTCGTTGTATAGAAAGGATAGACCGCATGTTTAAGGTTGGCGGGGAATAAGAAACAGAATCCTTCATAGTTTTTATCCACGGGAATCATGTGACTGACCACCCCACCCTTCACAGTATCTTGGTATAAGAACGAGAAGTGTCCTGCAACAGAACCCCCGTTCACTACGGGGAACTGCGCCATCTCATGTTCAATTCGGTAGGGTATGGTATGGAAGATCACAAAACTATAGTCTCCACCATGAGAGTGTGGGGGATTGAACTCCCCCGCCTTCTGCATGTTTACCCACACGTCCGTTAGTTCGTAAGGTGCACCTAACTCTGCCCAAGCCTGTCCGACAATAAAGTCACGAATCGCATCACGAGAATATCGCAACACATACTCGTTCTCAATGTTACCAGCAAGTCTGTGGTTGTAGGATTCATTCGGTGGTTCGAAATATATCTCCGCACCGATGGTATCCATTACGTTATCAGGAACAGGGAATTCCCAATAACACAGTTCACTCAGAACTCGTTTCATCTATAAGGAAATCCGTCAGATCAGAGTCAGCCTTTACAGTTCGACGTTTTCTTTTCTTCTGTTCGTTCACATATTCTTTGAACTCTGCGTCTGCGTCCTTCACAATATCGATCCTGTGACGCAGTACGTCCACAAAGGGAACAACGTTCGAATAGTCCCTTTCTTGGTCTGAATGTCCGTCTAGGAACGCCTCTACGCCTGCCTCAGAGATGTACTTCAATTTGATATCCTGTTGCTTCTTCTCACGTTGAATACGACGAAGAAACGCATACCAAGAGATTTGTGTGAAGTATGCAAACGCATTGGGGTTACCCGTGCGAGTCGCAGTCTCGACATTATAGTTCTCAATGGCCTTCAGGCAGTTCTCAACCGCATCCATGACCATCTCTTCACGGTAGGTGTACCTAACGAAATTAGATTTGTGAGATAGACCTTCCGCAATCTTCAGGAAACACTCAGCGATATAGTTGGGGACAATCGGTGTTGTGTCACCCTTTTTCTTACACCAAGCAACCCTTTCACAGTAGTCTACTACTGATTGAGAGAACTCCTTGTTGTTGACGTAATGTGGTTTATCTTTCGGTTTCATTTGGTACTATTACTCCTCATATTTTGCATATTATAAACCAGATTGGGTCTCACTGTCAACTACTCTTTTCCGCAGATCACTGGTAGAGAACCTATGATCCCTCTGGTTAAAATAGATTTCGATTCCACGAGCTGCACAAGTCGCACGTCCTGTGAACGTCTTATCCTTATACTCGGAACCGATGATGCGTACATCGATGTTGACCATCTTCAGAATGTCTTCCAAATCTTCTTCGGTCTGATAGGGGATGATCTCATCGACGAAACGAAGACCCGCCAGTTGAGTGTATCTCTCTACTAGAGTCTGGACGGGTTTGTTCTTTTCCGGTCTGTCCATAGAGGGATCGACCTGCAGTCCGCAGATCAGATAGTCACACTGTTCCTTCGACTCTCTTAACATAGAGACGTGACCAGCATGTAACAGATCAAAGGTTGAAGCGGTAAATCCTACAATTTGTCTTGACATAATAAAAAATCTATGATATAATACTTTAAGTTTCCGGGCAGGGTTGAATATACCCTCAGTGCAATAACGGTTTAAAGGGTATAATGTTACTATCCGAATCTCCTGATACCATCATTTGAGGTTCTTCTTCACCCTGTTCGTACATCTGTTGCAATCCAGTCTCCCACTCTATAATCAAATCTTTAGGCGGAACTGCATATGAAACAATGTGGTCAGCCCGAATGACCTGTAACGAATGAGGTTGATCTTGATAGATCATGAAGTTCTTGAAGGTATAGAATTTATACCCATCCTGAATCTTCGACACCACCTTAAGAGCATTCTTAACAATGACTTCGAAATCATCGTCCTCGACAACTTCGCAGATCACTTCTTCACCAGTACTTAATTTTAACTGCTTTATATTTGTTGACATGATCTATCCTTTCAGATTTATAGGGAAGACTTTATATTTAAATCCTTCCTTAGTATATATCTTGATTCTTTCTGCGCTGTGTCTCAGAGTAAAGTTGCGATACCCCTTCATATGAAAATCATCAGCAATGTCAAATAACTTAGTAACAGAACCGTCATCAGATTTTCTGAGGCCACGACCGATTGATTGGAGTACCTTGACCTGCGACTTACTAGGTGTAGCGAAAACGATATTGTGCAAATTACGAATATTGATACCAGTACTAAAAGTGCCAAGTGAGGCGACGATAATAGCATCTTTCTGTTTCTCCACTATTCCACGTATCTGTTCACGATCACTCGCATCAACTTCACCTGAGACATAGAACACCTTTCGATCCTCTCCGACCGCATCCCTGATCATGTCGAATAGGACTTTACCATGTTTCTCTACGAACTGAAACAATACCAGAGTGTTCCCTTTCTGGTCAACTGTGAGATTGGTGATGAATCGATTGCGTTTCTCACTAGTAACTATGTAGTCAAGTTCTTCCTGATAGGTCTTACCGTTGAGTTTCGCACATTCGTCGTTAGGGTATCTTAGAAGAATAACCTTGATGTCTAGGTCTGCGAGTTGTTTACTTTCCTGCAGTTTTACGGTGGTAGTCACCTTAAATACAGGGCCGAATAAACCTTCCAATACCAGTTTGTTCGTCTCTGTTCCGTCAAGTGTACCCGTAGTACCAAAGCGATAGCTTGCATTGACGCACTTGTCCATAAGGGTAGACAGAGATTTTGCCTTGAATAAATGGACTTCATCTCCGAAAATACAATGGAACTGTTCGAACCACTCATGAGGGAACTTGTAGATGGACTGCCACGTAGAGATGATGACCCTCTTGTCCGTGTTCTTCTCCTTACCGGAGTAGACCATGTGACAGTGATTCTCTACGTCATACCCATACTCAGAGAAGTCCTTGTACATCTGTTCTACCAGAGAGGTTGTTGGTACGACAACAAGAATCTTTCCGTTCTCGTTCTTCTCAAACCACCTCATGATATTATAGATGATAAAAGACTTGCCTGATCCTGTGGGAGACAGTAGAATGGCCCTACGGTTCTCTACCGCATGAGAGATTGCGTCATACTGATACTCATGGGGTTCAAAGGGTGTTTTTAGGCCGCCCAGAAACTTCACCAACTCAGGATGGTTGATCTTGTTCTTTGCGGTTGGTGTACCCCACTCATAACTGTCTACGATCTGTAGAGGATAGAAACGATCCGCACAGAACTTACGTAGATGATGATAGAGACCCACATTCAGTTGTTTGGTGACTTGGTTGTAGAGTTTGATCTTACCGTCCCAGACACGTTTCTTGAATGCGGGCATGAACTTATGGCCAGGCACAAAGAAAGAGAAGTACTCCCGTAGCTCCTGTTCCTGAGCGGGATTACTCTCAATCGCCATATAAGAGTGGTTGACTAATCCCACTCGTATTGTGTTATCCGCCTGATTCAAACCTTCTCCAGTCGATGATGTTCTTAATGGTTTGGTGTCTCCACTTGAGACTATCAACTATTTCCGTCAATGTACTTATAAGAACTTTATAGTACTCAATTCTTTCTTCAGACTTCTGGATGTCTCCGTCTGCGTCATAGAACTTTTCTTTCATCGCCTTGGTAGGCATGTTTCCTTCAAAGGGGTCATACGTCCACTTCTTGTCTTTGATCTCTTCCTGAGACATCTTGCCTTCATAGTAGAAGAACTTGTCTTTGAGTAGAGTCTTCTGACCGTGTTCTGCACGTTTCAGTTGCAACTTGGTCAGTGACAGGTATTGCAGATACTTCGCATGTAACGATGGGGTGCTACGAGAAGTCTCATCAAGTTGGTGCATGGGAATCTTAGAATCTTCTTCCCACTCTTTCAAAACAGACTCAAGGTCTAACATATTATTCCTCACTAATATAATCTATACAATCTTGCCAATAATCTTTACGTTTACCTAATACATAGGACAATGTTATCCTATCACAATCGGTGTATGCACAATGATACACCAAGTTATTTGGTTCATCATAATCTGAAAAGTAACCAGCCTTCAGACTCCAACCCTTCTTGTCCTGCATGGTCACGTTCTCGCCCTTCTCTAGGTCATAGTACCGGAACCAACCATCCCCAGTTTCACTGTATGTAAAGATCAGGTTGTACGCAGAAGCATTAGCATTGTTGTGCCATTCGATATGTCCCTTGGGAGGATAATATAAAAGCAATGCGCTAGTCTTAAGACCAAGTTCGATTTTCAATCTCCGATCTAGATCAATCCAATCTTCCTTATATTGTTTCCTTAACTTGTCATCTACTTCATCTTTTATATGAAAAGGTTTTAAAAACCAAGCGTGTGCAAAATCAGCTCCACCCTTATGTTTAGTTCCGGAAGCTATAATAGCATCTCGGTACTTGTCTGAGGTATACCACCTCGCATTATCTGGATGACCAGAATCCTTACATATCGTTTTGATATCGTATTTCTTAGTATAATTATAACGTACATCATCTAATATGTCAAGAACTCTTTTGTTCTTAATCTCAATTCTTTGCATATTAAATCAACTCAAATGTATCGAACCTGAAGGATGCTGTGTATGTTAGATAGGTCTGATTCTGAGTTGCGTTCAACTCAATAGACCCAATGTTGGTAGGGATGCAGTTGAAGTACCGAATCCTCTTGTTGGGGTTGTTGTGACTAGTGAGGATGGAGAGAGTGATATCCGCAAAGGTAGATATCGTGTTATCTGCGAGAGCTTGGGCCTTAGTGATGTTTCCTTCGTTAACCATTCTCTCCAACCAAGCCTGCATCTCCTGATAGGATGCCATGTCCTCATCAAGGATGAAGTCGATGGACAGTTCCGTATAGGTAATCTTGTCACCCGCAAAGGGTAATGCAGAAATTCTTCTGCCTGGCAGTTCGATAGGGTTGACAGAAGCGCCAGGGTGTGTTACACTCTGTGCGAAATATTGAAGGTTTGGGTAATTCGTCTTTTCGATGGATACCGCAAACCCTGTAGGTTGTAGATAGTTTTTGTTGTCAGTTAGAGTTGCCATGAATATCTCCTATATCACTTTCTCTATTTATACGCTTGACAACCCCTATACTTTTGCTATATAATGATTAGTATTGATGAGAGGATCATATGTTACTAACTAGAGAAGACGCACACTACGCTGCGAATGTGTTCGAAGAGTTCTTTGCAAACTTCGACCGCATCGACGATTACATGCGTAAGATTAAAATGGAACGGATGGAGACGTTCCCTTGCAGTTTGCCAGGCATGGGCCCTGAGAATGATCTGTTCGACAAGTTCGACATGCACCCCAATGATATGGAGTTTGTGGTTTCGGAGTGTCGTCAAGATCAGTTCATGTCATACATGGAGATTACCACATCTGCACCCGTCGAGTCAAGTATCCCAGGCAAGCAGATGTTGTGGTTGGTCAAAGAAAAGAATTCGGGTATGGTTGTGGGTATGATTCGTTTCGGTTCTCCGACGATCAACTCACGTCCACGTAATGAATGGTTGGGTAAACCACTGGACACGATGAGTCCGGACGTGATGCGTCGATTCAATCAGTCAGTGATAATGGGGTTCAACATTGTACCCACTCAACCGTTCGGGTTCAACTACCTTGGTGGTAAGTTACTTGCAGCCATCTGTTGTTCCCACAAAGTGCGACTCGCACTGAGTAAGAAGTATGCCGCAAACATCTGTATGTTTGAGACTACTTCACTATATGGGTCATCCAAGTCATCTTCGATGTATGACGGGATGAAACCACTATTGAGGTTTAACGGTCTGACAGACTCAAACTTCGCACCGCTCATCAACGATGACAACTTCCGTAAACTGAACGATTGGTTTAAGGTACGTAACGATGGTGAGTTCTTGGTTCCTGCTGACGCATCTTCACGCAAGTTGAAGACGCAGACCAAGATGGCGTCTATCATCAAGTCCTCTCTCAAACATCACGATGAGGATGCCTATGCGAAGTTCTGTCAGACCTTTTCTAATGCGAAAGGGTTGACTGAGAAGAAACGTTCCTTCTTCTCTACCTACGGGTACAGTAACGTACCACAGTACCTCAACCTTGAGACCGATGAGTTGGTCAGGGCTGAAAACTTTGATCGTTTCGAAGTGGAGAACGTCATTGAATGGTGGCGTAAGAAGGCAGGTAAACGATACGAGTCTCTGAAGTCAGACGGTAGACTGCGTTCCGTTGTAGAGACTTGGAACACTAACGCAGAAGATATCGATATTATTCGATAAAAGTATTGCCAAAGTAGAAATACTTATGGTACTATATGATTGTAGGTTCAAAGAACGACTCATGGTGACTCCTTCTCTTCCTACAAAACCCAACTAATGTATATAAGGTAATTATTATGAAAAATGTAACATTCAAATCTGTTGAATCAAAAACTTCAAACACCACTTTCGGATCATACTTGACTATCATCGATAAAGTCTATGCTGATCTAAACTGTCAATCAGTTACTAGGTGGGACTTATCCAACAAACAATCATTTATTGTTTCAGTGATCTTAAATACTGCGCCGTCAAAATTTATTCTGGCGCACGTAAACTCTTGTCTGAACAATGCAGAAATTAGTAACGATAAGAAGTCTGTGGATTATTTTACTCAGTTTGTTGAAAGGGCAACCTATCTGAATTTGGATTCTAATAATCGAACAAACACTATTCTTGAATACAAACAAAACAAATTCAGTATACCCGAAGGCAATTACGTTATTGGTGATGAAGTGTACACTATCACTTCAGAAAATGGCACTTACTCCAAACTACCCGTTGGAATGAAAAACATTTTAGATTCACGTAAGATAACTCTAGAGGTTTACCTTAATGCCACTAGAGAAGACATTACTCGTTTGTTCTTGGTTGTTAACAGTGGGGTTACTCTTAACGCACCAGAGTTGAGAAACCCAATTCTTTCTAATGTTGCAGATGAGATTCGTGAACTCGCTACAAAATACTCTAAGACTTTTTCCGCAGCGGGTGTCTTTACACAAAAAGAAATTAATCGCCGCAAACTAGATGATTATTTCGCTGGTCTATGTATGATCTATCTTGATGGTTTAGATAGTAAGATTACCGCTAAATCACTAGAAGAAATGTACTATAACGAAAACGCAAACAAATTGGTTAACAAGTTTGTTCGTGAAGTTGAACGCTTCTTGAAGACTGTTGGTAAAAATCTCTCTATCTTTAAACGTGAAAATGGTTTGTTAGATTTGTTTGTGATTTATCTAGAACAGATTCGTGGTGGAAAGAAAATAACAGAACCAGATTCTTTCGTTAAAGATTACATCAACGTTCAGATTGATCTTATGAAAGACAAGACAGAACATTCTTACAATGAGAACGGCCGTTCAGCGACTTTCTCTGAGTTGTTACGTTCACGAGAGATTCGTTTCAACACTCTGCGAAATAAGTTGATCACAGCGAAGTTCGACTGTACGAAATACTTCGTACAATTAGACTCTCGCAGAAATGGCAGCATAGAAGAGAAACTTATCGCAGCGAAAGATCAGGGTTGGGTTACTCCTGAAGGTGTAGAGATTCCAATGGAAGATGTTTTGACTGCTGACTTTGAAATAGGTCACATCAAACCGTATGCCGATGGAGGCAAATCCGAACTGTCAAACTTTGCGATTCAGACCAGAGAGGATAATAGAAAACTTGGTAAGAATCCTATTCAAGTATAATAAAAATTAAGGGGGACATTCAGTCCCCCTTTTCTTATGTCAAAAAAAAGGGGAGACCGAAGTCTCCCCATAAAATGACTAGTAAACCTAGTTCTATTTTTTATACAGGTCTTAGGCGAGGATGTTGTCCACACGGAAGATTCTGTAATACGGGTTGCTCTTAGCAGCAGCAAGACCGTCAGCAGGAGTTGAACCAACGAAGGGGTTCGAAGCCATGCCGTAGCGAGTCTTGAATCCGATCTTCGGCTGGAACGTGTCCTCACCAACTGCCTTAACCATCTGCAGAGGAACGTAGGGGCAGTAGAACACACCTGCGTCATAAGCGTTTGTACCCTTGTAGCCAACTGTCACGTAGTCAGTCTGTGCATAAGGATCGATGTACACACGCATACGACCGTTCAGTACACCAGCGAAGGTGTTACCAGTGTCGTCAACCTGAAGGTTGGTAGACATTGCAGGAGTGTAGTCGAGCATGCCAGAAGCAGACAGTGCAGTTGCAACGTCAGACGAGCACACGATAACGTTACCCTTACCACGTCTTGTCTCTTTTGCAATTACGTTTGCTTCACGGTCAAGCTGAACAACAAGACCCTTGAACTTCTCTGCAGACCAACGACCGTCAGCGTCAGAGCTCAGATCGAAGATACCTTGCTTGGTAACGTTCGCCTGAAGAGCACCTGTCTTCGCCTGGCTGTTGATAGTACGGATAACTTCACGGTTGATTTCCGCAAGGATTTCCGTAGAGAGAATGTTTGCAAGTTCAGTCTCAGCGTCAAGACCATGAATCGCTTTCAGGTCTTGTGCGAGTTCAAGACTGTACTCGGCTTTCAGCGCACGAGACTTCGCAGTCACGGTTGCCTTTTCGATGGTGAAGCCCATCTCGTTGAATGAAGAACCACCTGTCGAACCAAGTGCTTCAGCGTCTGCAGTAGGCATACCGCCTGCAGCAAGAGCAGTTGCACGAAGTGCGTCAGCAGAGTCACCAGTAGGAGTGATACCGTTGAAACCAGACACGTTGTCGGAATCATGTGTACCACCGCTGTCGCCAGAGTACTGAGTTTCAGCTTCGTTGAACAGTGCTTCACGGTTAGAAGTAGAACCACCTTGGTATCTTGCCTTCATAGCGAAGATAAGACCAGTCGGGCCAGACATCGGTTGAACACCACACACATCGTATGCCATGAGGTTAGGCATAGCACGTCTAACGAGAGAGATCAGAATCGGATCCCATGTACCGATAGAACCTGTGTTAGCGCCACCAGGCGCTGCTTCGGTCAAAGAACCGAAACCGGCATGTTGTGCACGCTCTTCATGCATTGCACGTTCTTGGTTTTCCAAGATTGCAGCTGTAACTGCTTTTCTGTGATAATCGGTGATTTCGCCAGCAGAACTTTCGTTCAGAACGGGAGACCACTTCTCAATCAAATGATCGTAAGAGTTCATAATAGATTTCCTTATTTCTTAGCGGTTTGTCTAATTGTTTTGAGGTACTGTTCCATCACACTAGAAACTTCAACTTCTGCGTCAGCTTCTTCTGCCATGGTTTCTTGTACCGATACTTTTTCTGCCTTGAAGAAAGACTCCTTCACAGTGGCAACTTTCATCTTGAACGATGCTTCGTCATCGAAGTCTACGTTCTCAATGAGACCACGGAGTTTTTCAACCTGAGTTTCAGCCATGTCACGAGTTGCTTCCGCAATGATCGATTCACGCTTGTATGTCTCAAGTTCTTCGGCAAGTTTGATTGCGTCACCAGTTTGAGTGTTGAGTTTTTCTTCCAACTCTTCAACCTGTGAAGCAAGTTCGTCAACTAAGTCTACCTTGGACTCAGGAACTTCGATGTAAGACTCAACGAAGAGGTCTTTCATCTTATCCATAAAGGTCTCTGCAATTTCAGTACGGAGACCGTTCTGGATTGCAACCTTGTTATCTTCCATCCAAGATTCAACTACGTAGTTGAGGTAGCTGTCAACCTTCTCGACTAGATCGCTCTTAATAGATGCGACTTCCTCGGAAAGTTCCTCCTTGTACTGTGCTTCGATTCTGTCCACTTCTTCGGACAACTTCGACTTCACAGCAGCTTCGAAAATTACAGCAGTTTTGGCTTTGAACTCATCACTGAGTGTAGCCTCAGACTCGACCAATGCGTCTAGTTCTGCAGTAGTGTCAGTGGTTTCAGCAACCACTTCTTCTTCTGCTACCACTTCTTCTCCCATCATCTTACCGTATGCAGCCTGCAAATCAACCTTTTTCATTGCGTTCATTTTGCCGTACATAGCATTGATCATTCCTGCCTTTGTTTTCGGAACAGGAGCTTGTTTAGTGGCATCTGCCGCTTTGTCCACCGATGCGATAGACTCAGGTTCGGTTACCTCACCTTCGTCACCTTTCGGGGCTTTAGCTGCAGGAGCCGCCTCGTCGAGAGTTTCTTCCACGATATCGTTAATTTCTTCATCGTGGAGTTCGACTTCGACTGTCTTTGTATTATCAGTCATATTGACTCCTTACAATTGTGATTTAATTAACGAGAGGAAATTCTTAAACTCTCGAATCTGCACTTCGGGACGAAATGCTTTCGGAGCAGTTTTAATTTCAGTCTCCATTTTCTCAATTACCTGAGGCTTTAAAATGCCGTTATTCCAAACCCAGTCTACACCTTCCATGATTCCATTAACGAAGGCGTCAGGTGCGCTAGGGTCTTGTACGATGTCAACCGTACTAAGAATAAAGTCGTCTTTGACGTACATTGCGCCATTTCTTTGCTCAAGGCTACCCATACCACGAGTTGACACACCTAGTTGAACACCGCCCTCAAGGAGACCTTTTACGATCTTACCCATTGGAGTATCCAATATCTGTGCCTTTCCGACTACATCATTTCCCTCAAACTTGAGGTCTGTGATGAGGTGCGAAACTTTGTCAAGGTTAACTGTCGGCCCTTCAGGGTGATTCAACTCACCGACCGCACGTTTCTTGCTAACCTGATCTGTAACGTACTTACTTACCGCTCTCTCCATAATGGGTTTGGGGTAGATACGTCCGTTACGATTCTTTTGATCTGCTTGGGCGAATACGCCTTCAATGACGTATTTCTTCTCGCCATCTTCTCTTTTCTCTACGATGCACTGGACATCGTTTTCGGTGTATTCGCTAATTAATTTCATCTGAGTTCCTTTATAATTGTCTCAGCTGCCTTCTCTGCTTCTTTCTGATTGCGGAACGTGTCCAACATATCTCCATCCACATAGGCGGTAAAACCTTTTTTATCCTTGACTATCTTGACAGGGACTTTTTGTATTTTCTTATCGAAGACAACTTCACCCTTCGGTGATTTTGCCTCACGAATCTGTTGAAATGTTTTCATTTCAAGTTTCCTGTTTAACTATTATTTATACAAAAAAGGTTTTTTAGATGAATTTTTTATTAAACTTCACCACCAGCGTAGATGTGTTTACCCTCATCCTCGGCTGTATCTTCTTCTTCGAAGTCATCTTCGTCTTCGACTGCAGCTGCATCCAACTCATCTTCTTCGTATTCTGAGATGTCGATGTCATCATCTGCTGAGTTAAAGATGGAATTTGCAACAGCAACTTTCTCTGCATCAAGACGTGTGTTCACCTTGTCCTGAATCAGATTACCGAACATATTCTGTGCAGCGTTGTAGTTTTTCTGTTGTAACGCATCGATAAACTCTTCGACTGCGCTATTAGTTTCGTTCTCAATATCACTCATGTTAACCTCCAAAGTCATCTTCTGTTTCGTCGTTTCCTTCCTCATCAGCAACTGAGTTTTCGGATTCGACTTCTTTCTTCATCAAGTCAATGTCTTCATCGGACATCATCATGACATTCTTCATTACCCACTCACGTGAGAAGTATTCGCCCACGTAGTTTGTGATTCGATCCATTGTGTCGAGTCTTTCTCTCAACAGTTCTGCATCCTTCAGCTCGGTGAAGTGGTTGTCACGGATAAAGTCGATCTGGATATCGTTCTTCCAATCTTCCCAATCCTGTTCGGTCATTACACCCTTCAACAATAACTGTTTGCGTAGAATGTTCAGGAATACATTAGAGAACCTTCTACGCAGTCTATCAATAAACTTCTGGAACTTAACTTCGTCCCTACTGATCTCAGTAGAACGACCAAGAGAGAACTGTGCTTCCTGTTCCAGTCTGTTAATAGGTACATTCAGAGAACGATACAATCTCTTCTGGAAGTAGATGATATCGTCAATCTGTCCAAGATTCTCACCGCCAGGCAGTGTAGAAATCTCTGTACCACGGCCACCTTCTCTACGAGGTAACCAGAAATCTTCCAACATGGACATATGTTTGCGATCATCCTTGATCTGTCCGGTGTTGGCATCGTAAACTAACTTGTTTCTATAACGAGACATGATGTCTTTCATGTGTTGTTCTGCCTTACCCGTAGGTAGGTTACCAACATCGATATAGAAAATTCTTCTCTCAGGTGCACGTGCGAGACGGTAGATCACCAGAGAGTCTTCCATCATCCTTAACTGGTTGATGGGTTTAATTGCTTTGTGTAAGTAAGAGATCACTCTCTTACGTGTTGGGTCAAGTAGACCCGAAGACACATATGAAACAGAATCAGGTGAGAGTTTAACCCCTTGGTTAGACCCAGCCTTCTCTTGATAGATGTAGAACTCGTTTACCTTGTCTACAATCTTTGCGCCTGTTGCCTGATCCTTTTTATATGTGACCTCTTTGACCTTGCGAATCTTCGCAGAGTCAATAGGACGAACTTCTTTAATACCAGCCTTTAGGTTGGATTCATTTACAACTAAGTGATGAACCAAACGACCATCAACATACCACGAACGGAAAATGTCGTGTGCGAGTTCGTTGAAGTTCAACATAGAACAAATTTGATCAAACTCTTCGATCATCATCTTCTTGATCTTATCAGAGGTTTCAACTTTGTCCAGATTAATTTCTACCGAAGACTCCATATCAGAGGCTGAGATAGATTCGTTAATGATGTCCTCAATCGCTGCATCGACTTCGGGGTGTTCTGCAAGACCACGATACTTCTTAATAAGTTCCGTATTGTCTTTCGCATCATTACCCTCCATGTCAATGTATTGACCATAGTGAGCACCACTGGCAGTGACGTACCCAGCGCCATCGTCATCCGTTTTCGGAACGATAGACTGTAACTTTTTGTCTTCTTCACCGACCTTACGGGCCTTTTTAATCTCAAATCCAAAAAGTCTTAATACACTATTATCTTGTTCTGCCATATACCTTTCCAATCCTGTAAAGAACGGGGGAGATAAACTCCCCCGCATCAGTACTACTTATACCAACCTTAAGAGGTTGTGTCAGATTCCCAGTACTGGACTTGGAACTCAACCGTAAACTCTTCGATTGTGTCAACTGTTTCGTAGTTAACGTCAATCGCAGCAACGTTGGTTGGGAAACAACCACGGAACTGATAAGTTTTTAGAGTTGAACCGTCTTTGTCCAATTGCTCAACAATCAAGTCTGCTTCGTAATCAACGGGGTTGGTCAGACCAGTATTTGCACTGTGTGCATTGATACCGTTCATCCAACGTTCCATTGCGTTGCGAGTGTCGAAGTTAGTATCGTTGATTACAGTAATCGTCCATGTTTCGAACGTTCTGTCACCAGCGATCTTCAACTGTCTACCACGGAACGGGACTTCAATCACGTTCATCACGGAAGCAGGGAGTGCTGCAGCCTTACACAGGAAGGATGTCAATTCGACATCACCCCCAGCGTAAGCGGGAAAGTTGACTGTCGCTTTGAAGAGATTAGGACGTGCACCGCCCCCTCTCAACTTCGACTTAAAGTCATCTACGCCTAAAATTGCCATCTTTCTCTACTCCTTAAACTGCGCCAACTACTTCTTCAAAGTCCACACCAGTTCTAACTGCGACGAAGTTCAACGTCACGAAGTTAATAGAACGGGCAGGCTTGATGAAGATAGAAGCGACAAATTCGTTTCTGTCAACCACTGCAGGGGTGTTGTTTGTTTCGTCACAAACCACCTTAAAGTCAGTGATACCTCTTCGACCTCTAATCTCACGAAGCAGAGGTTCAACGACATTCACGAATTCTGCACGAGTAAACTCGTCGTTGAATTCGAAGAGAATGTTCTTCGCAGCAGCTGCGATAGACTTCTCAATACCGATGAACAATCTACGAACGTTGATTCTGTCAAATGCAGAAGGTCTGAGTTCGTGTGTCTTATCACCATAAAGGACGATACCCACGCCAGGAATATTGGAGATTGGGTTGACGTTAGCCTTGTACAGTGAGTCTCTCTGCGTTTTGTTCGGAGAGTGGGCAATATCTGTAATTGCAAGATAGTTACCACGTCTCTGACCAGCAGGAGAGTACCAAGGTGCAGCAACAAAGTCTGTTGCAGCCATGATACCCGCAGTACTAGAGTTAGCAGGGATGTAGATGTAGTTATCGTTGTACTTATCGAATACCTTGAGGTAGTTGTTATCTACGATCAGGTAAGAACTGTTCGACAAAGAATTTGCAAACGAAATTGCGTTTGTATTAGCCGTGGCTGTAGGAATACCAACAATGTCTTCTCTAGGAGGAGACACAGGAACCACACAGTCTTTGCGATCTTTAGCGATTGCGTTACAGTAATTAGCGATTGTAACCCCATCCGAGTCGTTAGCAGACTGAAGAGGAATCAGGAAGTCTACCTGAATCTGTTCGGTGTCGTCGAATAGATCGAAACCAGTTGTAACCTGACCGTTGGTCAAATCAGAACTGTTAACACCACCACCGAGCTTGATCTTAGAAACATCATTAGTCCATGCAGAAGTACCTGTAGAGTAATCTACTGCAGAGTCAACCGAAGGTGTCTTACCCCAGTTTTGACCAATGTTTTCGTAAGAAGCACCGAAAGCGGAATCGTTATCGAACTGACCACACCACACATACTCAGAACGACTGTTGAGTACTTCTTGGATGTAGTTAGGTGATCCATCCGGAGTTACTGCGCCCTTAGCAGCAGACAGGTGAGGGAATGTTTCCAACACACTGCCAGGCGTACCTGTGAAAGAACCTGTACGGTCAATAACTGCTACGTGAACTTCGTCCTTCGATGCACCGTTGTCGGTTGCATAGGCAGAAGTTGTGGGGGCACGGTCGAATGATCCTTTGTAAGACCATGCGTTGAAGTAGTTTGCACCATCTGAATCAGCGGCAGGACAGAAAGATACAGTCAATGCGTTACCCAGAGAGCCTGGATATTTTGCAATGAAAGAACCTGTTGCCAGTGTTCGAGCGTTTACAGAAGATTTAACTGTAGTTTCCCAATCTTCTTGGTTTTCAACTACTGCGGAATCGCCAGTAAGTTTAGTTACTGCACTGTGTGCGTTAATGCCTCCATTGTTACCACGAACAATGTAAAGCGAGTTGGTGTACTTTAAAAAGTACGAAGCACTGTGGAAATCCACAGCGTTGTCTTCGTCAGGTGCGGCAAACACTCTCACCAGTCCAGACTCGTCTGCGACTAATGTACGAGAGTTCACGGGGCCCCAACGAAAGTTCCCGACGAATGCGCCAACAGAAGTCGATACGTTGGGTGCAACACCCGACAAATCGATCTCTTTGACCGTAATCGCAGGAGACAGAGACGGTGATAGTAATGCCATGACTCTTTTCCTTTTTTCGTTTACAAATTATAAGTTGAACATAATACGGATTTTCTCAATACTTTTATTTATAAAAAGCGGGGTTTTCACCAATCATCTTGACGCCAAACCTGCCATTCATTAATACCTTCTTGAGCTTCCTGTTCGATTATGTGTGCGCTACCATCATCAATAAATCCAAATGGAGGGACATCATCCTGAATCTGTTTCATTCTTTCATCAAACAACATCTGTTTGATATTGATATCTGTCATGTCTGCGAAGAACTGCGTCGAAACAAAGTATCCAAACATGACTAGATTCATCATGAGGTCATCGTGGTTTCCATCCGAGGCCTCATATGACTGACCCTTTGCGACAAACGTCGATATCTCAAGGATCGTATTTTCATCTACAATATCTAACTTGCGATTCTCTAGAATATCTTTTATGCTAGAACAACCAAGACGTTTAACCTTGCGGTTCATTTCGATTCCGATACCGGAGGCTTTCACTGCACTGGTTACATGAACATTCTCATATTCTAAATCGTGATATAATCCATTACATACAACTCCACCCTGATCATTCGATTCCACAACCACATATGCGTTGTTGTAGAGAGTTGCATACTTATATATAATGTTAGGAAAGAGAATTGGAGAGATAGTATTGCAGCGATAAACCGAGACCTGCTTAAAGGGTCTGGCCGCTATGTCGATAACCGTGAAGGTCGAATAATCCTGCCCTCTTCCTTTTGATACGTCAACCATACAAATATATTCTTTATTTGGATTTGGTTGTTCGTATACTAACAAGTCACCACCTTCCAATACTTCAATTGGGGGTTTCGTCCTCAACGAGAGTAAAGTCTCTGCGTTGATTAGGGTGTCGCCCGTCCCAAAAAATGTATTCCCGAACTCCTGATCGAACTGTAGTTGTGATGTGTTTGAGATAGTTTGTTCTTTCCACTTCTCATCACGGCCAGGCACGTCCCACCAGTTTACCTCAAACGGTTTATATTCATTTATTCCTTGGACTGCACCTTCCCAGATTTTCTGGTAGGTGTTCCCGATACCATTTGCCGTAGACGTGATAATGACTTTCGTATCTTTACCAGCAGAGACGACAGGATAGGTTGAAGTATAGAATTCATTAGCCCGTTCAACAAAAGCAAACTCGTCAAGAAAAAGAAGGTTAACAGACATACCCCGTATAGAACTACCACTGGTGGCAGCAGCAATAATGCGACTGTTGTTGGAAAATTCGATGCTACCCTTGTTGAGTGCCTTGCAGCCAGGCTGCAAAAAGAAAGGAAGATTTTCAAGAGCGAGCGTGACACGTTGCAACATTTCCCTCGCAGTTGCACCTTTGTTGGCGAGTACTGCGATAGTTTTTTCGGGGTGAAAGATAGCGTACCATAACAGATATACTACAGAAGAAATGGATTTACCAGATTGACGACAAGCAAGAACAATAGAAAATCTATTAGAGTTAAAGTGGTGAAACATCTTTTCTTGATAGGTGTATAGGTTGAAGGGTACGAGCCCCTTATCAAGAGAAATGATCTTAACGTAAGTACGAGCAAAATAGGCAGGGTCACCCATACAACGAGCATATTCTCTTACCTTGTCCTCAGTCCAATCTTCATTGATACCATCACGTTTAACGAGTGGGTTACCAAGATAGGACTCCTTAGTCTGTGTCAGGCTCAACGTCAATCACCTTTTCATTCTGTAAAAATCGTTGTAGGTCTGTAGTGGAACCAATGAACAAGTTGTTAGTAGTTCCTCCCAGTTGTTTGGGGTCATCACTACGATCAATTTCTTTCTTGGTCTTATTCAAAGCCATGAGTTTATCGTTGATTTCCGCCATGTTTTTCATCATGGTTGACAACACTTCGAATGCACGGGGGTGTTCACTCTCACGAGCGACTTCGATCATGAGGTCAAGAGACTCCCGACCCTTCTCTAGAAGATCGTAGTATGTTTCTCTTGAATAATCATAATCACTTTTTACATTATCTTTATCTTCACTCATGCAGAACTATCCAAATATTGTATCAAGAATCCATAGTCACTGTCAGGACTAACACCTACGGGTGTCGGTGTTACATTAATGTTTGTATAGAAAGTATCACTATCACCCATAATATATAGGTTGTTATTAACCTCACGGATGATACCGTACTCTAGGTTAGGCCCATAGAAGTTGATCTTCATGGTGAATGAGAGATCGTACACGATAGTACGTCTCTGTTCAATCGCACCATCATAGGCGTCTTGGAACGTCACCGTATCAAGACTGATAGGTATATCTTCCTTGATGTCGGGGATGTCCGAAAAAGGTTTTACTGTGACTGTGTACTGAGGTGCAAAGTAAGGTAGAATCTGTTCTACAAGCTGAAGTGCATCGTCTTGACTCTTTGCGTATATACTCAACTGGAATGTGATATCATAAGGAGTCGCAGTGTACATCTTATAACGTTTGTTGTTGTCACTCTCATACTCTTTTTCAAAACGATTTACTTTCGGTAACTGTCTCTGTGGGTCATACTGCATGTTCGTAACCTCAAAGGACATACGAGGCAGTTTAATGGCCACTCTACGTTCTGCATCCTCTCCCTTCGCCATCTCATTGAGACGTTCGATGAAGTTTCTACGAGGTGCATAGGACAATGGAACTTTGACCTGTGAGATTACCTCACCAGCAGCGTTCTGTCTTAGAATGTGTAAGTCATTGAATAGGGAACCAAATACGGAGACCGCAGTTCTCACTCTCTTGTGATAAAAATAATTACCAAACATTATTCCATGTCTCCAAAGGGATTTGATTCGGAGAAGTCTAAGAAGTCAGATTCGAAGTTATTGAAGGTGACATTCTGTGCAGAGACTTGAATCTCCTGTAGTTCTTCTACCAATGAAGGAACCCAATTAGCATTCGCACCAACGATCTTGCGGTTGACTCCAAACTCGTGGAAATCTCCATCCGTTGCACCAGAGTGTGCTAATTGTAAAACTCTATCTGAATCTGACCAGTCTGTGACTTCGCCCTTCATTGTGTATGTAGAGTTGGTTTGAGTAACAATCTCTCCAATCACAAAGTCACCTCCTGTCACAGGCGGTGTGATCGTAATAGTCGGAGCCTCTTGATAGAGGAAACCACCATCCGTAATAGTAAACCCTGTGACCGATCCTGTGGTTGCATCAATTGTTGTTGTGATAGTAGGCGCAGTACCGTCTGCATGTTCAAGAAGAATAGTAGATGCATCTGAATCATATGCTTCAGTCGGTACAGTCATATCAGAGTCACCGATAAGAGTGTTTCTCACACCCGAACGGAATCTGATTTCGTCGAGGTATCCTCTTGTAGCTTCCCAATCCACACCGTTGAATGTACGTGCAGATGTTGCACCAACAGAGAACCCACTTGAACCCGCAAACTGTGCGGTGACAGGCGCATCCGAATCCAGAACCTTCACACCATTATAATAGACAGACAGATTGTCACTGTCTTGTGCAATGGCAATGTGCTGCCATGCACCACGTGCAACAGTTGCGCCAGGCACAACCTTGGGAGAACTCATTCCTATTGTTTGATAGACCAAACCACCACTAGCATCGACACCCCACATATACTGTGCAGAATCTTCACCATGTAGGAACAAAGAACCTTGGGTAGTCGGGAAATTATTGAGAAGGAGGAACACCTCGGCAACACCGTTGTTACTGGTGTAAAGGAATTCTCCCTCTCTACCTTGTGCGTTGTTCATGTTAATAGAGTTCAGACCAAACTTCTTCGTCTCCGCTTCAGTGAAGTCAGAGTAACTAAGTGTTGGTGCCGTCTCATATCCACGGCCAGCGTTGGTCAAGGTGAGTGAAGTTATCGTACCTTGTTCATTAATTGTTGCTGTTGCCCCAGCGGTAGAACCTGTGGTATCATTAGGTCGCATAGTAATCTTATACTGATACGCACCTTCATATTCAATCTCATCAACCTGATCGATACCAGTATCAAAGTCTTCGTCGTTATATTCGAAGAGTTCTGCCTGAAGTCTGAACGTAGGTAGATTGCTGAGTTGATAGAACGGAGTCTCTGTCTCCACCTTTTGAATCTGGAAGATAGAGTTAGACATGGGAAGGAAGATAACATCTCCTTCACGTGGACGGAATTTCTTCTCATCCAAGTAGTTACCGATTAGATGTTTCCAACGTCTACGGGCAACTACGAAGGTAGCTTGGTCACGTAACTCAATACCGAATTTAGTGAACAAGTCACCCTCACCGTCGAAACCTTCGGTGTTCTCAATATACATTTCGATCTTGTACGCATCACTGAAACGTGAAGGTACATCGTCTAGGAAGATGGGGTCTTTGTTGACAATCTCACGGGGGATGTAATACACATCCTGTCCGTAGAACTTGAGAGACTCAATTACTATGTCTTCGTATAAGTTCTGTTCAGATTTTACCGATTGACTGATATACGGATTTGTTGCCATTGTCTATCACCCTATGAAGAAGACAGGCCCAACATCCTCTTCTTCCCTAAACTTCTGCATTAACTTTTCAAGATCAGTTTGGGCATCTTCATAGATTTGTCTACCATTGATCGTCACCCCGCCAGGAAGTTGCATACCATCAAACTTGAGTAGGTTAGTTCCCCACTGTTTCTTAATCAGGGCAGTACAATACTCTTTTAGGAACGCATGGTTCCAGAGTGAGTTGTAATCCGCACCAGAAGAAGTGGGAGTTCTAATACCATACACTTCAATGACAACATAGTCTCCCGCACTTGTCTTCTCATTACTGAGATAGAAGTAGAGACGATTCTCTTGTCTTGAAAACGTGATCTCAGGAATACCTGTTAGTTTCATATCAAGCAAAGAGAGATGTTGTTGCATCTGTTCGTAATATGCAATATCACCAGCGTAGTTATTTAGGTCAGTGATATCGTTCAACATCATTTGATATTTGATGTCAAAGAAGTTAGTTGTTTGCGATATAGTGTTGATCGGAAACATGCGGACAACGGTGGTAACATCCGTGTTACCTAAATCGATATATCCGTTCGATATATCATCCGCTGATAATTGATGGGAGATGTAAAACCTACGTGATCCGTCAGGATGGTGTTCACGAAACCACTGCAGAGCCTCATCGATGTTGTCTTCCAGTTGTTCTTCATCAATATTAATTTCAATAACCGGATGTCCCAATCGACGTAAGCAGTAGTCTGTAAACTCATCTCTAGTGTTAGGTATCGCCATCTATCCTATCCTTTAGTTCTGCAAGACGCCCGCAGAGTTGTACACGTTGATTCTGTAGTAAGAACCGTGTTGACCGTCAAGGAGGTCAGCATCCAATCCAGAGGTTGCACCATCCACAGTCTTGATTGCAGTCAACAGTTCGGTTGCAGTCGAGTATGTCTCACTAAAGGAGATCACACCCGTTCCAGCATTGTAACCAAGGTCACCACTTACACTGATTGCATTCTTCGCATCGGAGTCCGCACGTGCAGTTGTGTAGTAAAGGTTAGTACCTTCACTCAAGTTTGTGGTAGACTTAGTTGCAAGTCTAGTGTCAAAGTCAGTATTTACTCTCGCAGTAGTGTAATACAGGTTCGAACCTTCAGACAGATTTGTTGTAGACTTGATTGCAAGTCTGATATCAAAGTCACTGTCTGCACGTGAAGTTGTGTAGTAGAGATTAGTACCTTCACTAAGGTCAGTCGTACTGTGGTTGGCAATGCTGCTAACTGTACCTGTGACATCACCTGTCACATCACCTGTCACATTACCAGTTACGTTACCCGTTAGAGCAGCAGTAATCGTACCCGCAGCGAAGTTACCAGATGCATCCCTTTCGACAATTGTAGAACCTGTGTTCGCATCGGTTGCAGTCGTTGCAGAGTTCTGTACTTTACCCGCAGTCGAGATCGTTGCGAGTTTGGTGTCTGTAATGTTTGCTGTTGCGTTGATGTCTGCGTTGACAATCGATCCCGCAGCAATTGCAGCAGAAAGTGCAACGTTACCCGTACCATCGAACGAGATAACGTTTGCGATCACATCACCCGTGATAGAGAAGTTTCTACCATTTGCAAGGGCTGTTGCGGTATCCGCATTACCTGTTAAGTCACCAGTTAAGTTACCCTCAAACGCACCCGCCACCAAAGTTGCGAGACTGACAGAAGAATCTGCCATGTTGATTGAACCAGTGGGCGTCGAGTCATATGCATCAAGAAGTTTCCACTTCTCATCGGTGACATCGAAGAATATACCCATATGAGTATAACCAACACCACTTGTACCAGTGTTTCGGTTTGTGAAGAAACCAGTGTCAATGTTTACAGGAGCAGCAGTACCAGACCATCTGTCACCACTATCGTGACCCGTAGTTGCACCAAAGTCAACCGAAATATTATCGGTAGAGTGGATAAGTTGCTCTTCACCCGTGATCGGTTCTTTAGTGAGTACCGGAGATGCAAACGCACTATCGTCACTAAGTGCAACCTCAAAGGTGTCAACACCGCCAGGCCCAGTTCCTACACCGTCGATTCGGACATAGTAAGTCTGTGCAGTAGTACCAGTGAAGTGACCAGCGAAGAATGCGTCATCAAGACCCGTTCCTGTAAATACTGTGTTGGCCTCACCAATCGCATCACCTTCGTTGAGACGATAGAAAGGTGCACCCTGAGTTACGTTAGACGTACCTACTGTGGTCTGAGAACCCAATACTGTAAGGTTACCGTCAACCTGTAGGTTTGTACCAATGTGTGCAGAAGATGTTACACGGAAACTGTTAACAGAGTGGTTCTGTTGATTGACCAACAGGATACCAGTGTCAGAGTCACCAGACTGCACAACCCAACCCAAACACATTGGGAAGTTGGGGTAAACCGGAGATGAGTTTTGAGTCAATCCAGGCCCAAGACCCACGAAGAAGTTTGATCCATCTGATAGACCGGATGTGTTTACATTAGTAAGTTGTCCAGAGATCAAACAGTGTCCGTAGGAGTTATCTGCAATGTCCTGTGCAGCAATACCCTGTGCGTTATAAGCGTTTACATCTGTCGCATCAGCGAGATCGACAGTCGGAACATTAAGATTTCCGGATGTATAGTTACCACTGAAATATAACGGTTGTCCTTTTCTGATCAAAGAACCCGTATTGTTGAATACACGTTGGTGTTCTTGAGTACCAACCTCGTGAACCATACCAGTGATATCATCATTATAGTTTAGAGTCTTATGTTTGTTATCGTAGTATAATAGACCTTCACTATACGGTTGATGTGAATCAAACAGTGTAGTATTAAATTGAACATTCAGAAGTGACGCAGAGTCAGCTTCAAGTCTACCTGAGACTTTTAATCTATCTTCAATACGTAGATATTCGTAGTGTTCACTGAATCCGTCTACAAGGATTGTACCAACACTAGAGTCAGAAGTCAGAACCTGACCAATATGGAAAGGATATCCAGTATCTACAGTAACTTCGGTTGATGTCCACTTACCTGCGGAATCAGCGGAAAGATATAGTGTAGAACCAGCAGCAAAACTACCAGTGTTTACATCACGGACAATACCGTATCTTGTTACCCAACCGTGAGCACCATCAGGAATGTCCATAGTCGCAAGACCACTAGGTTGTCCTGTTGCAGAAGCATTTGCACGTGCAAGAGATACTTGGGGGTGTTTACCGTGTGCAGTTCCCGAAATATATACCGCATCACCATTGTCAATCTGAGCACCAGTTAAGTTATGGACATAGAGGAATATCTCTTGTCCAATATTAAGAGTTACGTCAGGGTTTGGATTGTTCTGTGTATCAAGAACAAGTGATAGACCCTTTTGGTGATCAGAGTCAAAATACAATGTTCCAGCAGCATTTGAATGTCTTGATGTTAGAACATTAAAGTTGATACCATCAAGAACCGCAGAGTCCGCAGTGACCTTACCGAATGTTACGTCATCGGTTGTACCTACTGACTGTCCAACAGCAACCACGCCATTTGTGATTGTGACACCCGTACCACCCGAGAAGTGAGCACGGACTTCAGTTGCAGAAGGCCCTGTATACGTGATTGTACCTGTGCCTGCATTATAGGACAACGAACCATCACCACCAGAATCAGCAACGGAGATGGCGTTTTTCGCATCACTATCCGCACGTGCTGTGGTGTAGTATAAGTTGTTACCTTCAGAAAGGTCAGTAGTTGACTTACCAGTAAATGCAGTATCAAACCTTGCTTGTGTATAGTAAAGGTTTGTACCTTCTGTGAGGTCTGTCGTTGTGTAAGGATCAAGTGTAATGGTCTCAACGTATACACCACCATCAGCGGTGTTAATCGTGAAGTTACCATTCGCAGAGTCAAAGTTGATACTAGAGACACCCGCAACACTTACTGTTCCGATGGAGTCTACTTGACCCTGTGCATTGATGGTAACAACAGGAACCAGAGATGCAGAACCGTATGTTCCTGCGGCGACTCCTGTGTTTGTAATAGAGAACTCACCAGAATTGACTGTTAGTCCAGTACCGGCAGAGAAGTGTGCCCTTGCCTCTGTCGCAGAGGGGCCTGTGTACGAGAATCTACCAGATGCAGAGTCGTATGTTAACGATCCGTCACCACCTTGATCCTGAAGACCAATGGCGTTACGTGCACGTGTGTCCGTGTAATAAAGGTTTGATCCTTCTGCAAGATCACTTGTCGTTGCAGAGTCCATTGCGACATTAAAGTCGGAATCGAAACTTGCCTTGTTGTAGACGTTCTCAACTGTGAGTGAGATTACACCCGTAGCGGAGTCGTAATTGATGTCTCCACTTGCACTGATAGAAGAACGAACTCTTGCAGTTGTAAAGTACCGATTAGTAGAACCTTCTGTCAGACCGTCCGTAGTCTTATCACCAAATGCAGAGTCGAATCTTACCTGAGTGTAATAGAGGTTTTCGCCCTCACTCAAATCAGTTGTAGATGCACCCGCAAGAGAACTGTCAAATCGTGCATTTGTCCAGTAAAGGTTGTTTGTACCTTCTGTTACATTGTCTGTTGTTTTCGTAGCAAGACGTGCGTCGAACGAGGAATCGACTCTGTTTTGCGTGTAGTATAGGTTTGTACCTTCAACAAGATCAGTAGACGTGAAGGGGTTAAGAGTTATGGTTGCAGTGAAGTTACCACCATCCGCAGTGGCGATGGACATCTCACCTGTACCGTTATTATACCCAAAAGAGTCTACACCGGCAACATTTACAACACCAATACTATCGATCTGACCTTGTGCGTTAACAGTGAAAACGGGAACTTGAGATGCACTGCCATACGTACCAGAGGCCACTCCGGTATTGGTAATATCGATAACACCAGTTGTGGAGTTATATGTGAGACCAGTGCCACCACTGATCGCATTCTTTGCATCACTATCCGCCCGTGCGGTAGTGTAATACAGATTTACGTGTTCTGCGATGTCTCCGGTCGTAAGGTCTTGACTGTCACCCAAAGATACGGTATAATCATTAATTGTGATACCCGTATGCACCAACATAGCGTTGGAGATAGCAGGCAATGACGGTGAATCAAGTAAACCATCCGAACCTGCTAATTGTGACCTATCGTCTCTTACGAAACCAGAAGCTGTCAACAGACTGGACAGATATCTAGCTTTTGATTGTGCCATTAGACGTTCCCTTTATTTTCCTCGTTTTCACGCCAAGCGTGTTCTCTCTTATTTATACAATTTAGGCAATGAAGTATTGACCAGTAATCAAAACTCTACCAGAACTATTTGACGCCATTCCAACAGCAGTATAGTTCCCTGCCCCATCTTCTGTCTGAAGAATAATTTGTGTGGAATTCTTTTCCATTCTAGACAATAAGGTGTCACCATCTGTATAAGTCAATTGACCGTTTGAGGATACTGAGAAAGTATACTCCAATCCAGTCTCATCAAGAGAAGCCACGGGAAGTCCCGTAACAATCAAATCACCTGTACCCGTATGTCCACTCCATACGAGTTGTAGGGTAAAGTTGACAACGTTACCCATTCTTGTATATCTACCTACCTGTGCACTATATGTCGCAGTTCCCGCAGTCGTTGTTCCTTCGATAACGGGAGTGAAGGTAGTGTTTCTATATTCTTTGATCAGGTATTCGTTAGAAGTTCCTCCAACGTAAATACCTGCAGTGACCTTCACGTCTTCGTAAGAAGGTCTTTCCGCACTCTGTGCGTATGCCTGAATCTCTACTTTATCAGAAGAATCCAGACCAGCCGTAAAGTTAACACTAACACCGTCGATGGCAGAGTAGTCCGTATCCGGACTCATCAATACACCGTTGTTGAATACTTTTAACGAACCTACAGAATATGTGAGTAGGTTTTCGTCACTGTCGTTTCCAACGAGTTGTGTCTTACCACCACTATCTACGAAACTAAAATGATACGCTTGATAGTTTGTTGCAGCTGCCTTAAATTCAGGCAGTACGAAAATTTGTACAAAGTCGTTAAGGGCAGCGGGTACTGTCAGTACAACCGATGACCCACTAGTCGCAGTGTAGTCAACTTTAGGATCAAGAAGTACACCGTTCAGATATATTTCAAGATAATCCACAGCATAGTTAAGTGATCTGTTGTTGTCGTCAAGACCACTAAACGTTGTTTGTGCTGCACTACAGGTGTAATTGTATTCCGCAATTTGGAGAGAGGAAGTGTAGGCCTGAACCTGAATAACGTCACCCGAGTCCGCACCCGTGGTAAGTGTTATTGTCGATCCGTCAGTTCCAGTATAGTCCTTGTCTGAATCAAGTAGAATACCATTCAGATAGACATTACTACGTACAGGGGAATATCCTAATGTGTCCCCGTCAAAATCGTTTCCGGTAAATACCGTCTGGCCACTGTCTGCGCTGAAATAATATTCGTCGTATCCCGCAGCTTCTACAGTGTCTTCACCAATCTGTACAATCGATTCCGTACCGTCAACATTCTTTTTGATGAACATAAGTCCATCATAAGTGTTGATCGCAACTTCACCAAGTTCTAGTTGGTCAACTGTCGGTATCTTTCCGGCTACAGAACTTCTTTTAAGCCGAAATAATGTGTTTGACATTTGTCATCCTCTAGTCCAATATTGGATTAATTACACCCTTATATAAGGGTTGTCCCCCTTTCGAGGGACTTCAATACTTATTTTAGTATGTTCCACCATCAAGTTCAGATACAGTCACCGCACCAGATGTTACAGTGAATTGATCCGAATCGAAGGAGGCCACGCCAGGGTTAGTTACCGTGGCGAGTTCTGCGGCAATGGTCAGTTCATTTGAACCGTCATTGTATGTGAGGTCAATACCCTCACCCGCAGTAAGAAGGTTTGCAACCTCACTATCAACCAGTTGTTCAAATGTGACACCGTTGATTGTGAGAGAACCTGCTTCAACATTACCCGATGCAGTGATCGCACCTGTAACGTCGAGGGGTTTGTTAAATTGCCATTCGTCACCAGCAGCTGCATATGTGATAGTCGCATTTGCACCCGCAACCGTGATACCCGCACCATCTGCAGCGGCCGCATTTGCAGCACTGTCCGCAAGAGTGATGTTGAGATCATTGACCGACAACTCAGTCGAGTTGATCGTGGTTGTGGTTCCCTGAACCGTGAGGTTACCAAGGATAACCAAATCACCCGAATCCCCAACAGGGTTCGGATCAATATACATGATGCCGTTAACATCGGTAGTACTAATTGTGTTACCGTCGATCTGAATATTATCAACTTCAAGAGAAGTAAGACCAACAACATCGGTGATTGTGTCACCAAGGTTTACGGTTGTGCTACCGACAACTACAGTAGAATTGGCAAGTTGTGCGTTATCCACACCACCAGATGCAATAACAACATCACCGTTAGTTACTGTGAAATCGTTTGAGTTAAACGATGCAACACCCTTGTTATCAGAATCAGCGTCTTCACCAGCAACCGTAATAACCGCACCGGAGTGGGTTACATTGATTCCCTCTCCACCGAAGATGGCGATAGAATGCCCAGTAGGTGTTACAGTACCATCGTCTGTCTGTAGAGACTTGAGTACCTCGTCCACAAGTTCGATATCACCAGATGTCGCAACAAAGTCACCAGATCGGAACGATGCAACACCCTTTTGATCAGAGTCAGCGTCTGCAGCGGTGATTGTGATTGTAGAACCAGAACCGGAAGTATTGATCCCTTGTGCCGAAGTACCCGCAATGGTAAAGTCATGAGTAGCGGGAGTTGCACTTCCTGTGTCAGCAGTTACACCTTTGACAACAGTGTCTTCCAAAGATACGAAACCAGAGACAACATCAAAGTCATCGGCTTCGAAGTACGCAGCACCATGACTGTCTGTACTTGCATTTCTTAGGTTGAATGTAAATGTATTGGTGTCTTCATTGACATCAAGAGTGATGTTACCAGTGGCTGCAAAGGTGATATCCGAGTCGAGGATGCTGATAGGACTGGAGTTTATTGTCAGAGTTGTTGCGACAGGTACAGTTCCCGCACTATCAAGTTGACCTTGTGCATTTACCGTGAAGACCGGAATCTGAGTTGTAGAACCATAGGTTCCTGCAGCCACACCAGTTGCATCAATGTCATATGTTACGGTATCGTCTGTTACTGTAGAAGTAAGACCAGTACCACCAGCAAATCTAAGAGTACCAGAAACGGAAGAGAATTCGTCCGAGTCAGCCGCATCATCCGAAATAGTAAATGTTACATTACTAATCTGAGTATCGACGTAGAGTTTGTTGACCGCATCACTGTCTGCAATGGGCGTTGCAACAGTCGCAATACGAGAACCATTAACCGAAACTACTCCGTTGGACGGGGCGAGTACCAAACTGGCAGTTGTTGAGGAAATCGTATTGCCATTCAGGTCAATATTATCTACGATTAAGTGATCTAACTTAGAGTTGGAGTCTGCAATTAGGGCGGTGTTTGCAGTGAGTGTACCGAATGGGGCAACACCCTGTCCTCCCAACAGATCGACGTAATATTTACCACCGATTACTGTATGATTTACCGCATCTCCTGCGGTTTCTATTCCAGTACCTACGTAGAGTCTGTCGCCGCCGGCACCATTATAATAGGAATACGCTAACTCGCCCTGAGCTAGCGTTGTGGGATTGCCCGATACCCCACTTCGTTTGATTCTAATAATTGATGCCATCAGTATTGGCCTCCGTTAATTGTTTGTTTCTCTAGTTCTATTTTTGATTCCCATTGTTCAGTAGTTTCATTATAAACGAGAATACTTCCATCCACACGTGTGCTCACTTCAACATCATTAATACCACCAAGATTGGTAGCTGCTTGGTTATCAACGGCTTCCCACTTTTCAGTAGAAGAGTTGTAAACAAGAATATATCCATTCTCTTTTGTGGACGTATCAACTCCCGCCAAATTGTCAATAGACGTTGTGGCAGGATTAATCTTGCGTACAGGTTTACCAACCGTAACACGTTTTACAATTGAGACCCGCTTCTGTGATACGTTCTGTACTTGAATGGCCATCTGTTTACCTTGTCACAGAAGGTGATACTTTTACTTTGCCTTCCAGTACTCTTTCGATAATAGTATTACCATCGGAGTCTTGGAAAGAAATCTCTGCATCATAAAAATATCTTCCACGAGTATTCAGCGCATCGGTTTGGGTGTTTGTGAGGGAGAGGACAACAACTCCGGCCGCAGCAGGATCGCCAATGACAGCGGTGAAATCTACGATCTCATCACTGTCCGTGGAGTTGAAACTTCTTTTCATTTTTGCGGCAGCAGAAAATCCAGTCAGGTCTTTCTTAGACCCGTCCTGTTCAACCAGTTCGATCTCAATCGCAACGTCTGCGCCTTGATCTATGAGTAGTTCTTCGTAAGTCGCCATTCCCAGTTCCAGTGTTAAGTGAATACTTTCTTGTTTTATTTATATAAACAAGAAACTGGAAAATGGACTTATTCTCCGGTTATTTCAGAAATAACATCTTCTTGGAGATCGAGGGACATATCATTTGCTGAGAAGATAAAGGATACGGTGATACGTCTACAATCAGTTGAGGCTGCATGGTAGACAATCTTATCCTTCTCTCTAATGTGACCAAAGTATCCCGCCTTCAGTTGCCATCCGGGCTGGTCTTGACAGTGCACAACCTTGTTGGTCTTGGGGTCGAGATATTTAAACCAACCTTCCCCAGTCTCAGACCAAGTGAAGATCAGGTTGTAGCCTGGAGCATTCCAGTTGGTGTGCCATGAGATATATCCATCGGGGGGATAGTACGCACATAATGCATTGTTTCTCGTACCCAGAAACAACATCATCTCTTCATTGGCTTTATATATCCTATCTAGAAGTTCTTTCCTCACAATAGGATCGGAATCTCTTTCGAAAGCCTTGATCATTTCTTCGGGTTGGTTTGGTTTGAAGGAACGAGCGACCATGTGATCAGGGAATCCTTCGTGGGATTCTCCTTCGACATATCGCAAGTGGTTTAGATATTCATCACCAGTCCACTTTTCTTTGTGACCCACATCATTCTGATTTTCACACCAAACATGAACGTTATCCTCAAATGCTTCATGATTAGCAATATCAACATATTGATTGAGTAGATCAATCAACTCTTGACTGTTGATAGGGATAGTTCTCATACTCATAAAATATAACCGTCTTTATCCAAACCAGAAGAGTAGTGTCTCAAGACAATACCAGATTCAGGAGCGGGTGTTATTGCTTCATTCAGAGCGTTGTAGAAATTCCAACGGAGGTCTTCTTCAAAGATTCCTACCTTCAAGTCTTTGTACTTCGGTTCTTTCTCAACCAACCACCACAAGGAGAATTGATCCCAAGAACGAAGACTCTCACCATAACCTTCAGGCCACCATTCATGATCCATCTGTCGTCTAGTCAGTTCCCACCAGTCCCAGATAAATTCTTTCACGATAGGTTTAGACATATCGTACAGACAGACACCACCACAGAGGGTGAAGATTTGTTCACCTTCGGGACTGTCGAATCTACGTTCTGCATAAACATACTCACGATCATCTGTGAGTGCAGTGAACATGACATCGTTGTCGCCTAGTCCTTCGAAGACATGTTCGATATCTCCGTGTTCACATTCCATATCGGCATCGATATACATCGTGAGGTCATAGGGAGACTTTGCCATGCCCCACAGTTTCGCACGATAGTGATTGTTGCACCAGATTACTTGATCGAAAAGTTCACGATGGACTTCCTCAAACATCCACTCTTCACAGACTAGAGTGATCTTTGCGTCTTCGTAAAAATCTAGAATAGACTCTGCAAGGTTGACCGCATATCGATAAAAGTTGATCTTCTTGGATGCGACAATTACATAACCTTTACTCTTCTCCACTCGCAGCTTCCTCTTCTTTGCGCTTCATTTCTTCCATGACAATCATAATTGCATAGAGGTCTACCTCTACACGATTCTTTGCACGTCGAAGTTTGGACTTGAGTTGACGATTCTTAGAGTTCTTGATATCCTCAATCTCAAACGCTTCGAGCTTGTAGTTAAAGAGTTGTTCTAATTTACGTGCCTTGGCGTGTTCAAGTTCACGTTGTTTTTCTTCTTCTGCTTCACGCTTCTTACGTGAGTTACGTTCAGTTGTATTCTCATCGATGATGGATTCACCAAGAAGTTCAACAACCTCTGCGAAGTCGGGGTTTACATTACCTTCGTCATCGGCCTTACGAAGTTTCATTACTTGACGGGTAACACGTCCGACATCATCTTCCATCTCAAGGATGCAGTTAAGCATTTCCTTTTCGTCGTTTTCCCAGAACGCATTATCCATCCATTTTCTATAACTCATTTCAGTCTCCTATAAATGATCTACCAATGTATATAGTTCAATTGTTATGATACAGTATTCTGTATCGTTTGTCAAGCTGCCCTTACGTAAAGAGTGTACGTTTGAATCGTACTAGAAGTGGCCGCAATAGTTGTACCTGTATAATTACCCAAGAAACTTCTAGAGTAGTTACCCAAGAATTCTCTAGAATAATCACCAGTAAAGGTTCTCTGGTAATCACCTATATAGTCTCCAGCAAAGTCTCTAGTACTATCACGTGTACTATTCCGTGTGTAAGTAGACAAACGAGTTCTACTGTAGGTCGAAAGTCTTGTGCGGGTCGAGGTACGTAGTGAAGTTCTGGTATACTCACCCACAAAGTCACGTGAGTAGTTACCAATAAAGTCACCGGCAAAGTCAGTCACACGATCACGAGTATACTCCCCAAGGAATCCACGGGTATAGTTACCGATGAAGTTACCCAAGTAATCGCCTGTGAATGTTCTTGAGTAGTTTCCAGCAAAGTCTCGTGAATAGTTACCCAAGAAATTGCCAGTAAATGTATTAAGACTGTTTCTTGTGTAGTTACCCAAGAACCCACGAGTGTATTCACCAAGGAAGTCGCTCGTACTTGTACGGGTAGATGTCCTTGCGTAAGCAGATGTTCTGCTTCTGGTGTATGCTGAAGTTCTTGTTCGGTTGTAGGAAGAAGTACGAGTTCTTAGGGATGTTCTTGTGTATTCACCCACAAAGTTACCTGCGAAGTTGCCAAGGAAACTTCTAGAATAGTTACCCACATAATCGCCTGCGAAGTTTCTCGCATAGTTACCTACGAAGTTACCCACATAATCACCAAGGAATCCACGAGAGTAATTGCCTGTGTAATCACCAGCAAAGTTTCTTGCGTAGTTACCCGCAAAGTTACCGGCAAAGTCAGTTACTCTGTCACGGGTATATGCAGAACCACGAGTACGAGTTGATGTGCGAGTATAAGCTGAACTTCTGTTTCTCGTATAATCAGTTGCACGAGTACGTGTGTAATCTAATGTTGGTGTAGATGTTCGTGTAGACGTTCTTGCGTAATCACCAACGTAGTACAGGGTTCTCGTATAGTTACCTGTAAAGTCACCAGCGTAGTATAGAGTACGGGTATAATCACCAACGTAGTACAGAGTTCTCGTGTAGTTACCCACGAAGTCACCAGCGTAGTATAGAGTTCTCGTGTAGTTTCCAGCGTAGTACAGGGTTCTTTGATAGTTACCCGTAAAGTCACCAGCGTAGTATAGAGTTCTCGTGTAGTTACCTGTGTAGTACAGGGTTCTCGTGTAGTTTCCAGTGTAGTACACAGTTCTCGCATAGTTACCCGCATACGTTACGTTACGAGAGTAGTTACCCGTATATGATGCCGATCTGTTGTAACTAGTTGTCCGTGCATAATATCCAATACTAGTATAAGTTAAAACGTCTGGTTCATAAGGGTTATTATTAAACCGAACATAATACAGTGTTCGGGCGTAGTTCTGAGTTCTTGTGTAACTAGTCGTAGCAACTCTGGTTCTGGTATAAGCCACCGCACCAACACGGTTGCGAGTATACGCAACCCCTGCAGCACGGGCCCGAGTATACGTACCCGTTGCCGCTCTAACACGAGTATAATCACCCGTTGCAGTTCTTGTACGTGTCGATACACGAGTATACGTACCCGTTGCAGTTCTTGTACGAGTGTATGTGCCAGTCGGAGTACTTGTTCTGGTAGAGGTACGAGTATACGTACCTGTTGCAGTTCTGGTTCTTTGATAGTTTCCGGTTGGTGTACTTGTACGTGTACTGTTACGAGTATAATCACCCGTAGCAGTTCTTGTACGAGAATATTCTCCAACAAAGTCACCGGCATAATAACCCGTGCGAGTGTAGTTACCCACAAAGTTACCAACATAGTTACCCAAGAATCCACGGGCGTAGTTACCCACAAAGTCGCCTGCAAAGTTTCTCGCATAGTTGCCTACGAAGTTACCAGCAAAGTTAGTTACTCTGTCACGGGTATAAGTCGAAGTTCTGGTACGAGTCGAATTTCTTGTGTAAGCTGAATTACGTGTGCGTTGATAGTTGGTTGCACGTGTTCTTGTGTAAGTTGAAACTCTTGTACGAGTTGACGTTCTTGAATAAGTAGAATCTCTACCTAGAGTAGAATCCCTAGTAGAAGTTCTTGCATAGTTACCAAGATAGTCGCCTGCAAAGTCTCTTGCGTAGTTACCTGCGAAATCTCTAGAGTAATTCCCAAGGAATGCACGACTATAATTACCTACATAATCACCCGCATAAGATGATACACGAGTTCTTGAGTAGGTAGAAATTCTGTCTCTGGTGTAGTTACCAATGAAGTCGCCAACATAATCGGTGATGCGAGTTCTTGAATACGTAGAGGTTCTTGTTCTATTATAGGTAGAAACACGATCACGAGTGAAGTTGGTAACACGATCTCTAGTATAAGATGAAACACGTGTGCGAGTATAGTCGCCAATAAAGTTACCGGCAAAGTTGGTTACTCTATTTCTGGTGTATGTTGATGTGCGAGTTCTGGCATAGTTACCAACATAGTCCCCGACATAATCCCCCGCAAAGTCTCGGCTGTAGTTTCCGATAAACCCACGAGTGTAATCCCCGATATAATCCCCAAGATAACTTGACGTGCGAGTACGTGTCGAGTTTCTTGTGTAGGTAGAAACACGATCCCTTGTGTATGTCGATGCACGGTTTCTAGTATAAGCTGAGGTACGTGTTCTAGTGTATGATGTCTCAGCTGTGTCTTTCTTAGTGTCTGTGGCAGTACCTACCGCAGTCCACGTACCAGCATCTGTAGGTGCACCCTGCGAAGCAGAACGCAACTGATAAGAACCAATCTCACCAGCCGTTGCACGAATATTTCTTACGAACGCACCAATACTATCAGAGATGTCTGAATCCGCCATCTCTTGAGTATCACCATCACTACGAAGACCAATAGGTCTGACCGTAGTTGGTGCAGTCATTGCATTTCTCTGATAAATGTTGTATGTTACACTTGTACCATCGGTCTGTGTATCAGTAAAGACACCGGCAATGTGTGCTGCATAATCTCCGCCAGGCGAAGACGATCCGAGTTTGAATACGCCAGGATAGTCGGAAGTTGCGATACGAGAGTTAAGTCTTCTTGCAAGGACATTCATGTCCGAGTCATTCATTTCGTATAAACTTGGTGTTGAACTAACAGTCGTATAACCAACAGGACGCAAAGAACCAGATGAGGGTGTCTTCGTTCCCGCAGTCTGGTAAACAGTCGTTGTGGTTGATCCGCCAGTAATCGAAGAGGCAGGGTGTGTCCCAACCGCTTGATTGTAAAACGTATCTACATATGAACCAATGGTTGTGTTGCCAGCAGATGTCAGTGTGATGTCACTCACATCATTGGATGTTCCTGTTAGGTTATCCTTACCAACCACATAGGCCAAATAGTTCTCTTCAGTAGAGGTCATCTCCTGAAGATCGCCATTCGTTCCTTCTAGTTTTAGTGGTATGTTCGAAGACATTAAAATTTCTCATCCATATCGTTAGTTCTTCCTCTATTTATGCATATCGAACATACAAGGTGTACGTTTCAATGACTGAAGTGGAAGAACCAATCGTGGTTCCAACGTAGTTTCCTAAGAAACTTCTGGAATAATTTCCGACAAAGGTTCTAGCATAATCACCAGTAAAGTCTCCTGCATAACTGGAAACCCTTGTTCGTGTGCTCGTTCTGGCATATGTGGAGTCTCTATTTCTGGAGTATGCAGATACACGATCTCGACTAAAGGTATTTAGTGAGTTTCTTGTGTAGTTCCCCAAGAAACCTCTAGAGTAATCCCCGATAAAATCACGTGAGTAGTCAGTAATTCTGGTTCTTGAGTATGCGGATGCCCGTCCACGAGTATAGGCAGAGACTCTTGTTCTTGAATATGTAGAGGGACGTGTCCGAGTAGAGTTTCTGGTGTAGGCCGAGACTCTTGTTCTGGTATATGATCGTGAATAGTTACCAACAAAGTCCCTAGCATAATCACCAACAAAGTTACCCGCAAAGTCTCCAACAAAATCTGTAGAACTTGTTCGGGTTGAGGTACGTGTGTACGTTGAGTTTCTGGTGCGTGAGTATGCTGAATTTCTGGTTCTACTATAATTACCTACGAAGTTTCTACTATAACCGGACGTTCTTGTACGTGTTGATGTACGAGTGTAATCACCTAAAAAGTTACCAGCATAGTCTCCTAAGTAGTTACCCGTAAAAGAAGTAATGCTGGTTCTTGTATAGTTACCAGTGTAGAATGCTGTTCTGGCATAGTACAAAAAACGACTGTACATATTGCCGATAGGAAATCCTTCGGCATCTACGTTATCTGGGCCTTGTATATAAAATATAAGTCTACCATACTGTACAGCAGAAGACCTAACTGTAGTATAATTACCTATAAAGCTAGGAGATAATGTATAGTTACCCGTATAATAAGCAGGGCCGATAAAGGTCTGAACTTCAGACCAAGTATCGGGGTTTCCAAATCTAAAGTAGTACCCCTCACGGACACTTGTGCGAGTATAGTCAGGGTAAATCGCATCTCTGGTGAAATCTCTTGTCGATGTACGTGTTGATGTACGTGTATATTCGCCTAAAAAGTTTCCTGCA
>Ga0255752_10000066_pt1:2500-115813 | contig 115813 bp, 113 predicted proteins | sample 011ome_25_FD_179952 | JGI IMG/M metagenome (GOLD analysis project Ga0255752, IMG submission 179952) | Coastal salt marsh microbial communities from the Groves Creek Marsh, Skidaway Island, Georgia - 011512CT metaG (version 2) | ecosystem: Environmental > Aquatic > Marine >...
CGCGAAATGCCGAAATTCGGCTGGCAGGAGATCACCACCGTGCGGTCGGAAGTGAGCGTGCTGACCTACAGCCGCGGTAACCGCGTGGCGACCATCCAGATTCGGAACAGGACACTCGGCGGCTCGGCAATCGACATCACCGTCTCGCCCCGGGGCCGGATTCCGGCATCTACGGCGGGCGCCGCCGCCATGCCCGCAGCACCGGCCGGTGCGGTGGAAACCGCGCCCGCCCGCTGAATTCTGTAGCCGGTTCCAGCTGCCGGCGAGACCGGCCGGCGGCGGATTCGGCTGCAGAAACGGCGGCCGATAATTTTTTTCCCGCGATATCTTGAAATCGATTTTTCGCGCGCCTAAATCCCCGCGCGAGGCATTTTGGCACTCGCCGACAGGGAGTGCCAAAATCCTCTGACATCAATGACCTTTGTCTGATCTGAGGAGGTTTTTTTATGACGTTCAGACCCTTACATGACCGTGTTCTGGTCCGTCGCTGGCAGGAAGATGAAAAGACTGCCGGCGGAATCATCATTCCCGATACCGCAAAAGAAAAACCGATGCAGGGCGAGATCATCGCGGTCGGTGCCGGCGCGCGCGACAAGGACGGCAATATCGTCCCGCTCGATGTGGCGCTCGGCGACATTGTCCTGTTCGGCAAATACGCCGGAAGCGAAGTCACCATCGACGGCGAAGAGCTCGTGATCCTGCGCGAAAGCGACATCATGGGCGTCATCGAAGATGCCGGGGAAATCAAAAAGGCCGCCTGATCCAGGGGCCTGTGTTAACGGGGCCGCCCCTTGCGGGGGCCCGAAGAGGAGAAAATCATGGCTGCAAAGCAGGTAAAATTCGACGCGGAAGCCCGCGCCAAAATGCTGAAAGGTGTCGATACCCTCGCCGACGCGGTGAAGGTAACGCTCGGTCCCAAGGGCCGGAATGTGGTTCTCGACAAATCGTTCGGCGCACCGCGGATCACCAAGGACGGCGTGACCGTGGCAAAGGATATCGAACTTGAAGACAAGTTCGAGAACATGGGCGCGCAGATGGTAAAGGAAGTCGCGTCGAAGACGAACGATATCGCCGGCGACGGCACGACCACGGCAACCGTCCTGTCCCAGGCGATCGTGCGCGAAGGCTCCAAAGCGGTCGCCGCGGGCATGAACCCGATGGACCTGAAGCGCGGTATCGACCTTGCGGTCGAATCGGTGGTCGCGGAACTCAAGAAGAAAGCGAACAAGCTGTCATCCAATAGCGAGATTGCCCAGGTCGGCACGATCTCCGCGAATGGCGACACCGAGGTCGGCCGGATGATCGCGGAAGCGATGGAGAAGGTTGGCAACGAAGGCGTCATCACGGTCGAGGAAGCGAAGGCCCTGGCGACCGAACTTGAAGTGGTCGAGGGCATGCAGTTCGACCGTGGCTATATCTCGCCCTACTTCGTGACCGATTCGGAAAAGCTGAACGTCAATCTCGAAGATCCGTACATCCTGCTGCACGAGAAGAAGCTCTCGAACCTGCAGGCCATGCTGCCGCTCCTGGAAAAGGTGGTTCAGTCCTCGCGACCGTTGCTGATCGTGGCGGAGGATGTCGAAGGCGAAGCGCTCGCGACGCTTGTCGTCAACAAGCTGCGCGGCGGCCTGAAAGTCGCCGCCGTCAAGGCGCCCGGCTTCGGCGACCGCAGAAAGGCCATGCTGGAAGACCTCGCGATCCTGACCGGCGGCCAGGTCGTGTCGGAAGATCTCGGCATCAAGCTTGAGAATGTCACGCTCGACATGCTCGGCACCGCCAAGAAAGTCACGATCACCAAGGAAGAAACAACGGTGGTCAATGGCGCCGGCAAGAAGGCCGATATCCAGGGCCGTTGCAACCAGATCCGCGCGCAGATCGAGGAAACGACTTCTGACTACGACCGCGAGAAACTTCAGGAACGTCTGGCGAAACTCGCCGGCGGCGTTGCGGTCATCCGGGTCGGCGGTGCGACCGAAGTCGAGGTCAAGGAGAGGAAAGACCGCGTCGACGACGCGCTCAACGCGACCCGTGCCGCGGTCGAGGAAGGCATCGTCCCCGGCGGCGGGACGGCACTTCTGCGGGCAACCCAGAGCCTCGACGGACTGAAACCGGCGAATGACGACCAGCGCGTCGGGATCGACATCATCCGCAAGGCGCTGCGCGCGCCCTGCTGGCAGATCGCGCATAATGCCGGGGTCGATGGCTCCGTCATCGTCGGAAAGGTTCTTGAAAACAAGACCTACTCCCACGGCTACAATGCGCAGTCGGATCGCTATGAAGACCTGGTGAAATCCGGCGTCATCGATCCGGTCAAGGTTGTGCGGACCGCGTTGCAGGATGCGGCCTCGGTCGCGGGCCTCCTGATCACCACCGAAGCGATGATCGCGGAGAAGCCGGAACCCAAGCACTCTTCCCCGGCCATGCCTGACATGGGCGGCATGGACTACTGATCCCGATCACCATGCTTCCGCCAGCGCGCACGCGATGGCGGACAGAACAAGACGAACAGGGGCGGCTTCGGCCGCCCCTTTTTCATCCGGCATGCCGGCGGATGACTTGAAATGAAATTATTTTAAGCTTAAAATAATTTCATTCTCGGATGCGTTATCGAGCGAATGTTCTTGATGGCGCGACGGCATTTCAGTGGAGATTCGCATCATGTGGCGCCCCCCGGAACGCATTAAATGGCAGCCAGAACCCGGTGAATGGCCGACCAGGGAGCAAGCCGCCGCCTCGCGGCTCTTCAGCCCCGTGGACATAGGCCCCATTTCACTTGAGCAGCGCACGTGGATTCCGGCCATGGTGCCCTGGCGGGCAACGGGCGACGGCAAGGTTACGCCGGAAGTGCTCGACTGGTACGGACGCTTCGCGCGCGGACGTCCCGGCGCCATCGTGGTGGAAGCGACGGGAATCCGAGATATCCCCTCCGGCCCGCTGATGCGGATCGGCACCGACGAATTCATTCCGGGCCTCAAGGACCTTGTCGAGACGGTACGCCGGGAAAGCGGCGGCCATACGAAGCTTTTTATCCAGTGCATCGACTTTCTCTCCATCCGGCGACGCCCCGACCCAAAGCGGTATCTTATGGAATACATGCGGATCACGGATCGGCACCGCGCCAAGCTCGGCGACGGCAGCTGGGACGACGCGCGCATACGCGAACATCTCGCAGGGCTGGAAACGCCCGAACTTGAGGGGATTCTGGATGCGCGGGAACTCGAAAGCCTGCATATGGGCGACCGCGAGCGGGTCACCGATACCCATCTGCCCCATATTGCAGACCTGCCGAATGTCCTGCCCGGCCTGTTCGCCGACGCCGCGGCCCGCGCCCGGGAAGCCGGTTTCGACGGGGTGGAGCTTCATTACGCGCATGCCTATACGATGTCCTCGTTGCTTTCGCGGCTGAACACGCGGGAAGACGGATATGGCGGATCGCTGGAAAACCGCCTGCGCCTGCCGCTCGAAGTATTCGAGAAGGTGCGCGAAACAGTGGGAAACGATTACCCCGTCGGCTGCCGCTTTCTGTCGGAAGATATCGTCGACGGCGGCAACACGCTCGAAGACAGCACCCAAATCGGCGTTGCCTTTGCCCGCGCGGGCATGGACTTCCTGTCGCTGTCCCGCGGTGGCCGGTTCGAGGATGCCCAGCAGCCCGCCGTCGGCGCCGCAGCGTATCCCTATACCGGGCCGAGCGGCTATGAATGCATGCCGCAATACATATCCGACGAACAGGGCCCGTTCGGCCGCAATATAGAGCCGGTGGCAGCGATCCGGTCCGCCGTGCGCGATGCCGGGTTCGACACACCCGTCGTGATGACCGGCGGCATCCACGGATTCAGACAGGCGGAAGACGTTCTTGCCGGCGGCAAGGGAGACATCGTCGGCTTTGCCCGTCAGGCCCTCGCCGACCCGGACTGGTTTCTGAAAGTTCGGCTCGGCAAGGGCGATGAGAACATCGTCTGCGAATACACCAATTACTGCGAAGCGCTCGACCAGAAGCACGTCCCCGTGACGTGCAAGCTCTGGGACCGGGTCAATATGGACGAGCCCGGCATTCTCAAGACCGCGGACGGCAAGCGCCGCCTGTCCGCACCCGTCTGGGAACCGGATCTCGACATAGACAAAGCGCTGGACGGCGGCTAGCGCCGTCCGTCACGAGTCATCGCTGCTCCGGGCATCGCCGGCATCCACGGTCTGGGCCGCTGACGCAGGCGCGCCGGCCGTCTTGCCGCCGAATTCTTCGACAGCATCGCTGCCAGCCGCCGCGCCGCCATTTGCGGTCGCCGCAGACATCCTGAGCAACACGTCCTGGAGAAGCTGCTGCGCACCGTCCTGAATGCGCAGGCCGCTCTCCTCCGTGACCTGGCTTGCCACCACGCGGGACAGATCGACGACCTTTTCGGGCGCGGTTTTCATCGCCTGTACGCGCTCGACAACGGCGCTGGCCTCCCCGGCCGATGCTTCGACCGAGCCGATTTGCGCCCGCGCACCGCGCACCGCGGCCCGAATGTCATCGACGGAGGCCTGCGCGGCCGCCACGGCGGTCACAGCGGCTTCGCCGCCGGACTGGCTTGAAATATCCGCGGTCGAAAGGCCTGACGACAACGACGCCGAATCCGCGGCATCGAGACTGACGCTGACGGTCCCGCCGGATGCGGTGCTCGCACCGAAATCGATCACCTTCGGCGCGCCGGGCGAAAGGGAATCTCCCGATAAAAGCGCAGCGCCCCTGAAGGTTGTCGCGGCAGCAATGTCGTCGATGTCGTCTCTAAGCCCGGAAAATTCGGACCCAAGAATCGCCCTGTCCTTCGCCGAAAGCTCTGCCGGCGCAGATGACGAACCATCCGGTCGTTCAACCGCGGTCAAAGCTGCGGCCTTCGCCAGCGTGTCCATGCGCTCAAGTTTGGTATCGATCGCGGACAGACCGGCATCCGCGATATCCAGCAGCGCAGCCCCCGCGGTCGCATTTGCCGCGAGTTGCCGCAATTCCGATAACTGGGTCGCATACTGCGCACCCGCAGCCACGGCAATCCGGTCGGATTTCACCGTAACGCCGTTGAATTCGACGGACTTCGCCGGGTTTCCCCCGGTCAGTTGCGCAAGCGCAACGATGCCGTCAGCCTCGGTCGTTCGTTGTTGAACCGCCGTCAAAACAGGCGACGACGCCTTTTCTATTTCCGCCATAACTTCGTCCTTCATCCAAACAGGTTCGAAGCGCACCAGGCAGTCTTGTTTATGAGCAATTTTATTTATTGCGGGAATGATAAGCCGGGAGTTCCTAACCGCCCGTGAATATTACGGACAATCTACGGCGCATTTTAAGAGACTTCGTCTCAAATCCCTGCAGAAAAACTGGCTCGAAACCCCCAATCGCAGTTACCGCAGAACAAACGGATTCGGCGCTTCCGCGTTCGACGTCTCTATCCACACCGATTTGTGCTGCAGGTATTCCTTGATCATCTCCTGCCCGCTCTCGCGGCCGATGCCGGATTTCTTATACCCGCCGAACGGCGACAGGTAGCTGACTGCGCGGTAGGTGTTCACCCAGACGGTACCGGCCTGCAATTTGCCGGCCATGGTAATTGCGCGGCCGATATTCTGGGTCCACACGCCGGCGGCGAGGCCGTAGATCACGTCATTGCCGATCGAGATCGCCTCTTCGTCGTCCTTGAACGGAATGACCGACAATACCGGGCCGAAGACTTCTTCCTGGGCGATCCGCATGTCGTTTCTGACCCTGGTGAAAATCGTCGGCTCGACAAACCAGCCCTCGCCGATCTCCGGCCCCGACGGCGTGCCGCCGCCCAGCGCCACCTCGGCGCCTTCCGCTTTCGCGACCTTGATATAGTCCAGCACCTTCTCATACTGCGGAATATTGGTGACGGGGCCGACCTGGGTCTCGAAGCTGGTGGGGTCTCCGATCTTTGCGGTCGCGCCAAGGGCAACCAGCTTCTCGACGAACTCGTCATGGATCGATTCCTGCACAAGCAGGCGCGAGCCCGCGATACAGGTCTGTCCGGTTGCCGCAAAAATACCGGAGATCACGCCTTTGACGGCGTTGTCGATATGGGCGTCGGCGAACACGATATTGGGCGACTTGCCGCCAAGCTCCATCGTGACCTTTTTCATGTGTCTCGCCGCCTGGGCGTAGATCGCAGACCCCGTGGCATCGGATCCGGTGAAGGCGACCTTTGCCACCTTGGGATGATCCACCAGCGGACTCCCCGCCTCGCCGCCAAAGCCGGTAACGACGTTTATCACGCCGGGAGGGAAGACCTGTTCGGCGATCTTCATGAATTCGAGGGTCGACGCCGACGTGTATTCCGACGGCTTGATCACTGCCGTGTTTCCCGCAGCCAGCAACGGGGCCAGCTTCCAGGCAAGCAACAGAAGGGGCGAATTCCATGGAACGATACAGGCGACGACGCCGAGCGGTTCCCAGACGGTGTAGTTGAAATGGCCCGGTTTATCGATCGGAATAACAGAGCCTTCGATCTTGTCGCAAAGCCCGGCATAGTAGTAATACCACTGCGCGAGATATTTGCACTGGGCGCTCATTTCGGCGATCAGCTTGCCGTTATCGCGTACTTCGATCTCTGCAAGCTCGTCCGCCTTGTCGACGATCAGGTCGGCGAATTTGCGGATCATGTGTCCGCGCGCGGTGGCGGTCAGCGCGGGCCAGTCACCCGATTTGAATGCCTTGTCGGCTGCTTCTACTGCGCGATCGACATCGTCTGCATTGCCTTTCGGCATCAGCGCCCAGGGCTGCGCGGTATAGGGGTTGAAGGACTCAAACATCTCGCCCGAGGCGGAATCGACCCATTCGCCCCCGATAAACATCTTGTATTTCGTCAGTCCGGCAACACCCGAATCCATTTTTTCTCTCCCGTTTTCGATAGACGGGGAGCGTATCCGACCGGCCCGGCCCGGGGCAAGCTGCCGATGCGGAAACATGCAAGGACGCCGAAACATAAAAAACGGCGACCCCGAACCGGGGCCGCCGCTGATCTGTCACCCGGCATTGACCGGGAATGAAAATTCTTACGCTGCGCGGCGCATCGTCCGGCGCGCGGGGCGACGGGCAACCGTCTTGCGGGCGACTACCTTTTTGGCAGGTGCCTTGCGGGCGGCCGGCTTCTTCGCCGCCGGCGTGCCTTTCTTCAGCTCTTTGTGGAGCTTCTGAAATTCACGGCTCAGCTGCTTGCGCAGCATTTCGATCTGGCGATGAACCGGATTGGCCGAAACGGCTTTGCGTGCCGCGGGCTTGCGGGCCGGCGCCTTGCGGGCGACGGTCTTCTTCGCCGGGGCCTTACGGGCGATCGCCTTGCGTGCCGGAGCTTTGCGGGCAACCGTCTTGCGGGCAGGTGCCTTTTTCGCGGCAACCTTGCGGGCGGCCGGCTTTTTCACGGCGGTTTTGCGTGCAGGAGCTTTCTTCGCCGCAACCTTGCGGGCAGCGGGCTTCTTCACGGCGGGCTTGCGAGCCGGCGCCTTCTTGGCGACGGTTTTCTTCGCAGCAGGCTTGCGGGCGACGGTCTTCTTCGCCGGGGCCTTCTTTGCAACAGTCTTCTTGGCGGCGGGCTTGCGAGCCGGCGCCTTCTTCGCGACGGTTTTCTTCGCGGCGGGCTTGCGGGCGACAGTCTTCTTCGCCGGTGCCTTCTTCGCTACGGTCTTCTTCGCGGCGGGTTTACGAACCGGAGCCTTTTTGGCGGCCGGCTTTTTCTTTACTGCAGTTGTGGTAGCCATGTTCTTGGCTCCTTCCTAAAATTGGATGATTAGTACTAACGCTCAACTAGTTGGTTTGTTGATTACCAACTGCGAGATACCCGTCCAAGGTTAAGAAAGTCTGAATATCGAATGACCTAGGTTGTGCCGGAAGACGTCCTGCCGCCCGTCTTTCTGTTCGCGCAGAACACCGCAATGGTCACCAGGGCAAACCCGGCGGCGCTGCCCCAGCCGATCGGCTCGGACAGTATCCAGGCGGCGAACAGGATCGCGGTCAAAGGGTTACACCCCACGGCAATCGCGGCCTGCGTCGGTGTCACCAGCCGGAACCCGGTGATGAAACACCACATCATCAACGCGCCGCCAGGCAGGGCGAGAAAAAGAAGGGCGCCCCATCCCCGGATACTGAGATCAAGCGAGCCGGAAAAGGGAGAGCCGAAAATAATCGCAATAATAAAAAGCGCGGAAGATCCCAGAAACATAGACCATGCCGTCATCGCGACGCCGTCATACTTCATCACGTAACGCTTCGCGAAGGCGGTATAGGCTGCTGAGAAAGCCGTGCCGATCACCATGATGATATCGCCCCGGATTGCATTCGGCGGTGCATCGACGTCGAAACCGATCGCCGACCAGACGCCGGCGATGGCAAACATCACGCCGAGAAATTTCCAGGATGTTATCCGCTCTATTCTGAACGCCGCCGCCAGGAACATCGTTACCAGCGGCATGCAGGCATATATCAGTGCCCCGCGCGCAGACGTCGTGTCCTCGAGGGCCCGGGCGAAGCAATACGGGAAGGCCGCGAAGAAGATCAGTGCGAGCACGATAAGACCCGGCCAGTCCCGCGGATCGACCCGGAACCGCCGCCCCTGATACGCCACAAGCAGCAGGAGACACGCCGATGCGATCAGATAGCGAACGCTGGCCAGCGTGAAGGGATCGGATTCCGGCACGACAAACCTAGTCATCACCACCGTCAACCCGCCGATGCTCGCCGCCGAACACACAAGGGTCATGCCCAGCAGCGCCTGGCGATCGATCATCGGGTAAAAGCCCGCGCGATTGCGAAAGAGTTCGGCGGAACCCTCAATCGTGGGCCCTGTCGCGGAGGACGGATTCACGGAACCGGGCGCGGATCGCCGTGCCATCGCGCAGCGGCAAGATCATCGGGGCGGCATCCGTGTTCACCTTGACGGCAACGAAGACCGGTCCCTTGGTGTCGTACAGGAGCGGGATTGCCGCCTCGAGCTCCGTCTTGTTCCAGACCGTCGCGGTCTCCGCGAAGCCCGCCGCCGCCGCCATCCCCGGCAGGTCGACGCCGTGGCCCGTATGGGTCTCCTGCATGCCGGTTTCGCCGTAATGCTGGTTGTCGATGACGCAGATCGCGAGGTTCGCCGGCGCTGCGACGGCGGTCGTGGCCAGTCCACCGATCCCCATCAGCATCTCGCCGTCGCCGGTGAGCACGATTACCCTGCGGTCGGGCTGCGCGCGCGCAAGGCCGAGCCCGGTCACCAGAGCGCCGCCCATTCCGCCCCAGAGATAAAAGTTGTTCGGGTGGTCACCGGCCGCAGCGGCATCCCAGGTGGTGGATCCGAGCCCCGTGACCATCAGCATGTCGCCCCGGTCGCGAACGATGCGCGAGACGACGTCCCGGCGGTTCAGTGTGATTTTTTTCTTCGCAGCCATTATTTGCGCCAGTCCTTGAAACCGATCACGCGCTGGCCGATCAGAACGGCGACGGCGCGATAGGAATTGAAGGCAAGCTGAGACGCGGCATAGATCGTCTCGGCAACGTCGTCGGGATCGTCGACGCGATAAACAATCACCCCGGCATCCTCGAGCGATTTCTGCGTGCCCTGCCCCATGGGTATCTGCCACGGATTGAATTCGCCCCATTCGCCCCGCATCGTGACCAGCATCAGCAGCGGCGAGCGTGTCTCCTCTGTGATCGACAGCATATTGATGCAGTTGCCGACGCCGGATGACTGCATGAGCACCGCGCTGCGGTCGCCGCCGAGCCAGGCACCGAGCGACAGGGCGACGCCTTCTTCCTCGGTCGTCAGGCGCGTGGCCTTGATATGATTGTCTGCAAGGCAGGATTTGATCAGGGACGCATGACCCGCATCGGGCACGTAGCTCACCTGAGCGATACCGGCATCCTTGAGGGTTCTGAATATGTCTGCCGGCCAGGTTGGTGCTGCCGCCCGTTTTTTCTTCGCCGCCGCCATAACAGTACCGTCGCTGTGGAAAAATATGATGGGAAACTCCGCTGCCCATCTATTATCCGCTTCGCCGCGCCAGTACAATCATCAACGCATAAAACAACGGTGCACACATGGCAGTCGTGGACGCGAACGGCATCAATATCAGCTACGAACTCGACGGGCCCGAAGGCGCGCCCTGGGTGACCTTCGTCACCGGCATCACGAATGACACCACAATGTGGGACGACCACGTCCCCGCGCTCAGCCGCAATTTCCGGCTTCTGCGTCTCGATTCCCGCGGCCATGGGGGCACCGACGCGACACCGCCGCCCTATTCGTTCGAGCAGCTGACCGGCGATGTCGCCGCTGTCTGGGACGAGCTGGGCATCGAGCGTACGCATGTCGTGGGGATCGGTCTCGGCGGCATGACGACCATCGCGCTTGCCCTGCGTTTTCCGCGGCGCGTCTCGGCCATCGTGCCCACCGCCTGCCGGGTCGAGCTTGTCCCCGAATATGAGGCGATCTGGCCGCCAATGATCGAAAAATCGGCGGCGGAGGGTATCGAGGGGATCGTCGATATCACCGCGAGCCGCTGGTTCCCGGAATCCTTCCGGGACGCGAACCCGGAAAAGATGCAGGCGGTGCGCGCCATGATCCGCCGGACCTCGCTGGACGGCTATCACGGCTGCATTCAGGCGCTGCTGACCGTCGATTTCGCGGCGGAGCTGTCATCGCTGCGCATGCCCTGCCTGTTCGTCTCGGGCGCGCTGGACACAATCGGCGGGCCATCGGATGTGATGCAGGAAATGGCGCAAACCGTTCAGGACGGCCAGCATATCTCGCTGCCCGATGCCGGCCATATCTGTAATATCGCCAATCCGGCCGCCTATGACGACGCGCTTCTCAGCTTTTTCGAATCTCTCTAGGAGTCCATTGGATGTTCAACCCGCTTAATCCGGACGGCGTTGCCCCACCCGTCCGCAAATATGTCCACACCATGACCGTCCCGGCGGGCTCCAAGCTTCTGAGCGTGTCCGGCCAGGTCGGCACCCTCCCCGACGGGAGCATCCCCGAAGGGATCGAGGCGCAGTCAGAGGCCGCGTGGGCCAATTGCCTGAAATGCCTTGAGGCGCACGGCATGGGAATCGAAAATATCTACAAGGTTGTCCAGTACCTCACGGACCCGCGACACAGGGACGCCCATTTCGCCATCCGTGACCGGTATCTCGGAGATCATAACATCACATCGACCCTCCTCTTCATTTCGGCTCTGGCGCAGCCGGAAATGCTGGTCGAGGTCGAGATCTTTGCGGCAGCGCCGGAATGATCCGGACATGCGCACTCGCGGGCCTGGCGCTGCTTCTGGCGATGAGCCCGGCGACCGCCCAGCGCAAGGTACCGGTCGATCTTGAACTGTCCTTTGTGGTCGACGCATCTGGCTCCATCGATCAGGAGGAAATCCAGCTTCAGCGGCAGGGATATGCGGACGCGTTGACGAACCCCGAGGTACAACGCGCCATCGCCAGCGGGTTCCTCCGGTCCATCGCCGTCACCTATATCGAGTTCGCGGCGGATCAATGCGTCTGGCAGTGGCTCGACTGGACCAGAATCTCCGATATCCCCTCGGCCCGCGCGGCCGGCGCGAAAATCATGTCGGCGCCCCGGGAATTCTGTTCCGGCGGCAACGCGATCGGCGACGCCGTCGCCTTCGCAACGAAATCGACCCTGGAAAACGGTTTCGACGGCACGCGCAAGGTCATCGACGTTTCCGGCGACGGCCCCGACACGACAGGCGCCATTCCGGTGCAGGACGCCCGCGCGGTCGCGATTGCCAACGGCTTCACGATCAACGGGCTGGTGATTCATCGCCCGTCAATGCCCGAACTGGGCGATTACTACCGCGCCAATATAACGGGCGGGCCCCGGTCATTCGTCATCCAGGCAAACAGCCGGCGCAGTTTCGCGGACGCCATCGTCAAGAAACTGATCCTGGAGATTTCCGATCTGGTTCCGGAACGCCAGCACGCCGAACGCTAGTCGTCCACCACCGCAATCATGTCGATCTCGATCATCATGTCGGGATGGGCGAGGCGGCTGACCTCGAACGTCGTCGAGGTCGGCCAGCCGGGTCCGAGATATTTTTCCCGGATATCGACGCACTCGAAGAAAGCGTCCATGTCCGTGACATAGGTGACCGCCTTCACGACGTCTTCTAGCGATGCACCGGCCGCCTCAAGCGCATTCTTCAGGTTCTGTCCGACCTGTTCGAACTGGGCGCGCATATCGCCCTTGCCGACGGGGTTTCCGTCCTTGTCCCAGGCGAGCTGGCCGGATGTGAAAATCATCCGCTTGCCTTCAACCGAAACCGCCGTCGGAAACATGGCCTTGCCGTCCATGATGCGGGCATAGACAGTGTCGGGCACGTGGTTTTCGCGTTTCGCGGGCATTTCATTTCCTCCTGTGCAGGCCGGATCGTTGACCGCCCTTTTTTCCGGTGTACCGGCGGGTGGATTACTGACCGGTGAATTTCGCTTTCCGGCGTTCGGCAAATGCGTTGATGCCCTCGTTGTAGTCGTGGGTCCAGCGCAGCTTCTCGTAGGAATGTCCCTCGATCTCCAGCGATGTCTTCAGCGGAGAATCGTAGGCCGAATTCAGCACCTTCTTGAGGGATGCAAGGGCAATCGGCGACAGCGCATTCAGCTTTGCCGCATATTCCTCGACCATGGCCTGCAGGCCTGCCGCATCCTCGGCGACGTCTGTCAGCAGCCCCCAGTCATGGGCCTTCGGCGCAGGAATACGGGTACCGAGCATCACCATATCCTTGGCGCGGGTCAGGCCGGCAATCCGCGCAACACGCACGCTGCCGCCGGAACCCGGCATCTGGCCAAGGGAACTTTCGGGCAGACCGACCAGCGTATCCTTCGTCGCAAAGCGGAAATCGCAGGCCATCGCGAGTTCGAATCCGACACCGAAGGCGTATTTCTCCATCGCGACGATCACCGGTTTCTCGGCCCGCTCCGGCGCGCCGATGTTCCAGTGCAGGTCCGACATCTTGTTTTTCGGGATATCCGGGAACGCTTTCACATCTCCGCCGGACGTGTAGCATCCGTTCGCGCCCTTGATGACAATCACGCCGATATCGTCGTCTTCGTCCATTTCCTCGATCAGCGCGCGAATCTGCGCACGCCCGGTATAGGAGACGATGTTCAGCGGCTCGCGGTCGAGGATCAGGTAGCCGATACGTTTTTCCGCATCGATATCGACCCGCAGCCCGTCCAAGTTCTCGAGGATGGATGCCCGCTGCCGAGCGTAATTCTTTTCTGCCATGTTGGTATTCCCTGTTTAGAGCGTTGATTGAAAATCGGGGTTTGTTTCATAGTCGCCGTCGCGCAGAAACCGCCGGAGCAGTTTTCCTGCGGCAGAGCGCGGAATTTGCTTTACGAAGACATAGGCCCGGGGCCGCTTGAACCGCGCGAGAGCGCTTTCGAGACACCATGTGTCGAGCGCCCCGGCGGAGCAATCGGCAGAGGCCGGCTCGACAAAGGCGACGATCTTCGCCCCCATGCGTTCGTCCGGCATGCCGATGACCGCAACCTGTTCGACCAGCGGCGATCTGGACAGCACGTCCTCGACTTCTTCGGGGTAAATGTTTTCGCCGCCCGAAATGACCATGTCGTCGACGCGGCCGACAACGTAGAGCTCGCCGTCTTCGTCGAAATAGCCGAGATCGCCGGTGAAGTACCATCCGTCCCGGATCGACTTCGCGTCGGCGTCAGGCCGTTTCCAGTATCCGGCGAAAGCCTCCATGCCGTCCATCGGCACGATGATCTCGCCGGACTCGCCCGGCGCCACGAGATCGTCCGGCCCGCTGCCGCCATCGGGGTCCGGCGCGACGATGCGGATAATCTGTCCGATTCCGGCCCGCCCGGAACACCCGGGCTTTTCCGAGACGTGATCGCAGATCGCGAAGCAGAATATCTCGCTCGAGCCGTAGAAATTGTGGAAATGGCGCGGGTTGAACTCCTGCTGGCACAGCGCCGTCAGCGCCGACGTCATGGCCATCCCTGCGAAACCGATATTCCGGCAGCTCGACAGGTCGTAGTCGCCGCGCTTCGGGTGATGCAGCATGTCGTGGAACAGGGTCGGCACGAGAAAAAGGATGTCGATTTTCTCTTCCTGTATCAGCTGCATGGCAGCCTCTGCATCCCATGACCGCTGACAGATCAGTGCGCTGTTCAGCAACATGGACATCAGCATCGAGCGCACGCCCATTGTATGGAACATCGGCATGACGCCGAGGGTGGACTCGCCGCGGCGATAATAAAGCTGGGCGATACAATGAGTGGCCGCGAGTCGTTCCGCCCGGTGAGAGCGCGGCACGCCTTTCGGCCGGCCCGTGGTGCCCGACGTATACAACATCAGGCAGAGTTCGCTGTCATCGACGGCAGACGGCCCGTCAACGGGCGGCGCTTCCAGCAACCGGTCGAAATCGCCGGCATCCACATCGAGGGAGACCAGCCGCGTATCCCCGTGAATTGCAATCGCCTCCCCTGTCGACTCCCGCGTCGACGCCTCGAAGGCGACGGCGACCGTATCGGCATCCTGCAGGACGTAGGCAATTTCCTCCGTGCCGGCCCGCCAGTTGAACGGCGTAAAGACCAGGCCGAGCATCTGGCAGGCCCAGTACAGCGTGGCGGTCTCGTAGCGGTTGGACAGGATCGTCACGAAATGATCGCCGGTTGTCAGACCGCGCGCCTGCAGACCCCCGGCAACTGCCCGGATATCTTCGTACCAGCCCGCGTAGTCCCGTCGCAATTCGCCATCGACAACCGCCTCCGCACGGGGATCGCGCTGCACATGCCGGTAGAAAACCTCGCCGAGGTTCATTGCCCGCTGGCCTGCCGGATCGCCCGGACGATCTGTGTATAGCCCGTGCAACGGCAGATATGGCCCGACAGCATGTCGCGGATTTCATCGTCGCTCGGCTTCGGGTTTTCCTGCAGGAACTTCGTCGACGACATCAATATGCCCGCCGTACAGAAACCGCACTGCAAAGCCCCGTTTTCATTGAACGCTTTCTGCAGGGTATTCAGCGTCCCGTCGGATTCGGCGAGGCCTTCGACGGTCTGGATTTCCATACCGTCGCACTGGACCGCATAGCGCAGGCAGCTCCGCGTCGCCGCGCCGTCGATGATTGCCGTGCACGCGCCGCAAACGCCGTGTTCGCAGCCGACATGGGTGCCGTAGAGGCCGAGTTCGTGCCGCAGAAAGTCGGTGAGCAGCATCCGCGGTTCCGCATATCCCGACACGGCCTTGCCATTGACGGTAATATTCACGCGCTGTTTCTGGTCCGGTTTGATCCGCAGCATCACGCCGCCTCCTGCTGTCCGGTCGCATCATTGAAAGCCGCCGCCAGTACCCGAGCGCCGAGCACCCGCACCAACTGGCGCCGGTAATCGGCATTCGCCTGCAGATCGACCATGGGATCGACGGCCTCGGCAACTTCGTTGGCGATCTCGACGGCGACCTCGCTGGTCGCCGGCTTCCCGATAAACCCTGCCGTCGCGGCAACAAAGGGGCGGTCTTCCACACCGCCGAGGCCAAGCGACAGATCGGCGATGGTGCCATCTCCGGCAACCGTCGCTTCGGCGGCGACCGCGGTGATCGCAAAATCCCCGTAGCGCTGGGCAAGTTCCTCGAATGCGTAACCCGTCCTTTCCCGGCGGAGCGGCCAGGTCAGGCCGGTGACCAGTTCATCGGCACGGCGATCGGTCGTCAGAAGTCCCTGGAAAAATTCACGCGCTGGCACTTCGCGGCTGCCACCGGGCGACCTCAACGTTACCGCGCCTGAAAGCGTCACCAGTGTCAGCGGAATTTCCGCGCTCGGATCGGCATGCGCCACGGATCCGCCGAGCGTCCCGCGGGACCGGGTCTGATAATGCCCGACATGCGGCAATGCCTTTGCCAGCAGCGGCACGCCCGACATCAGCGCCGGCATGTTCATCGCGCCGGCCTGGCGTATCAGCGTGCCCGTCCGGACCGTCGCATCGCCGGCATCGAGAGTGCCCAGTTCGGCAAGCCCGTTGATGTCGATCAGCGCCCTGGGCCGGACGAGACGCATATTCAGCATGGCGCCGAGCGACAGACCGCCGGAAATGATGCTTGCGTCGCCACCGAATTCCTTCAGCAGGTCCAGCGCCTCTTCGACCGTGTCCGGGCGGCAGTATTCGAAAGCGACCGGCTTCATGAACGGCCTCCGAACAGCCGCCGGAAGAACCCGGGGCCGCCGGTATCTCCACCGCCCTCGCCGCCGGATTTGAGCCGCCGGTCGAACCCGCGGAAAAACTGACCGATCAGGATTTTCGTGACGGTGCCGAGCATCCGCTGGCCGACCGCCGCGACCTTGCCGCCGACATTGGCCCGGTAACTGTAAGACAGCTTCGTTCTGCCGTTGCCGAGGTCCTCGAGGGTCACCCGGCCTTCGCCTTCACCGAATCCGAGCGCGCCGGATGCCTTGCCGACGAGCCTAACGCTCCGGGGTTCGATCTTGTCCTTCAGATCGATCGCCGCGCTATAGGTCCCTTTGATCCCGGCAACACCGATCACGACATCGGCCGTGAAACTGTCCTCGCCCACCTGTTCGAGCTTTTCGCATCCCGGCACAACGGCAGCGAGAGCATCGGGGTCGAGGAGCATCTTCCAGACTGCCGCAGGCGGGGCAGACAGTTCGACCGACCCTTCGCCGGTGAGCCCGCCTTCGACCGCGCCCGCCTCGCGCGGACCTTCGCCGACCTTGGCACGGGTCGCGCCGGCGCGATGGTATTCATGCCCGTTTGCCTTCGCCCAGGTCTTGTTCAGGGTCAGCGGCAGTTCGATATCGAACGTGCCGAGTGCATCCGCCGCCGCGTTCGCGATGGCCGTCGGCGCCAGCATGGACGAGCCGTCGCCCATACCCTTCGCGCCCAGATTATTGTGCGGCGACGGAGTATTGAAATGCCCGATGATTACGTCGGGCACTTCGGGTGCTGTGATGCAGAGATAGTCCGCGAATGTTCCCGCCTGCGGGTTCGCGCCGGCGTCATAAACGAATTCCTCGAACAGTGCGCCGGCGAGGCCATGGGCGAAACCGCCGTAAATCTGGCCTTCGACCACGAGTTCGTTGAGCACATTACCGACATCGTGCACCGACACGTATTTGACGACATCGATCTCGCCGGTCGCGCGGTCTATCTCAACGGCAGCAAGATCGAAGACGTAGCCGAACGTCACGGCACTGCCGACACGGTCCTGATCGTCCGGCGCATCAAGCATCGGCGGGTTCAGGATTGTCGTTTCGAACAATCCGGGCTCCATCCCCGCGGGCAGCCCTGCCGGATGCCAATGGGTCTGCGACGCGACACGGCGGATCGACAGGGCTTTTTCGGGGACGCCAACGACCCGGGCCTCGCCACCCACCAGTTCGACATCTTCGGGCGCAACCTCAAGGTTCTCGGCGGCAATCAGCTTGATCTTTGTCGCGACCTTTTCGGCGGTTTCCGCAATCGTGCCGATGACGACGGAGGAAAACCGGTTCGCATAATTGCCCGACGCAAGCGACCAGGCGCTTGTCGCCGTATCCATCTCCGTGATCACATCGATCTGATCGGGACGCAGCCCCAGCGCATCGGCAACGACCTGCGCGGCCACGGTCTGATGCCCCTGTCCCGCAGGCGTGGAAACGGTCTTCACGGTGACGGAGCCCGACGGATCGATGGAAATGGTCGCCGTACCCAGCCCGCCGGAGCGGCCGCCGGCCTTCGCGCGTTCGTCGGGCGTCTGGGCGAGGGTCACATAGGCCATGTTGGAGCCGGAGGGTTCGATCCCCGCCGCCATGCCGATACCGAAAAGCTTGCCCTCGGCGCGCGCCTTTTCGCGCGCGGCCTTCAGGTCGTCATAGGCGGCAAGATCCAGGGCCTGATCGAGACCCGCCTCGTAATCTCCGGAATCGTAGAGCGCGCCGGCAGGCGAATCGTAGGGGAACTCGTCCGGCTGGATGAAATTCCGGCGGCGCATCTCGGCGGGATCGATGCCGAGTTCCTTCGCCCCCGCCTCCATCGCGCGTTCCAGCGCAAAATAGAACTGCGGGCCGCCATAGCCGCGGTTAAGGCCGATCGGCGTCGTATTGGTCACGACAAGCCGGTTCTCGACGAAGATGTTCTTTACCCGGTAGCAGCCGTTCGAGGCGGCATGCATACGATACACCGAGGCGGGTTCGGGGGCGCGCACATAGGCGCCGACATTGACGATATTGTCGAACCGCAACCCCAGCAGCTCGCCATCACTGGCAAATGCGGCCTCGACACGATCTGCACGATCCGCCGCGGTGGAGGCCCCGACCAGATGTTCGAGGCGGTCCTCGATCCATTTCAGGGGACAGCCCAGCAGCTTTGAGCAGGCGCCCAGCAGGACCATGTAAGGATACATCGCCTGCTTGATGCCGAAGCTGCCGCCGGAATGCGGCGCCGTGATCAGGCGCAGACGGTTGCCCTGTACGCCGAGCGCGCCGGTCATCAGTGCATGCAGAATGAAGGGGCCCTGAAAATTCGACCAGATCGTGTAGCGATCAGGCTCTTTCTCGAAGTTCGCGACGACGCCGTAGGTTTCCATCGGCGTGGACGAATAACGCGGGAAGCGCCAGTCCAGCTTGATCACCTTGTCCGCCTTCGCGAAGGCGGCGTCGGGATCGCCATAGCTGAAGGTTCGATGATGCACCTGGTTGGAGCCAACGTCATCATGGAGGAGGCTCGCCCCCTCTTCCAGCGCCTGGACAGGATCCGCGACCGGCGGCAGCGAGTCGTATTCGACCTCGATCAGTTCCATCGCGTCTTCGGCGACGTAGCGATCGATGGCAGCGATGACCGCGACCGGCTCGCCCACGTAGCGAACTTTTTCGACTGCGATGGGATAGAACTTGATCGGTACGCGCACGGCGCTCGGGATCGGATTGATCGACCCGGCGATGTCAGCGCCCGTCACCACGCCGTGAACGCCGGGAAGCGCCCTGGCCTTTGACGTATCGATCGACTTTATCCGGGCATGCGCGTGGCTCGATCGCAGGATCGCGACATGGCGAATGCCGGCAACGGGTTCCAGATCATCGATAAACCGGGCATTGCCGGTCAGCAGCGCGGCATCCTCCTTGCGGGGATACCGCGCGCCGACCCAGCTATCGGATGTTTCGACCCCTGAAATGGCGGAACCCCCTAACGGTTGTTCAGCGCGACCGCGGCCGAGCAGTAGTCGGCGACCATCGCATTCAGCATGTTGGACAATTCTTCATTGTTCAGCGTGCCGTCATCGTTGAACGCCCCCGGCGCCTGGGCCAGCGTGAACATTTTCGGATAGACCCAGGTGCCGAGCGCTTCGAAAGAAGTGCGCAGGCTCATCAGACCCCGCACACCGCCGACCAGCGACGGCGTCGCCGAGGACAGCAGGATCGATTTCCTGTCGAGCGGCATCGGTTGCATGCGCGACAGCCAATCGACGGCATTCTTGATGACGGCGGGCGGCAACCAGTTATATTCCGGCGATGTCAGGATCATGCCGTCCGCGGCGGTAATCCTTTCCGCCAGCGCCTTGGCGCCGGCGGGCACGCCGGAAGACTGCTGGTCGTCGAAATTATACATCGGCATGTCGAAGTCGTTGATGCGCGCAAAGTCCACCTCTGCGCCATTCGCCTCGGCGACCTTTGCAATCAGTCTGGACAGCTTGAGATTGAGGGAATCCTCTCTGAGCGACGCCGAATAGACGAAAATCTTCATTCCTCGGTTTCCTTTAAAGGTGCGTTATCTGGGCGGACAATAGCGGCCAAACGTGCGCTGGTCCAATACCCGGAACGGCGAAACGCGACAGCCTTGAAAGGCGCCGAATTCAGCCTACCCTGAGCGTTCGCCCACTCCTCCCGTCAGACCTGCAGCGGACCTGAAAATGACCGAACCCCGGATAATCGAAGCCCTGAACGAGGCGGATATGGACGCGTGCCGCGCGATCCGGACAGAGGTCTTCTGCGGCGAGCAGGGCGTCAGCCGCGATCTCGAATTCGACGGGCTGGATTCCGTGTGCCGTCACTATCTCGCACGCATCGGCGACAGTGCCGTGGGTACGGCACGGATTCGGCCATTGGGTGCGGGGAAACTCAAATTCGAACGCGTCGCGATACGCGTGGCGCACAGGAACTGTGGCATCGGACGGCTGGTAATGGAACGGGCACTGTCCGATGCCGTCCGGTCGGACGGGGAGACCTGCATTCTCCATGCGCAAACGGAAGCGGCGGCCTTTTACCTCAAGCTGGGCTTCATCCAGGAAGGCGGCATTTTCCTTGAAGCCGGCATCCCCCACGTCCGCATGACAAAAAATCTGTAACAACCATGCGGCCGTATACAGGCCCGTGGGGATTCACTATTAAGTTTCATCGTCCTTCCAGAGTGGCGGAGACAGGGGTTTAGTTTTGAAAGATCTGAAAGTAATCATCGCGGGCGCGGGCCTCGGCGGACTGGCGGCGGCAGTGTGCCTCCTGAAGGCCGGCTACGACGTGGAAATCTACGAGCAGGCCCCGGAGCTCGGCGAAGTCGGCGCAGGCATCCAGATGAGCGCCAACGCCATGCATGTACTCAACTATCTCGGCGTCGGCGACGAAATCTCCGCGAAATCCGTGCGCCCCGCTGCCTATGTCTTCCGCCTGCACGATACCGGCGAGCTGATCGACCGGTTCGAGTTGTCGGAAGAACATCTCAGATTGCACAAGGCGCCGTACAATCAGGCGCACAGGGCCGATCTCCATGAAATTCTGGCCAACGCCGTCCAGAAAATGAAGCCGGGTCTGGTGCACCTGAACAAGCGCGCTACCCGCTTCAACGAAACCGACGACGGCGTGGAGCTGTTCTTCGACGACGGCACCAGCGCAAAAGGCGACGTCCTGGTCGGCGCAGACGGCGTCAAATCGGTGATCCGGGACCAGATAGCCGGTGCGGTCCCGGCAGTTTATACGGGCGATTCCGCATGGCGCATTACCATTCCAAAGGACAAGCTCCCGCCGAATTTCATGGAAGAAGTAATGTCCGTCTGGATGGGTCCGGGGAAGCACGCGGTATCCTACTGGCTGCGGAATGGTGACCTGTTCAATTTTGTCGGCGCCGTGGAAACACCGGTCGCATCGGAAGAATCCTGGACCGCCAAATTCCCATGGGAAGACCTGAAGGCCGATTTCGTCGGCTGGCACGAAGACATCCAGACGGTGATAGATCTCGCGGATCGCGACCAGTGTTTCCGCTGGGCACTTTATAAACGCCCGGTCGTCGACACCTGGAGCACGGCGCGGGCAACGATCCTCGGCGACGCCGCCCATGCCACACTGCCCTATCTCGCCCAGGGCGCGGCGATGGCGATCGAGGATGGCGCTGTATTGTCCCGTGCTTTGGGACAGGAAGACAATATCGCGGATGCCTTGAAGCTTTATCATCGCAACCGCGTCGAACGCACCGCACGCGTAGTGGAAACATCGGACGCCAATCGCAAGCTTTTCCACCTCGACAGCGTCGACGAGATCCGGAAGGCATTTGCCTCGCGGAACGAGGGAGCCGATCGCAACGGCTGGCTGTACTCCTACAATCCGCTCACCGTCGAACTGGTCTGACGTTCTATTCCACCACGTAGAAATAGATAATGCCCAGCGCGGCGCAGACCGCGAGGGTCGGGATCATGCCCGTCCTGAAGCGCAGGGTCGCGACCAGAGCCCCTGTCGTGAGAACGAGGATTGCGGGATCGACACTGTCGAACGCTGGCACGAACACACGCGCGATCCCGAGAGATACTTCGGCGACGTCTGAAAACACGGTGTGGATACCGAACCAGACAGCAAGGTTCAGGATGACCCCGACCACCGCAGCGGTGATCGCGGTCAACGCGGCGTTCAGGGGTCGATTGCCACGCAGCGCTTCGATATAGGGGCCGCCCAGAAATATCCACAGAAAGCACGGAACGAACGTTACCCACGTCGTCAGGACAGCGCCCAGCGCGCCGGCAAGCACCGGATCGAGCGCGCCCGGATTGCGAAATGCCGCGAGAAAGCCGACATGCTGGACCACCATGATCAGCGGACCCGGCGTCGTTTCCGCCATGCCGAGCCCGTCCAGCATTTCGCCCGGCGCAAGCCAGCCATAGACCTCGACCGCCTGCTGGGCGACATAGGCGAGCACCGCATAGGCGCCGCCAAACGTGACCACCGCCATCTTGCTGAAGAACATCGCTTCCTGGGTAAACACGTTCTGAGGTCCGAGGGTCGCGGCCAGGAGCGCAATCGGGCCGAGCCAGAGGACCAGACAGATGCCAACGACCAGAACCGCCCGCCTCAATGAGGGCCTGACATGGGTCAGCGCCCCCTGAACGAGCATTTGGTCCACGGCATAACCGCTGCCATCCGCCCCGTCGGTGCTGTTTTTGTCGTGATCTTCATCGCTGGATGTCGGGAACAAGGACGGTGCGGCCCGGAACCCGACGATCCCGATCAGGGCGGCGCAGGCAATGATGACGGGAAACGGCACTGCAAAAAAATAGATCGCGATGAACGCGCCGGCGGCAACCGCAATCATCAACCGGTTTCGCAACGCCTTGCCGCCGATGCGCAGAACCGCCTGAATGACAACGGCAAGGACGGCCGCCTTGACGCCGAAAAACATGGCCTCTACCAGGGTGACATCCCGGAACCCGGAATACAGGATGCTGAGCACCAGCATGACCGCCGCACCGGGCAGGACGAAAAGGACGCCCGCGACGATCCCGCCGAGCGTCCGGTGCATCAGCCAGCCGCAATACGTCGCCAATTGCTGCGCTTCAGGGCCCGGCAGCAGCATCGCGTAGTTCAGCGCATGCAGGAAGCGGCTCTCGCTGATCCAGCGTTTTTCATCCACCAGAATACGGTGCATGAGCGCGATCTGCCCCGCCGGACCGCCGAAGCTCAGCAGACCAATTTCCAGCCATACGCCGAAGGCTTCGCGGAGGGAGGGAATATCTGTTTTCATGCCGGGGAATCGTGGTGCATCGTCTTACTGCACCCGGTTCATGACGGCATCATGACGGTCTGTCTGTAATTCGTTTGCGCCGCGCGGGCCTAACCGACGGCCAGCTTGCCCGAATTGAAATCGTCGACCGCCTGCTGCAGTTCCGCGCGGGTATTCATCACGAACGGGCCGTATTTTTCGACGGGCTCACGGATAGGCTGCCCCTCGCAATAGAGAATATCCGCGCCGTCCGGCCCGGCCGTCACGGTGACGGTGCCCTCGCCGCCGAATACGGCGACACCCGGTGCAGGCACGTCATGCTGACCGCCTTCGCTGTCCGGCGCCTGTATTGTCCCTTCGTAGACGCACATGAACAGATCGCTGCCTTCGGCCGGCTCGATCGTCCATTCGGCCCCGGCATCGAGCCGGACATCCATGAGGCGGATCGGAATCTGCGGCTGGGCCGGCCCGGCAACGCCCTCGAATGTGCCCGCGATGACCCGCGCCGTTCCGCCATCGAAAGACGCCCGCGATATACGGTCTGCCGGGATATCCTGGTAAGCGGGCGGTATCATTTTCTTTTCCGCCGGCAGATTGACCCAGAGCTGGAACCCCTTCAGCCGACCGTCGATCATTTCCGGCAGTTCAGAATGAATAATCCCCCGCCCGGCCGTCATCCACTGAACGTCGCCGGGACGCAGCAAACCGTCATTGCCGACCGAATCCTTATGTCTCATCAGGCCTTCGAGCATGATGGTCACCGTCTCGAAACCGCGGTGCGGATGGTTCGGAAAACCGGCGATATAGCTGTCCGGATCGTCGCTATCGATGCGGTCCAGCATCAGAAACGGGTCCACCATGTCGAGATGCGGCGTGCCGACCATCCGCGTCAGCTGCACGCCCGCGCCGTCGGTCGCCGGCATGCCGGGGGAGATCGCTGTGAGATATCTGGCGTCGCTCATGATCGTACCTTCTGGTCTTGTTTCCTGTCAGGGAAGTATGTCGAAACCCCCGGCAATTCAACTGTGATAGCGGGCGAAGGCAGTCATCGACTGCATGCCGTCGCCGTCCAGCGCCCACAAAGTCGCCCCCGCCTCCGTCTTTGCGCCGCGTATCGTGAACGGCGCAGTATCGAATACCGGCTTGTGAATTCGGAAATCGAGCGACTTCAATGCTTCCCCGGCGACACCCGCCCGCGCCATTTCGACCATCAGAAAATTGATCAGCGTTCCCTGCACGATCAATCCCGGATGACCCTCTACATCAACGGCGTAGCGCCGGTCGTAGTGGATCCGGTGGGAATTGAACCGGATCGCCGAAAAGCGAAACAACGTCACCGGATCCGGCTCCACAACACGCTCCCAGTCAAAGGCCGCGGGCAACGGGGGCGTCCACGTATCGAGGCGGTACTCCGTCCCGAAATACATGAACCGCCTCTCCTCGACGACTGCCACGCCGGCCGGGCCGCTCAGGGTCTGGCGGAACATCAGAGAAACCACGGGACCGCCGGCAAGCTGGTCATCGATATCTATTTCGGCGATTTCGCTCGTCCGCGTCATCTCATCGCCGATCCGCAACACACCCTCGAATCTGGTGTTCTCACCGCGCAGTCTCTGGATCGGAAGCGGAATTTTCGGCATAAACCCGCCCGCGGGCTGCCCGTCTTCCCGCATATTCTGCGGACCGTGGGTCGGCACGAAAAACGGTCCGTGCCAGCCTGGCGGAAGCGGGTCGCCGGCCCGCTTTGCAGGCGGGTCGATGCCAAACGTCGCTGCAAGTTGCGCCACACCGGCCGCTGTCACCACATCCGATGTCGTGACGGAATTTCCGACATATTCGGCCAGACCAGCCAGAAAATCAGTCAAAGCACATCTCCCTGAAAATCAGTCCGTTTACACGGTCGCGGTCACGCCGCCCGCAGAATGCGCACCACTTCGGGCCAGCGAAGTGCGCCCTGCTCCGCCATCTGGGCCGCGTAGGCGTCATAGGGATAGTTGCCGAACGCGGTTTTGAAGTTCTCGCGGGCGCGAATGCGGCCGAACCAGTCGGTCACCCGCGGGCGCGATTCTTCCCACATCGGGTGGAACTGCAGTTCAGCCACCCGGTTAAGATACGAGGTCAGCGACACATCGGCGAGAGTATACGCATCCCCGGCCAGCCAGTCGCGATCCGCCAACGCCGCTTCCATGTCCGCGAGCAGCGCGTCGTAGGCCCAGACGGCGTTGACGAATAGCCGGGATTCGGTGCCTTTCTCGATCATCTCGCGACGCCAGGTGCGCCGCGCCGGATCCGGCGTCGCAGCGAGCATTTCCGCGATCTCTTCGGCCGGTTTTTCGAGCCATTGCAGCCGGAAGGCGATGGCGTTGGTCACCGTCGCGCAGGCGCGGTGCAACCCGTCATCCGGGCGCCGCGTCCATGTCCGCATATAGGCTTTGTCCACCGGGTCGGACGGACTGAGCGCCGGATCGGGAAAGACTTCTTCCAGGTATTCGCAGATCAATGCGGATTCGATCACCGGCCGTCCGTCATGGACAAGGGTCGGCACGTAGCCCTTGGGGTTCAGCTTCAGATATCCGGGTGTCTGCTGCTCGCGGGCGCGCAGGTCGATATGATGCTCGACCAAGTCCAGGCCCTTTTCGGCGATGACCAGCCGCACCTTCTGGGCACAGATCGACCAGTTTGAATGATAAAGCTCGAGCATCCGCAACTCCTGCAGGGGAAGCGCGGATCATGGCTGACCGCCTCCAGATCTGCAAACAGATGCGTACAGAGGACCCGTCAGGCGCGGGTAGCCGCGGTCATGAACGTCTCGGCGGCGATGACATCTATGCAGACCCGGTTCCGCCCGGTCTGCTTGGCACGGTAAAGCGCCCTGTCCGCCTGTTTGAGAATGTCTCGTTCTGTCTCATGCGTGATGGAAAGGTCCGCGACGCCGAAACTGCATGTCGTCCGCACATCGCCAGTCTCCGTTTCGAGTACCTGATTCTCCCAGGCCTGGCGAAGCCGTTCGCCAACAACACGGGCATTCGAAATATCGGTTTCGGGCAACAGCAGCGCAAACTCCTCGCCGCCAAGGCGCCCGACAACATCGATCCCCTCACGAACGATCCTGCCGGCAAGGTCGGTGAAGCATCGTAGAAGCCGGTCCCCCGCGTCGTGACCGTAGGTATCGTTGACGGACTTGAAATAGTCGATGTCGCACATCACAACCGACAGGCGCCGATCATATCGGCGGGCGCGGAGAATTTCCTCGCTGCAGATCTCCAGAAACCGGCGTCGGTTCAGGACGCCGGTCAGAGAGTCCGTCGTGGCAAGCAGTCGCAGATCGCTCTCGACGCGTTTGAACTCTGTCACGTCGTATGCCAGCACGACGTAGCCGTCGATCACCCCGTCGGCACGACGATTCGGGATAAATGTCTTGTTGACAGCGCGTGAGATCCCGTCGGGATAAGTCAGGTCGCTCTGGTAATCGATCCTTTCGCCCCTCAGAGCCCTGTCCGCAAACCCTTCAGATTTCTCGGCGAATCCGGGACCGAGCAATTCATCGATTCTGCGGCCCACGATATCTTCAGGGTCGCGGTCAAACCATTTCGCGGCGGTGTTGTTCACCATCACAAAACGCCGGTTCCGGTCGAGAAACGATATCAGTGCGGGAACTGCATCCGAGATCATGCGCAATTGGGTCTCGGCGTCCTTTGCCTGTACGCCAGCATTATATTTATCGGTAATATCCCTTAGTAAAACGAAAAAGCCGACGATGGCGCCGTCATCGGTTCTGTGGGGCGCATATTCGGTATGAACGCGCCGCTCGCTGCCGTCGCTGAAAGTGCGGGTTGCCTCGAACTGCAGTGTATTGCCCGCGAGGACTTCCCTGTGGCGGTCATGAAGAAGCGCGACCTGCCCCGGCGCCATGATATCGGCGATTTTCTTGCCGATGATCTCCCCGGCAGTCCGGCCATGCCATTCGGCACCGGCCGGGTTGACATAACGATAGACCAGCGACGTGTCGCAATAGAATATCGGCGAGGGCAAAAAATCCGCGATCGCCCGAAGATGATCGCTCGCGGGCTCGCTGTTAAGTGACTCCGGGGAACCCAGGTCCATGATCGCGCCTGCTTTTCGAACTGCTTAAAATACAACTTTAAGAAGATTTACTTCAAGAAATGTTAATCTTAGCTGGCAGGCCGCGACGGTCAGCGCTCTGCAGCAACCCGTCGCGCGAAGTCCCCGAATTCCAACGGCGGGCGGCCGAGGATCCATTCAAGCACGCGCGGGCTGCCGACAAGCCCGTGAATATCGTAATGGGCGAACATCTTGCGCATGCAGTTCTGACCGAACTCGCCGACGCCCATATGGGCAGCATGTGCCACGGCGTCGTCCGCGGGAAGCTTCCGCGCCTCGATCGGCTGGCCCAGAATATCCGACAGGATTTTTGCCTTTTCCGTCAATGTGATAACCGGACCGCAAATCTCGAATATGCCGTTCGCGCAGCCGGGATCGTTCAGCACTTTCAGGGCGGCTTCGGCGACATCGCCGAGATCGACAAGGCTCATCGGCGCTTCGACCTCGTAGGCCATCGCGTGAATGCCGGTCTCCTTCATTTTCGCCCAGCCCGGCAGCATGTTCTGATAGTAGGAGCCGACCTGCAGAATGCTGAAGGGAACGCCTGATTCTATAATCGCCTCTTCGACGAAAAGCCGGTTCCAGTGATGCTGCAGCGCCTGCACCTGGGTATGAAGCACCGAGTGAAACACCAGTCTTTCGACATTCGCCGACTTCGCCGCGGCGATGATGTTTTCCCCCAGCGTCTGTTCCTGCTCGGTCATATTGGGGCAGATGTAGTAAATCGCGCGACAGCCTTTGGCGGCATCGGCGATCGCCGCCGCATCCATCAGGTCCGCGTGAACAACCTCGACCGCGCCCAAAGCCTTCAGATCGGCGTCGGCGTCGTCTCGCCGCATAACCGCCCGGACCCTTTCGCCCGCCGCAGCAAAGGTTGAAATCATCGCGCGGCCTGTCTTGCCGCCGGCGCTGGTGAGCAGAATCATGTCTTTCCCCTGTACAAAATCGATTTGGACAACAATACCGGACGCAGGCGTTGACGGCCATCGCACGGACCGCCAAAACTTGTCCAAACCCCGAATGGAGATGCACATGTCCGATATTCACAGACTCGACCCCGGTCCGCGTATGAGCAAGGCCGTCCGTCACGGCGACACGGTCTACACGATGGGCCATGTCGCCCGGAACCGGGACGGCGATATCAGGGCGCAAACCGCGGACGTGCTGGAACGGCTGGACGCGACGCTGGCCGAAATGGGCACTGACCGGTCAAAACTTCTCTCCGTCACCATTTATCTGGCGGATATGGCGGAATTTTCCGGGATGAACGATGTCTGGGATGCCTGGGTGGACGGTCCCAACGCCCCGGCCCGCACCACGGTGGGCGCACCGCTTGCCGCCCCTGAAATCCGGGTGGAAATGACGGCCATCGCCGCCGCCTGACGCAAGGCTTTGTAAAGGATTACATCTTATCTTCGGCGTCTGGAAATGATCCCGATCCGAGGACTAGATGTCCCTAGCGCCTGCCCTGAACCGCGAAGACAGCCGCGGGCTTTATGCCGACGAACGGCTTGCGTCCGCGCTCGCCTATTACCGGGGCGGACGCTACGACAAGGCGGAAGCTATCTATCGGAAGGTGCTCAAGAAAGAACCGGAAAATGTCGGCGCGCTGCATATGCTCGGGCTGATTGCGCAGAAAAACGGACGCGGAGAACGCGCCGTCCAGCTATTGATCAAGGCCGCCAGGCTGGATCCCCAACGTCCCGAAATCCTGTGCGATCTCGGGAATGCCTTCAAGTCCCTCGGTCGCCACAAGGACGCGATAAAAGCGCACCGCATGGTCCTCACCATGCTCCCCAATTCGCCCGAAGCCCATTCGAACCTCGGCACAGCCTATAAGGCCGCCGGAAAGGCCGGGAAAGCGGTCGCGTGCTTCGAAAGCGCCTTGAAGATGCGTCCGAACGATATCGAACTGAAATACAATCTCGGCAACGGGTTGTTGGCATCCGAGCGCTATGCCGAAGCCGAGGAGGTTCTCCGCCAGGTCGTCTACGAAAAGCCCGACCATATCCGCGCCCAGATCAACCTGTGTGCGGCGTTGAAGGAAGAAGGTCGCTACGACGCGGCGATACGCCGGTATCAGCAGGCGATACAGGCCGTCCCGGACAGCGCGGAAGCGCACTGGAATTTCGCCCTCACACTGCTGGCGACCGGGAATTACCCGGACGGATGGAAAGAATACGAGTGGCGTTGCCATTTGCCCGGCTTCGCCATGGAGAAAATGGATCGTCCGCAATGGCAGAGCGAGGATCTGAACGGCCGCACCCTGCTCGTCCATGCGGAACAGGGCCTCGGCGACACGCTGCAGTTTGTCCGTTACCTCAAGCTGCTGCAGGATCTCGATGGCGACGTCATTTTCGCCTGCCCCGACCGGATTAAGAAGATTGTACAGCCGGCTGCCGGCAACATCCGCATTGCCTCCCTCGCCAAACGCCCCGACCACGATCTTCACTCGCCGCTGATGTCGTTGCCGCGTCTTTTCAACGAAGCGCTGCCGTTCGAACCCACCGGGGGGAAATATCTTCAGCCGGACCCAACCCTGTCCGCGGCATGGCGCGAAAAACTCGGCGTACCGTCGGCCCGGCGCATCGGCATCGCCTGGCAGGGTAGCACGGGGTACCAGCACGATGACCGGCGATCGATTCCCCTGCTTAATTTCGAACCTCTTGCCCGGCGCAAAGACATACAACTTGTGAGCCTGCAACAGGGCTACGGCACAGAGCAGGTCGACGAGATGCCTTGGCGGGACCGTATTCTGGATATGACGGCGGAAATGGATATCACCCACGCCTTTACCGATACGCTCGCGGTTATGTCGTCGCTCGACCTGGTCGTGACATCCGATACCGCGATCGCCCATCTCGCAGGCGCGGCGGGTATCCCGGTGTATGTCGCGCTTTGTCATCTGCCCGACTGGCGCTGGGGACTAAAGGGGGAATCCTCCCCCTGGTATGACAGTATGCGTGTCTTTCGTCAGAAACATGCCGGCGACTGGACCAGCGTATTCCAGAGAATATCGGCGGCGATCGCGGAGGACGCGTAATGGGGCATATTCCGTCAGTCAAAATCGATGCCGCGCCCGGCGAGCTGATCGACAAGATCACGATCCTGGAGATCAAGGCCGAACGCATCGACGATGCGATGAAGCGCGCAAACGTCACATACGAACTTGCGACCCTAACGAACGCTATGAACCTCGCGATCGAAACATCGGAGCAGATATCGGACCTCTCAAGCCGCCTGAAAGAAGTCAACGAGCGGCTTTGGGAGACCGAGGATGCCATCCGGGAATGCGAGAGCCGCCAGGATTTCGGGCCGGTGTTTATCGATCTCGCGCGATCGGTCTACCGGCTAAATGACGTTCGCGCCGATATCAAACGATCGATCAACATGCTTCTCGGCGCGCGGATCGTCGAAGAAAAATCCTATTCCGATTACTGACGCGCGCGATCGGAAAAAAAGGCGATCAGCCTTCTTTGGGTTCCAGCTTCAACGACGCCGAATTCATGCAGTAGCGCTGGCCGGTCGGACGCGGCCCATCGGGAAATACGTGTCCGAGATGGGCATCGCAGCGGGCACAATGCACTTCGGTCCGGCTCATCAGCAACGACCGGTCGGTCTGGGTTTCAACCGCGTCTTCACTCAGTGGCTGGAAAAAGCTGGGCCAGCCGGTGCCGGAATCGAACTTGTGATCGGAATCGAATAACGGGTGCCCACAACAGATGCACTTGTAGACGCCGTCATCCTTGCAGCGATCGTATTCGCCGGTGAAAGCCCGCTCGGTACCGTGCTTGCGCGTAACGTAGAACTGCTCCTCCGTCAGCTGTGCGCGCCATTCTTCCTCGGTTTTCGTGATTTTCTCGACCATCATCTATTCCTGTTCAATCGGCCCGCCATTGAGGCGTTCCAGTATTTCGCCAAAATCGCGCAGGGCCTGCGCGCAATCGCCCGAAAAGCTGGACCCGTGCATACAGGCAAGCGTTTTCGGGTTCAGGTCGGCAAGGCCATTCAGGATCGGCCGTGTCTCTTTCGTGAACGGCACGGCCCCGGACATCGGCCCCTCGGCCTGCCGCGAATTGTAGTCGTCCGACCGGCCGACGATATCGCCGTCGTACAGCGCTTCGACATTGCCGCCCTGCCCCAGCAGATCGGAACAGAACAGCGTCGATGCGGTTTCTTCGTATAGCAGGCTCGCGTCCCATCCGTGCGGGACGTGTTTCGTTTCCAGCACGCGGAACGTATGCGATCCCGTCTCTATCTTCTCGTCCGCGCCGAGGACGCGCGGAGCGCGGTCGGCGAAATCGCCGATGCTGGTGCGCGCGCCGACAAAACTGCAGACAGGTTCCGCATGCGGTGCCAGAGCCAGCCAGTCGTTCAACGCACCGCATTCGTCCGATTCAAAATGGCTGAACCCGACCCAGCGCAATGTCGCCGGATCGATAACTGTCGCCACACCGTCGCGGATGTCATCAAAACAGCCCCGCAGATTGGTATGATAGAGCATCGGCTCGTCATCCCGGATCAGGAACGAAGAGAACTGGAAGTTCGCCTGCGCATTGAAGGTCGTTATCCGGAATACGTCCGGGGCGATTTCGTCGACGGTGGCGGTCATGGATCAGTACTTATAATCGGTTGTGACGTCGTCAAGCTGGCGGATCAGCGACGGCCATTCGCGCGCGCCGCAACCGGCATTGTCATATTGCTTCGCGGTATGTTCGCATACCTCCTTGGAGGGATACCGGATCGATTGACCGGATGCGGCTGCCGCGGAGAGCAGCTTCACCTGCGCAGAACAGGTTTTCTCCAGGAAATACATCTGCACCCAGGCGTCCGCGATACTCATGCCGGTCGTCAGCAGACCGTGGTTCCGCAGGATCATCACCTTCTTGTCGCCGAGATCCTGCACAAGGCGCTCCCGTTCGCCGAGATCGAGCGCGATGCCCTCGAAATCGTGATACGCCGTATGGCCGTAAAACATCATCGCGTCCTGATTTGTATAGATCAGGCCGCCATCGAGGGCCGACACCGTCATGCCGGCCTCGGTGTGGGTGTGGATCACGCACATGGCGTCTTCACGGGCCGCATGGATCGCGCTGTGGATCGTGTAGCCGGCATTGTTGATCGTGTAGGGCGTGTCATCGAGGATATTGCCGTCTAGGTCGATCTTGACCAGGTTGGAGGCCGTGACTTCATCCCAGCGCAGGCCGAACGGGTTGAGCAGGAAATGATGTTCGGGGCCCGGAACGCGCGCCGAAATATGATTGTAGATCAGCGTCGACGTCCAGCCATGGAGATGCGCGAGCCGGTAGGCGGCGGCAAGATCGACGCGGACTTTCCATTCCTCTTCGCTGACCCGGTCGCGCAGCGACGGACCGGTGATATCGCGGACGGCGGTGGCATTCATGATCTGTCTCCATCCCTCAAGGCGGGTGCGGTTACCGGATCGATCCTAGCATATCTCAGGCGGGGAACGTAAACGCTTCGAACAGCGGTTTCACAGGGTCCGGAAGAACGTGTCCACTGCGCGATCGACCTGCGCCGCCCTGGCAGCGGCATCGGGCGTTTCCTCGATCCCGAGCAGCAGCCTCAGATGCGTATAGCCTCGCACCAGTTCGAAAAACTCCTCGGCGCATTTCCGGGAATCCCGTGGCCGTGCGGAATCGCCGGGCATGTAACTGTCGATATAGGTCGCGACCGCCGCGATATTCCGTTCCGGGCCCGATTGGTAAAACAGCCGGCCCAGCTCGGGGAACCGGTTTACCTCGGCCAGAACGATGCGGTGCAGCGCCAGCGTTTCCGGCGCATACACGGTTTCGAGCAGTTGCATGCCGAACCGGCGCAGCGCTTCGCGGGGTGAGAGTCCTTCGAGGGGCACGCCGGGATCCTGCTCCAGGATTTTGGCGCAGGACTCCTCTATCAGCCCCGCGAAAAGCGCTTCCTTGCTCTCGAAATAGCGGTACAGCGTCATCTTGGAAACAGCGGCGCGGTCTGCGATCGCATCCATGCTCGCACCACCGAAGCCAAGCGCCATGAAAACCGCCCGCGCGCCGTCGAGAATAGCGCGCTGCTTGTCGGCGGCGTTCTGTTCACGCCGGGACGGAGGGTCGAGAGTCAATTGACGGGTACCAGCCATATTGATACTATACCGTACAGTATCGGAAATTCAAAGTTCCGAATGCGAAAGGAAAAAATCATCATGGCGTCGACCACCACAACCGATCCGGCAGACCTTATTCAGCCCGGCCGTGTCCACAGGCGTGTATACGCCGACCCGGAAATCTTCGAGCTCGAAATGCAGCGGATATTCGGGAAAATCTGGGTCTATGTCGGCCATGAAAGCCAGGTCAGAAAGCCCGGCGATTTCGCGGTCACGCGGATCGGGCGACGCCCCATGGTGATGGTCCGGCACAGCGACGGAAAAATCCACGTGATCCACAATCAATGCGCCCATCGCGGCGCGATGGTGGTCGCCGAGGAAAGCGGCAATGCCGAGGAATTCGTCTGCTGCTATCATGGATGGACCTACGGCACCGACGGCAAACTGATCCGGGTTCCCCTGCAGCACGGCTACCCGGAGCACTTCAACCCGGACGATCCTGCCACCGCGATGGTCGGCGCGCCCCGTGTCGACAGCTATCGCGGTTTCGTCTTCGCCTCTCTCGCCACGGACGGGCCCTCTCTCACAGAATTTCTCGGCCATATGACCACATCCTTCGACGATATGGTCGACCGGGCGCCGGACGGCGAGCTTGAGCTTGCCGGCGGCGTGTTCAAGCACGCCTATGACGGCAACTGGAAGCTCTATCTCGAAAATCTCTGCGATGCCGCCCATCCGCTGTTCGTGCACCAGTCATCGACGGAGGCGGCGCGCGAACAGGATGACGGCGTGTTCACCGACGGCGCCGGGGAAATCGCGGTCCGTCAGATGCGCCAGAACGGCGCCCCCTACAAGTTCTGGCAGGAACAGGTCGGCATCTGGACCTACCAGAACGGACATTCCTATCTCGGCGACTATCACGACGACGAAAAGCTTGTTGCGGCAAAACGCGACGACGTCTTCGCGGAGTATATCGCCGCGATGGAGGCCAAAAAGGGGCCGGAAGAGACAAAACGGATACTGGAAGTCACGCGCTGGAACTCCAACGTCTATCCGAACCTCTCCTTCATGAGCCAGTTCCGGCAGCTGCGCGTGGTGCATCCCGTGTCGGTCAACCGGACGGAGGTCTACACCTATTCGTTCAGGCTGAAGGGCGCGCCCGAGAAAATGTTCGAAGACACGATTGCGTTTGCAAACGTTACCAACGGCACCGGATCGCTTGTCCTGACCGACGATCTCGAAACCTATGGGCGGATCGGGACCGGCGTGAACGCAGGCGGCGCGGAATGGATCGAGGTCGGCCGCGGTTACGCGTCCGACCGGCCGGACGATCACGGCGGCGTCCAGGGCAAGGATTCGACCAGCGAGGTGTACATACGCAACATGTACGAGACCTGGCGCAACTACATGACCGCAGCGTGAAGGAATCCGGAACCATGTCATCGCCCGCACCCGCCGAAATAGAACAATTCCTGATCGAGGAAGCCCGCATCCTGGACGAACGCCGCTGGGAAGACTGGCTCGCCCTGTTCACCCGGAATGCGACCTACTGGGTACCCATAGAAGAAAACCAGGAAAGCCCCCGGACCACCATTTCGCTGATGTATGACGACCGCCAACTTCTGGAGACCAGGGTGCGGCGGCTTGTTGCCGGAAAGCTGCACACCCAGACGCCTGTCGCCCGCACCAGCCGGATCGTTGTCAATGCCACGGTCGAGCGCGAAGAAGACGGCGCGATAAGAGTGCGCTCGAAGTTCCAGCTCACCGAATACAGGCGGGACAAACAGCGTCATTTTGCCGGCACGCTCTGGCACGTGCTGGAACCAACAGACGGCTCCTTCCTGATCCGCGCCAAGAAGGTCGAGTTGGTCAATTGCGACAGCATGATGGACGGGCTCACCGTGCCGTTCTAAGCTTCTCCCCATAATCGACTGGCGGGAGGGGTACATGCCGATAACTGCAAATCAGGTGCGGGTTCACGAATACGGCGGGCCGGACGTCCTGCAGACCGACCGGGTGCCTCTTGGCGCGCCGGGCTTCGGCGAAATACTGATCCGCCATACCGCGATCGGTCTCAACTTTGCCGACACACACAGCCGTAACGGCCGGTACCCTTTTCCGTCCCTGCCCCATTGTCTGGGGGCCGAAGCCGCCGGGGTGGTTGAAGAGGTCGGCGACGGCATAGACTACCTGAAACCGGGAGACCGCGTCGTCTATTCCAGCGGCGGGCCGACCCTGCCGCGGGGCGCCTATTGCGATTACCGGGTGATCGCGGCGGACCGCATGATTTTGCTCCCCGACGAAATCGACGATGAAACCGCCGCCGCCATGACCACCAAGGGCCTGACGGCGCATTATCTGTTGTTCGACTGTTACCCTGTCAGTGCCGGCGAGACGATTGTCGTGCATGCGGCCGCCGGCGGCGTCGGGCAGATCCTGTGCCAGTGGGCCAGCCATCTCGGCGCCCGGGTCATCGGCATCGTCGGCTCGCCGGCAAAGGCCGATATCGCGGCGGGGTTCGGCTGCCACCACACCCTTGTCCGCGGACAGGACGACATTCCGGGGCGCGTACGCGCCCTTACAGCGGGCGAAGGCGTGCCGGTGGTATATGATTCCGTGGGTGCCGCGACCTTCGAGGATTCACTGCTCTGCCTTCGGCCGCGCGGCACGCTGGTATCGTTCGGCAGCGCATCGGGGCCCATACCGCCCTTCGATCTTTTCCGGCTGAACCAGATGGGGTCTCTCTACGTCACCAGCGGCGCTTTTCATATTCACCTGGCAAACCGGGAAGCGGTCCTGACACGGGCGCACGCCCTGATCGACATGGTCCTGAGGGGGAAAATACGGATATCGGTCGATCGCCGTTATGCGCTTGCGGATGCCGCGGACGCGCACCGCGACATCGAATCCGGCGCGACGACGGGCATGAGCGTCTTAATTCCCTGAACCGGACGGAGCCCCGAGTACCGTCTTCCGCGCGAACGTTTTCCTGACCACGTCGAGGCGCATCGGTACCTGAACGTAATTTCCCGAAAGCCAGTAAGGCACCTGATCGAGGAAATTCGCGCTTTTGAACCAGCCGTCCTGACCGCCAAGCAGCACGAAATAGTTCCGGTCCAGATCCGACATGTCGGAGATATGCCGGGCGTTGGAGCCGAACCGCGTATTGTGGCGCTCATCGGTTGTCGAATGGGCTGTCTTCATGATGCTATGCGAGCTGCCGCCGACGGGGTAGTCGGCGAAGCGATAGCGGCTGCCGATCACCGGCAGGAAGCCCATCGGGTGCGAAATCGCGAGCCGGTGCATCTCTCCCCAGTCTGCAAAGGACGTAATCGCTTCGGCAGCGCTTTCAAGGGCGGGCCGCAAATCCACTGCGATGGTCGCCGCGTCTGCCCGTGCAAGGTCTTCGATCAGCAGGGACTTGATGCGTCCGATCCCGGCATAGGTATCGGCATCCCGCTCGCCCATCAGGCGCGCCGCAAAGCGCTTCTTGAAGGCCGCATAGAACAGCTCGAACGCCAGCGCCCCGCGCGACTCCGCCCGGTAATGCCCGTCCCAGTCCGCCATCAGGGAGACGATCTCCCGCTCCCCCGCATCGGCCGGGCTCAGCTTCTCAAGGAGGGGGACAAGAACATCCCGCAATTTTACCGAGGATGTCATGTAAACATCGCGCTGCAGCGCCTTGATATCCTCGACATCCAGACGGCTTTTCCGGGTGACGATCTCGCGCATGCGCACCATACGGTCGTCAGGCGAAAAGAAATAGCCGAGCGGCACGTCCGCCGGCGCGGGTCGGTTATTCGCCGACAGCAAGAACCCGTCATCCGGATTGAATGCGACCGGCAGCGACGACACATCCGTCATGTTTGCCCAGGCCGCATCCGACTGCGCGGGGGATACGAGGACGTCCGCGGGCAGACCGTTCAGCCGCCTCGGCAGCCTCACTGCGGACACCTGGCCGATATTCCCGTCGACATCCGCATAGAGCATGTTCTGTCCGGAAACGGCGAAGGTCTTGAAGGCGGCGCGGAACTCCTGAAAGTTCGTCGCCCTCGACACTTTCATCATCGCGCCGACCTCGTCGGAAACCCGGTGGCCGGCCCAGCGCAGTGCGAATTGCGGTCCGTCCTCGCGTTTCAGCAAGGGCGCATCGGACAGGACAGGCCCCCAGCGGGTCTCACGCACCGAGATTTTACGGTCGAACCACCAACGGACTTTTATCTTCTCCTGCCGGGTCGCGATGTCGCCTACCGGCACCTTGGAGATATCGACCAGATCGGACGACGCGGCGCGCATGTTGGTGCCGCCCCAGGAAATATTCGGGTTCCTGCCAATCGCGAAAATCGGCAGTCCCGGCACCGAGAGCCCGACCACATGATAGGACGGCGAATGGACCCCCATGATCAGCCATATATTCGGCGCCGTGATCCCGAGATGCGGATCGTTTGCCATGATCGCCGATCCGGTCGATGTGCGCGACGGCGCAATCGCCAGGCTGTTACTGCCCGATTTGGACACACCGGCGAGCAGGGCGTTGAAGGCGGCCTGACCCCTGTCGCCGTCAAAACTCGGCACCGAGGAGATCCCCTCTTTAACGAGGCGAGTCCAAAGCGCCGGCCAGTCCTGGCGGTCGCGCAGCTTCAGTAGCCCTCCATAGACCAGCCAGTTTACGTCCGTGCCGGACAGCCGCCCGAAGGTCAGAACATCTCGCACCGTCCAGGGTTCGCGCTCCAGACCCAGCACCCGGTATTCCTGCGGCAGCGCCTTTACGTTCTGCTGGTAGTGATTGACGCCCCGCACATATCCTTCCAGCCAGGCCCGGCTCTCCGGCGGCAGCGCGGCCTCTATCTCCGCCGCGGCCGCGCCGAAATTGAGAATGCGCAGTCCTTCGTCAATATCCGCAGCCAGCGGTCCGCCCATTTCGGCGATACGCCCCTGGGAAATCCGGCGCAGAAGTTCCATCTGACCGAGGCGCAGGTGCGCATGCACCAGTCCGATGGCGACGGGTAGGTCGACATCCCGCTCCGCTTCGATGAAGGGTATCTGGTGTTCGTCCCAGTGGATCGTGACCCTGCCCTCAAGCGACAGCCCGGCGGTCGGGATCGCCTTCAGCCGGTCTTCGCCGGATGTCTCCGCCGGCAGCGGCGCCAGAACCGAACAGGCGGACAGCAGGCCTGCCAACACCGTCAGGCCTGCGATTCTGGACAAGCGGGATCGGGACATATCAATCGGGACTCCGGATAGTAATCGAGGGGCTCGGCCCGGTTCAGCGTCTTACTTACCTACGTGTTGCCGATGGTATCGGATCAGTCTTTATCCCAACGAAAACCGTCCACCGGCGATCCTGCGTATACCAACCGTTATACCCACTGCTCACAAAACAGGTGCTCCGAACGTGCACGCACTGAGACCGTTTATTCGTTTCGGCCGACGCCCCTGGGCGATGGCGCCTGTCCTTGCGGGGCTGCTGTCCGGCTGTTCGCCGCTCAACATTCTGGACACGCTTGTTCCAAACGGGAACTACAATCATCAGTAGGGCATCGCCTATGGCGCGCTGCCGCGCCAGAAGCTCGACATTTACCGACCCGCGAAAGACCAAGCGACCGGACCAGTCGTGATTTTCTTCTACGGGGGCAGCTGGAAAAGCGGGGAGCGCGGCAAGTACCGATTTGTCGGCGAAGCGCTGACGCGCGAGGGTATCACCGTCGTTATTCCTGACTCCCGGCTCTATCCGGATGTCACGTTTCCCGCCTTCATGACGGATGCGGCCAAAGCCGTTCGCTGGATGCTCGAAAATCTCGTCGATCGGAACCGGGGCCCGCGCCCCGTCTTCCTCGCCGGGCATTCCGCGGGCGCGCATATCGCAGCATTGCTGGCAGTGGATGCCCAGTACCTGGAAAAGGAGAGCGCCTCTTTTGACCAGATTTGCGGCGTGATCGGGGTCGCGGGGCCTTACGCGTTCGATCCCTTCGAATACCGCTCTACCCGCCGCGTCTTTGCCGGGCTGACAGATAGCGATCTTGCCCGTCCGGTCAAACGCATATCGGGCAAAACCCCGCCATTTCTGCTTCTGCATGGCGAGGCGGACGGCACCGTGCGGCCCTCCAATACAGTGGAATTCGCCGAAGCCCTTCGATCCGCGGGCACATCGGTCACGAGCGAGTTCATGCCCGGAATCGGGCATTACCGGATCGTAATGGCGATGGCTTCGCCGTTCGACGACATTGCGCCGGTCAATGAGCGGATTACCGGATTTCTAGAGGCCCATAGGACCTGCGATCAACGCCCCCAGTGAATATGAAACCGGCATCGCCCGGTTGATCCGGAGCGCCCCGCCAGACATGATATGTCCCTGAAATCAATAAAAGGGATGGAACAGAATGTCGGATGCACCGACAGTCCGCCTTGACGCGGACGGCAAACCACTCGGCTTTATCGACCATCCGGACAGCTTCGAGACGATCACCTTCGAGGTCATCGAAGGCAATATCGGTCTGCTGACGCTCAACCGGCCGGACAAGCTCAACGCCTTCGACGAACGCATGATCCGCGAGATCCGCTCGGTAATCTGGAACGTGAATTTCGACGAGGCGATCCGTGTGCTGATCATCACCGGCGCCGGGCGCGGGTTCTGTTCCGGACGCGATATTCTGGGCCTGGATTACGAGAACAACCTGCCGTCCCCGCAATACCGCGCCTATGTCCGCGCCAATCATGAAATGCTCGATGATCTCGAGAACATGGAAAAGCCGGTAATCGCCATGGTCAACGGCATCTGCGCGGGCGGCGGGGTCGAGATCGCAATTGCCAGCGATTTCCGGACAGCGGCCGAGGGCGCCGAGTTCGTGCTGACCGAAAACAATATCGGCGTGATACCCGCCTCTGGCGCGGCATCCCGGATGATCCAGATGATCGGAATCGGCCGGCTGAAGGAAATGATGATGACCACCCTGCCGGTCGATGCGGCGACGGGCGAACAGTGGGGTCTTGTGAACCGCGTCTTCGCCCCCGACGACCTGATGGAGGGCACGCTTGCCTTCGCCCGCATTCTCTTGGACCGGGCGCCACTGGCGCTCGGCATGGCGAAGCATGTCATCAACACCTGCCAGAACACCGACACGGAAACCGGCCGACTGATCGAACGGCTGGGCCAGTCCGTGCTGATCCAGTCGGCGGACTCGCGCGAAGGAAATGCCGCGTTCCGCGAAAAACGCAAACCGGACTGGAAAGGCCGGTGAGTATTCGCACCGTCGGCGGGACGGACCTCTGGGTCGAGGACGGCGGCAGGGCCGACGGCCCCACCCTGCTGCTGATGCACGGGTTATCCGGCACCGGCGCAGTCTGGGCCGGCGTTCGCGATATCCTCGCGAAAAAATGGCCGGGCCGATGGATTATCCCGGACATGCGCGGTCATGGCCGCTCCGCCCATCGGGCAGCTTATGGCATCGGCAACCATGCAGCGGACATGGCGGCGCTCCTTGAAGGTGTCGAGAAACCCGTCATCGCCGGTCATTCCATGGGCGGCCTCGTCGGCATCATGCTCGCTTCCGGCCTTTTCGGGGTCTCGCCGGCGTCCGTCATCGCCGCCAGCGTTAAGGTCGACTGGACGGAGGACGAATACGCAGGCATGGCGAAACTGATCTCCATGCCCGTCCGCTGGTTCGACAGCGCGGCAGAAGCGCGCGAACGGTTCGTGCTGGTGTCGGGCCTGAAGGGCCTGGTAGCGCCCGAGTCCGATCTCGCCCACACCGGTGTGACCGAAGAAAACGGCAAATGGCGCCTCGCAGCCGACAACCGCGCCGCCGCCGTCGCCTATGCGGACACCCGGGAGATTTATCGTTCGGCGCGCGCGCCAGTCCTGCTGGCCGCCGGGGAACAGGACCCGATGGTACCCGTCGCGGATCTCCGGTCGATTGACCCGGCGGCGCGAATCCTCCCCGGGCTGGGCCACAATGCCCACGTGCAGAATCCGGACGCCTTCTGGGAACTGATCGCCGACGCAACAGGGGTATCGAAATGACGCCAGACACAGAAACCTTCCGGTTCCGACGCTTTCTTGAGGACATGGTCTCCGCCGGCGAGATCGATGTGGTCGACGAGATCACGCCTCTGTCCGCAATCGCTGAACGGCTGGAAGGCAATCCGCATGGCGTCTGGTTCCGCAAAGCCGGTCCTGAAAGACAGGAGCTTGCGGGCAACGTCTTCGGTTCGCGGCGGCGGCTCGCGCTGGCGCTCGGCACCGACGAACAGGGCCTGCTGGACGAGACGACCAGACGCCTGCGAACGCCCCTTCCCCCTGTCGAGATAGACAGCGCGGATGCACCCGTGCATCAGGTCGTCCTGCGGGAGAACGAAGCCGATCTGACCGCTTTGCCGGTTCACCTGCAGCACGGTCAGGACGGCGCGCCCTATATCTCCGCCACCCTCGATTTTTCGCAGGACCCAACCACCGGAAACACCAATGTCGGGATGCGGCGCCTGATGCTGCGCGGCCGTCGCGAAGCCGGTATCGACCTGAACGCGCCGAGCGACCTGCGGGCGATCTATGGCAGCGCCCATGGCGACAAGACCCGGTTGCCCGTCGCTTTTGCCGTCGGGTCCCACCCGGCCGATGCCATCGCCGCCCTGGCTATGACGCCGCCCACCGACGAAATCTCCCTGATGGGCGCCCTGCGCGGCAGCCCGGTGCCGGTCGTCAAATGCCTCACCAGCGACCTCCGTGTGCCGGCCGATGCCGAATACATCATCGAGGGCTACCTCGACGCCAACGGATGGACCGAACCCGAGGGCCCCTTTGGCGAATATGTCGGCTATTACGGGCGGCTCAAGCAGAACCCCGTCTTCCATCTGACAGCCATCACCCATCGTGCGGATGCCGTCTTCCAGACCGCCACCATCGGCGGACGCAACATGGCCACCACCGATACCGCCCAGCTTTGCGCGTTGCGCACCGAACAGGCGGTCTGGACGGCCCTTGAATCCGCCGTGCGTGAACCGGTCGCGGTGTATTGCCCGCCCGCCACCGGCGGGATGTACAACCTGCGCATCGCGCTGAACCAGCGTGTGCCAGGCGAATCCCGCAACGCCATCGCCGCCGCGTTCGGTTCCACCGCCGATACCAAACACGTGTTCGTCGTCGATTCCGATATCGATGTGTTCAATGACGATCAGATGGAATGGGCGCTCGCCACGCGTTTTCAGAGCGACCGGGATCTGGTCACCTCCAGCGGGTTCCGCGCCGTCCCGCTGGATCCGTCGCTACAGGGAGACCGCGCGGGCGCCAAGGCGGGCTTCGATCTGACACGCCCCTTCGGACAGGCCGGTTCGCAGGAATGGCAGGTCCCCGATCCGCCGGTGTTTTCGGACGGCGGATCGATGACGGTTGAGGAAGCCCTGCAGTCGGGGCCGCAGTCTTTTCGCAGTCTGATGGATGCGACCGGTTCGGACGACGGCAGAGAGGTCGTACGGGCGCTGGAACCGTTTTATGCCGCGGGCAGGCTCGAACGACTGGATGACGGCCGCTACGTACTGAAATAATTTACAGGAGAATCCCAAAATCCCGGCCACAGGCCTTGCATTAAGCCCCAACCGCTGAAAACATGCGGCACGAAAGTCAGACCACAAGAACAGGGAACAGACATCATGGAAACCCGCGCTGCCATTGCCACGAAAGCCGGCGAGCCGCTCTCGATCGAGACCGTCACGCTGGATGGTCCGAAAGAGGGAGAAGTCCTCGTCGAAATCAAGGCGACAGGCGTTTGTCACACCGATGCCTTTACCCTGTCGGGCGATGATCCCGAAGGCATATTCCCCGCCATTCTCGGACATGAAGGCGCTGGCGTGGTCGTCGATTGCGGTCCCGGCGTGACCACCCTGAAGAAGGGCGATCATGTCATTCCGCTGTACATTCCGGAATGCCGCCAGTGCAAATCCTGCCTGTCGGGCAAGACCAACCTGTGCACGTCCATCCGCGAAACCCAGGGCCAGGGCGTCATGCCCGACGGCTCCAGCCGGTTTTCCATCGGCGGCGACAAGATTTTCCATTACATGGGCACATCGACCTTCGCCAACCACACCGTGGTGCCGGAGATCGCGCTGGCCAAGGTCCGCGAAGACGCGCCCTTCGACAAGATCTGCTACATCGGCTGCGGCGTCACGACAGGCATCGGCGCCGTGATCACGACCGCGAAGGTCGAACCCGGCGCGAATGTCGTGGTGTTCGGTCTCGGCGGCATCGGGCTGAACGTGGTTCAGGGCGCGCGGCTCGCGGGCGCCAACATGATCGTCGGGATCGACCTGAACCCGGCGCGCAAGGAAATGGCCGAACGGTTCGGCATGACCCATTTCGTCAACCCGAGCGAGATCGACGGCGATATCGTCCCCTACCTGGTCGACCTGACCGGCGGCGGCGCCGATTATTCTTTCGAATGCATCGGCAACGTCAACACCATGCGCCAGGCGCTCGAATGCGCCCATCGCGGCTGGGGCGAGAGCATTATCGTCGGCGTCGCCGGCGCGGGTCAGGAAATTTCCACCCGCCCGTTCCAGCTGGTTACCGGGCGGGTCTGGAAAGGCACCGCCTTCGGCGGCGCCAAAAGCCGCCGCGACGTGCCGAAGATCGTGGACTGGTACATGGACGGCAAGATCGAGATCGATCCGATGATCACGCACACCATGCCCCTGGACCAGATCAACGATGCGTTCGACCTGATGCACAAGGGCGAATCGATCCGCAGCGTCATCACGTTCTGACGCCCGCACACGGCCATTCAAAAGGGCGGCTTCTGCCGCCCTTTTTTATTCTATCCAGACGCGATGCGACCAGGTCCGGCCGTCTGAAATCGTAATCTGTTTAAACCCGATCAGCTTGGCGAGATCGTAGAACGTGAACAGGCTCTGGACGCCGAGTTCGGCAAACAGCGGGGATGCCCGGACGCGGGACGTCAGGGTCGCCAGCACTGCGCGGGCGCGGAACAGGGTCGCGAATATCCCGTCGTCCAGCGCGACGATGATCAGCTTCTCCGCCTCGGTTCCCTTGGCGAAGACGGCAAAGCGCAGCGGCGCGGGATCTCGCGCCATCTCGCCCGTAAAGCCGACGATGAAACCGAGCCGGCGGTCGCGGTCGCTATCGGGCAGGGTTCGGGCGCGGGCCTTGTAGGTCTCCTCGCTCCCGGTCTCGGGATAATAATATCCCGCATGCCGGTCCTGCGCCGATGCTGCGACCGGGAGCAGCAACCCCAAGGTCAGGACGGTCAGGGCGGTTATTGAAATAAAATATCTCAATCGGGGCCTGCCCCGTCGCGTTCGCTCTTGAACACCAGGAACATCAGTCCGATACCGAGAGCGAGACTGAGAATAACGCCGCCCGCCATCGCAAGAATACCGGCGAGCGACATCTCGATATCGCCGATCTCGCCCCAGGCATAGACGGCACCCCACACGGCCAGCGCCAGCATGCCGAGCAGCGACATGGCGAGCGCGGCTGTTTTCATGATCCCGACAGGTCCCAGAGGTTCGGCACGGTCTCGTTCGAATAGCCGGATATGAATTCTTTCGGCGTACCGGTCGCGGGATCGAAGACATGCCGGCTGACCGCACCGATATTGGCGCCATAAACGTGAATGCTGATCGAGGTTTTGTCGGCATAGGCGTTGGACACCTTGTGGACATCCCCGAGCGTCGGCGAGACGACTTCTATATCGCCCGGCGCGAGCTTCTCCTCGGCACCCGCGATCATCGGACCGTTCCCGTCGGCCTCGAAGCGCTGACCGATTTCCGCCCCGCGCAGCATGCCGATCAGCCCCCACACCATATGATCATGCACCGGCGTGGTCTGTCCCGGCCCCCAGACAAAGCTGACAACGGAAAAACGCTGCTTCGGGTCGCAGTGCAACAGATACTGGCGATAGGTGTCGCCATCGCGGGCATATGCCTCGGGCAGCCAGTCATCGCGGGAAACCAGCTTCGACAGCAACGTACGGGTGCCGGTAATCATCGCGGGTTCGTCGCCATGGGAGATATCGGCAAGACCGGTCATGCCGGTGACGAACTCGCGGAGCGGTGAAATATCTGTCATGGCGACCTCTATAATTTGGATTCTGCCCAGTCGGCGGCGGGTTCGGCGGGATCCGGGGTCAGGCCCGCGGCCTTCACGGCTTCGATGCCGCAGAATTCGTCCTTGTCCGACGTGTCGCCGGAAATCCCGACGGCACCGATGGCATATCCTTCCCCGTCGCAGAGCAGCACCCCGCCGGGAACCGGCACGAACCGTCCGTCGGAGACCGCCGCCAACGCGCCCTGAAATGCCGGCCGGTCGGCGAGACGGTCACGGATCAGGCGGCTCGGTAACCCCATGCCAAGCGCGCCCCAGGCCTTGCCGGTGGCAACGCCGGCGCGCATGGTCCCGCAGCCGTCCTGGCGTTTCATGGCCACCGTGTGGCCGCCGCTGTCCAGCACGACCACCGTCAGCGGCATCATCTGGTGCTTTACGCCCTCGGCGAGCGCCGCATCGACGATTTTTTCGGCTGCCGCCAGCGGCAGGCTTGATTTGACGTTCATGGGATCCCCTTCAGGCCGGAAACTTGACCGACATGCTAGTCCGCTCCGGACGTGCCGACAATGCGGCGAAGTGACTGCGCGCCGGCCTTGGCAGAAACCGACAACTGCTTCAAATTAGGCGCAACGGTCGCGATAGCGTCACCAAACAACGATTCGGATACAGACCCTATGCTGAATGCAGACCAAAACCGGCTGGTAACCGAAACCGGACCGGGTACAGGATGCGGCAACCTGATGCGCCAATACTGGCAGCCAGCCGCCCTGACCGAGGAACTGACAGACGAGCGCCCCGTGGTCGCTGTCACCCTGATGGGCGAAGAGCTTGTTCTGTATCGCAGCGACGATGGCGAGTATGGACTGATCGGACGCCATTGCCCCCATCGCGGGGCGGATCTGTGTTACGGGCGCCTCGAAGACGGCGGCCTGCGGTGTCCGTTCCACGGTTGGCTGTTCGACGATAAAGGCGCGTGCCTTGAACAGCCCGCCGAGCCGCGGGGCAGCAATTTCCATACAAAGATCAAACACACAGCTTATCCCTGCATCGAGCGGAACGGCATCGTCTTCACCTACATGGGGCCGGGCAATCCGCCGCCCCTGCCCGCCTTCGACTGCTTCGAGGCGCCAAACGAATTCACCTTCGCCTTCAAGGGTTTTGTCGACTGCAACTGGCTGCAGCTCAACGAGGTCGGTATCGATCCCGCCCATGCGTCGTTTCTGCACCGGTTCTTCGAAGACGAAACCGATGAGGAGGCCTATGGCCAGCAGTTCCGGTTCTCAACCGAGGAGAACGATGTCGCCATCACCAAGGTGCTGCGCGAGTACGACTGCCCGGAGATCGATTTCGAAACCACCGAAACCGGCCTGCGTCTGTTCGCCCTGCGACAGCTGAGCGACGAACAGATGCATGTCCGCGTGACTAACCAGATATTCCCGAACGCCATCATCATCCCGATCAGCAACGAGATGATGCTGACCCAGTGGCATGTGCCGATCGACGACACGACAAGCTGGTGGTACGCGATCTTTTCAAGCTTTACCGACACGGTGGACAAGGAACGCATGCGCAGGGACCGGCTGGAACTCTACACTTTGCCCGATTACCGCCCGCGAAAGCACAGCGGCAATAATTACGGTTACGACCCCGAGGAACAGAAGAGCAAGACCTATACCGGCATGGGCATGGACATAAACGTCCACGACCAGTGGGCGGTGGAATCCCTCGGCAAGGTCCAGGACCGCACGCAGGAGCATCTCGGCGCGACCGACAAGGCGATCATCGCGAACCGGAAACTGATGATCAAAGCGATCGGGGACGTCGCGAAGGGCGATGCGCCGGATATTTCGCTGCGGCCCGCGGATCCGGCGCTGTGCCGCGGTCCGGTCGCGATCGACACGATTTCGCCCGCCGCCACCTGGCGGGACGCCTGGAAAAAGACTGCCGCAGAGCGCCGCGGCCGGTCGGCCTGGGCACAGGATGCCTGGCCGGACGGACCAATCGCGGAAAAGGCGGAAAACTAGGATGGCGTCACATGAAGATACAATGGGCCGAACCGGTTTCGTCGACCGCCATGGCCTGTGGACCAAGAAGGAGGAAACGGCCGCGGACTGGGTGATTACGCAGATCGAAAATCACGACCTGGAAGTCGTCCGGCTGTCCTACCCGGACCAGCACGGCATTCTCCGCGGCAAGACACTGATCGCGCGGGAAACCCCGCAGGCCATGCGCAACGGCTGTTCGATCACCACCACCCTGCTGGCAAAGGACACCTCCCACACGACCGTCTTTCCGGTATTCAGCCCGGGCGGCGGGTTCGGAATTCCGGAAATGGAGAACGCGGGCGATTTCGTCGCCGTGCCGATCCCGTCCACATTCCAGATACTGCCCTGGGCGCGCAAGACCGGCTGGATGCTGTGCGACGGATATCTCGGCAATGGCGAGCCGGTGCCGTTCTCGACCCGTCATATCCTGAAGCAGGCCCTGGCTGCGCTCGCCGAAGAAGGCTTCGATTACATCGCCGGTATCGAGGTCGAATGCCACATCTACAAGCTCGAAGACCCGATGCTGAAACCGGAACACGCCGGACAGCCGGCCTCACCGCCCGACGTCAGCCTGCTGGCCCACGGCTTTCACTACCTGACAGAACAGCGGATGGACGAGATCGATCCGGTTTTTGAGCTTCTTCGCCGGGACCTGATCGCCCTCGGCCTGCCGCTGCGCACCCTGGAATCCGAATTCGGGCCCAGCCAGTTCGAATTCACCATGGCGCCAGCGGGCGCGCTGGAAGCCGCCGACAACATGATGCTGTTCAGAAGCGCCGTGAAACAGATCTGCCGGCGTCACGGATATCATGCGACCTTCATGTGCCGGCCCGGCCTTGCAAACGCCTTCGCCAGCGGCTGGCACCTCCACCAGTCGCTGGAACGGCGGTCGGATGGCGCAAATGCGTTTATTCCGGAAACCGACGACCAGCTGATATCGCCCGTCGGCGCCGCCTTTGCCGCAGGCATCCTGAAAAACGCTGCGGGTGCGGCTGTTTTCACGACGCCGACGGTGAACGGATACAAGCGCTACCGGCCAAATTCGCTGGCGCCCGACCGGGCCGCCTGGGGCCGGGACAACAAGGGCGCGATGCTCCGCGTCGTCAGCGCGGGGCCGGGCGACGGGGCCACCCGGCTGGAAAACCGCATCGGCGAACCCGCCGCGAACCCGTATCTGTACCTCGCCTCGCAGATATACAGCGGGCTCGACGGGCTCAGGAACAACCTCTCCCCGCCGCCGCCGACGGACGACCCTTACGCCAATGACGCGCCACCCCTGCCGACAAACCTGATGGATGCGGTCACGGAACTGGATAACAGCGCAACTATGCGCAGCGCATTTGGCGACCGATTCGTCGATTACCTGCTGCACATCAAACGGGCGGAAATCGCCCGTTTCCTGTCGACCGTGACCGACTGGGAACACAAGGAATATTTCGAAATCTTCTGATCGCGCCGCATTTTTGCCGCAATCCTGACCGATATCCGGCTTATTGGCTCAGATTGAGGGATCAGGACATGGCGTTCGTCAAATACCCGGTCGTCTTCGCGGGCGGCTGGCTGTTCAACTTTATCGTCGATATCCAGTTCATGTCCGGCTTTGCCGCGGGCTGGCTGACCCATACCTGGATCGGCGACCTGCTTCTCTGACAGGCAGAGAAACCGGAAATGAGGATTACGCCTGGTCTTCCCGCGACTTCGCCCCGGCGAGGCGCATCCGCACGACGCCGCGAAAATCCTCGGGGTCGACGACAACGCCCTTGCGGGTAATTTCGATCAGCCCGGCGCGGGCCAGATGAAGCATCTGCTGCTTGACCGGATTCATGAAGCGGCGCCAGGCATCCGGCCGCTCACTCGGCCGTTTCCGCAACTCGCCCAGGGCACGCGCGATATCCACGGGCGCCGCCGAGCCGGAGTCCGCAAGGGTCTCCAGAATGAACTCGGCGACCGGGTCGAGCGGTTTTTCTGTCTCATTTTCCATCACGGGGTTGTACGGCGGCAATCGCTGCGAGACAAGCGCGCCGACCGGTAGTAATGAGAGATATGTCTGGAACCTCGCGCCTGGGCGGCATCGCCGTTGCCATGGCAAACCGCAATTACCGTGTTTACACATATGGCGCGATTCCATCGCTGCTGGGGACGTGGATTCAGCGCATGGCGATGGGCTGGCTCGCCTGGGAGCTCACCAAATCCGGCACCTGGCTCGGCCTCGTCGCATTTGCCGACCTGGCCCCCACGGTTCTGACGGCGCCGATCGCCGGCGCATTCGCCGACCGGGTCGACCGGCTGCGCATGGTCAAAATAGTCCAGTACGCCAATATTCTGCAGGCATCCGCCCTCGCCTATTTTTCCCTCACCGGGCTGATGACCATTGAATTGCTGTTCTGTCTCGCCCTGGTCCAGGGCGCGACGCAGGGGGTGCACCAGCCATTCCGCCAGTCCTTGATCGGCACCATCGTGACGCGCGAGGAAATTACATCGGCCATCGGCATCAATTCGACGATCTGGAACACGTCGCGCCTGATCGGACCCGCGATATCCGCTGTGATCATTCTGAATTTCGGTGTCGGTATTACGTTTCTCGTAAATGCCCTCAGCTTCATTCCCATGCTGATCGGCCTCTACATGATCAACGTGAAGCAGGAACTGAAAGCGCCGAAATCCCTGTCGGATGTGCCGGGCGAGATACTCGAAGGGATCCGCTATGCGTCGAACCACACGTTCATCGGCCCATTGCTGGTCCTGCTCTTCGCCTTTTCGTTCTTCGGGCGGGCAACCGCCGAACTGCTGCCGGGCTTTACCGGCGCCGTATTCGGCCGGGACGCCGACGGGCTCGCCATCCTGACAGGCGCCGCCGGACTGGGCTCTCTGTTCTCCGGCATCTGGCTGTCGCGCCGGGGCAGACTGACGGGCCTGTCGGACATCCTGATAGTGATCGTGGCCTTTATCGCCGTCTTTCAGCTCGCCTTTGTCGCCACCGATATCTTCTGGGTATCAGTGATCGTTTTCGTCGGCTGGGGATTCATGCTGAACGGCAGCGGGATTATCATCCAGTCACTGATCCAGGCGAATGTGCCGAACGAAATCCGCGGTCGTGTCATCAGCCTGTATGGCATGCTCTGGCTCGGCGTGCCTGCCGTGGGCGCCTTTGCAATGGGCGCCGCCGCCGATTTTGTGGGATTCCGGATCCCGGTCGCGGTGGGCGCCGCCGTTATCCTGATCGCCTTTCTGTGGGCGCTCCCCCGCCGACGCCGATTCCGTGACGAAATCGCTCAAATGGCAGGCGACCGGCCCGAAACCGGCGGATAACCGGGCTTTTTCTCCGCCGGCATGGTTAATGTTGCGGCGCAACAAAATCATTGAAATCCGCGCCGATTCCGACCAGTTTCAGGGGGTAGAGCAATAGTGGAGTTTCGCAGAATGAATGGCGAAATCATTACGATCTATCTCCCCATCTTTGAGGAGAAACTGGCGAAGCTTGAAGCCAGGGGCCGGGGCAATTCGCCTGAGGCCGCACGCCTGCGCCGGGTGACGCGGCAGGCAAAACGGGGCCAGTCCTACTCACCCGTGGGCGAAGAGCAGGCGGCGGCCTGAGCCGCTACTTCGCAAAAACCTTCTGAAGAAGCTCCGTCGTTCGTTTCGCGGGATCGGCACGGATAGCCGCCTCTTCCTTGGCAAGATACAGGAATATCCCGGCAATCGCCTTATCGAGAACATGGTTCGTCAGGTCCGCCTTGACGTCCGGCACGAAAGGCAGGGATTTGTACTGGCCCATCATCCGGTCGTAGCTGTTGATGGCGCCGACATCGGCGAGCGACGCATTCACGATGGGCTCGAATTCGGCTTTCAGCGGCGACGACATCTTTCCCTGAAAGAACCGCGTGGCAGAATCCGACGGCCCGTTGAGAATCTTCTTAACATCCTCGAGCGTCATCGCGGTGATGGCATCGCCGAACAGCTTTTTCGCTTTCGGCGTTGCCGCTTCGGCGGCGCGGTTGAGGCGCACCTCCAGATCGTCGGCCATGCCGGACATGCCGAAACGGCTCAATGTCGACTGAACCTTTTTCAGGGTATCAGGCAGCGGTATCCGGACCTGGGGATCGCCATTGAAGCCGTTTACCGAGCCGAGCTGTCCGACCAGCCGCTCTGTCCCGACGCGAAGGGCCTCCTTGATGCCCCTGCCGATTTCGTCATTCGACAACGCGCCGACCGCGCCGTTGCCGCCGCCGAGGCCCAATTTGCTGCCAAGGCCGCCGGTCGCCTCATCAAGCTGCTTCAGAAACCCCTGCCCGCTGGCGGGGGACGCGACGATTGCGACGGTAAGTGCGGCCGCCAATATTTTTGCTCTACCCATTATTTTACTCCCTGAAAATACGCTCTGCGGTTTCGCCTACCGGTCCCTTCTAGCACGGAATACCGGCGCAACCGATCATTTGAATGCGAGGTTCGACGGCCTGCCGCCGGCATCCAGCGGTACTGACCCGTGCGCCTTGACCCGATCGGCCAGCAGCTGCGCCTCGGCTTTGTAATTGTACCGGCCGGCGTTGAAGTGCGGGATCACATAGCGCGCGAACAGTTCGAGCGAGCGTTTCATCTTCCCGGTACTGGCCCACTGGTGGGTCGCCAGCATGACGCCGCCGAACATGCCGTTATCGGCAATCTTCTGTTCGATCCAGGCAATTGCATCGTCGGGTGTGCCGACCACCCAGTCGCGCCGCTCCACGACGGATTGGGGCGTGAACTCGGACACCGGTTGCCCCTTGTAGGCTTCATAAAGCGGTGTGAAACCGATTGAGTTGAAATAGGCGGTTTCGCGCATCAGCCCTTCGCTGATATCGGCCCAGGCCTCCTCTCGGGTATCCGCGAGATAGAAATTGCTTACCAGATGCCAGCGATTGCGGTCCGCGGTCCTGCCGTGCCGATCGCAGGCGCCTTCGAAATTCTGCCAGAACTCTTTGAACAGGCCACCGCCCGGGCGGTTAAGCCCACAGGGTGTCCAGAGCTCCATGTCATGCCGTGCCGCCATATCGAGGCTCTCGGCGCCGCCTGTTGTCGGCAGCGCCAGCGGCAGACGCGGCTGCTGATAGGATTTGAGCTGCAGGCGAAGGTCGTTGAACTGCCAGAATTCGCCGTCATGGCTGATCGGATCGTCCGCTTCGAGCAGCCGGACGATCACATCGGCCGATTCCACCATCATCCGGCGGGCGGCATCGCTGTCGATATTGAACAGCTTCTTGTCGGTCACGAGGCTCGACGGTCCGATCCCCAGGATTGCCCGCCCATAGGACAGATGATCGAGAAACGCGATACGTTCCGCGACCTGATAAGGATGATGGAACGGCAGGTTGATAACCGACGTGCCCAGCCGGATCCGGGAGGTCTTCGCCGCCGCCATCGACAGCGCCATATCGGGAGACGGCATGGTTTCCCACCCGCCCGAATGGTGCTCGCCGATATGAAATGAATCGTAGCCCAGGCTCTCTACATACGGGATCAGGTCGATATCCTGATGAAAGCCGAGGGTCGGGTTCTCCGATGGATGATGTATCGGCATCATGAAGAAAGAAAATTTCATCTTTGGTCCCTGTTCACGCGCTGGCGGTTTCCCGGCGATACGCTCATCACCCGGTTGCTCTCCGAGGCGATCGATTGTTTACGATAAGCATGGCCGGAACAAGTCCCGGGGGGCTCAAATCCGTCCTTCATTCCTGTCCCGGTCGAAAAACCAGCCAGAAGCCCGACACAGCGACAGCAAGACCACCGATGCCGATCCAGCCGAATGTCTCCCCGAACAGGAACCACCCCATGACAGCCGTCGACGGCGCCATCAGGTAAAACATGCTTGTCACCCGGGTCGTCTCTCCCTGTTTGAGAAGCCAGTACAACAGCATCCAGGCAACGCCCGACAGCAGCACCACCTGCCAGGCGATTGCGATCACCAGTTCATCCGCCCATTCCACCCCGCCGCCTTCGAGCGTGAGCGCGACGATACCGCATACGACGGCCGACAAACCGAGCTGGATCGCGTTGGTCGCGGCGATCTCTCCCTCCCCGCAGTAGCGTTTCTGGTAGATCGTCCCGATGGTGATGGAAATCAGGCAGAGGAACGCCGCTGCGAAAGCCGCCACGGGCGTTGCCTCGAATGCTGCCTTTTCCCACACCACCAGCAGCACACCGGCAAAGCCGAGCGCCAGCCCGTACCACTGGACGCGCGACACTTTCTCGCCGAACCCCGCCGCGACGACAACTCCGGTCAGGATCGGCTGAAGGCCGGTAATCACGGCCAGCGCCCCGGCGGAAAGGCCGAGATCGATTGCCGCGAACACGCCGCCGAGATACCCCGCATGGACGAGCAGCCCGGCGACGCCAATATGCCGCGCCTCCCACAGACTGCGGGGCCATCGTCCGCCGACAACAACGACAATCGGCACCATCAGCAGCGTGGACAGGCTGAAACGGATGGCGAGAAAGGTGAAAGGCTCGATATAGGGATCGCCGAGCTTCGTGGCGATATGCCCGGTACTCCAGAGGAAAATAAAGACGAATGCTGCGCCGCCAACGATCAACCGTCTGCGATCGACCTTTCCCGACACGATCAGTCGATCAGGACGAGGCTGATTTCGGGAACGTAGGTGATCAGCCCCAGCATGAAAAAGGCAAGGACGAGGAACGGCGCCGTGCCCCGGAACACCTCGCCGACCGACACCTTGCCGATGGCGCTGAGCGTAAACAGGTTCAGGCCGATCGGCGGCGTTACGGCCGCTATTTCCATGTTGATGATGATAATGATCGCAAAATGGATCGGGTCTATGTCCATCAGGGCGATCAACGGCAGGAATATCGGCAGCGTGATCAGCAGGGCGGAAATGACCTCGAGGAACATTCCAAGGAAGATCAGCAGGATGTTGGCCGCCAGAAGGAAACCCGCCGCGGCGAGCTTCTGCTCGGTAATCCAGCCGACGAGGGACTGGGGAATGCCGCTATCCGTCATCGCATAGCCGAACACGGCAGCGCCCGCGAGAACGACCAGGATCGCCGCCGACGTGATACACCCCCGCGCGATAACCGTCACGAAACTGCGAAAACCCTGCCGCCGGTATTCGGGCGCGGTGATCACCAGCGCATAGACGACGGCGACGGCGCTCGCTTCTGTCGGGGTGAATATCCCGCCATAGATGCTGCCCAGAATGATAACGGGCAGGATCAGGACATCGGTCGCCGCAACCAGCGCGTCCCGCCGTTCAGCGAAGGTCGCAGGCGCCCGCCGCGTTTCCCGCCACGACCAGGTCCGGACGATGACATAGGCGCAGAGCAGCGCGCCGAACAGCAGGCCCGGCACGATTCCCGCCTGAAACAGCTTGCCGATGGATTCGTTGGATACCAGGCCGTAGATGATCAGCGGGATCGACGGCGGGATCAGAATACCGAGCCCGCCCGACATGGCGATCAGGCCGAGACTGAAGCGCTGCGGATAGCCGCGCTTGATCAGTTCGGGCAGCACCACGACACCGATCGCGGCGGCGGTGGCGATAGAGGAGCCGCACATCGCCGAAAATATGATAGTCGACACGACAGCGACCACGGCGAGTCCGCCGGGCAGATGTCCGATCAGTGCATCGACCGAGAACACCAGGCGTTTGATCGCCCCCCCGCGGCTCAGGATCTCCGCCGCGATAATGAAAAAGGGAATGGCGAGGACCGGCGTTTTATCGAGCGCGCCGAACATGATGCCGCCGGACACCGGCAGAACGCCGTTGGTGATATAGATGTAGGTCGCGCCCGACGCCGCCAGCGCAAGGCCTATCGGCACGCCGATGATGGCGAGGATCGCGAGCACGCCCACAAGGATCAAGGACGCTGTGCCGATATCCATCAGACGGACCCCGCCGCGCTCGCGTCTTCGGCGATCCGTTCACCCGGTCGCCAGACATCGACGATCGAGCGGATCAGTTGAAGGCTCAAGAGCACGCCGCCCGCAAAAACTGCCGCATGGAACGGCCAGACAGGCCAGCGCAAGGCCGTCGGCATGACTTCGTTGAACATCTTGGTTTCATCGGCAAGGGTGTAGCCGGATACGGCGAGTGCGAGGGCAATCAACAGCGTCGCGACATGCGCAAGGGTCTGAAGAATCTGCGTTCCCCGGTCGCCCAGCAGGTGCTCTATCAACGTAAAACGGATATTCACGCCGTATCGCATGCCGGCGGAAATGCCGATGAAAGTGCCCCAGATCATGAAGTATCTGACGATGATCTCCACCGACGGGTCCGACCAGGCGAACCCGTAGCGTGTCACGACCATCGCGAACATGAAAACGGCGCCGGCTATGAACAAAAGCCCGGTTGCGGCATCGCACAGAATATCCCAGCCCCGCAGCAGGGTGCGCACCCTGCTGCGGGGACCGGTCGCAGTCACGAAGCGCTACTTCTTGATCTTGGCGAGAAGCGCTTTGATTTCCGGGTCGAGACCGTCATAGAGCGGCTTCAGCGCGGCGATCCAGCGTTCGCGTTCCGTAGCGGAGAATTCCACCACTTCCATGCCGTTCGCCGCCATGTTCTTGTAGGCGTCGTCGATGGAGTTGGTGATTTCCTTCAGGTTGTAGGCCTTGGCGGCCGCCAGCGCGTCATTGATCATTTTTTGACCTGCCGCACCCTGCTTTTCGTACCAGGCCGGGTTCACAACCACGACATAGCCGAACGGAAACAGGTTCACCTTTGTTACCGCTTTCAGCACTTCATAGATCTTGATCTGGTTGCCGTAGGGCGCCGATGTCCAGGCGCCGTCCGCAACGCCCTGTTTGAGCGCGAGAAACACCTCGGCGCCCGGAATGGCGGTCGGCGCCGCGCCAAGGGCCGTGGTCGAACTCGCCAGGACCTCGGACGGGAACACGCGGATTTTCTTGTCCTTGAAGTCCTCGAGTGTCTTGATCGGCTGGTTCGCAAAGAGCGCCACGAACCCGTCATACCAGAATCCGGCACCCATCAGACGCTTCGCGCTCAGCTTATCCAGCAATTCCTTGCCGACAGGTCCGTTCAGCGCCGTTTCCATGGAATCATAGCTGTCGAACAGCATCGGCGTCTCGAGCAGCTTGAACGCGGGCTCGATCGTCGAGACGTAGCCGATTGTCGGCATCGCCATCTGCACCTGGCCGCGTGCGACCGCAGGCACTTCGTCCTTGCCGGCCATCAACTGCCCGGACGGATAAAGGGTTACCGTGTATTTACCGGCCGACATCTTTTCGAGTGTTTCCTTGAACACCACGGCGGTGCGCGTCTTGATGTGCGCAGCCGGAGTTTCCAGCGGAATTTTTATTTCGGTTTGTGCATTTGCGCTGCCAGCACCCGCGCCGAGGGCAAATGCCACAGCCAGGGCCGATGTGGTTGCTAGGATTTTTCTCATCGCAATTCTCCAGGTTTGTCGTGTGATCGTGTCTCGGGACGCTTTATCGAACCTTTTTTCTTAAACGCCGCCATACGGGATCTCATTCTCTCTGTTACACTACCGGGGTCTCGGCGTCACGCGGCCCGCGGCAGATAGGGCTTGCCCAACATATGATCGCTGACTTTCTCGGCGATCACCAGCACGGCGGCATGAATATTGCCGGAGACCAGGTCCGGCATCGCCGACGCGTCGACAACCCGCAGGTTTTCCGCGCCCTTCACGCGGCATTCGGTATCGAGCACTGCCTCGGAATTGGTCCCCATCGACGCTGTACAGGAAGGATGATGGGCCGTGATCGCGGTCCGGCGGATCCAGTCGTCCAGCTCGGCATCGGCTTTAACGTTCGTCCCCGGCGCCGTCTCGCTCCCCCGGAACGCATCCAGCGCCGGCTGGTGCATCATTTCGCGCGCCAGTTTTGCGCCGGTGCGCAGCGTCTCGAGATCCTTCGGCACGGACAGGAAATTCTGCCGGATGCGCACCTTGTCGAACGGATCCGCCGAGCGCAGCAATACCTCGCCCCTGCTTTCCGGGTGCAGCAGGACCGGCCGCACGCCGAAACCGTCCGTGTAGGGACGCTTGATACCCGGGAACCACATATGAGCATTCCCGGGAGCGCCGCGGAACAGGAACTGGATATCGGTTGCCGACAGGTCGGACCGCGTTTTGATGAACCCATGCAGACCGCCGGGCAGAACCGTTGCCGGCCCCGTGCCGAACAGGTGCGCGCGGACGATCGCGGTCGCCATCCGGTCAAACCGCATCGTCGCGCGAAACGGACCGGGCTCGGGCCGCGACGCCGTGGGCTGTACCGCCAGATGGTCCTGCAGGTTCCGGCCGACATAGGGGGAATCGATAACCGGCTCTATGCCGACGCTGCGCAGATGATCCGCAGGGCCGATTCCGGAAAGCATCAGCAGCTGCGGCGAATTGAAGACACCGCCGGAGAGGATCACTTCCTTGGCCGCGCGCACGATTTCTGTCCTGCCGAGGCGCGAATAGGCGACGCCCGTCGCACGATTGCCGTCCATCACAACGCGGGTCACGTAAGTACTGTCCTGCAGGGTCACGTTTCCACGGCGCATGGCCGGGCGCAGGAATGCCGTCGCGGCGCTGTGGCGGCGGCCCTTGTGTATGTTGGACTGGCTGCGGCCGAGCCCTTCCTGTTTCTCGCCGTTGTAATCCTCCGTGAAGCCGAACCCCATGGCGTGTCCGGCCTCGATCCAGGCCTCCCAGAGCGGATCGTCGGACTTGGCGCTTTGCGTGTGCAGCGGGCCTTCACCGCCGCGCCAGTCATCCGCGCCCCCTTCCCAGCTTTCCATCCGCCGGAAATAGGGCAGCACATCCGCATAGGACCAGCCGGCGGCGCCGTTCGCTGCCCAGCGATCGTAATCGCCGCGATGCCCCCGCACATAAGCCATCACATTGATCGACGATGATCCGCCGACAACCTTGCCCCGCATGGCTTCGATCTCGCGCCCGTTCAGGTTTTCCTCGGGCTCGGCATCGTAACCCCAGTCATGGGCGCGCTTTTCGTGCATTTTGCCCAGGCCGAGGGGAATATGGATCAGCGGGTCGGTATCCGGGCCGCCGGCTTCCAGCACCAGTATCCGGTTGCCGGGGTCCGCGCCCAGACGATAGGCAAGCATGCACCCCGCGCTGCCCGCGCCCACAATCACATAATCGTATTCTTTCGTCCCGGCCATTCCGTCAGATGCTCCTTCATAGGTGGGCTCGTCTGCGGCATATCCCTGCCGCCTCATTGAAGCGCGTATTCTAGGGGTCCGAAGCGCGATAGAATAGTATGCTATCTAAGTTTCTGGGCCATTTTGTGCGGCGGCCGCCAAAAGCAGAATTGAAGACATGACCGAAATATTCGTCGATGCTGATGCCTGTCCCGTGAAGGACGAGACCGTCCGGGTCGCGGAACGCCATAATCTGGCGGTTCACATGGTCAGCGACGGCGGCATCCGGCCGAACCCGCACCCTCTGGTCACCACGACGATCGTCACCCGGGGATCGGACGCAGCGGATAACTGGATCGCCGAGCGGATCGCCGCCAGGGACATCTGCATCACGAACGATATTCCGCTGGCGGCGCGCTGCATCGAGGCGGGTGCGCGCGTGGTCCGGCCAAACGGCGAGCCGCTGGACGCGAATTCCATCGGCAGCGTGCTCGCGACGCGGAACCTGATGACCGATCTGCGTTCCGCCGGCACGGTGACCGGCGGTCCGCGGCCTTTCGACAAGAAAGACCGGTCGCGGTTTCTCGATTTTCTGGAAAGAACGATCCGCGACCTCCAGCGTTGAGACCCCTGGGAGCTATCCCTTGATCCCGATCCGGCCGGAATAATCGAGCCGGTTCAGGAGAATATTGCCCTCGGCGGCGAAATATTCATCCGTCGCCTCGCGCGAGCCGCGCCAGTGGCCGTAATCGTCAATGATCAGGGCGCCGCCGGGCGACAGAACGGGGAACATGTGTTTGAGTTCGTGCGCGGTGGATTCATACCAGTCCGTATCGAGCCGTAGCAGGGAAATGGCCGCAGGCATGCTGCCGGGAATCGTGTCTTCCACACGGCCTTTGACCAGGTGAAAGCGGTCGCGCGGCAACCCGGTCAGGTCGAGGTTCTTCCGCACCATTTCGAGAGATGCATAGGCCCAGACGTTGGATTCTCCATCGACCCGGTCTCCCGGATCGAGAAAGTCATTGGCATGGACGCCCTGGTAATTGACATCCTGTTCCGTCGGCGGGGTCATTCCCTCGAACGTATCCTAGAGATGAAGCTTCCGGGAAGTGTCGCCCACAAGATCGAGCGTCATGGCCGCGACCATGGAACTGCCGCCCATCCAGACCCCGCATTCGACAATGTCGCCGGGTATGTCGCGTTCAACGATATATTTCACGGACTGATAAAGCCCGTACATGCGCTCTACCGAGGTCATGGTATAGGGCTGGCAGACCGCCAGTATCTTCATGAAGGCCTCGTCCGACAGGATATCCGGATCGATTTTCTTCCGCGGCCGCACAACCTCGTAGCCAAACGGCCGCACCAGCCTGTTGAGAACACCCCGCACTGCTAGCCTGCCTTCAACTGGTTGAGCAATTTGATCTTTTTCTCGGCAAGAGACTCATGAGCGCCGATGATGATTTCCCGCGCCGTGAAACTGTCCGTCCAGAAAATCCCGATCCCGGATTCGGCTTCTGTCATTTTCCGCCCGAGTTCACCACGGGTAATATAGGAATTCCGATCAATGCCCACTTCCTGACCCTTATGGAAGAAGTGCAGTTCACCGTCGTTCAGTTCGCAAAACCACCGGTGATGCGGGAAGCCGATTTCGGGCATCTTGCCAAAGAGCATTTTCAGTCTTGCAAAACGGTCTTTTACGAATATTTCCCGCGCGCGCGACGGCACCTCGACATATCCCGATCTGGAAACCCGGACGAGTTCCTTCGCAACAACGATCGGATCGCGAATATCTTCCAGCGTATGCGAACACACGGAGAAATCGAAATATTTGTCGGGCCAGGGCCAGTTTCCCTCACAGGCATCGTGAATCTGCCAGGTCTCACTCGTAAACCGTTCGGCATCCTCCGGGTCGAGGGCATCCTCCCGGCGCCGGGTTTCGTAGGGCATGATATCCAGAACGTGAGTCGCCAGATTGAAGGGATTATGCCATCCGCCGACGTCCAGCACGCTTGTCGCACTGCGGCAGTGGTCGCGCAATCTGGGTAGGTTGGACCGAAGTATCATTTGCGCGGATTATCGCTGGAAACCGTCACGATGCAATAGACGAACACGCCGTCACGCCCGCTCGCGGTCCGTCGTCCCGCTCTTTAATCTTCCGACCATTCTACCGAGAAAAAACCGGTCCAAAGTGCGGATAGCAATCTGCGCACTGCCCGGATTACAATAGCGAATGAACAAAAGACGCCGTTTCCTTGCCTGCCTGACCACCACCGTGCTCCTGCCGCTTCTGCCGGTCCGTCGTCCGACAGCCGCGCCGTTGCCCGATCCGGAAGATGCCGGGCTGATTCGGATATTGCTGGAACTCGTGCCCGACAATCCGGCATCACGGCGCCTCGGCGTCAAGGCGCTCCGGCATTACCGTCATGCCGGCAACGGCGAGGACTTCCCCGACCGTCTGCTTTGGTCGGCGGCCCGAACAGCTGTGCGAACGACCGACCAGATGCGTCGTCACCTCCGGTCTTCGTGCGACGCGGATTTTGCAGCAGGCGATACCGTTGCCCTGGACGGCTGGATCATGGCGAGGAGCGAAGCGGAGGCGATCGCCCTCGTGAGCCTGTACAGGACCGGCTGACATGTTCGCCGATTTTCGCGAATTACCCGATCAACACCAGGTCGACTGCGACCTCTGCATAATCGGCGGAGGCGCTGCGGGCATATCGATTGCGCGGGAATTTATCGGGACAACGACGAAGGTCTGCGTCGTCGAGAGCGCGCAGGAATACGAAGACGCGACGCAACAGCTTTATCAGGAAGCGCCGCAACCGGCCGCCAAACGCGCGCGCAGCATCGAGGACGGCGTCCATTACGGCGTCCCGGCGATCCACAGCAGGTTGCGCTATTTCGGCGGCAGCACAAATCACTGGGGCGGGTACTGCGTCCCGCTCGATCCGGAAGATCTCGAAAAACACGACTGGATTCCGGACAGCGGCTGGCCCATCGAATGGCGGGAGCTTTCCCGCTTTTACCCCCGTGCCCAGACCGTCTGCGAGATCGGCCCTTATATCTACGATGACCGCCTGTGGCGGCGAACGGTAGACGCCCCCTACGCATTCGACGCGCAGTATCTGGTCAACCGCTTCTATCAGTTCAGCCCGCCGACACGCTTCGGAGACCGTTACGGGACGGCTTTGAAGGCTGCCCCGAACATCACGGTCCTGTTCAACGCGAATGTCATGAATATCGGCCTCGCCGCCAATGCAGCGTCTGTCGACCATATCACGCTGAAATCGCTCACCGGGAAAAGCGGCCGGGTGGCCGCGCGGCACTTCGTGCTGGCCAGCGGCGGCATCGAAAACGCGCGGCTCCTGCTGGCATCGAACGACGTCGCATCGCGCGGGGTCGGTAACAGCCGGGATATGGTCGGCCGATACTTTATGGACCACCTGTACGATTCCGTGGGCTCTTTGCTGGTATCGGAAAATCCGCAACGCCTGATGGCCCAGTATGCCGAGATCACCCCCGACAGTTCCGGTCATCCGCTGGCGAAAGCCGGACCGGAATCGGAGCCGGTGATGTTCCAGGCGGCGCTCAGCCCGTCGCCCGCCGCCAAAGAGCGAAACAGCGCAGGCGCGGTTGCCCTGTTTATCCGCGGCGACTGGTCCCGGGTCGACGAGGGTGTGCGCGCGGTCTACGAAGCCGTGGAACGCGACGGCAACAGCGCCGCGGAGAGCTATGGCAGCTATCTGCTGGATATCCTGCGCAATCTCGATACCGCGCTCCCGGCGGTCAAAAATCTCGTCCAGGGTAAAAGCCCGCCGCACCTGCCGGTGTTGTTCGCTATTGCCGAACAGGTACCGAACCGCGACAGCCGGATAACGCTTGCCGACGAGAAGGATGCGCTCGGCATGCCGCGCGCCCGGATCGACTGGCGCCTGTCGGAACAGGACCGGCGGACTTTCGCGCAGATGCCGGATCTTCTCGCCGCCGAATTCGGGCGGCTCGGGATCGGCCGGGTGCACAAATCGCCGTGGCTGGATGAAGACGCGCTTTATCTGTACCGCGGCGATTTCTCGCGGATCCTGGAACCCGGGCGGCATCATTCCGGCACCACCAGAATGGCGCACGATCCCGCGCGGGGCGTGGTCGATGCGGATTGCCAGATCTTCGGCGTCGCGAACCTGTCGGTCGCGGGGAGTTCCGTCTTTCCCACCATCGGATCGGCGAACCCGACCCTGACGATCGTCGCCCTGGCACTCCGCCTCGCCGATCACCTGAAAGAGCGGCTCTCCGGCTAGATGGTCACAGTGGCGCTGTCAGGCCGGCGTGACGGATTTGATCCGCGGCTTGCGGATCCCGGAGCGGTGGGCGATCTCGTCGTCCTGCTTTTCGATGGCAAGACGGGCAAGCTCGAGAACCTCTTCGCCATACGGGTTTTCAAGGAGATCTGCCGGGACGCGACGGTTCGAGCTCAGGCTGTCATCCGCGTAAACGACGTTAAAGGACTGGAACGTCGCTTTCGTCGCCTTTTTGTTCCGACCTGCCATGATATCTCCTGATGCCGACTGCGCGTCGGGCCATAAAAACAAACCCTTGCCCGGCGCCAGCCCGGCAAGGGTTATAAATTGGTAGCGGGAGAGGGACTTGAACCCCCGACACGCGGATTATGATTCCGCTGCTCTAACCAGCTGAGCTACCCCGCCATAAGGGGGCCGGATATAAGCGGTTGGCCGGATTTCGTCAAGCATTCGTCATACCCGGCGAAGCGGTTTACGATGGAAAAAACACCGGGACCGCCGAATGCCTGAATTTTCCGCCAATCTGTCCACCATGTTCTGCGAGCATGCCCTTATCGACCGGCCCCGTGCGGCCGCCGAAGCGGGATTCCGGGCCGTGGAAATTCAGTTCCCCTATGAACTCGCATGCGAAGGGCTTGCCGCGGAAATAGAGCGCCATTCGCTGGCGGTCAGTGTGATCAACGTCCCCTGCGGCGATTTTGTGGCCGGTGGCGAGGGCAATGCCGCCCTGCCCGGCCGGGTGGACGATTTCCATGAAAGCGTTGCCCTCGCGGCGGAATACGCCGCGGGTCTCGGCGCCGAAAAGGTGAATATTCTTGCCGGCACGCCCTCTATCGACCGGGAAACCGTCGAAACGACCCTCGCGGCCAATCTTCGCCATGCCGCGACGGTCTTCGCCGGGCTCGGCATCGGCGTTGTCGTGGAAGCGATCAACGATATCGACCGGGCGGGGTTCTTTCTGACCACGCCCCGGGCGGTCATCGACATCATGGATCGCGCGGATCACGCCAACCTCGCCCTGCAGTTCGATCTGTACCATATGGCGATGATGGGCCTGCCGCTGGTCGAAACCTATCAACATTATGCCGACCGGATCGGCCACATACAGTTCGCCGATGCGCCCGGACGCCATGAGCCGGGGACCGGGGCGATCGATTTCGGCCCGATTTTCGCGGCAATTGACGCCTCGAATTATCAGGGATGGGTGGCGGCGGAATATTTCCCCCAAAACGATACCACCGATGGCCTTGGCTGGCTTGAAACCTACCGCTGAATTTCTGACGCGGTTCAGGCGGCCCGCTGGATCCAGCCGCCGCCGAGAAGCCGCTCACCGTCATAGAAAACGCAGGCCTGCCCCGGGGCCACGGCCCGTTCGGGCGTCTCCAGCGTGACCACGGCGGAACTGCCATCGGCATCCATGCTCAACAGCGCCGGCACCGGTTCCTGCGTCGAACGGACCTTCGCCGATATGGAGATATCGCGTCCCGGCGCATCCGCATCTCCCAGCCAGTTCAGCCCGGACAGCCGGATCGTCTGCTGGCCGAGCGCCGAGCCCGGGCCGACAACCACGCGATGGGCGTCCGGTTCGATGCGGATGACATAAAGCGGCTCGCCCGTGCCGCCGACGCCGATACCGCGGCGCTGGCCGATCGTAAAATTGATAATCCCGTCGTGACGGCCCAGCACGTTGCCGTCGAGATCGACGATATCGCCGGGATCGATGGCGCCGGGGCGGATTTTGGCGACGACCGAGGCATAGTCGCCATCGGGCACAAAACAGATATCCTGGCTGTCAGGTTTGGTTGCCACGGGCAGGTTGAACCGTTCGGCATGGGCCCGCACCTCGTCTTTCGGCATGCCGCCGAGCGGAAAGCGCAGGAAATCCGCCTGGTCCTGCGTCGTCGCAAACAGGAAATAGCTCTGGTCGCGGCCGGCATCGACGGCACGGCGTAGTTCCGCACGTCCGTCCGTGCCAACCCGCTGGATGTAATGACCGGTCGCGAGCGCATCGCCCTGCAGATCCTTCGCCGTCTTCAGCAGGTCGCGGAACTTGACCGTCTGGTTGCACAGCACGCAGGGGATCGGCGTCTCGCCCCGGATATAGCTGTCGGCAAAGGAATCGATAACGTCTTCGCGGAAACGGGATTCATAGTTCAGCACGTAATGCGGGATGCCGACGGATTCAGCCACCCGCTTCGCATCGAAGATATCCTGCCCGGCGCAGCAGGCCTTTTCCCGCTTCACCGCTTCACCATGATCGTAAAGCTGAAGCGTCACGCCCACGACGTCATATCCCTCCTCCGCCAGCAATGCGGCGGTGACGGAGCTGTCCACGCCACCCGACATGGCAACGATGACACGCGTATCCGCGGGCGCCTTGGAGATACCGAGGGAGTTCATGGCGCGGAATATAGGGTTTTTGACCGCCCCGGCAAGCGGCGAGTCGCGCTCAGGCCCGATTCCTCCGGCGCATCACGCCAAGGCCCGCCAACAGCGTGGCAAACAGAGCCGCCATGCCGGGTTCGGCGATCACGGCGGGCGTATTTTCCTCCCGGACGTAAATCGACCAGCTGCCGATTTCATCGGCGGGACCAGACCCCTGGGAGAACGGCCCGCCGATGATATTCACGAGCGAGACGGGGATCGCGTTGTAACAACCGGTATAATACCAGGGTACACCGAAATAGACGGCACAATTCAGCCCGACCGACGAATCCACATCATTCGCCGCGGTCGACCAGTCATTGCCATCATGCACGCCCAGCGCCGCGATGCTGCCTGCCAGAACCGTCCAGCCGCCTTGTCCCAAGACCCCGTGATAATTGCCTGTGTAATAGCCGTCGAAACGGATACTGCCATCCTTGTTGACCAGACGATGGCGGATTTCGGCATTCTGGTTGATCGCAAGGTCCGACATATTTCGGGTGTGCCCCGTGCCGGTCCCCGCCGTCCCCGTATTCGACACCATGTCGGTTGTCGAGGACGTATCGCCGGCAACACTGTTAAGCCCGAGGGTCCAGCCGCCGCCCGCGGTCGTCATGTCGGCATAGACCTGGAATGCGTCCGCAGTGCTGCCGCCATTCGGGTCGATCCAGTAAATCCCGTCGGACGTCACGCCGGATTGCAGTATCTGTTTTGCCGAATACCCGGGCGTGGAAGCTCCAAGCCCGAGCGGCCCTGCGTTGGGCGCGGTGATTGTCATGGCGGCAAACCAAAAAGCGATCAGCAACCCCGCCAAAACTGATAGCGAAATCTTCATCATGGCTATGCCGCCCGTATCCAGATCGCCGTGTCGTGGAACACGGCACCCCCGTTGGGTTTGCCGGGATCGGCGCTGACCAGAAGGTTTATGCCCATGCCTTCCTCGAAGGCGAGGTTCGGCCAGATGCCCTCCACGATTCCCACGCCGGGGACCACGCCATCGAAAATCCGGGCATGTACCACCAGGTCGCCGAGATCGTTGCCGATGCGGACCCGGTCGCCGTCGTTCACGCCGAGATCGGCACAATCTGTCGGGTTCAGCATGATCGCCGGCCGGCTTTCGTTGCGGATCGACGTGTCGGTCTCGGTAAAGCTGGTATTCAGGTAATTCCGGGATGGCGCGGTGATCAGGCGAAACGGCCGTGCCGCATCCGTATTGTCGATGATATCGGCGAAGTCCGGCAGGTCGGGCAAGGCCGCATGATCGGGGCCGAGGGCCGCCCAGTCCGCCCTGAACCGGAACCGGCCGTCCGGCTGCGGGAAGCCGTTCAGGAAATGCGTATCCTCGAAGGACGGGCTGAAATCGATGAAGCGTTTTTCCTTCAATTCGGCGGCTGTGCCAAGACCGTTGGTCTGCAGGATTTCGTCGATCACTTCCCAGGCGGTCATGTCGAACGCGCGGTGAACCGCGCCGAGGCGCTTGGCCAGACCGGCCAGCATGTCGTGATTGCTCCGCGTTTCGCCGACCGGGTCGAGAATCTTCGGGCCGAGCTGCAGATAGGGATGGCCGTAAGACGTATAGAAATCATCGTGTTCGAGGAAGGTCGTCGCGGGCAGGACGATATCCGCAAGCCGCGCGGTGTCGGTCATGAACTGTTCGTGCACGCACAGGAACATCTCGTCTTTCATCAGTCCCGCGCGCACCAGTCCGGATTCAGGCGCGACGACGGCCGGGTTCGAGCTTTGCACCAGCATCGCCGTGACCGGCGGCCCGCCATTCAGCGCGTCCGCGTCATCCATCAGGATGGGGCCGAGGCGCGACATGTCGAGCCTCCGTACCGCCGGATCGTCGATGCCGGTGACCAGCGACACATTGATATCGAAGTTCTGTCCGATAGAGCCGTACAGCCCGGCGCCGCGATGCTTCCATGCACCGCGAACCGCAGGCAGGCAGCTAACCGCGTGCAGGCCGGACGAGCCGTTGCGCGACCGGGAAAACCCGTAGCCGAGCCGGATGATGGCCCGGTCCGTCGTGCCGTAGTCTCTCGCCAGCGCCTCGATTTCTGCCACGGGGATGCCGGTGATAGCCGATGCCCAGTCCGGTCCGCGCGTTTCCAGGTGCGCTTCCAGCAGATCGGCATCGTTGGTGAACGCCGCCATGTACTCCCGGTCGGCATGACCGTCCCGGAACAGCACGTGCATTATCGCGCAGGCAAGCGCCGCATCCGTGCCGGGCTTCGGGCGCAGGTGCATATCCGCCTGGCGCGCCGTCGGGGTGCGATAGGGATCGATGACGACCAGCTTCGCGCCGCGGTCCTTTCGCGCACGGGAAATATGGGTCATCAGGTTGACCTGGGTATGGACCGGGTTGGAGCCCCAGACGACGATCAGGTCCGCCTCGGCGAATTCGCGGGGATCGCAGCCCCGCTGCGCGCCGACCCCCGCCGTCATCCCGGACAGCATGATCGACGAACAGATCGTGTTGTGCTGGCGCGAATAGCCCATGGCGTTGCGCAGGCCCTGAATGCCGTCGCGCTGCACCTTGCCCATGGTGCCCGCATAGTTATAGAGCCAGACCGTTTCAGGTCCGTGCTTCCGGGCAGCGGCGTTGAATTTTTCGGCAACGATATCGAGGGCATCGTCCCACGAAACCGGTTCGAAATCGGACAACGTCGATGTCGCCGATTTCGGCCCCTTGCGGCGCAGCGGCCGGGTCAGACGGTCGGGATGATGCACCCGTTCCGCGTAGCGCGCGACTTTCGCGCAGACCACGCCCGCCGTATAGCTATTCGCCTCCGAGCCGTGGACCCGGCCGATTTTCTGGGGCGATTCAAGCTCGATATCGAGGGTACAGGCGCTGGCGCAATCGTGCGGGCAGACGGAATGGGCAATATCGAGCGGCATCGGACACGATCCTTGTGAACTGGATGGCGGAGTATAGTGTCATCCGGGCGCCGATTGGAACGCCGCGTTTTGCAAAACACCCTGCCGCGCGCCGCTATTTGTGAATCGTCCCGCCGTCGACGAACGCGTGAAAGACGAACGCGAACGTCACATCGTGAATTTCCTCCCGCAGGCCGTCAGCGGTCCGGCGCTGAACGACGACATTCCCGATATCGCGGCCCTTGGCGATGTCCTGCACATCCAGCGCCGAGTTCTTGCCCTTGGTCCAGGTCAGGATGATGTCGCCGGCCACGATCTTCCCGGCCTTCCGGAGCGTCTCCAGCGGCCAGGCCTGATCGCCGACCTTCACCACATAGGCCAGCGGCGCAATCCCCTCCGGCAGGTCCCCGCGATACAGGAAGGGCCGCGGCGCGCTGTCATAGCCCTGATACGGATTGCTGCCATAGGGCCGGAAGCCCGGATCGTTAGGCACCAGCACCTTGCCGTCGGGGTAGCGCGCCCGGAACCTCGCCAGGGATTCGACACGGGCCGGCAGAACCTTCAGCTCCCTGCCCGTCATCCCGCCGACGATGCCTGTGCCGGTGAACTGCTGCCACCAGCTTTCGCTCTGGCGGTCATACATCACCATATCCGATTTCCGGAGCTTGCCCGTCGTCCCGAAATCCAGAACCCTGCCGTCAACGCGGCGGTCGAACACGACCGACGAATTGCAGAGCGGACAATACGTCACCGCCACCGGCAACCCGCCGACCTCGTCGTTCACGATTTCATGCCAGATCAGGACCCGCAGCGGATAGGCGCGGGCGTCGCCCTTGTGCTCGAAGGTTATTACCGGCTCGGTTTCGGCGGCATCGGTATATTTTGCCTGGGGGACGAATTTCGGCGCGTCGATGGACGGGATACCGTCTTTCGGCGGTCCGCCGGACATGATTTCGTCAAACGCGACCGATTTCTTCGAAAAATCGGTCTCCGGCCAGGACAGTTTCCAGATGACAGGATTCGCCGAGGCCAGCATTGTCCAACCGAGGAGCATCGCGAGCGACATGCCGCAGACCAGCAGAATGCGCGGATAGATCGGATCGGCCCGCAGGGCCCGGGTGTCGGATTTCATGGCGGCGTTTCCCTGTTCTCGCGGGAATCAGGCCAGTTCAAGACGTGTCTGACAACCAACTTTTCTTCACAATCGGGTGAGCCGAAGGATCCCGGACAGTCCCGCTTGTCAGCTAACCGTCACCCGCTCCCCAGTCTCCGCCGAGGTGATGACGGCTTCCAGCACGGCCGTCGCATGCAGTATCTGGCCCGGCGTTGCCGGGAACGGCGCCCCGCCCTCACAGTCGGCGGCGAAGGATTCCAGTTCGGCCTTGATCGTCGGCATGCCGGGATAGGGGTAACCGTCCCAGGATTCCTCGATGAAACTGCCGTCGGTCAGCTGGGCGGTGAACTCGTCATGGGCGAATATATTGCCCCAGCCCTTGGTGCCGAAGGCCCGGACCTGCCAAAGCGTGCCCGTTGCCGCAACGGAGCCGAGATAGCCCGACTGGCCGTTTTCGAATTCCATCAGGATCATCGTGGAATCGTCGATGTCGTAGGGCATGGTGATACGGCGGCTGACCGCCTGCAGGCTTTTCACCCGGCCGAACAGGTTGACGAACATATCTATGGCGTGAATGCCGAGCGAGGTCATGCCGCCGGCCGGGCTCTCGGCGCGGCTTTCGCGCCATTCGCCCGCATAGCCCGCCATGTTGGCCGAGAAATTTCCCTCGATCTGGATCATGTCGCCCAGCTCGCCGTGATCGATCATCTGCTTCAGCTTGATCGCGTTGGGGGAAAAGCGGCGGTTATGGCCGATGGCGACTTTCAGCCCCTTCGATGCCAGCGCATCCAGCGCCGTCGCCGCATCCGCCGCGTTCAGGCAGAACGGCTTTTCGCAGAACACATGCTTGCCCGCATCGGCGGCGGCCATGATCTGGTCGAAATGGACCGAATGAGGTGACGCCAGCACGACGGCATCGACGGCGTCATCCGCCAGCACGTCCTCATAGGACGAATGAAGCCTGATGCCCTTCTCCGCCGCGTAATCCACCACCTTGGACGGGGTGCGGGTATTGCCCGCGACAAACTTTATGACATCGCTGGAACCGGCGACCGAGTTCACCAGCGTCTGACCCCACCGGCCCATGCCGACAATTGCTGCATTGATCATTTATTCAGCCGCATCCTTTGTTTCCCGGGGCACCAGCATATCGTACCAGGGTTTGTTTTCACGCGTCTTTGCGTCGTCGACATGCAGGGCCTTCACCTCGGTATATTCGTTCATGCCCTCTTCGCCGAATTCTCGCCCGATCCCGGACTGCTTGTAGCCGCCGAACGGCATCTGTTCCGACAGCAGGTGCCAGTCGTTGATCCACACCGTGCCGGTGCGCATCCGTCCGGCCACGGCACGGGCCCGGTCGATATCTTCCGACCACACGCCGCCGCCGAGACCGAAAATGGAATCGTTGGCGATCTTCACCGCCTCGTCCTCATCCGTGTATTTCATCACGCAGAGCACCGGCCCGAAAATCTCTTCCCGGGCGATCGTCATGTCATTGGTGACGTTCGTGAACACGGTCGGCTTGATGAAATAGCCCTTGGCGAGATCGCCGTCGGTTGCCCGCTCGCCGCCGCAGACAAGTGTTGCACCCTCGGCCTTGCCCTTCTCGATATAGTCGAGCACTGTTTTCATGTGGCCTTCTGACATCACCGGGCCCATCTTGGTCGCCGGGTCCAGCGGATCGCCCATCGGCATGGCATTCAGCTTGGCGACCATCTGCTCGACGAAATCGTCGTGCTGGTCGGCGGGCAGCAGCAGCCGCGTGCCGGATTCGCAGACCTGGCCCTGATGATAGAACGCCGCGAAGATGGAGCCGTCGATCGCGATATCCCAGTCCGCATCGTGCAAGACGATGTTGGCCGATTTGCCGCCGCATTCGAGGGTGACTTTCTTCAGGGTGCCGGCCGCCTTGACCATGATGTCCTTGCCGACTTCGGTCGATCCCGTGAAGGCGATCTTGTCGACGTCCGGGCTGGTGGTCAGCACTTCGCCGATCAGCCCGCCGGGGCCGGTGATCACGTTGACGACGCCGGGCGGAAAGCCGCATTCATCGATGATGCGCGCCAGTTCCATCGCCGACAGCGGCGTGTCGGAGGCCGGTTTGAGCACAATCGTATTGCCGGTGCCGAGCGCGGGGCCGAGCTTCCAGACGGCCATCATCAGCGGGAAGTTCCAGGGGATGATCGAGGCGCAGACGCCCATCGGCTCCCGGATCGTATAGTTGTAGGACCGGCCCGGGCGCGACATGCCCTCGATTTCCTTCGCCTCCGAATTGAACTTCTTCGCCATGGTGCCGAAATAGTTCATCTGGCGCTGGCCGAGGAAGGCATCCGCCCCCGTCTTCGCAATGGTGCCGCCGGAATCCAGGGATTCGAGCCGCGCGAGATCCTTCATCCGCTCTTTCATCTTCGCCGACAGCGTGCAGATGATCTCGCTGCGCTCCTCGCCGGACATACGCGGCCACGGCCCGTTATCGAAAGCATCGCGCGCCGCCGCGATCGCCGCCTTCGCATCTGCGACGCTGGCGACCGGGATATTGGCAATCGGCTCGCCGTTATACGGATTGTGGGTCGGCCTGGTCACGCCGCCTTCGGCATCCACGAACTTGCCGCCGATATAGAGCTGATAGGTATCCATCGTCCCGCTTCCTCCGATTGCCATCAAAACGCCGTGTGCGCTGCGCGGAACTTACCCCGGGGGCCGGGGGCCGTCCATACGGCGGCCGCCGCGTTGTCCCAATTTTGACATACGGGACGGTTCAGGAAAGTTTTAGCCAGAATCGGTATGCGCGTTAGGGTGGATAGGCTTGGTAGTTAGCGTTCAATAATAAAGTGGAGGGCACAATGAATAAATTAATCGCCGAGTTCATCGGTACTTTTACGCTGGTATTGTTCGGCTGTGGCGCAGCCGTCATCGCAGGTATGGGAAGCGGGGCTACATCGATCGATGTGCTCGGTATTTCATTCGCGTTCGGCCTCGCAATCGTCGCGATGGCCTATGGCATCGGGCCGGTTTCGGGCTGTCACGTCAACCCCGCGGTCAGTTTCGGTGTGCTGATGGCAGGCCGCATGTCGGTCGGCGAATTCATCGGTTACGCGATCGCACAGACTCTGGGCGCGCTGGCAGGGGCGGCAATCCTCTATCTCATCCTGTCGGGCAAGGCGTCGGGCTGGACCGGGGGGCTTGGCCAGAACGGCTGGGGCACCGGCTACCTTGGCGAGTACAACATGGTCTCGGCCCTGGTCTTCGAAGCCGTTGCCACATTCCTGTTCCTCGTCTGCATTCTGGGCGTCACACAGGAAGGCGCGCCAACGCATATGGCGGGGATTGCCATCGGGCTGACGCTGGTCGTGATCCATATCGTCGGGATCAATGTCACGGGCGTGTCGGTCAACCCCGCACGGTCCATCGGACCCGCCATTGTCGGCATGGAAGCGAATGCAAATGCGGTCTCCCAGCTATGGCTGTTCATCGTTGCGCCGCTGATCGGCGCCGGCGTTGCCGGTCTGATGTTCAAGTCGGGCATTCTCGCCGCCAGGAAAAACTAGCGACAACTTCCCGGGCCCGTCTCAAACGGGTCCGGGGCTTCAGCCCAGGAATTCCCCGCTGGCATAGGCGCCCGGATGGCGCACCGCGATACCGCGCAGTTCGTCCACGGTCCGGCATCCCAACTGGCCCAGCGTCGCGCTGACATCATCGGTCAGGACGTCGATCAGGTGGGCCGGGCCCTTTTCTCCCAGCGCGCCGAGGCTCCACAGGAAGGCCTTGCCGACGAAGGCCGCATTTGCGCCGAGGGCGACGGCCCGCGCGGCATCCGTACCCGAGCGCACGCCGCTGTCATAGATCAGTTCGGCCCTGTCCCCTACTTCGGCGGCGATGGCCGGCAGCACGTCGATCGGCGCGGGCAGCGCATCGATCTGGCGGCCGCCATGGTTGGTGACGAACAGGCCGTCGATGCCCAGTTCCACGGCGCGCGCCGCATCTTCGGGATGCATTATCCCTTTCAGCAGCAGCGGCTTCTTCCACTTGTCGCGGTACCGGGCGATCTCTTCCCAGGTGAACGCGCCGCCGCTTTCGCGGCGGATAAAGGCCGCGCCTTCCGCCAGGCTGATGCCCGGCGCGACGTAGGGCGCGAGCGAGGTGAATCTGGGAATGCCGTTCCGCATCAATGACCGCATCCAGTGCGGCGAACGCATGGCGTCCAGCCGCAGGCGCATCGTCAGTTTGAACGGATTCATGATACCGCTTTTGACCTCGCGCGGACGGGTGGTGCGTGTCGGCGTGTCGATGGTGAGCACCAGCACCTTGACGTTCGCGTCTTCCGCCCGCCGCACCAGATCGAAACCTATCTTGTGATCGTTATTGGCAAACCGGTAGAGCTGCAGCCACAACACATCGGGCGCGATCTCCGCCGCCCGTTCGATATCGATGCCGGATAACAGACCCAGCGTATACGGCACGTTGGCCGCCTGGGCGGCCTTGGCGAGGTATGTCTCCGCGCCGGGAAACGCAGTGCCTGGACCGCCGATGGGCGCAATGCCGATGGGTGCGGAATAGGTATGACCGAACAGTGTCGCATGGGCCGGCGGCGGCGCGATCACGCGGCCATAGCGCGGCACCATCTCAATGGCATCCAGCGCCGCCCAGTTGCGCTGGATTCCCGTATCGGCCCCGGCCCCGCCATCCGCATATTCGAAGGCAAAGTTCGGCAGACGCTTGCGCGCCCGTGCGCGGAGATCGAACGCCGTCGGAAACCGGCGTTTCAACGCGAGCTGTTCGGCGCTGGGGGCCGGGCGGGCTGCGGGCTCCGTCTGCGGCGGTACTGGGGACGTATCAGGCATTCGGCAATCCTTGGGGCGGCGGTATTCGTTGGCGGGCAATTCTCATAGTCGGGTATCATGGTCGGGCATCGGGCCCTGTCATGATAATGTCGGAGTTTATCGCCATAATCGAAGCCAAGCCATGCCAGAGCCAGCTTATTCCGAAGATGAACGCCGCCATTTTTTTCGCTGTATGACCCGCATCTTCCAGATGGAACGGGAACTGGGCGGCACCATGATCGACGCGATCATCCTGCGCGCCGCCGCCATCGGCCGGCTGGAAGACCGCCCCATGAGCGTTTCCTCCCTGTCCGACTATGTCAGCCTGCCCCGCCAGACGGTGAGCCGCCGCGTCCACCGCCTCGCCAAAGCCGGCATGCTCACCACCCGGCGCGAGGGGAACCGCACGATCGTCGACACGACGGAGAAAGCGCGGCGGCGGAATGCAACCTTCGTCAACGACGCCATTGCCGAAACCGTGGAGTTTGTCCGGCGGCTTGACGCTAATCGCTCAAAATGAGCAGTCAGGGCATGGACATCCCCGCGTGTTCGTAATCTACTTGTGGAAACAGCCGGACAATCCGGCGAATTAGGGAAGAAACCGGCCGGTATCACGGCAGGCTAAAGTCAAAAGGGAAATCAATGGCGCGCAAGCTGAAATCGTTCAGCCGTCCCAAGGGCGGCACTCTGAAAAAATCCTACGACATGATCATCGCGAAACGCCGGAAAGGCGCGCTGGAAATCCAGTTCAACCGCCCCGACCGCATGAACACGATCAACGAAGAAATGGCCGAAGACATCATGCACGCGATGGATGCGGTCGAGCTCGACCGCAACATCGTCGCCGTCATCCTCTCGGGCGATGAACGCGCGTTTTGCGCCGGTGCCGATCTTGGCGGTTTCCAGGACCTGCCGGAAGACCGCTACGACAACTACCGGGCGCGCTATAACCAGCGCAAGAACCGGCTGCTGTACCGCTTCCTGATGAACTACACCAAGCCGGTAATCTCGGCGGTCGAAGGTTACTGTCTCGGCGGCGGGTTCGAGATGGCGATGATGGGCGACTTTATCGTCGCCAGCGAATCCGCGAGTTTCGGCCTGCCGGAAGGACGTCACAGCCTTATTCCCGGCGCCGGCGGCACCCTGAACCTGCCCCGGCTTATCGGCGCCCCGCTTGCCAAGGAACTGGTCTGGACCGGCCGGCGCATTTCGGGCGCGGAGGCCAAGGAGTACCGGATCGTCAATCACGTTGTCGAAAAAGGCAAGGCACTGGCCAAGGTGCGCTCGATCGTCGAGGAAATGAAAGCCGTCGGCCCGCTGTCGCAGATGATGACCAAGCAGTCGATCAACCGCGGCGTCGACATGACGCTGCAGCAGGGCTTCATGCAGGAAGCGGACCTCGCTTACATGCTGTCCTGGTCGGACGACCGGGCCGAAGGGCTGAAGGCGTTTTCGGAACGCCGCAAGCCAGTGTTCAAGGGCCAGTAAAAGCAGCGCCAGAGAATAAAAAGGGAGGAACGCCATGGCCAAAAGTTTTCTTGCGGACAAGGACATCTGCATCGTCGCCTACGGCGAAACCAAGATCGAACGTCGAGGCGGCCGGTCCGCCTATGAAATCGCCGCCGAAGTCGCCGAGCAGCTTTACAGGAAAACGAAGCTCGGCCCGTCGGATATCGACGGCGTCACCTTTACCGTGCCGATCAGCGAGTGTTCGAACCCGTTCTGGTCGGGCTATGCCACTGAATATCTCGGCATCTCGGCCAAATGGCTGCAGACCAGCGATATCGGCGGCGCATCGGCCATCGGCAATGTCGCCCGCGCCGCCATGGCGATCAAATCCGGCATGTGCGAAACCGCCATGATCCTCGGCGTCGATGCGCCGTCCACCCAGTGGCGGGCCTATTACGGCAGCTACCGCAACGAATTCTGGGACCCTGTCGGCGTACAGGGGCCACCCGGCGCGTTCGGTCTTCTCATGAACCGCTATGAGTACCAGTACGGGCTCGATTTCCGGGGTCTCGGCGCGCTTGCCGTCGCGCAGCGCAACGGCGCGATCAAGAACCCGAACGCGTATGAGAAGCTGCGTCACAAGATCACCATCGACGATTACATAAATTCCCGTCAGGTCTCGTCGCCGCTCCGGCTTCTCGATTCCGTCATGTGGGCGGATGGCGGCAACGGCCTGGTGATGATGAAAACCAGCCGGGCCAAAAAACTCGGCCTGACCAACCGGGTTTACCCGCTGTCCTATGCCGAGATATCCAATTTCGACTGCGCCAACCAGACCCCCGACATGACGACCACGGGTCATTCCGTTGTCGGCCCGAAAGCGCTGCGCGATGCGAAGATGAAGGCGAAGGACGTGGACATGTTCCACCCCTATGACGACTTCCTGTTTGCCGTGATGCTGAAAACGGAACAATGCGGATTTGCCAAGAAGGGTCAGGGTTCGCAGTTCCTGCGGGATACGGATCTCGGCCCCAAGGGCACCCTGCCGATAAATACCGGCGGCGGACAGATCAGCTGCGGCCAGCCCGGCCTTGCGGGCGGCGGCATCAACCTGGTCGAGGCCGTGCGTCAGCTCATGGGCGAAGCCAAAGGCCGCCAGGTGCCGAACGCGCGCAATGCAATGGTCACCGGTATCGGGGTGATTCCCTATGGCCGGAACTGGGGATCGGCGAATGCCATGGTCCTGGTGAACTAGAAAGGGGAGAAAAAATATGGCCGATACAAACGTGAAACCCCGCCCGCTGCCCAAACCGACACCGGCGACCCAGGCTTTCTGGGATGGCGCCAAAAAGGGCAAGCTTATGCTTCAGTGGGATCCGACCGCAAAAAAATACCAGTTCTGGCCGCGCGCAAACAGCGTCCGCACAGGCAGGCGGAACCTTCAATGGAAACCGACATCGGGCAAGGGCGCGCTTTATTCGTTCACCGTCACCCATGTACCGACACCGGGTTTCGAAGCCCGCGCGCCATATGTTATCGGGATGATCGAACTGGACGAGGGCGTGCGGATCATCGCCAACCTGATCAATATCGAGATAGACGAGGTCGAAATCGGCATGCGGATGAAGGTCGCCTGGGAAAAACTCAGCGACGACATCACCTATTTTGCGTTCGAGCCCGACAAGCGGGCAAAATCTAAACCGAAGAAGTAACCGGCCATGAAACTTGGCTCCCTGATTGCCGATTGCGCGCTCCGGTATCCGGATCGGGAAGTAATCGTCTGCAATGACCGCCGGATTACCTTCGGCGAACTGGACATAACCGCCAACCGCCTGGCCAACGCCTATAACGCGCGCGGCATGAAGACCGGCGACCGGCTGGCGATGTTCCTGCCGAACAGCGCCGAACTGATCGAAGCGATGTGCGGCGCGGCCAAGGCGGGCGGCATTATCGTACCGATCGCGACGCGGCTCGCCCCGCGCGAGGTGGCGTATATCCTCGGCGATTGCGATCCCTGGATGGTCTGCTTCACCCCGCAACACCGCGATATCGTCCGCGACGCTGTAAAAGAGCTCGACAATCCGTTGCTGGTGGTATTCGCGGGCGACGCCGAAGATGGCGAGATCACATTCGACGATCTCATCGCGGAAGGCGCCGACACCCCGCCCCCGCCCCTGCCAACCGATTACGACATGCTGATGCTCGGATACACATCCGGCACGACGGGCCGCCCGAAGGGCGCGCTCGCCACCCATATGGCGCTGGTGCTGACCGGCGGATACATGAACCTGTCGGAATGGCATCTGACCGCGCAGGACCGCATCCTTGCGACCACTCCCATGGCGCACAGGACGGGCCTCGGCCGCGTCGCAAACGCCGTCTGCTGCGGCTGCACGGTCGTCATCATGGACAAGTTCGACCCGGTGGCTGCGGTCGATCTGATCAAAAAGGAACGGATCACGATTATCGGCCTGGTGCCGACGATTGCGCGAATGCTGATGCCGGAAATCGAAAAGCGCCCCGAAGACGTCGCATCCGCCCGCCTGATGGTCGCCACCGGCGAGGCCTTTCCCGTCGACATCAAAAAGCGGCTGGCTTCCGCGGCGCCGAATATCGGGCTGTATACGTTTTTTGCCCAGACCGAAGCAGGCTTCATCACCGGCCTTCGTCCCGAAGAACAGGCGACCCACCCGGACTCCTGCGGCCGCCCCGTGCCATCGGTCGAAGTCCGTATCGTCGACGAAAACATGAACGACGTTCCGCGCGGCGAAGTGGGCGAAATCATCTGCCGTTGCGGTGTCCCCGGGGTGCTGTCGATGACGGGCTACTGGCGCAACCCGGAGGCGACGGCAGCCGCCTTCCACGAAGGCTGGCTCCGCACCGGCGATCTCGCCCGGATGGAGCAGGACGGCTATGTCTATTTCGTCGACCGCGCCAAGGACATGATCGTCTCGGGCGGGCTGAATATCTATTCGCGGGAAGTGGAAGATGCGCTTGAGGCCCACCCGGCCGTGAACGAAGCTGCCGTCCTGCCGGTCGCGGATGCGGAATTCGGCGAGTCCGTCTTTGCCTATGTCACGTTCCAGCCCGATGCATCTGCCACGGAGGACGAGCTGATCGCCCATTGCCGCGGCCTGATCGCAAGTTACAAAAAGCCGAAATACGTGCGCGAAATCGACGTTCTGCCCCGCAACAGCACCGGCAAGATCGTGAAGGTCGCCCTGCGCGAACGCGCGGCCGGGGAAATCGCGGATCGCTGATGGAACTGCTTCTCAACGACGAACAGACCATGCTGCGCGACAGCGCCGCGACCTTCGCCGAACGGCGGGGCGGGGCCGACCGTCTGCGCCGTCAGCGCGACACGGACGCGAAGATCGACCGGGTGGTGTGGTCGCAGGCGGCAGAGGCAGGCTGGCTGGCGATCCTGGCGCAGGAAAGCGCGGGCGGGCTCGGCCTCGGCCTCACCGAACTCTGTCTCGTGTCCGAAGAACTGGGCAAGGGCCTGGTGACCGAACCCGTCGCCGCCGCAGCGGCGGTCGCCCGTGCCCTCGGCGCTTCGAGCGACGCGGACTCCGTCGTTTCCGGCGATAGAATCATCCTGCCGGCGCTGATGGAAGGCCCGCGGTCGATCGGCGATGAAGCGCCCACCGTGACCTGTTCCACGGACGGCGATGCGATAACGCTGGACGGCGTAAAGACCGGCATCCCCTGCCCGGACGACGCGGACGGATTTCTGGTGTCTGCGGCAGGCGCGGACGGCCCGGTGCTGGTCACCGTCGACCGGGCCGAGACGGAGACCCAGGCGGATGTCACCCTCGACGGCGCCGTCATCGGCAGCATTGTCCTGAACGGCGTCCCCGGCATACAGGTCGCCGGACCCAATGAAGCGCCGGCCTTGATCGCCGATCTGCTGGACGCCCTGCACCTCGGCAATGCGGCGGAGCTTCTCGGCATCATGGAAGCCGCCCAGGCGATCACCGTCGAGTATCTGAAGACCCGCGAGCAGTTCGGCAGGCCCATCGGATCGTTCCAGGCCCTGCAACACCGTGCGGTCGATAATCTTGCCGCGATCGAGATGTGCCGCTCGCTGATTTTCCAGGCGGCCCGCGCGGTCGACAGCGACGGCGGCTCACCCGGTCTTGTATCGGCGGCACTGTCGAAGGCCGCGGGCAGCGCCCTCGACATCTGCAAATCGGCGGTACAGATGCATGGCGGTATCGGCTTTACCGACGAGCACGATATCGGCCTGTATCTCAAACGCGCGATCATGCTGGCCGCGCGATACGGCAATGCCGGTCTCCACCGCAGACGCTATGCGGAATGCGCAGAGTTGTATGACTGACAAGACGTTGCACAGAGTGTGCGCAATTCGTAACAATGAGCGGATCAGCAGAGGAATACCATCATGCCCGACCAATCCTATCGCACGTTCCTGAAAAACCTTGAACAGCAGGGAGAGCTTATTCACTTCACCAAGGAAGTGGACCCGGCAGAGAACATGTCAGCGATAGAGTGGAAGGCCTATAACGAGCTCGGCAAGGCGAGCCTGTTTACCAACCTGAAAGGACATGAAGGCTGGCGGGCGACGAGCCAGATCCTCGCCGACCGCAAGAAATGGGCCATCGGGCTCGGCGTCAGCGAAGACACCATCCTCGACGAGATGAGCGAACGCCTGCGCCAGACGATCAAGACGGTGGAGGTCGACTCCGATGCCGCGCCCGTGCAGGAAGTCGTGTTCGAAGGCGACGACGTCAATATTCTCGACGTCCCCTCGATGATGACATCCGAAGACGACGGGGGACGCTATTTCGCGTCGGGCATGGCGATCGTCAAAGACCCCGAAACCGGAATCCGCAACATGTCGGTCCATCGCCAGATGATCCTGAACGAACGCGAAACCGGATTCATCATGGTTCCGCGCCAGGCGAAACGCATCTACGACATGTATGCCGCACAGGGCAGAGGCATGCCGGTCGCCATGGTCTATGGCGCGCATCCGGCCATCTTTTACGGCTCGGGCTTCACCACCACCTATGGCAAGGACGAGCTGGAAGTCGCGGGTTCATTGCTGGGCGAGGGCGTGCGCATGGTCAAATGCAAGACCGTGGATATCGAAGTCCCCGCCGAAGCCGAAATGGTGCTCGAAGGGGAAATCCTGTTCGACCGCCAGGAGCCGGAAGGGCCGTTCGGCGAGGTTCCCGGCACCTATGCCGAGGCGACGGAATCCCATGTCTTCCGGGTGAACTGCATGACGCGGCGCAAGGACCCGATCTTCTATGCCGTGCATTGCGGCTATCCGACCACGGATACACAGGGAACGATGGCGCTCGGCGTCGAAATCGCGACCAAGGAACACCTCAAAAACGTCGAAGGCGGGCTCGACCTCCTGGACGTGCGCTGTCATCCGTCCGCCGGGATGATGATGCTGGTCCTCAAAATGCGCCCGCGGGTCGAAGGCCAGGCGAAAACCGCCCTGATGGCGGCATTGTCGGGCGCCTATCTGCACCCCAAGCTCGCCATCGCCGTGGACGACGATATCGACGCGAACGACCTGCGCCAGATCATGTGGTCGATGACGACGCGCGTTCATGCGCAGCGCGACGTGATCATGATCCCCAATACCCGCGTGTTCGCGCTGGACAATATCTCACCCGTCGTGCCGGGCCAGAACAGCTTCCATCGCGTGGGCACCAAGTGGATGATCGATGCGACGAAGCCCGCCGTGACGCAGGTGAACGAACGCGCCCGGTTCACGCCGGCGATGCCGCATAATTACGACAGCGTGAACCTCGACGACTTCCTGCCCTGAGCCGCTAGCAGCTGCTGCTGCCTGAGCAGCCGGACGCGGCCCCGCAAGAACGGGTTATTTGACCGGCCTGGATTACTCCGGGTTCAGGGAGCAACGCCGGGCGGCAAAAGGCGTTCTTCGCCAAGGACGTGCGTGCGATAAATCTCGGTAACGGATTCCCAGCGGAGCATGCAGGCTTCCTCGCAGATTTCCAGCGCCCGGTCTCCGAAGCGCTAACTCACAGAAGCGGGCCGGGATTGTTTACGGCGAAATCCTGAAGACCGGCGACGATGATTTCATAGGCCTCGTCGACACTGTCGACGACCTGGAACAGGTCGAGATCTTCCCGGCTGATCGTGCCGAATTCGACCAGCGCCTCGAGATTCATCACCTTGTCCCAGAATTCGCTGCCATACAGGATAATCGGCATCTTTTTCTTCATCTTGCCGGTCTGGATCAGGGTCAGACCCTCGAAAAACTCGTCCATGGTGCCGAAGCCGCCGGGCATGATGATCAGCGCTTTCGCGAGGTACAGGAACCAGAATTTCCGGGTAAAGAAGTAGTGAAATTCAAAGGCGAGCTTGCGCGTGACGTACGGGTTCACCCCCTGCTCCATCGGCAGGGAAATACCGAGACCGATATTCTCCCCCTTGGCCTCCGACGCGCCCCGGTTCGCCGCCTCCATGATGCCGGGACCGCCACCGGAACAGACAACGAACCGGCGGCTCCTGTCCGCAAGCGACTTCGACCATTGGGTCAGGCGGAATGCGAGCGCGCGGGTATCCTCGTAGTAGCGCGACATTTTGAGGTCGGCTTTGGCCTTGGCGAGATCGCCCGCACCGGCCTCCGCCGCCTCGAGGCGCTTTTCGGCCTCGGCCCGGGGCAGCAGACGCGCAGAGCCGAAGAACAGGATCGTGTCTTCTATATTCAGTTCCTCGAACCTCTCCCGGGGTTCGAGATACTCGGCCAGAATCCGCAGCGGCCGGCCGGCCGGCGAATTCATAAATTCCTCGTCGCGATAGGCGCGCGGCGGATGAATATCGTTTGTGGTCATCAGTTTGCCAGCAGTCGCGGCAGGACAAGCGTTATCGCCGGGAAAATTATGATGAAGACGACGCGGATCACGTCGGACATGAAAAAGGGCAGCACGCCCTTGAACGTATCGATCATGGGGACGTCCTTCGCCATCGAATTGATCACGAAAACATTGAGACCGACGGGCGGCGTTATCAGTCCGACCTCGACGACGATCAGCGTGATAATCCCGAACCACAGCTTCAGGTCTTCTCCCTGTACCGGGAAGTCGAGCCCGGCGATGATCGGCCAGAAGATCGGCACCGTCAGGAGGATCATCGACAGCGAATCCATGACGAGCCCCAGCAGGATATAGAGCACGATCATCCCGACCAGGATCACCATCGGGCTCAGACCGGAATTCTGGAAGAAATCCGCGGCGAAAATGGGGAGCTGAGAAAACCCGAGAAACGCATTGAAGATGGAGGCGCCCAAAAGGATCAGGAAAATCATCGCCGTCGTCGTCGCCGTGCCGAGAATGGCGTCGACAAAATCTTTCCACTTCATTCCGCCACGAAACAGCGCGATCAGGAACGTGCCGGTCGCGCCGACGCCGGCGCCCTCTGTCGGGGTGAATATCCCGATATAGATACCGCCCATCACCAGCAGGAAAATCACCAGCACCGGCCAGATATCGACGATGGCCTGCCATTTTGCCGCAAATGTCGTCCGCGGGCCGGCAGGCCCCGATTCCGGATAAACGCGGACCACGATGGCGATCGCCAGGAGATAGCCGAGCGCGGCCATAACGCCGGGGATAAAGGCCGCCTGGAACAGCGTGGCAACGTTTGCCTCGACCATCACGGCGTAGATAATCAAGACAACCGACGGCGGGATCAGGATACCCAGCGTACCGCCGGCCGCGAGCGACCCGGTCGCCAGGGCGCCGGAATAATTGTACTTGCGCAGTTCCGGCAGGGCCACCTGCCCCATCGTCGCCGCGGTGGCCAGCGACGAGCCGGTGATCGCGCCGAAACCTGCGCAGCCGCCGACGGCCGCCATCGCGATCCCGCCGCGAAACTGACCCAGCCAGGAATTCGCCGCCTTGAACAGGGCGGAACTCAAACCCGCCTTCGCCGCAAACTGCCCCATGAGGATAAAGAGCGGCACCACGGACAGGGTTTCCGCCGTAAACCGCCAGTAGGTCTCTGTCTTCAGGTAGCTGAACAGGGCGACTTCTCCGGCAATGGAAACGTAGCCCACCATGCCGACCGTCAGCATCGCAATCCCGATCGGTACGCGGACGGCCAGCAGCACGAGCATCACGCCGAAGCCGATCATCCCGATTGTCAGGCCATCCATTTAACTATTTCCACTGCTGGCTGGTTGGATCTTCCTCGACTTCGTCGAAGAAGCGGCCCTCCCGCGTTTCCTGAATGCTGCGCCACACCGTATAGGCCACAACGACGACCAGAAAAGCCATCATCAGGATCGACGGCGGGAAGGTCGTCCAGCGCGGGAAATTGATGGTCATCGACATTTCGTCGTAGTTGTACATATCGAGACCGCCATAGATCATCCGCCAGGTCAGCACGGTGGCGATAATGAGATAGAAAATGCCGCCGATGACGTCGCAGGTCGTCTTCGCCCGGACCGGTGCCAGCACCATGAAGAAATCAACCAGCACGTTGCCGCGGTTCATCTGGCACCATGGCAGGAACGCAAACACAGAAAGCCCCGTGCCGATCGCAACAAGTTCGAAATCGCCGGGTATGGGGGACAGGAACAGGGAACGCCCGGTCACGCTGATCGTCGTCAGCAGCGCCATCCCGCAGAGCAGTATCCCCCCCGCGAGCGCCAGAATGCGGGAAACATTATAGAGAACACGCCCCACCGGATCGGTGGGCCGCGCGATATTGCTCAGACCTTCGGCCATATCCCTGAATCAAATTCCGTCGTTGGATCGGAGTCCGGGCCGGTCGTTCATGACCGGCCCGGACACCCGTTTACTTGGAGTACTTGGCGATCATGTCGCGGGCATCGGACAGCAGGGCCGGTCCATCGACATTGATCTTCTTCATTTCGGCAAACCAGCGCTCGAACACCGGCTGAGCCGCCGCTTTCATCTTGGCGACCTCGTCGGCGGGAATCGTGTGGAACTGGTTCTTCTTCTTAGATTTCACGACCGCGAGACCGGGGGCCTCGATATCTTCCCAGTTCTGGCCCGCCATCTTCGCGATGTTGCGACCGGCGTTCTTGTCGATGACCGCCTGAAGGTTTTTCGGCAGCTTGTTGTAGCTGTTCTCGTTCATCAGGAACGTGAAGACGTTCGTGCCGAGACGCGGCTGATCGCCGGCCAGGGTCGAGAAATGGCTCACCAGATCAGGCGTTTTGACGGCCGGGGCGATCTCATAGGGCAATGTGACGCCGTCGATGACACCCTTGGAAAGCGCGGCCGGAATCTGCGGCAACGGCAGACCGATACCGGTCGCCCCCAGAGCGTTCAGGAGCCAGACACCGCCGCGCGAAGCCGCACGCAGCTTCATCCCCTTGATGTCGGACATCTTCGTGATGGGTTTCTTGGTCTGGAACAGGAAGCCCGCATGAGCGTGAACCAGCAGCGGCTTGTAGCCCTTCATGTCCGGTGCGAGATATTTGTCGCCGAAATCCTGCAGCGCCAGCGTCGTCGACAAGGCGTCCCTGTGCACGAAGGGCAGTTCGAACGGCTCGACACGCGGCATGCGGCCGGGCGTAAAGCCAGGCAGGGTCCAGACGATATCGACAACGCCGTCACGCGCCTGGTCGAGCAGCTGCGGCGCCTTGCCGCCAAGCTGCATCGCCCAGAAAGGCTGGATTTTGAGCGCGCCGCCGGAATCTTTCGCGATCTTCTCCGCCCACGGGATGAGGAAGGTCTTGGCCGGGTTTGCAACCGGGGGAATAAAGGTATGCATCCGCAGCGTTTCCGCCTGCGTGTACGCCGGCACGGCAACCATCGCCGCAGCGGCGACGGCCGTGGCCGCGAGAACGGACGAATAGGTTTTCTTGGTCATTCTGATTTCTCCCAAATCATAAATATTCACGACGTTTCATCACCGGTTGTCTCCAGTGTTGTGAAGAGGACTGTAGCGACCCAAAGCGATTGATACAATTAGAGAAATCGGGTCACACCAGTCTATCAAACACACGTTTGAGATACCGGGCGCCGTCCACCGGGCCGTTCAGGCAGTGCCCTATCGACCATTTCATCAGCCCGCCGACGAGAAAATACCCTTCGGTCCGGCCTTCAAGAACCAGTGCCCTGTGAGGATCCGGTTGCCAGCACGCATCCATGTCTTAAGCCCCCGATGCCCGTGATTTTACTTTTCGGCGGACGCCCGCCGGGGCAAGTCGCCGCATTTCTCATCGCGGCGCCGCTACGCTACAATGCCTGAATTGCAATCAGACACAGAACATCCCAATGACCGACAAACCGATCTGGCTGACCGAAGCCGACGTCGTGAGCCTGATCAGCCTTCCGGAAGCGATCGGCGCGCTCGAGAAAACGCTCGCCCTCGAAGCGCGGGATATGGCGGCCAGCATGCCGAAAACCCATCTGATGGTCGCCGCCAATGACGCGATGCACGCGATCGGGGCATCCGTCGCGGGCGAAGGCATCTGCGGATTCAAGACCTGGATAAACGTCCAGGGAAAATCCGAAACCACGATGACGCTTTTTTCGATGGAAGACGGCGCCTGTCTCGCCGTGATAGAGGCGACGGCGCTCGGCCAGATGCGCACGGCGTCGGTCACCGGCGTCGGCACCAAACGCCTTGCCGCCGCGGGCGCCGACAACATGGGTATCGTCGGCACCGGCAAGCAGTCCCTGCCCCAGATCGCCGCGGTCCATGCGGTGCGCCCCCTCAAAGAGGTCCGCGTTTCCAGCCGGAACCCGGACACCCGGCGCGCCTTCGCCGAAAGCGTTACCGCAAAGCTCGGCATTCCGACGCGCCCGGTCGATACGCTGGAAGAAGCCGTCACCGACACGCCCATCGTCACGCTGATCACCAATTCCACCGAGGCTTTCCTGACCGCCGACATGCTGGCCCGCGGCAGCCACCTGAACGCGATGGGCGCCATCGTGCCCTCAAGGGTCGAGTTCACCGACGACGTGTTCGACCGCGCCGACCTGATCGCCGTCGACAGCCTGCGCAGCGTGCGGGATTTATCCACCGAATTCCGGGCGCATTACGGCGACGACGATGACGCCTGGCAGGAGGTGCGGACCATCGCATCGGTTATCGCAGCGGATGAGACCCGGCCGGACGATGCGGACGTCACGCTGTTCAAGGCCATGGGTATGGGGCTCTCCGATCTCGCCCTCGCCATCGAGGTTCTCAAGCGCGCCCGGGCGCAGAACAAGGGCCACAAAGTGCCCGACCGGGTGAAGCTGCCTGCCCGGCTGACATAGAAAGCAACGCGGAATGCCAGCGACCTCGTTTGACGTCATTGTGGTCGGCAGCGGCAGCGCCGGGCTTGCCGCGGCGATCTCGGCTGCCGAAAACGGCGCCCGCACGTTGATGATCGAGAAAAGCCCGTCTCTCGGCGGCACGACAGCGTGGTCGGTGGGCTCGATCACGACCAGCGCATCGCCGCACCAGCGCGCCATCGACATCTACGACACCCCGGACGACCACTACGCCGATATGGAACTGTTTCACGGCGAACGCCTGAAAGGCCGGGACAATCTGAAGCTGCGGCGCCTGCTGGTCGATCATACCCCGGCCACCTTCGACTGGCTGCTCGGCCTCGGCCTCGTCTTCTATGGCCCGATGCCGGAACCACCCCATACGCAGCCGCGCATGCACAACATCCTGCCAAATTCGCGGATGCTGATCCATCATCTGAGCAAACGCGCGCGCAAACTCGGCGTCGACATTCGCACCTCCGCGCCGATGGAAAACCTGATCGTCGAGAAAAAACGGGTGACCGGCGTCATCGTGAACGGCGAACGCCTGACGGCGGAAAAGGGCGTCATCCTCGCGGCCGGCGATTTTTCCGCCAATCCCGCACTAAAGCAGCGCTATATGCCGCCCGAGGTCGCCCGCATCGGTCCTTTCAACGATGCCAGCACCGGGGACTGGCATGATCCCGTCACCGAACTCGGCGGCCGGGTGCTCAACGGCGATGTGGCGCTGGGCCCGGAAATCCGCTTCCGGCCGCCGGCGAAATCGACCCTCGTGCGCAGGCTGCCGCCCTGGCTCTGGCTCGCCCGGCTCGTCCGATGGTCGATCGACAACATGCCGGCGCGGCTGCTGCGGCCGTTTGTCATGGGATTCCTGACGACCGCCCTGATGCCGTCCCTTGATCTCTACCGGCAGGGCGCCCTGCTGATCAACCGCAACGGCGAGCGGTTTTCGGACGAAACCGCCTCGCCGTCCGATCACATGCCGGCCCAGCCCGACGGCGAGGCGTTCGTGGTGATGGACGGGGAACTCGCCTCCACATTCCGGGCGTGGCCGAACTTTATTTCCACCGCGCCGGGCATCGCCTACGCCTATCTCGACGACTACCGGCGCAACCGCCCGGATATATATTTCGAGGCGAAGACCCTGGCGGAGCTGGCGAAAAAGACCGGCATGGACCCGGCAAAGCTCGAAAAATCCGTCGCCGACTACAATGCCGGGGACGCGAAGGGTAGCCGGCGCCCCTGCCTGACGCCGCCTTTTGTCGCGCTGGGTCCGGTTTGTTCTTTTATCATGACAACGGATGGCGGCCTCGCCGTGAATGAACATCTGCAGGTGCTGGACGAGAACGATTTCCCGGTCCCGGGCCTCTATGCCGCCGGCGCCACCGGACAGGGCGGGCTGTTACTGGAAGGGCACGGCCATCATCTGGGCTGGGGCTTTACCTCGGGCCGGATCGCCGGCCGTCACGCGGCCCTCGCCGGCGCGAACGAAACCGACCTGCTCGCAGGCTAGTCTTCGGCGGCCAGTCGCGCCCGGCGCGCCAGCATCTTTTCCGCCAGTCTGGGCGCCGTGCCGGGTTTCGACCAGGGGCAGCGGGCGATACAGATTCCGCAGCCCAGCGCCTCGCCGAAATAGGGAATGCACTTGTCGAAATCGACATACCATTTCTCGATGCCGCGGACGGTCTGTTTGGTTTCCGATATCGCGCCCGGCGGACAGGCCTTCGTGCAGACCTGGCAACTTGCGCAGAAATCGTCGGCGCCGAATTCATCCGGCGCATCCGCAAGCAGCGGCATTTCCGTGGTCACCGCCGACAGCCGGAACGAGGAGCCGTATTGCCGGTTGATCAGCGATCCGTGCTTGCCGAGCTCGCCGAAACCGGCTGCAATCGCCGGCGGGATCATCAGGAGCGCCGACGCGTAGGGACCGGCATAGGCCTTCGCATAATGCCCCTGCTCCATGATGTAATTCGCGAGGTTCCGGGACACCCGGGCGGCGCGATTATACTGCTCGCCGACCTCGACCGCGGATGTCGGCTCTTCAAGCGAATCCGGCGCGGCATTCAGCCTTTCGTGGTCCATCGCCACTCCGATCATCACGATCCAGGGCTCGTTTATCTCATAACCGTCAAAGACGTAATCCGGATTCATCGGAACGATCCCGACCAGATCGGCTTCATTCTCGAGCGCGAACTTCTTGATAGCCGCCGTCCAATCCGCCGCATCGTTTTCGATCTTATGCGGCGCCTGATCCACGGCCCGGGGGCCCCGCGGCGCCTTCGGCGAATAGGTCGCCCGGACGCCGGCGGACAGGCGGTGATGCTCAAGGACGGCATCCTGCAGTTCCCCGAATGCCTGCTTGGAATGGGGGTGCCAGAAAAACGGCGAGGCGAGACGGGGCTTCGTCTCGCCGAGGCCGTTTACCGTATTGCCCGAGACGTCGGGAAAGGCTTCCAGAAACTTCGGAAGCGGGGCGTAATCGTCATGCGGCTTCGCCATTGAATCCGGCCTTCCCTCAGGGTAGTTCGACCGTCCAGGCGTCATAACCGTATACCCAGTCCGGATCGGTTTTTTCGCGCATGAACTCGTTGCGGTGCGACGTTGCCTGGACTTTCGATGTGCGCGGCTTCCGCGCCGCTTCGAACCGTTTGAAGGCCGCCGGAAAATCGTCCGTCCCGCCATCGGCAAGGCAGCGCGACAGGACCACGGAATCTTCCAGCGCGTTTGCCGCCCCCTGCGCCATGTAGGGGGTCATCGGGTGGCAGGCATCGCCCATCAGCGTGACGTTGCCGCTGTTCCATGTGGGAAGCGGATCGCGCTCGAAAATCGCCCATTTGTGAACCGACGGACAGGCATCCAGCACGGCGCGGACATCGGAATGAAAATCCGCGTAGGCCGCGCGAAGCTCATTCACGTCGCCGGTCGCCGACCAGGATTCAACCTGGAAATCCGGCTCCGGCTGGCTGGTGGTGAAGTAAATCTCGTCCCGCGCCGCGGTGACGTAATAGATGACGATGTGACGGTCCGGCCCCCACCACTTGGCGCTGTCATCCATCAGCTTGTAGCCGTTCATCAGGGACGCCGGAAACGCCGTCCGATAGGCGAGCCGGCCCGTAAACCGCGCATCCTCCGCGCCGAGGAGCGATTCCCGGACAATCGAATGGACGCCGTCGGACGCGATCAGGGCATCCGCCGTCGCCTTTTCGCCGTTTTCAAACGTCAGCGTCACGCCGCTATCGGATTGATCTATCCCGGCAACCTTGTGGTCGTAGCGGATGGTGTCGTCCGGCACCGCGCCGTGCAGGGCCGCATGCAGATCGCCCCGATGCATCAGCAGGTAGGGAACCCCATAGCGGTCGAACGCGTCCGGGCCGAGCGGGTGGTCATTGGTCAGGTTGCCGGTATCGTGATCGCGATTGCGCCAGTGCGGCGGCTCGAACGCGGTCGCGCGCAGCTTGTCGCCGATACCGATGCCATACAGCACCCGCATCGCGTTGGGGCTCATCTGGATACCGGCGCCGATGCGCGCAAAGGCCGGCGCCTGTTCGTAGATCGTGGTTTCGATCCCCGCCTTGCGCAGACAGGCGGACACGGCGAGTCCGCCGATACCGGCGCCGAGGATAGCGATACTGGGAGTTTTCTGTGTCACGGTCTTCTTTCGGCGATGGTATTTATCAGCTCACCGGCGCGGCGCAGCGCTTCCACATCTGCGCCCCGGCTTTTCCGGGATCCGGCGAGCGGCCATTCGGCCAGAGCCTCATATCGTCATCCCCCAGCAGCTCCATGTCGACATTGGCGCCCGCGCCCGGCTCTCCTGCAGGAACGGTATAGGAAAAATCGTGGCGGCCGTAGACACCCTGAAGGGTATTTCCGCCGGGTGTGACGATCCTGGGGCCGTCGATCTCCAGCCGTTTGACGCCGTTGCACCAATTGCCGTCGATCGCGTCCGCGACGGCGGGCGAGAGACCGAAGATCAAAGCTGAGGCAGCGGTCGCGGCAAAAAGCCGTGTCCGGATCGGAAATTTCATGCCGGATAGTCTAGCCGCAAAACCGCAGAAGAAAAATAATCCTGACGGCCGGAAAATATCCGTGAATTGAATGATTGAAACAGTTGTTTAATTTCCTTGAACGCCGCGTCGAACAGGCATATCCCTCCCTTCCGCATAATTGCATTTCATTGGAACGCTCCATGCCCGAGGCCGATATCCGCGAAGACACGTCCGCCGGCAGATCGACGAGAGAACGCATCCTTCATACCGCCGCCCGCCTGTTCTCCGAACGCGGTTTCGACAGTGTTTCCCTGCGCGATATTACGTCCGATGCGGACGTCAATATTGCGGCGGTCAATTATCATTTCGGCAGCAAGGTCGGGCTTCTGAAAGTTGTCTTCGACCACTACGCGACACCGGTAAACGCCGCCCGCATGAAACTGCTGGATGAATGCGACCGCAAACGGGGCGACAGCCCGCCCGCCGTCGAAGACGTTCTCTGGGCGCTTTTGTCTCCTGCCTTTCATGCACCGGCCAGCGGCGACGAAGGACGTTACTTCCGGCGCATGCTCGGACGTATGAGCTCCAGCGCCAATCCCGATGTCCGGCATATTCTGTTCAGCACCTTCGATACCGTCGCGACGCGTTTTGTCGACATGATGGCGAGCGCCTGTCCGGACCTGCCCCGGGAAGAACTGTTCTGGCGCCTGACCTGCGTCTACGGCGCCATGATGTACGCGCAGGCCGATAACGGCCGTATCCTGACCCTGGCGGGCAATTCCTTCGATTCGACGAAAATGGACGACGCGTTGAAATACATGATCCCGTTCCTGACGGCGGGATTCACCCTGCCGCCAGGCGCGAAGGCAGGTAAAAACCCCGACAAGAACGCTGACGCCGCCTGAGTGTATCCGCCCTACATGACTACGACGGATTTCCCGACGATCATACGGTCCTCGAGCATTTTGATCCCGTCCATATACTGATCGAACGTCAGGCGGTTCATGATGTTGGGCGTGATCTTGCCGGCAAGCAGCAGATCGTAAAGCGCGGCCTGGGCTTCGCCGACCAGCGGCGACGCATCCTTGATGTAGTAGTTGATCGTCGAGCCGACCACCGAGATATTCTTCAGCAGCAGATAGTTCGTGCGCACGGACGGAATTGTCCCGGACGTGAAGCCCGAAACGACGACGCGTCCCTCATTGGCGATGGCCCGCAGGGTCGCATCGAACACCTCGCCGCCGACCAGGTCGAAAGCGAGGTCCACGCCCCGTCCGCCGGTGGCCGCCAGAACCTGGGCGCGCAGGTTGTCCTTCAGGTCATCCACGGTGAGGTCGATGATCGCATCCGCACCAGCGGCTTTGACCGCATCGCCCTTTGACGGCGTCGTCAGCCCCGCCAGCACCACGCTCGCGCCCAGCGCCTTTGCGAGGCTGACCGACGCGAGCCCGACCCCGCCGGAGGCGCCGTTTATCATCACCACCTCGCCCTGCTGCATTGCGCCGCGCCGGGTCAGGGCGAGATATCCCGTCAGATAGGCAAGGCCCATCGCGGCGGCGGCATCGAATTCGACCCCGTCCGGCAGCGGAAAGGCGAGCGCCGCCGGACAGACGGTCTTCTCCGCCATGGCCCCGTGAATGACATGGGCAATCACGCGGTCGCCGACCTTGTGACCGGTCACCTTCGCGCCCACCGCGGCGACGATTCCGGCGGCGTCCTTGCCCGGTGTGAAGGGCGGCGGCGGGTTGTTCTGGTACTTGCCGTCCAGCGACAGCAGGTCGGTAAAATTGATGCCGCAGGCTTTGACGTCTACGAGAATTTCGTTGTCGCCCGGTACGGGATCCGCGACCTCCTCGATCGATACGCTGCGGTTGGATGTATCGGTTATCACGACGGCGCGCATGGCAGTCTCTCCCCTTTGTCGTTATTGTTTCCGGGAAACCGTTCCGGTCACCGGTTCAGTCGTTCTCGCCTTCCGGAAACATCGTTCCCTGATGCGGCGAGCGCGGCTTGTCCTTCGCGGAACCCTCTTCCTTTATCCCGGCGAGGTTCTTGGCGAGCTTCTTCTTGTATTCCAGGTCGGACTGGCGCGCGATCTGGATGCGCTGGGCCTGTGGCGAGCCGGCCCCGTGCATGGATTCGGTGAGGTACCCGACGGCGTTCCGTCCCAGCGTCATGTTCTCGATCAGGCGAAGGATACGCAGACGGTCCTCGGCGGAGACATCCGAGCGGCCCTTCAGGAACTTTCGAAGCAGGGGCCCCGTCACCTCCCCGTTCAGGTCCTTCTCCGACGGCGCCGTCACCATCAGCCCGCCGGCGAGATCCTGCGCGAGGCGGGACAACTCGTACGGGAAGCGCGTCACGTTATGCTTGCACACATTGGCCAGCATGTCGTTGCACTGGTAATTGCCGGACTTGGTCTCGAACGATTCATGCGATGCGGCGATCCCCGACGAATAAATGGTCTCGTTCAGGTGGGTCATCTCTACCAGCTTGTCCTTGATGTGCGACGCGTTCGGCACGCCGTTGTAATCGGCGATCGTCGCCGCGGCGCCGATGATCACGTCGCCCAGTCCGGTTTTGCAGACATATGAGCGCCGGTGATAGGACGTGAACCGCTCCACCAGGTCGGAGGCGAATTCGTATTCCCCGTCCATGAAGATACGGTCATAGGGCACGAAAACGTCCTCGATGATGATCATCGCTTCCTGGCCGCCGAACTGGGCATTGCCCTGGTCGATGTCGCCCCCCTCCATCGAGCGCGTATCGCAGGACTGCCGCCCGTAAATGAAGGTCAGGCCCGGATCGTCCACCGGTACGGCACAGACGATCGCATAGTCCCTGTCGTTCTCGGTGAGGCGCATTGTCGGCATCACAACGACCCAGTGCGAATTGACGCAACCTGTCTGATGGGCCTTTGCGCCGCGGATCACGACACCGTCGTCCCGCCGTTCGACCACGTGAACGAACATGTCGGGATCGTCCTGTTCGGAAGGCCCCTTGCTGCGGTCGCCCTTCACGTCGGTCATCGCGCCGCCGATGACGAGGTTCGATTCCTGCATCTCGCCGATGAAACGCTTGAAGCGCTCGTGATACGACGTGCCGTGTTTCTCATCGATCTCGAACGTCACGGAATGGAGCGAGTTCGTTGCGTCCATGCCGACGCAGCGCTGGAAGCAGGTGCCGGTCAGCTGGCCCATCTTGCGCTGCATGCGGTTCTGCATCACGACGTCATCGACGCTTTCGGTGACATGCAGGAACCGGTTGACCCGCTTGCCGCAGATAGAGGATTCCGCGCTGGCGAGTTCCGGGTTCTCATTGGCGAGATCGTAGGACCGCGCCACCGCATTGACCGACGGGCGGATCATCGGATGATCGACCGGCTCTTCAACCAGTTCGCCGAAAAGATACACCTTCAGCCCGCGGCCGCGCAGGCTCTCGATATATTCCGCGCCGGACGTAATGGGATTGCCCGGCGTTCCGGGCCTTTCGGCCGCTGTCGTGGCAAGACTGCCGTCGCCATCCATGGGCATGATCTTCTCTCCGATCGGGGTTATGCAATGGGGGGAGAGTAATCCAGATTATCATACGGCGCAAAAGGCGCGTATGGTGGAGCGCTGCCCGGAATCGGTCTAGTTTGGGCGCCGCAAACAAGAGCATGGACACAAGCATGACACCCGGCGGACAGATCGGCGACATCACCTGGCATCGCATCGTCGAGGCGGAGGGCCCGGAATTCGAGATCGGATTCCTGCTCCCCGACGCGACACCGGAAGCCATCGACAGCCACCGGCCGTGGATGGAACCGCGGTTTCTCGAACCCGGCACGGGCAAGCTGGTTATGGCGACGCAGTCATACGTTCTGCGCGACCGGCACCATACGATCCTGGTCGATTCCTGCGTCGGCAATGACAAGGAGCGGCGCTTTTATCCGCCCTGGTCTGGGCTGTCCGGCACGAAGTATCTCGACGGCCTCGCCGCCATCGGACTCACGGTCGACGATATCGATTTCGTCATGTGCACCCACCTGCACGCCGATCACGTCGGCTGGAATACGCGGCTGATCGACGGGCGCTGGGTGCCCACCTTCCCGAAGGCGCGCTACCTGTTCGCCGAGACCGAATTCGGTTTCTGGTCCGAGCTGAACAAGAAGGGCAAGAAGTATTCCGACGGCTGCATCGACGACAGCGTGCTGCCGGTGGTCGCGGCCGGACAGGCGGATATCGTCGCCGACGACTACGCTTTCTCGGATGAAATCTGGTTCGAACAGACCCCCGGCCACACGCCCGGCCATGTCAGCATCGGGCTGAAATCGGCAGGATTCAACGCGATTGTCTCCGGCGATGTCATGCACACGCCGGTCCAGTGCCGCGAGCCGGGCTGGAGCGCGGTGGGCTGTTCCGACCGGGCGCAATCGGCGGAAACCCGCAAAACCTTCCTCGACCGGTATTGCGAGACCGATACGCTGGTCATGACCGGCCACTTCCCGTCGCCCTCCGTCGGGCATATCTGCCGTCACGGCGACGCGTATGATTTCGACTTCGGGGATTGAGCGGTTCGTTTCCCGCCTTCCGGCAGTTCCAGGCGCCGATACCGGTGTATCGCCGTCCAATCGTCAGGAATCGCGATTTTCCGGCCGGTGGAGCCCCCCTAAACGGCACGCTTGAGGGCCATTATCCGGAAAAACGCGGGATTCCCTGTTATTAAGGTAAAAAATATTTGCAGATATAAATTGCATTTATTCGCCGATGCCCCCATATCTCCCGCAAGATAGTATGCGGCTCCGTCGAATAAGCGTCGTCTCCGCATGGTATCTGTCTCCGGGTTCATATGAATCAGGCAGGCGAGAAACCGCTGGGCAGTGTGCACGGCGGGCGACACATATTGATTGGATATATCTATGACTCAAGGAACCGTGAAATGGTTCAACCCTACGAAGGGTTTTGGCTTTATTGAACCGGATGGGGGCTCCAAGGATGCCTTCGTTCACATTTCCGCTGTTGAACGTGCGGGCCTTTCCGGCCTGCAGGAAGGTCAGCGCGTCGAATACGAACTTCAGGAAGGCCGCGACGGAAAAGCGTCGGCGGAAAACCTGTCGATCATCGACTGATAACGCGTCTTTCCAAGACTGATTTCGAGACCCGCCAATTTTGGCGGGTCTCTTTCTTTTGGGGCAGCGGCGTTTGCGAAACCGGGCGTCCCTCCCGGACCTGGGAGACCCCGTCACGGCGAGGTATGTAGAGCGTGCCCCGTTCGGAAACGAAGAGGTGATCAACCCGCCTTTGCGGCCTCGACCAGCCGGAAAATGCGTTCGGGCGTCGCCGGAATTTCCATGATCTCAATCCCGAGCGGGCTCAGCGCGTCCGATATGGCATTGGCGATACAGGCCGGCGCGCCGATGGTGCCGCCCTCGCCCAGTCCCCGGAAACCGCCGACGGTGCCGGGCAGTTCCGCTTCGACATGCAGGACATCGATGGACGGTATTTCCACCGCCGACGGCACGACGTAATCGACAAGACTGGCCGTCAGGACCTGGCCGGTCGCGTCGTGTATGACCTCTTCCATCAGGGCGACGCCGATCCCCTGGGCGACGCCGCCATGCGCCTGGCCGTCCGCGATCGACGGATTGATCACCCGGCCGCAATCCTCGACGACGATATAGCGCTTTACCTCGACCTTGTAGGTTTCGGGATCGATCTCGATCAGGCACATGTGACTGGCCGACGTCGTGGTCCCGAAAAACGGATCGTAAACCCTGGTCGCCTCCAGATTGTCGATCTCGTCGCGCATGTCCTTCGGCACGCGGCCCATATCGGAATAGAGCGCGCGGGCAAGGTCCCGGATGGTCATTGATCTGTCGGTACCCTTGACGCGGACATGGCCGTCTCCGGTCTCGATATCCTCGATGGCTGCTTCCAGCAGATGCCCGGCGACCCGGACGATTTTCTCGTGCACGGCCCTTGCAGCCAGAATCCCGGCGCCGCCGCCGAATACCGCACCCCGGCTCGCATAGGTGCCGGTCCCGTGGCTGACCGACGACGTATCGCCGAGCACCACATCGACGTCCTCGACCCTCACGCCGAGCTCTTCCGCCACCACCTGCGCCAGCGTCGTTTCCATCCCCTGCCCCTGGCTGGCGAGGCCGAAGCTCGCGGTGACGGCGCCGGTGGAATCGATGGCGACATTGCAGGTCTCCGTGCCGGTATTAATCGGCATGCCGGGCGCGACCGCAATCCGCGATCCAACGCCGGTCAGTTCGGCATAACAGGCAACGCCGATCCCGACCCAGCGGCCTTCCGCGCGCGCTTTCTGCTGTTCCCGGCGCAGCTCGTCATAGCCGATGCCGTCGGACGCTTCGCGCAGGCAGGCCTGAAAGGCGGACTTGTCCCAGACCAGACCCGATGCCGCCTTGTAGGGAAATTCGTCGTCATTCACGAGATTGCGGCGGCGGATTTCGGCCGGGTCCATGCCGATTTTCCGCGCCGCCATATCCAGCAGCCGGTCCATGACGAAGACCGATATGGGCCGTCCGACCCCACGATAGGCGCCGGTCAGCGTCTTGTTGGTCGCCACCGCCCGCACCCGCGCCGCGTAATTGGCGATCCGGTACGGCCCGGGCAGGAAGCTCACGACCTGCACGGGCTCTATGGTTGCCGTCCACGGATAGATCGAATACGCGCCGACATCGCCGATCACGTCCGCTTTCACGGCGAGAATTCGGCCATCGTCGGCGACGGCGATTTCCGCATCGACGATCTCGTCGAAGGCATTGCCCGTCGTCATCAGGTCTTCCATCCGGTCGCTGACCCATTTGACCGGCTTACCCAGGTCGCGGGCTATGGCGCAGGCGACGATTTCCTCGGAGTACAGCGACGTCTTGCCGCCGAACCCGCCACCGACATCGGGGGCGATCACGCGGATGCGCGGGCCGGGCAGATCGAATATCTCCGACAGCTTGTCGCGGACGATCCCCGGAATCTGCGTCGTACAATGAAGAGTGAGCGTCCGCGCGCCCCTGTCGTATTCGGCGACCGATGCGCGGGCCTCGATGGTCACCGGCGTCGTCCGGGTAAAATGAAACCGCCCGCCGGCTGTCGCCGCCGCATCCACGAAGGCGTCGTCGACCTCTCCCCGGGCGAACTCGCGGGCGGCGAGAATGTTGGACTCGAGATCATCGTGCAGTTTGGGCGCGTCCGGCTTCAGCGCCTCTTCCGGATCGACCAGTACCGCCAGCGGTTCGTAGTCGATCTCGATCCGTGCCAGGGCGTCCTCGGCCACGTAGCGGCTGATGGCGACAACGGCGACAACCGCTTCGCCGACATAGCGCACCTTGTCGACGGCGAGCGGCGGAATAAACGTCGCCTGGTAATCCTTCATGCGCGACGTCGCCTGATACGGATTGGCGAGGCGCGCGATATCCGCGCCGGTATAGACGGCGACGACCCCCGCCATCGCCTGCGCCGCGCCGGTATCCACCTTCCGGATCAGCGCATGGGCATGATCGCTCCGGCGGAAGGCGATATGCAGCATGCCGTGGCGCTTGATATCGGCGACATAGTTGCCTTCCCCGGCGAGCAGGCGCGGATCTTCGCGACGCATTACCTTCGCGCCGACGAATTGCGGACGGGTAAGATCCATATCGTCGGGCGGACTCATTTGCCGTCCCGTTTGTCTGCAGCGCTGCGCACGGCGGCGACGATATTCTGATAGCCCGTACAGCGGCAGATATTGCCGGACAGGCCGTCGCGGATATCGTCATCCGTTTCCAGCGGGTATTTCCGCAGCATGTCCGTCGCCGTCATCAGCATGCCCGGCGTGCAGAAACCGCATTGCAGCGCATGATTTTCGCGAAACGCTTCCTGCAGCGGGCCGAGCGCGTCGATACTGCCGAGGCTTTCGACGGTCTCTATCCTGGCGCCGTCGGCCTGCACCGCGAAGGTCAGGCAGGAACGCACGCTGTCGCCGTTCATCAGCACCGTACAGGCGCCGCAGATGCCGTGTTCGCAGCCGACATGCGTGCCGGTCAGGTCGAGATTTTCGCGCAGGAAATCGGCAAGAAGCAGGCGCGGTTCGACCTCTGCCGTCTCCGCCGCGCCGTTCACGGTGACGGTAATGGAAACCTTCTGCGTCATCGCCCTCCCCTCTCCACCGCCGCGGTCAGCACCCGCCGGGTCAGCACCCCTGCGAGGTGGCGGCGGTAATCGGCAGAACCATGCAGGTCGTTCATCGGATCCGTGTCCTGCCGCACCGCCTTGACCGCGGCCTCTATCCCGCCATCGAGAAATGCCGCCTCCGCGCTCCGTGCACGGACCGGGGTATCATGAAGCCCCATCAGGCCGATCCGGACATCTTCCGGCGCCCCGCCGTCGGCCGGCATAAGGGCAGCGACACCTGCGACGGCAAAATCCCCGCGCCGCTGCGCGAATTCCTCGAAACCCCAGCCGGTGCCCGGCGACAGGCCGGGAAATTCCACCGCAACGACGATCTCGTCCGGTGCGAGGACGGTTGTCAGCGGCGCGGTGAAGAAATCTCCCGCCGGAATCATCCGCTCACCCGCCGCCCCGGCGGCAATGATCTTTGCCTCCAGCAGGACCGCCATCATGGGCAGTTCGGCCGCCGGGTCGGCATGGGACAGGCTGCCGCCGATGGTGCCGCGATTGCGGATTGCAAGATGCGCCACGTGTTTCATGGCATCGTGCAGCACCGGAAACCGGTCCTTCACCGCGGCCGATGTCTCCAGCACGAAATGCCGGGCAAGCGCGCCGATACGCAGGCCGCCGTCCTCTGTTTCCTCGATACCGTCAAGCCCCTCGATGCCGTTGATATCGACAAAGAGCGGCGCATCGACGACCCGGAAGTTCAGCATCGGGACGAGGCTCTGGCCGCCGGCCAGGACCTTGGCGTCGCCGCCGGAGGAGGCCAGCGCCGCGATGGCCTCCTCCACTGTCGACGCCCGGACATAGTCAAAAGGGGCGGGCTTCAAAGGTCTGGACCGCGCGGATCAGCCGCGCTGGATCGTCTTGTGCAGCAACGCTTCGCCCATGCCTTCGCCAAGGCACCATTCGGCGAAATTTTCCGGCGTGGATTCCCATTCCTGCGCTTCCCAGCTGTCGTCCACGACATCGGAATCGAAATCGTATTCGGCCGCGCCGCCGCAGGGATTCTTGAAATACCAGAAATAGCAGGATGAAATCGGATGCCGGCCCGGACCGATCATCGTGTCCCAGCCGTGGCGGGTCATGTTGTTTCCGCCGCCGAACAGTTCGTGGATCGTGCCGACCTCGAAGGCCAGATGATGAAAACCGCGCTTGCCGATGCCGGGATCGAGCAGGAACAGGTTGTGATGGTTATGCGCTGCGGACCCCCGGGCGAAATATCCCCGTCCCGGATAGGCGTCGGTCAGTTTGAAACCGAGGCGGTCGACATAGAACTCCTTGTGATTTTCCAGATCGTCCGTCATGTAGACGATATGTGATATCTCGAATGGCGACGCCTTCGCCACCTGCTCGGCGCGACGGTTCACCCGTTTGGGCCGGCCGGGGATGTTCACCTCCAGTTCGGGCGCCTGCACGGGCCTCGTCTGTTTCACCCGGAACCCCAGACCGAAGCCGACCGGGTCAACCGTATGGATCGATCCGTCCGCGTCCTTGCGCACGTCGCGATCGGCGGACAGGTTCGCCTCCAGCGCATCGAGATCGGCCTGCGATTCAACGCCGAACATCGCTTCGCGCACCGTCGCATCGACATCCGCGCCAACCGGCGGGGCAAGTTCCGGATCGTCCGCCGGGCGGACTTCAACCGAAGCGCCGTTCTGTGCGGCAAAAGCCATGTGACCGCTACCGCTGTCGACCGGGGTGAGCCCGAAATCGGTCCAGAAGGCTTTTGCCTTGTCGAGATCCGTGACCCCGTAGGTGACTTTCTCAATACCGGTATGATTGGCGATCGTGCTCATTGGCTGTCTCCTGTTGTCCCTGTCCGAAATCTAGCCTGTTTGCGTGCGGAACGAAACGTTCAGACGTTCAAATCCGCATAGGCGCTTTCAACCACCCGGTCGAACAGGTTTTCGACCCACGCCTGTTCGATCCCGCGGACGATAAACACCATGGATGTGCCGTTTGACCCCGCCGGCCAGGCGTCCATCCGGCGGATCGGGTGGATAACGTGCTGGACGCCGTGGACCACCGCCGGACGGGACGGATCGTCCGCAAGCCGCACGAAACCTTTCAGACGCAGCAGGTCGTCGCCCCGCTGGTCGGCCAGCATCTGCATGAAAGCGCTGAGCGCGGCGCGGCTGACGGGTGCGTCCCGCGTCAGGGCATAGGTAAAAATCCCGTCGCCGTGGCGGTTGACGTCCGTCGGATGATTGTGACCGCCGGCGGCGCTTTCCGCGTCCAGCCAGCCTTCGACATCGGCGGATTTGCCGGCTGGGTCGTAGATCCCGCCGGAAAACAGCATGTCCGGGTCCACCGCCCCGTCGACACATCGTGCGCGGACCGCGCTCGGGTTGAGCTGCCCGAGCCGGGATTCCAGCGCGGACAGCGCCGCCGCGTCATTGGCCATATCCGTCTTGGTGATCAGAAGCGCATCCGCCACCGCCGCCTGCTTGATCGCTTCGGGCTGGCGGTCGAACGTCGCCGTCGCGTTGACCGCATCGACCGCCGTCACAACGCGGGCCAGCCGGTAGCGATTGAACACCAGCGGTTCCTGCATCATCGTGTGAATGATCGGCGCCGGATCGGCGAGGCCCGTCGTTTCCACCACCACCCGCTTGAAACGCCTGATCTCGCCCGCTTCGCGGCGCTCATACAGGTCGATCAGGGTGGCCATCAGATCGCCCCGGATGGTGCAGCAGATGCAGCCGCAGGACAGATCGACGATGCTCTCGTCGCTCGATTCAACAAGAAGATGGTCCAGCCCGACCTCCCCGAACTCGTTGACGATCACCGCCGTGTCGGCGAAGGCCGGGTCGCGCAGAATGCGGGACAGGATGGTCGTCTTGCCGCTGCCGAGAAAGCCGGTCAGCACGGTAACGGGGATAAGAGGCTCGGTATTCATGGCCGCCAAGGTGTCCTATTCGCACAGGGTTGTCATCCGGGATTTGTCGCCCGGGAGAATCGGATATAGCGTAGCGCGGACGATGAAAAAAGGGACGGACCATGGCGCGGACACTGATCACGAATATCGGCGAATTCTTCACCGGCGATATCGCCGATCCCGTCGGCGCGGTGACGTCGCTTCTGGTCGAGGACGGCAGGATCGCCGAGTTGAACCCCGCCGCCGACGCCGCGGCCGACCGGACCGTCGATGCCAAAGGCAACGCGGTCATGCCGGGTATCGTGGACGGCCACATCCATCCGGTCTTCGGCGAATGGACCCCGACGCAGGACACCATCGGCTGGATCGGCAATTACGTGCATGGCGGCACCACGTCCATGGTATCGGCGGGAGAGCTGCACCTGCCGGGCCTCGATTACAACAACCTGACGCCGGAGCTGATGACGTCGCTCGCCCTGCTCGCCAAGGCGACCACCGGGCGTATCCGCTGGAGCGGCGCCAAGGTGCACGCCGGCACCCTGCTGATGGTGCCCGGCATGACCGAGGAGGATTTCGACAAGGTCAGCAACGCGGGCACGATCCTGACCAAGTTCCTGTTCTATCCGCTCGCCCCCGAAAACAGGGAAGAGGCGCAGCGCTATGTGCGCTGGTGCCACGAGCGGGGCCTGCGGGTGAAGGTACACACCGGCGGGGTATCGCGGTCCGGCTCCAACGCGGTCTGCGGCTATGAGACCCTGTCCTGGCTACAGCCCGATATCGCGGCGCATATTTCGGGCGGGCCGATCCCGATGCCGGATGAGGACCTCGATTCGCTGGTCGACAATACCGAATTCGCATTGGAAATATGCTCGTCCGGCAACTACCGCTCGGCGATCCGCGCGGTGGAACGGCTCGCCAAGGCAGGCCGACTGGACCGGCTGACCCTCGGCACCGATACGCCCGGCGGCACCGGGGTGCTGGCCCGCGGCATGTTGCGCAACATGATCTTCCTGTCCTCCGTCGTCGGGTTGAGCGCGGGAGAGGTCATTGCGGTCGCCACGGGCAATACCGCGACAGCCCACGGGCTGGACACCGGCATCCTGAAACCCGGCATGCCGGCGGATCTCGTCATCGCCGGGCGGATAGACGGCTCTGCCGGCACCACCCTGACGGAGGCCATCGAGCACGGCGACCTGCCGGGCATCACGGCGGTGATGATCGACGGCGAACTGGTGGTCAAAGGCCGCAGCGAGCAGACCCCGCCGCCGCAGGAACGGGCCAGCGTCGAATTCGCCTATGGCTGCCCGTTCTGCGCCTGACGGGTTCTGCGGCTAACCGCGCGACAGCCTAGACCAGCCGCGCCGGCGCGTCGTCCGGCGGGGTTGCATCGATCGCATTCGCCGTGGTCGCAACCATGCCGAAATAGCCGATCACGCTGACCAGCGCGACGAAATCCTCTTCGCCGAACAGGCTCTCCGCCGCCTGATAGGTCTCTTCGGTCAGGGCGTGATTGTTCAGAAGCTGGGTGGCAAGCTCCACTGCCATTTTCTCGCGGGGATCGGTGAGGCCCGGATCGCGGCGTTCGTTGATCGCGTCGACCTCATCCTGTGTGACCCCGGCGGCGAGCGAGGCGCGCACCTGGACGGCCCAGGGATATTCCGCATCCCAGAAGCGGACCACCGTCAGCACCGCGATCTGGCGCTCCCGCCCGCTGAGGGCCGAATTGCGGAACCAGTTTCCGATGTCCTGGCACAGGCGCATCAGGGACGGATGGCGGATATAGGCCCAGTAGGGTCCGGCCCGCGGGCCGCCTTCTTCGCCGATCTTGTCATAGAGCGCGCCCTGCTCTTCGTTCATGTCTTCTCGCTCGAGAACTCTCAGACGGGTCATGTAGTGTTTTCCTCTCTGGTGTTATTCGGTCAAAATGGCGGACGCGTCCCGGTCAGCTTCCGCCGCCGCCGCGCCCCGACGGAAAGGCGGCGATGCCGAGCGCTTCCCGGAAATCCGCCGTAGGCGCAAGCCGGTCTTCATCGATCGGACAACCGGTCGAATCCGCGACCCGGTCGATCGCGTTGAAAATGGCCGCGACCGCGCTGGCATCGACCAGGGCGTCCGTTCCCATGGCATCGACCAGGGCCGCGCGCGCACGGGCCAGTGCGTCCCCGTCATCGCCGACAACGGCCTCTGTAAAGGCCGCGAGCAACGCGCCCTGCGGAATACCGCCGCCGTCGCTGGCCGTACCGATGATGACGTTAAGATCGATGTCCGTTCCCGTGTGCTGGCTGCTCGCACGGAGCAGTGCCGTATGGCTGGTCGTTCAATAGGCGCACTGGTTGATGGCGGAGACCCGCCCGGCCACCAGTTCGATCTGCATGCGGCTGATGGCGCGGTAGTCGGTCGAAAAATCGCGCATCTGCTCGCCATTGAGGTACTGCGCCTCGTTCATCGCCATGAACCCGTGCGCTTCCGCCGGCACCAGGCTGAGCGCCCGGCGGACGTTCGATCCGGGCGGGCCGAAACGCGGGATATCGTCCCCCTCGGCGTCGTCGGCGGCGATCCACGGCACCCAGGCATCGCCCGGCTTCGCATTATGCGGCCGTATCCGGCTGGGCTCGCCCGGCGTCGGGGACGGCAGGTCGCGCAGCGCGAGGCCGGCGGCGCGGGCAAAGGTGTCGACCGAAACCGTCGAACAGACGACGCCGATGATCTCGACATATTCCTCTTCCGTCAGCCCGCTGGCGAGGCAGTCCTCATACCATTTCTTCATCAGCCGGGCGGGGTCAGAGACCACGCGGTGGATGACCTCGACCATGTTTTCCGGCAGGTCGCCGAGGCTGTCATGCACCCCGTCCACGCCATAGGGCGACAGCGCCGCCTTGCGCGCGGCGCACAGCGCGCAGCCCGGCGCGTTCCGCACTTCGGCCATGATCGCGACACGGGTATCTGCGGCAAGCCATGTCCCCGGCGCGGACAGCCGGTTCCAGGCGTCCCAGTGCGCGTCCGTGAGGTCGCGACGGACGGCAAACGGCGCGTCGTCGTAATCAAGTTCCGTCATCGTCTTCTCCCGAATGAGCAGCGGTCAATGACACGGGAAACCGTGCGATCTGTCAACGCCATGCGCCGGTCGCCGCGCCATCGATTTTCCGTCGTCTCCCCATCGCGCCGGCGCCCGCGACCCCCTATTATGCGCAAAACACGGGAGGATATCATGGGCACCAGCATCAGACGCGTCGTCACCGGCCACGACGCAAGCGGCACCGCCATCATCGCGCGGGACGGGATCGCCGAAAACGTCCGCGTCCGCGCCGCCAACGGGCTGACATCGACATTGTTGTGGGTCGAGGACACAACGCCCGGCGACAATACCGGCGACCTGGACAAGGCCGACCGCGAGATCGGCGTCGCCCCGCCGGATGGCGGCTCGGTCTTCCGCATCGTCGAGTTCGTGCCGGACGATACCTCCGTCAGCAACGAGGACATGAAGAAGGAGCTCGGCCTCGCCCCCGACAGCGGCGGGCCGGTACGCCATCCCGGCATGCACAAGACCCGTAGCGTCGATTACGGCATCGTCATCTCGGGCGAGATCGACATGCTGGTCGACGAGGACGAGGTCCACCTGAAAGCGGGCGACGTCGTCGTCCAGCGCGGCACCAACCACGCCTGGGCCAATCGCGGCACCGAGCCCTGCCGCATCGCCTTCGTGCTGATCGACGCGCAACCTCTGTAGCCCCTAGTCCCCCGTCGGCTTGCGCAGGCCGACCAGTTTCTCGCCCGTTTCGAAATACCGGCCTGTGATGGCGAGCAGCGCCTCCTCGGCGTTCTCGTCGGTCCAGGCGGACAGCGGGTAGCCGTGCCACGGGGTTTTCAGGTCGAGGTCGGGCAGGCCCATTTTCGCCCAGCGGTCCTTTGCCGCCTGCATGAAATCCTCGCGCGGCAGGGACACCGGCAAATAGGGGTGTTCGCGCACCGCGTTGATCAGGATGGCTGATGCCCCCTGCCCGTCCGGGTAGGCGAACTGGGCGGCGTTGTCCGACGGGGTGATGGACGGGTCGAGCCTCGGCACCTTGCCGCGGACGATCTCGGCGTCGCGGTGCGGCTGCATGCTGTAGCTCAGCGCCCATAGCACGGCGTCCATCGATTCCGGATCGACATCGGCATCGACCGCGATGAACATCTTGCCGAGCGAGGCATCGAACGCGGCCGCGGCGCGCAGCGCCTGCCACGGCTGGCCGAGCTCCGGCCGGTCGAGCTGGATGACGAACAGCATGTTGCAGCTCGCCATCTCGTGACAGGCGACCTGGGTCACCGACGGGATATTGCAGGCATCGCGCAGGTGCCGCAGGTAGATCGCATCGAACGCGGCCTTGCGCATCACCGTGCTTTCGCTCGGCGGGTATTCGCTGATGATACCCTGATAGACCGGGTCGGCGCGGTGGGTAATCGCCGTGACCTCGAATACTTTCTCCATCTTGCGCGGGCCGAGATAGCCGCTGGCCTCGCCGAAGGGCGCTTCGGGTTCCAGGATATCGGTGCGGATGATGCCTTCCATCACGATCTCGGCCTCGGCCGGGACCATGCAGTCGAAGGTTTCCGCCGGCACCACCGCGATGGCCTCGCCGTTGAGCGCCCCGGCAACGCCGTATTCCTCGACGCCGTAGGGCACCTTGCTGGCGGCCGCCAGCAGCAGCGCCGGCGGCCCGCCGAGGAACACCGCGCATTCGAGATGTTTGCCCATGCGCCGCGCCTTTTCCCACTGGATGGCGAGATGCTGGGTGGAGACGTCGGTCGCGCAGCCGATGCGGTCCGGCGCCTTGATCATGCCGCGATAGATGCCGAGGTTATAGGCGCCGTTTTCGGGATCGCGGGTGATCCACACCCCGGCGGTCAGGAACGGTGCGGGATCGAAGCCCGGCGTCGAGATCAGGTGCGGAAAGCGGTCGACGCCCTCGCCGAACGCCTCGCCCGTATAGACGAACTCCTTCACCGGCGCGTCCGCGCGCGCGACCTCCACCGGGTTCAGCGGCTTGCCGTGGGTGCTCGCCCATTTCGCGCCGACCTGGTCCGGCGCGACGCCGAGGGCCGCGCCGTAGATTTCCCGCGACGAGCCGAGCGAGCCCAGCACCACCGACGCATCGAAGTGCCGGCCCCGGGCGTCCGTGACGTTCTTGAACCAGAACGCCTTGCGCTGCGCCTCCGGCAGGCCCCGGAACTGGAGCCGCACCAGCGGCACCAGCTCGGTATCCTTGCTGATCTCGTCCTCGACGACGTGCAGCAGGTCGCGGCGCTGCAGTTCCGCCAGATAGTCCCGTAGATTCCTGTATGCCATGGCGCGTCCCGTACGATCCCCTTGGTATTTTCCCGGCCCGGCCTGTGCGTCACGCCCACGGCCGGGCGTTCATTCGACTGCCCCGACATTGCTGGACAGGGGCCCCGGGGACAAGCCCGGGAACCCAACTTTTTACCGCCCGCCCGGCCGGCAATCCCAAAACCCGCAAAACAACCCCATACACCCGAAGGGCACCTCCGCCGAAACCCGTAAAACAACCCCTAGCACCCGAAGGGTCGGTAGACGGGATTCCGGAAACCGGAATACCGAAGAAGCCTTTAAACGCCCGAACATCCCAAAAAAATCGTCTTTTCAAATCCCACGGCAAGCCTATGTCCATCTTACGACCATCCTGAACGTCGGGCGCGCCTGTGGGCAGGCGCACCGGCGTTTCCGCCGCGTGCCCTGTTCAATGATGTCGGACAGAGCCTAACACAAAAAAGAACAAAAAGCGAACATATGTGAATATTTCCTGGCAGGGCCGTGTGGCGCCGCCGCAGCCCGCATGGGAGTTCCCGGTGTCGCCGACCGCCATTGAAGCACGTTCAAAAGCCCGGATTTTATTGGTGTCCGGTGTTCACTGAACAGCGGACATGTCCACTCATCACCGAAATGGTCTGTTTTTAGCCAGGAACGGACATACGGGATTCCTGTATTTCTCGCGCCGTTGGCCGTGAATACCGTCGGTGCATTTTACAACTTCTGTTTTTCTCCTGCCCAAGCGGCCCCTAACTCATTGTTTCCAAGGAATTATTGAAACCGGCACGGATCTTGCTCGCCTTCTCTCAATACGCCTTCGTTGACGGAAATGTGCGTAGTAAAACCGAGAGTATAAAAGTTATGAAATCTCCAAAAATCCGTGTTGTTCTGATGTCCTGCCTTTCGGCGTTCATCGCCCTGTCCGCCCCTCAGTCGGCAGTAGCCACCCCGATCTCCTTCAGTGCCGTCAAAAGCGGGCTCCCGGGCTTCGGCAGTTATGCAACCGATCCCTCGACGGGGAAGATTTATCGGCGCAACGGTTATAGTGGGGGGAATTCGATTCAAGTTTATAACAATGAAGCAGACTTCATTTCCAACACGGTGGCTCAGACCGTTATTCTGTCAACTACTGGATTTTACGGAACGTATTTCGCCGTTAATAACGGCGTGATCTATGGTCGGACGGACTCTTCTTCCTCAAGCGTTCGTAGTTGGGATGCCACGTCAGGGGCGGTTGTTCAGAGTCGAGCGCCCATTCCAAATATGGGTGGGAGTAACGGCACTCATACGTACGATTGGGGCGGGTATTCGGGCGTTAATTGGATGAACGATAGCTCTGGTCTTTATGTAGTAGGTCGGAACATTGCTGATACGGATTGGCAAATTAATCGGATGATGGACGGGGACCTCAACACGATCCTCGCGACTACGACCTATTCGCCTCTCGGTGATAGCTACCTCGGATATGGGTTCATTATTAACGGTACGCTCTTTACTGGGGCTAATTTTAATCAGAACTTGGTCAACACGGCCGTTGACGTTGCAACCGGCGCGGTATCATCGGTAAACTTTACGCTTGAGGGGATGGGCGGTCTCTATCTGTCTCAGTTCAGCTACGATTACAGCTCTGATACTCTTTATGCCTTTAATTCCAGCAACGGGACGCTCTACAAGGCATCCGGCGCCTCGGTAAGTTTCGGCGTGGAGGCCATGGAGGTGCCCGAACCGGGAATGTTGGCGATCCTCGGGCTAGGTCTCGCCGGTCTCGGTTTCGCTCGGCGGAATAAAAAGACTGGCTGATCCAACCCCGGACAGTCAGTTAGTTGCCGGACGCCTACCCCCGGCAGCTAGACGAAACGGCGGTTCTTCGGAGCCGCCGTTTTTTGTGTCTGATGTCTGAGATGGGTCAGAACCGGCTGTTCTGACCGCCCGTCAGCCACGTCCGCTCTACCCCTGAAAGCGGAACTCAGTGGCTAAACGTCTGCTCTTGAGGGTGGAGCGGAAGTGATTTCCCGCAGGCCGAACAGCCGTTTCTAGCCAAGAACGGACATCGGAGTCATGGGGATAATACGGTGTCGGTTAACTGCTCCGGCGCGGGGATTTGCGAGGCATGAGCGAAATGTCTCTTTCCGTACACTGGAAGGTGCTAATGACAATCCATTCTTAATGGGTCTGGGGGATAATATCGCACACTTTGCAATGTTCCTCGGGTGGAATCCATCATGTTGAAATCCAAAGAAATCGTTGCCGCCCTAAAATCACATATGAAGCTGACAGCTAACAAAGCGGGGGGGCGCCGTGCCGATATTTCGAACGCAGATCTGCGCGGAAGAAACCTCTCCACCCTTAATCTCAAAGGCATTCGGGCGCCAAGTACGACACTGGACGATTGCATGCTCGTCAAAACAATTTTCGAAGAAGCAGATTTCTTCGATGCCAGTTTTGCTAATGCGGATTGCCGTTTCGCCAATTTCCGCCTTGCAGATCTTCGTGGCGCCTGCTTTTTCGGAGCTAAGCTAGGGGGCGCAATTTTTGATCGGGCGGACCTGCGCGTCGGGCGCATTGTTCATGCTGGGAGATCTTCGACATCGGCGGACCTGTCCTCCGCTGATCTGGACGAAGCCAATTTTTCGAACGCTCAACTTGATTATGCCGATATCTCCAAAAGTAGCCTACGTGACTCGAATTTTGCAGGCGCGACCATGACGTCGGTCGACCTGTCCGGGGCGGACCTCACCGATGCGGATCTTTCCAATGCCAAATTGAATGGTGCTATTCTGACAGGAGCAACACTGACTGGTGCGAATCTGAGGGGCGCACAACTCAAGGGGGCCGACTTGAGAGGTATTGATCTTGAAGGGGTAAATCTGGAATTTGCGAACTTGGCCGATGTGCAGGTTACCCCTCCCGTCTCCGCGCCGAAGGGCGAGATCGCCGCAATACTGCAAAAACATCAGGACTGGCTGAATTCAAACGGTAAGGACGGACAGAGAGCGAACCTCTCGGATGCTGATCTAAGCAGTCTCGAATTAAGCTATCTTGATTTCAGCGCCGCCGAACTCACGGGCTCCAGTTTTGCGGGCTCGAAGATGAAAGGCTGCCTGCTGGCCAATAGCGATCTTTCCGGAACCGATCTCCGGGCTGCCGACCTGTCAGAGGCCGATTTGCGCGGCGTGAAACTGGTCAATGCGAACCTCCAACATGCGAATCTGCGAAAAGCCAACCTTTCTGCGCTGAAAATCATGTCGGGTAAAGGCGGAGGCCGGCAAGAATCCGTGCGCTCAAACCTGTCCGGTGCCGACCTAAGCGGTGCGACACTGACAGATGCAGATCTTGGCGACGCAATACTGACCGGCGCAAACATTGCAAGTGCTGTTCTTTTGCGAGCCAACCTCGAAGGCTGCAATCTCGACAAGACGCAGGCCGCCGCCGCTTCTCTTTGAAAAGGGCAGTGAGTCCATTCAGTGAGTTAGACGCCAGCCCGTTCGAACGTAGCCCGCTACCGATCTCAAACCTCCGCAATCGTCCTATCGGTATGCGAACCTGCTAACCGCTCAAAATTTGTCAGTCTCTCTGCGGCGCCAGGTTAGTCCGCTTTTAGCCATGAACGGACATTCTGAAAGTCCCCGGGCTGGTATCGGAATTTTTTACACTTCCACATGGCTGAGGTTGAAGTCTTAGGTCAAGACACTGTTATCATGGGATATTTCAAAGTGGCATGGATATTGCATATTACCCACGCATCTACGTATCCGAATTTCAAATGAGGGATTCCCAATGGCAAGCGTAACATCAATAGTTGTTGGACTGGCATTTGCCAGCACGGCTTTTTGCCTGTCGGTTTCTTCGGCGAACGCTATTGTGCTGGACATGGAGGGGATTGCTCCATCAGGAGGGGCTACAACAGAATCTACAAGCCGGAATATGAGTGGCTTCAACCTCTATACCGGCCATGGTCACTATTGGGACAGCGCTGAGCCGGGCGTGGGCTCATATCGTCCGGACAACGGGACGGATTACTTTTTACACGATAATCCCAACTTGATGACCCTGACCAAGATCGGGGGAGGAGCATTTTCCATCCAATCCTTCGACGTATCCGAATGGGATAGCAGCCACACCCGCGGCAACAGCGTCAACGTCGAAGGCCTGATTTCCGGCGGTGGCAGCATCAGCACTGTCTTCACGACCGACAACAGCTTCGCCTTCGAAACCTTCAGCTTCGGCGCCGGCTGGACGAACCTCGCCTCGGTCACGTTTCAGAACGCCAACGGGCGGATGGCTTACGACAATATCGTAGTTGATGCGCCGACGGCCGTTTCGGAGCCCGGCGCCTTGGCCATTCTCGGTCTCGGCCTCGCCGGGCTCGCTTTCGCAAGACGTAAACGCGCTGCCTGACGCCAACCCACGGGCAATTAGTTTAAACGGCGGTCTTTCGAGGCCGCCGTTTTCTTGTGCGGAATGTCCGCCATGGGTCAACAAGGGCTGTTCTGGCGACCCGTCAGCCAGGTCCGCTCTGCCCCCGAAAACGGAACTCAGCGGCTAAACGTCTGAAGCTGGAGGTGAAGCGGAAATGATTTTGCGCGGGCCGGACAGCCGCACATAGCCAGGAAGAGACATATGCAAAAATATATTTAACAAGCTCTACCCGTCGCGTAATAAGCAGTTTTACCTGCGGATGGATTGATTTCTTTTTGATCTTTTTTCAGGTTTAACCTTATTTCCTGTATTCGGGCCCAAAGGATGCAGACACGTCCGAAACCGTCGACCAACCTGGAACGATATGCCCCTTAACTTATTGCTGTGCACATTACGCAAATCAGTTTTCAAAAAAGCCACTGTGACGGTGTCCGTTACAGTGCTTGCATTTTTGACAGGCTGCAGTGGCGTTGAATCAGTCCATAAAGACGATCGCCACTACCTGCAGCGCGCTCAAACGAAAATTGCCGGCGGCTTCACGGTAACCGCGGCCGCGTTGAGTATCGAAGAGAGCATTGCCGTTTTCGGTGCCCCTCTCAATAACGTCGGCATTCAGCCCGTCTGGTTGCGGATCGAAAATGATAGCACTCATCCACAGTGGCTTTTCCCAATTGCAGTCGACGCTGATTACTTCCCGCCCTACGAGGTCGCCAGAAGGATGTCGGGCTTCTCGCAATTGACCGAGCAGCAACTCTTTCGCAAGCTGAATGACCAGCAGATGCCAAATTTTATTCCCGAGGGCTCGGTCTCAAGCGGATTCGTGTACGCGCACGCCGACGAAGGGATGAAAGCTTTCAATATCGAACTCCACAATAAGAATGAAGTTCATGATTTCCACTTCGTAGTGCCGGTGCCGGGTCTCCCCAGCCGATATTTCGACCTGGAAGATGGGCGTCGATACAATTCCGGTGAAATCACAGACCTCGACCCCGAGGGATTGCGCCAATGGTTAGAGGGTGTCGTTTGCTGCACCAGCAACCTTGAGGGAAAACCCGGAGATCCTCTCAACGTGGTTTTCGTCGGAACGCTTAATCAGGTTCGGGGCGCCTTGGTTTCCAACCAGTGGGATGTAACGGCGCCGGTATCCAGCGGGTCGGTCTGGCGCATGATGACGGCGTTCGTCTTTGGGTCGCGCTATAGATATGCGCCAATATCCGCCCTTTATCTCTTCAACCGCGAGCACGACCTTGCCTTCCAGAAGGCCCGCGCAGTCGTCGACGAGCGCAACCACATGCGTCTATGGTTGGCCCCCGTCACGGTAAAAAGCGTGTCCGTCTGGGTAGGCCAGGTCAGTCGCGACATCGGGATAAAATTTTCCGGCCGTTTCTGGCCGCCAACAACCCATCTCGTCGATCCAGATATGGATGATGCCCGCTTCTACGTTCTGCAGGAGATGGTGGATAGCGGCTCGGTGAGCCGTCTCGGTTTCGTCAAAGGCCATTTTACGGCCGGCCTCTCCACTCCTCGCCAGAACGCAGAGGACGACCCGTACTTTACCGACGGTTTGCGCGCAGTGTTTTTCATGTCGGAGAAGCCGGTGTCGAAACCGAACATCGATATCCATCCCTGGGAATTACCCTCCTTGATGGCACCGTATCGGGACCGCCTGTTAGCGTCTCCGTCTCTGCCTTCGCCTGCCGGGACCCTGGAGCGGCGGTGACCGCCTCAATGTGTCCATCGGAGCCGCCGCAACGGAACCCGCGCGGCGTTTTGCCGACGCCGGTGGGCGCGTTGGCGAGTCAGAAACCGGCAAAGATTGGCAAGGCCTGTTAACATCAGTCCTGACAGGAAAAATGTCCGTACCCACGTAAATATGTCAGCCTGTATTGAGACTCCGCAACATGTCCTTGCTCAGAGCCCGGCGCCGGTCGTTGAG
>Ga0255752_10000072_pt1 | contig 113302 bp, 110 predicted proteins | sample 011ome_25_FD_179952 | JGI IMG/M metagenome (GOLD analysis project Ga0255752, IMG submission 179952) | Coastal salt marsh microbial communities from the Groves Creek Marsh, Skidaway Island, Georgia - 011512CT metaG (version 2) | ecosystem: Environmental > Aquatic > Marine > Intertidal zone >...
CTAAAACTGATGAGAGCACTCCAGTAGAAAATAAGGCAGAACCTGAAGCTAAAACTGATGAGAGCACTCCAGTAGAAAATAAGGCAGAACCTGAAGCTAAAACTGATGAGAGCACTCCAGTAGAAAATAAGGCAGAACCTGAAGCTAAAACTGATGAGAGCACTCCAGTAGAAAAGAAATCTTAATTAAAGATGAGAAAAAATAAAAAAGCCCCAATGGGGCTTTTTTTTATTATGGAAAAAAAGTATTCTGATTAAGAACTTATGAATTATTCATAAAATTACAATTATAGGATTTAATTGATTGAGCGAAGTATCTGATAATAAAGAACATGTTTTAATTGATAAATTCATTGATCACTTATGGCTTGAAGACGGTTTATCAAAAAATACACTTAACAGTTATCGATTTGATTTATTAAATTTCTCGAATTGGATCAAAAATAGAAAATCAATTTGCCTAGAGAATGTCTCAAGAGCAGATATCCAACAATATTTATCATTTAAATTTCCCACTGCAAAAGCCCGAAGCATTTCAAGGTTACTTTCAACTCTGAGAAGATTTTATAGATTTTTGTATAGAGAAAACAAAATAGTTAACGACCCGACTTTACAAATACAGAAACCAAAAATTCCTAAGTCATTACCTAAAAGTTTAAGTGAAGCTGAAGTAGAGAGCTTACTTGAGGCTCCTGATATGGGTATAGATATTGGTGTAAGAGATAAAGCGATGATTGAACTTTTGTATGCTTGTGGATTGAGAGTTACAGAGCTTGTTAATATTCAATTAACCGAGGTAAGCTTAAACGATGGAGTAATTAGGGTTACCGGCAAAGGGGATAAAACTCGATTAGTCCCTATGGGTGAAGATGCAATGGAATATATTCAAAAATATCTTATAGCGGCAAGAGATAATATTTTAAAGAGTAAAAAATCAAAATATTTATTCGTCACACATCATGGAAAATCAATGACCCGACAGACCTTTTGGCATTCACTAAAAAAGTATGCGGTTGTTGCAAATATTAAACAACCAATTTCCCCTCATATATTAAGACATGCATTTGCAACTCATCTAATAAATCATGGCGCTGACTTAAGGGTAGTTCAAATGTTACTTGGGCATAGTGATATCTCTACAACACAAATATATACTCATGTAGCTAGAGAGAGGTTAAAGACAATTCATAAATCTCATCACCCAAGGGGGTAATTAGCGTTCAAGAACGATGCCAACTTGATCAGTATCAGGGAGTATTTTTTGTTTGGCAATTTTAAGTTTTATTTTTTGGAATGAAAAATTTTCTTTGAGTGAATTAATGATTGCTTCACCAAATGGTTCAAGAAGATGAAATTTATGATTATTGGCAATTGAAAGAACAGATTCCCTAACTTGAGCATAATCAATCGTCTTAGAAATTTCATCAGTCTGAAAAGTTTGATTTCCAACTAACTCAATATCAATATCAATTATTAATTCTTGCTCAATTGCCCTTTCCCATTCAAAGTATCCAATTTTAGTGTTTACTCGAAGTTTATTAAGAAAAATATGGTTAGTCATTAAGGTTTATTAATTTTCAAATATAATAGTGTATATGATAAATCAGTTATTAATTATCGTGTTTGCATATTTAGTAGGTTCTATTTCTACTGGAATAATTACCAGTCGTTTTTTTAATTTACCAGATCCCAGAACAATGGGTTCAAAAAATCCTGGCGCAACTAATGTAATGAGAACTGGAAACAAAAAAGCAGCAATCTTTACTTTAATCGGAGATTTATTAAAAGCGACATTTGTATTATTAATAGCAAGTAATCTTGGTTTTGATGGTTACTCCATCATTTTTGTCTCACTGGCAGTTTTAATTGGACACATTTTTCCTGTTTATTATAAGTTTCGTGGAGGTAAAGGAGTTGCTACAGCCGTTGGTATTCTGATTACACTGAATTTTAAACTTGCATTGATCGTAGTTTGTATATGGATACTTGTTTTTTTAATTTTCAGATATTCATCATTGGCAGCAATAGTTGCATCAATATCAGCTCCATTGATTGGAATATTTATTCTTAATGATCAATCTTTAAATAATTTTACTTATGTAATGGTTACTTCAATAATTTTAATGACACATCAAAAAAATATTAAGAATCTAATATCTGGAAAGGAATTAAAATTTAAAAAAAGAAGTTAGATTTCGCTAAGCTTCCATCTTGGTTTGACTGAAAATGAATAATTATTTTTATCTGTTAAATTAGCTCTAAACGCTCCTGCAAGAGCAATCATTGCCCCATTATCTGTACAAAATTTTAAATCAGGAAAAAAGAATTCAAAGTCATTTTTTTCACATTCTGTAATAATTTTTTTTCTTAAAGTTTTATTAGCCCCAACTCCGCCTGAAATAATTATTCTACTTAAACCTTCTTGTTTTAGAGCTTGAATTGATTTTTTAACTAACACATCTGTGATTGATTCTTCAAATGCATAAGCAATATTTGCTTTAATTTCATCAGTTAACTTAGCTTGTTTTCTTACTAGGTACAATACGGCCGTCTTGAGCCCACTAAAACTAAAATCAAGCCCATGAGTATGTAAAAGCGGTCTTGGAAGTTGGTAATTTTTTTCTCCATTTTCAGCTAATTTTGATAAAGCCGCTCCACCTGGATATCCTAACCCCAGAAGCTGAGCTGTTTTATCAAATGCTTCACCAGCTGCATCATCAAGTGTATCCCCTATAATCACATAATTACCAATTTCTTTGACATGTATTAACTGTGAGTGCCCTCCAGAAACTAATAGAGCTATAAAGGGAAATTGTGGTTTTTTACTTTCAAGCATCGGAGCTAGCAAATGACCTTCAAGATGATGAATCGGAATAGATTTAATTCCTAAGGCACAAGCAAGCGATTCGGCTACACTACTGCCGACCAATAAAGCTCCTGATAAACCAGGACCAGCAGTATATGCAATCGCATCTATATTTTTAATTTTTAAATTACAATCTTTTAGAAGATCATCAATCAAAGGCATAATATAGTTAATGTGATCTCTTGAGGCTAGTTCGGGTACAACTCCTCCATAAGCAGCATGTAATTTAACTTGTGAGTATAATTTATGGCCTAATAATCCTTTTTCGGAATCATAAATTGCAACTCCAGTTTCATCACATGATGTTTCAATACCTAAAATAAGCATGATTCACTAAACACTTTTTGTTTATATTTGTTGAAAAAAAAGCATATTAGCATTAAACTAACGCCTTTCAGTTTTTAAAGCTTAAAGCTTAACATTCTGAACAATTAAAACTTTATATTTAAGAGATAATTAATGTCAATAATAAAAGTCAAAGAAAATGAGCCATTTGATGTTGCTCTAAGGAGATTCAAGAGACTTATCGAAAAAACTGGTCTATTGAATGATTTACGTGCAAGAGAATTCTATGAAAAGCCTACATGGGTAAGAAAGCGTAAATCTGCTGCAGCTGTTAAAAGACAATACCGCAGACTTAGAAATCAAATGTTACCTCCTAAATTATTCTAATTTAGTACTTCATGTCTTTAAAAGAAAAAATTATTGCGGATATGCAAGATGCTATGCGTAGTAAAGAATCTGAGAAATTAAACGCAATAAGACTACTTCAATCCTCAATAAAGCAAAAAGAAGTTGATGATCGTGTTGATATTGATGATGAATCCATTCTAAGTATTATCGAGAAAATGCTTAAACAAAGAAGAGATTCAATTGAAGCTTTTAAAAAAGCAAACAGAAACGACCTTGTAGATAAAGAAGAATTTGAAGTAAAAATTCTACAAACATATATGCCAGAGCCGCTATCAGCTAAAGAAGTTGAAAAAGAAATTGATGAGGCAATCAAAAGTACAAATGCAAAAAATATGAAAGATATGGGTTCGGTTATGGCGCTAGTGAAAGCAAAAGTTTCGGGTAGAGCAAATATGGCAGAAGTATCAAAGAAAATTAAAGAGAAATTAACAACCAGTTAACTCTCTCCATTTCGTCATTATTACGATAATATATCTTTAATGATTCCAGAATCCTTCATAAATGAGTTATTAAATCGAGTCGATATTGTCGACATCATAGATAAAAGGGTTCCCCTAAAAAAAACAGGTGCAAATTTTGTCGCTTGCTGCCCCTTCCACCAAGAAAAAACACCTTCCTTTTCGGTTAGTCCATCTAAACAGTTTTATCATTGCTTCGGCTGTGGGGCTCATGGTTCAGCCATTAGTTTTTTGATAGATTATGATGGACTTAATTTTATTGATGCAATTCATGCATTGGCAAAAGTTGCTGGCTTAAAAGTACCCAATCAAGTCCAAGAAAAACCTGAAAAAAAGAAAGAACATATTATCTTAGAAGACTCACTGATATTGGCAAAAAAATATTACCAAGCTAGTCTTAAAAGTTCACCTAAGGCTATTAAATATCTTAAATCTAGAGGATTGACAGGTGAAATAGCAAGGCAATTTTCTATTGGGTTTGCTCCAGAGGGATGGAATAATTTAAAAGATGTTTTTAAAGATTATGATAACGATATGTTAATCAAATCAGGATTGATAAATAAGAATGAACAAGGAAAGAGATACGACCGCTTTAGAAATAGGATCATGTTCCCCATTTATAATTCAAAAGGTCAAATGGTCGGATTTGGAGGTCGTGTAATTGATGAAGATGATTCACCAAAATATTATAATTCTCCCGAGACTCCTTTATTTCAGAAAAGTTATGAGCTCTATGGCTTATTAGCAGCAAGAAAAGCTATAAGGGAAAAAGGCTATGTTCTTGTAGTTGAGGGTTATATGGATGTTGTAAGTTTGGCGCAACATGGAGTTAATAATGCTGTAGCAACTCTTGGAACGGCAACTACTAGTTTTCATATTCAAAAACTAATAAGGTATACCTCGGAAATAATTTTTTGCTTTGATGGAGATAATGCAGGGAAATCTGCAGCTTGGCGAGCTATGAAAAATTCGCTAGCATCCGTGACTGATGAGGTAAAGTTGAAGTTTTTATTTCTCGGCGACAAACATGATCCTGACTCTTATATAAGAGAAAACTCAAAAGATAAATTTGAACATTTAGCACAACAAGCAAAACCTCTCTCAGAATATGTTATTGATTACTTAATACAAAATAATAAATTAGCGAGTCAAGAAGACCGCGTAAAATTTTTAAATGAGATTGAACCAATTCTTGAGTCCATCGCTTCATCAAAATTGACTTTTTTATTAAAAAAAAGGATATCAGAATTGCTTCATTTAACTCTTGATGAGCTAGAAAAAGTTATAAAAGTAAAAACTAAAGAAGACATAAAGCCTGTGAATAAAAATATTAAAAGACAGGCAAATTCAGTAGTCAGAAGGTTCGTTTCACTCTTGATTTTAGATCCCTCTTTAGTCGAAAAATCAGATAAAGACATTGATTGGGGGGAGTCGCTAGATGAACAACTTGCAAAAGTTTGTATCTCTAAAATTTTAATTAATGAAAATCAAAATACAGCATCTATTTTTCATGCTTTAAATAATCAGTTTAGTACTGATTTTATTGATGAGATTAAATCACAAGTTTTGAACTTTGATGAACAAATGGACACAAAAGATGAGATAAATAGTCTTCGAAAAAGAATAAAACAAAACAAATTTAAGATAATAAACAAGTCTAAGCTAGATGATATTAAAAATAAAAGTTTTGATGCGCTAAGTCCTGAAGAAAAAGAATTTTTAAAAGCAATAACAAAGAGATAAGTGTTTATTTTCAATATATTTTTAAATTTTTTTAATCAGTTTAGTAATTGATTTAAATGATATATTTTGATAAAATCCTTCACTCAAATTTGATTGTAGAATCATTCCAAAAAAATACTTAGAGGTAGCCATGGCAAGACCAAGAAAGAACCCCGCTGATAAAAAAACAAAAAGTGTTACCCGAGTTAAGAAGCTAAAAGATATCCTCACAGGACAGACCACCCCTCAAGAAGCCGAGAATCGTAGACAGCAACTAAAAGCATTAATCATTTTAGGTAAAGAGAGAGGCTATCTAACACATTCGGAAATAAATGATCATCTCCCTGATGAGGTGTCAGAGAGCGAACAAATTGAGGGGATTGTCGGCATCATTAATGACATGGGAATCATGGTTTATGATGAAGCGCCGGATGCAGAGGCTTTATTAATGTCTGATGCACCTGCACCTGTGACCGATGAAGAAGCTGCTGAAGAAGCTGAACAAGCACTAACTACTGTAGATTCTGATTTTGGAAGAACAACAGATCCAGTTCGAATGTACATGAGAGAAATGGGAACAGTTGATTTACTGACGCGTGATGGTGAGATCGAAATTGCAAAAAGGATTGAAGAGGGACTAAGACTCATGGTACAAGCGATTTCTGCGTCACCTGGCATCATCAATGATTTAATGAAAATGGCCGATAAGGTTAGAAAAAATGAATTGGGAGTTGATGAATTTGTTGACGGATTGATTGATGTTGAAGCAGAAAAAGAATTAGAGAAAGTCCAAGCTGCCCTAGAAACTGCAGCTGATGAAGACTCAGAAGAGGAAGATGATCAAGACGATACAGGTAAGGCCAGTGGAATGTCAGAAGAAGATCTTAAAATTTTTACCAAAGAAGTTTTAAAGCGTTTTAGCTCAATTAAAAGATCACATAATAAGCTTGAAGCATTAAGAAAACAAAAAAAATGGATGGGTGATCCAGAGTATAAGAAACATCAAGATTCTATCGTAAAGGTATTAGTAAATTTTAGATTTTCGTCAAAATTTGTTGAAGTATTATGTGACAAAATAAGAATCTTTATTAAAAATATCAGAGCCCATGAAAAAGAAATTATGGAATTGTGTGTTTTTGAATCAAAAATGCCAAGAGGACATTTTATAAAAAGCTTTGCTGAAAATTCAACTAACTTGAAATGGCTAAAGTCTGAGTTAAAAGAAGATAAGCCATACGTAAAAAGAATGAAAGAATTAAGACATTCAATTACTGATCAGCAAAACAAATTAATAGATATTGAAGAAGAAACAGGTTTACCAATCAAGTATTTTAAAGAAATAAATAAACAAATGACCAAGGGGGAATTTAAAGCCAAGATTGCTAAAAGAGAAATGATCGAGGCTAACTTAAGGTTAGTTATTTCAATTGCAAAAAAATATACAAATAGAGGCCTTCAGTTTTTAGATTTGATTCAAGAGGGAAATATCGGCCTTATGAAAGCGGTTGATAAATTTGAGTATCGAAGAGGCTATAAATTTTCAACTTATGCCACATGGTGGATCAGGCAAGCAATCACAAGATCAATTGCGGACCAAGCAAGAACAATAAGAATCCCAGTTCATATGATTGAAACAATCAATAAAATGAATCGTATTTCTAGACAAATCTTACAAGAAACTGGTGAAGAGCCGGAGCCGTCTGAATTGGCAGAAAAAATGGAGATGCCAGAAGAAAAAATACGTAAAATTTTAAAAATCTCTAAAGAGCCTATTTCAATGGAAACACCGATTGGCGACGATGAAGATTCTCACTTAGGGGATTTCATTGAAGACCAAGGCACTTTAACACCAGCAGATTCAGCGATATATGGAAACTTAAGGCACGTAACTTCTGATATTTTGGAGAGCTTAACTCCCCGTGAAGCGAAAGTGCTCAGAATGAGATTTGGCATAGAGATGAATACTGATCATACATTAGAAGAAGTTGGTAAACAGTTTGATGTGACGAGAGAGCGTATCAGACAAATTGAAGCTAAAGCATTACGTAAGTTAAGACATCCAACTCGATCTGAAAGACTCAAAACCTTTTTAGATAAAGATTAAAATAACGGGCTCATAGCTCAGTTGGTTAGAGCAGAGGACTCATAATCCTTTGGTCCCTGGTTCGAGTCCAGGTGGGCCCACCAATAATAGCTTTTAGAGGATATTCTTCTAGAAGTTTTTTTTGTATCTCCAAAGATACCAAGCTGCGATAGACCTATAGGGTTTCCATTTTTGTGAAATTTTATCAAATTCTTTTTTATTGATTGATTTTGAAATATTTTTAAAAAGTAAGTAGTTTTTCTTTAAAGCAAAGTCATTCAGAGGAAATATATCTAGTTTGCCTAAATTAAAAATCATTAACATTTGAGCAGTCCATTCTCCGATACCTTTAATATTTGATAGCACCTCAATTATTTGTTCGTCGCACATAATTGAAAACCCCTCACGATTTTTAAATTCTTTTTTTTCGAATTGGTTTGATATCTCAAGAATTGTTTGGAGTTTATTTGACGAAAGCCCACATGCCTTTAATTTCTCTTCAGGAAAATTTAAAATTTGTTTAGCAGTTGGGTAATTACCTTCAAATTTTTCTATAAATTTATTGAAAATAGCGGTTGCAGATGATGGGCGTAATTGTTGAAAAATTACTGATTTGATTAATGCTTGATAAGGTTCTAAATTTAAACTCAGATTTAATTTACAAGGACCAACTGATGAAACTAAAGCATCCCAATCTTGATCTAGATTTGATAAAAATTCAGATCCTTCCTCACATTTTTTTTGGTGTTCACCACTTGATAGCTTTACCTGCGTAATCAATATATTGTCCTGTATTTTGAAGCGATAAATTCTCGATCTGCTTAATCATTCCTGTAACACTTTCTTTTACATCAATCCATCCTCCAGGGCCACCCATATCAGTTCTAACCCATCCGGGATGGAGTGTCATTGTTGATATATTATGACTTTTTAAATCATGAGTAAGGCTTTTCATCATACTATTGAGGGCTGTCTTGCTAGATCTATAAATGTATGAACCACCACTGGTATTGTCGTCGATACTACCCATTTTGCTGGTGATAGAAATTACTTTCTTTTCATGACCCCTTAAAACATTCGGTAAGAAATGTTCAATTACTTCGTAAGGCCCAATTGTGTTTATTATAAAACTCTCTATCCAACTATCTTTGTTAACAGAGTTAAAAATGCCTGAACGATAAATTCCTGCATTATTAATAAGAATATCAATCGACATATCTTGAAGTTGATTTGCCAAGCCTTGAATATTTTTTGTGACACCTACATCTAATTGATGAAGATAAATTAGTGGACTTGATTCAGCGAGGTTATTTAACTCCTTTGATGATTTTGGATCTCTGCAGGTTGCAATGACCTGGTAATCATTTTCAGAATATTCTTTTACAAATTCTAAACCTAGACCCCTATTTGCTCCGGTAATAAAAACTGTTTTCATTAAGTTATCGATTCCAAGGATTAATATAAAACTAAATATAACTTATTAAGTCTATAATAAAAATATAAAATTTGTGGGAGGTTGTTATGAAAATAAAATTTTTTTTATTCCTTTTGTCCTTTGTTTTTTCTTCACTTCACTCAGCTGAACTTGATCAATATTGCACAACCAGTCTTGCTGAGGGAAATTTTCATAAAACAAAGTGTGATATTAATAGTACTTTTGAAGGAAAAAAATATTGTTTCGGCAACCAAAAATCTAAATCAATTTTTTTAGAGAATCCTAAGGATACGTTATCTCAAGCTGTTGCTTTTTATAAAAAAAACAATGTCGAAAGAGTTAAAATTTCACAAGCTGAAGCAATTGAAATTTTAGAAGACCCCGATTGTGACTTTTCTAATAAAGATCTAGGCTATCTTGATTTCAAAGGGCAAGATCTAACGCATTGCATCATGATTAATACCAGCTTCTTTGGCGCAGATTTGAGAGATGCAAACCTTTCAGGTGCAAACCTCCAAAGAGCTTATTTAAATTTAGCTAGACTTGAAAAGGCAAATTTTGCAGGAGCTATTTTAATTGAGGCAACTATTTTCCAACCCATTTTTGGCGATACTAATTTTATGGGGGCAAATCTTACGAATGCTCGTATGATTGGTACGCTTGGTAAAGTTAACATGTCAAAAGCGTTAGTTAAAAATGGGCGTTTTGGTTTAGATGTTGGTAACCAACCAATGGGACAAATGAAATTTGATTCATCGGGGGGAAATTTTAAAGAAACAGACTTTGAAGGCGCAGATCTTAATATTGCTAGTTTTATTTTTGGGGATTTAAGAAATGCTAATTTAAGAGGTACCAATTTGAATAGAGCGGAGTTAATTCAAGCTGATTTAACAGGGGCTGATTTAACAGGGGCTGATTTAACTGAGGCAAATGTTGAAGACGCAAATTTCAAAGATGTTGTTGGTTTGGATTCAGTGAAGGGGTTTGATAAAGTTTTAGGAAAGTGTCGAAATTGTGGAATGTAAAAAAAATGCCCACTTAAGGGCATTTTTTTTTTAATTTATTCAGTTCTTAATTAACGGCATCTTTTAATGCTGCGCCGGCTTTAAAAGAAGGTACTGTTCTTGCAGGTATCTTTAATTCCGCACCTGTTTGAGGGTTACGACCTGTTCTGGCGGCTCTTTTAGCTGTTTTAAAAGTACCAAAGCCAATTAGGGTAACAGTGTCACCTTTTTTTAATGCTCCAGTGATTGATTCGATTACCGCATCAACGGCACGTCCAGCGCCTGCTTTTGTATCGTTTGTTGCTGCTGCTACTGCGTCGATTAGTTCACCTTTATTCATAAAACCTCCGTTTGTTTATAAATTATTTTTTGTCACTGTTGTCTAACACCCCTACGCTTACTGCTGTACAGGCAAGGTTAAAACTACTTTGCCCTCTTTAAACTTTCTTGTCAATAAAAAAAGTAAATAATTTTTGTGATCGATATTTTTGATTAATGTTACAATATTCAAATGAATAGCATTAAAAATAAAAATAGTCGAGGTGGCTTTAGATTAGGGGCTGGCAGAAAATCAGGCAGCGGCCTGTATGGAGAAGAAACTAAAGTAATAAGGGTGCCACGTAGCTCTGTAAGCGATATTAAAAAATATATTAACTTATCTAAAAGTAGTAATGTCGAAGAAGTTAACTTAGCTTATAAAAATACCACTCATAATCCTCTTGTTTTATTTGAACACAAAGTTCCTGCTGGCTTTCCATCACCTGCAGATGACCACGTTGAAAAGCGTCTTGATTTGAATGAATATTTGATTAAGAAAAGTGATGCAACTTTTTTTGTGAAGATTAAAGGCGATTCTATGGTTGATGCAAGTATTAATGATGGAGATATTGTAATTGTCGATAGATCTATGCAAGCAAAAGTAGGCGATATAGTCCTGGCTTCTGTAGACGGTAATTTTACGATCAAAACTCTTTCAAAATATAAATTAAATCCACGCTTATTACCTGCTAATGAAAAATATAAACCTATTGAGATTAATGACAATACACAATTTGAATTATGGGGAGTAGTAACAGGCGCTGTTAGAAAATTTAAGTAATGATAGCTTTAATTGATATTAATAATTTTTATGTTAGCTGCGAACGTTTATTTAATCCATATCTTATAAATAAGCCAGTTGTTGTATTAAGTAACAATGATGGTTGCGTGATATCGCGGAGTAATGAAGCTAAAAAATTAGGCATTAAGATGGGGGTGCCTGTATTTAAAATTAAAAGACTTTTAAGTAAAAAAAAAGTCAACGTGCTTTCATCTAATTATCCACTTTATGCTGATATTAGTTTTCGTGCTATGCAAGTACTTTCAAGTTTTTCTGACATCCAAGAAATCTATTCTATTGATGAATGCTTTTTAGATTTGAGTGGACAAAAAAATCTTGAAGTAGTTGGTAGATTGATAAGAAAAAAATTATTGAAATGGATAGGGATGCCTGTATGTGTCGGGGTAGCTCCTACGAAGACATTAGCTAAATTTGCTAATCACTGCGCAAAAAGTCAAAAAAAATGGCATGGAGTTTGTGATCTGAGCAAAATGAAAGAAAGTGAGATTGATCAAATAATGACCAACGTTGATGTAAGCAAGGTATGGGGGGTAGGAGTTAAGACCGCTATTAAATTAAAAAAAATAGGCATTAATTCAGTACTTGATTTAAAACAAACCAATCCATCTAAGATTAATTTTTACTTTAATGTGAATATAGAAAGGACAGTGGTAGAGCTAAACCAATCTATTTGTTTCCCAGTGATAACAGAAGCACCGAAAAAAAATGAAATTTTATCATCAAGAAGTTTTGGCAAACCAGTTAAGACTATAGAAATGCTTTCAGAAGCAATTACTACTTTTTTATCTAGGGCTACATATAAAGCAAGGCAACAAAAAATGTTTGCTAGTAGTGTTACTTTATTTATTAGGAGCAGCCCGCATAAAGATAGGGAGAATTACTATGCAAACTCTATTAGAATGCCATTAGTTCTTCCAACAAACCATCATAATTTGATATTACCTATAGCATTAGAAGGACTTAGAGCAATATTTAAGCCAAACATTAAATATGTAAAGTGTGGAGTATTATTATCTGGACTCACTAGCGAATCTACACAGCAAAAAAATCTTTGGGCAAATTCTGATAGCAGCTCAATGGCGGTCGTTGACAAAATCAATAATAAGTTTAATAAAAAAAGTGTTCGCTTGGGGACCGAGCCCTTGAATCCAGCATGGCGAATGAAACAGTCAAACAAAAGTCGTTCATTTACTACTTCTTGGGATGAGTTATTGATTGCTCAATAAAAAACTCAATTTGAGGACGGGTTGAGTTGAATAAAATAATCATCTTCTTGAAGGTTAACTTTCCAACCTTCAAAATAAATTTCGCTAGCTTTAGGGTTGAGCTGAATTTTAAATGGAGGCGAACCATGATGGCTTATTTTATCCCCTTTTTGGAAATCATATTCTTTGAAAGCTCCTAAAGCATCGATGACACAAATTTTTTGTGGATCATGTGAAATGATATAAAAGTAGTATGAAGATTTTTCAGGATTTCTTGTTGAAAATGATTTAAGTTCTGCTGTATCTACCGTGCATAAAAATTCTTCGGAAACTTCTGTAATTATATTTTCGGATATATTAGCTAAATCTATTTCACTCATATTATCATTATTGGAAACTGCAGAATGTTCAGTACTTTCTATCTCAGTTTGCTCATAAGGTAGGTTTTCTTGTTTAACAACATCAAAATTATCTTCAGGAGTTGGTAAATTTTCAGGCTGCGTGACTGGCAAACTAGTATCTTCAGGCGAGGTTTGTTCAGTTTCACTGATGATTGGTATTTGATTCTCAGAATTGGACGATGTGGAATTAAATAAATAAATAGTAAAAATAGAGATAATGATAGCGAAAATAAAATAATTAATTTTATTAGAAATGATGGGATAAATGGCTTTCGGTGATAATTCATTTTGCTTATCATTATCTGAATTAACTTTCATCTCAATTAAGCTATCAAGGTCGATATCTAAAAGTTTTGCATAACGTTTTAATAGAATTAATTTATATTTGGGAGATGCGAAACCAATTTCTAAATTATTTTCTAATGATTTAATTTGAGTTTCACTTAACGTAAGGGCTTTTGCTGCATCACTAATGGTAAGCCGTAGCTTTTTTCTCTTATTTATAAGTTTCTTGTTTTGGTAAGTATAGGTACTCATCAAATTACAAAAATCTAAATGCAATGATTGCAATTATTGTTGGAGGTATAGCAGCAATCAATAAACCAAGGGGGCTGATATTTTTTTCAGAAAAATGTTTTCTTAAGATTGATATTCCTGCAGGATTTGGGGCATTAGCTATTACTGTTAAACCGCCACCTGTTACAGCACCACTGACAAGCGCAAGTTTAAATTCATCTGAAAGGCCATCAACTAAGGATCCTAAGTAGGTTAAGGCTGCATTATCTGTTAGGGCTGTTAAAGCTGTAGCCCCATAATAAACTGCACTTGAATCCATTGATAAAAGAACTGGTGTTATCCACCACCCTTGGATTCCACCTAAAACAACTAATCCAGCTAGAAAAAAGGCAACTAATAATGCTTCTTTGATAATAAGAGGATTCTGATAATTTTTATAGGCCGTAGTAAATCCAATAAAAAATAAAAAGATACCCATAAAAACTGATGGGTGGTGAGCAAAGTAAACAACGCTGATTAAGAAGAATAAGTGAACCAAAATAACCAAGAATGGAATGTTAGATTTAGTATTATCCTTAAAAACTATTTTTTCTAAATCATCTTTAAATAAAAAAGTAATAATAATGGCATTAGTTAAAACACCTAGACTGGCCCGCCAACCAAAATTTGATAGCATGTACCAAATGTCCCAATTCCAAGTATTACTTACCATTAAAATTGGAGGGGCTGCATAGGGCGTTAAAGTACCACCAATTGATATATTTACGAATAAAACTCCCAAGGTCGCATATTTAAAGCGATTAGATACTTTATTTTTAAAGAAATTTTGACTAAGTAGAAGAGCAGCTAAGGTCATTGCGGCTGGTTCGGTTATAAACGAACCTAATAAAGGAACAAAACTTAATAGTAGAAAATATATTACAAACTCTTTTTTAAAAGGAATTAAATTTGAAAAAAATAAAACAATTTTTTTTGAGAATTCAAGAATAGGTAGAGTTGCAGCAATAACCATAATGACAAAAACAAACATTGGTTCAGTAAAATTACGGGTATCAACATAGTTTACAGCCGTTTCACCACCTTCGATACCAAAAATAAATAGCACCAATACCATTGCCCAAAATCCAAAAACTACTTCAACCTCTCCTAATAAATGAAGAATACCTGAGAAACGCTTATGAACATGTGCTAAATGTTCAAAGTATTTTGTTGAAAAGGTATGAACAATTGCAATTAGAAATAAAATAGCTCCAATAAATTCAATCGTTGTATAAGGGACCATATATATTTCCTAACTGTTATTTAAAACGAACATTTTAACATTGACATATGCTTCATGATATTTAAATTTAAAACGAATTTGATGACAGTTGATTTTATATAGAGCTGTTAGTCATAGCTGTTCTATAATTAGGTTAAAGATACATTTAAGATTTTGAATAAATTAAAATTTAAAAGAAAAGAATGAAAAAAATTTCTCAAACTGAAATACAGCATTTGATGTCTTTACATCAAAGAGGTCAAGATGATGACGTTATCAATAAGGCAAACTTATTGATCAAACAATATCCAGAAGAAATCATCTTACTAAATTTGCTGGGCATCAGTTATGAAAAGAAAGGTCTCCTTAAAGAAGCTGCTAATGCATACAAGCTGGCACTTAAATTAAATCCAAATATTCCTGAATTAAATTTCAATTTGGGGGCAATTCTTTTTTCTGAAAATAGTGTTGAAGAAGCTATAAAGTTTTACAACAAGGCGATTCAGCTAAATCCTAATTTTCCTGAGGTGCACTTTAATTTAGGCATTACTTTGCAAAGCATAGGGCAATATGATCAGGCTATTCAATCTTATGAGAAAGCATTACAAATTCAGCCGGGATTTTTTGAGGCAATTACAAATATAGGAACAATAAGGCAGCTTCAAGGGCGGCTAGAAGAGGCAGAGAGTTTTTTCAAAAAATCTTTAAACATCCGAGAGGATGGAAGGGGGCATTATAACTTAGCAAATGTTTTGAGAAATCAGGGGAATCTGTCCCTTTCAATATCACATTATAGAAAGGCAATAGAGCTCGGTTCTGGAGAAGCTGAATTCTATTCAGATCTTGGAGATGCGCTATGGCATGATGGAAATATTCAAGAAGCTAACCGATTTTTAAGAATGGCAGTTGATGTTGACTCACAACATTCAAGATCTAACTATCAGTTAGCAGTATTTTTGTATGACAATAAAGCTTTTGATGAAGCCATTAATTATTTTCGAGTCTCTAAATTTGAAGATTGGCAAGAGAGAGTGCTTTATTGTTTTTATAAGCTAAAACAATTTGATATGTTTAAGAAAGAATTGACTAGTATGAAGCATTCAAAACATAACTCCCCATTTCTAGCGACACTTTCAGGACATTATGCACATAATTTTAAAGAAAAAGATGGATATAAGTTTTGTCCTCAACCACTTGATTTCGTAGCACATCAATCTATACCTTGTTTATTAGATGAGAATGAAGCTTTAAGATATCAATTGCTTGAGGATATAAATAGTGCAGATATTAATGATCGTAAACAAAGCCGTTTATTCTATGGAACACAGTCTGCAGGTAACTTATTTAAAAGAAATGAGAGTTCTTTTAAGAAGCTTGAGTCTGGACTAAAGGAAGCTATCAAAGAATATTATTTAAATTATAAAAACGAAGATTGTGAGTTTATGAAATCCTTTCCAAAAGAGATAGAATTTAGTAGCTCTTGGTATGTGAAGATGCAAACAGGGGGGCATTTAACATCACATATTCATGAGGATGGATGGATAAGCGGTGCAATTTATTTATCAATACCAAAAAAAACAAAACATGAAGATGAGGGGGCAATTGAATTAAGTACACATGGCGATGATTACCCTATCATTAACGATGAATTTCCTAAAAAAGTGATTAAACCAAAGGAAGGGGATGTTATTTTTTTCCCATCATCTGTCTTTCATAGAACGATTCCATTTCAATCTGATGAAGAAAGAATCTGTATTGCATTTGATTTGAAACCCTCATAAAAGCTTTTGCAATTTTTCAGCCATATTGAACATAAATATTTGTGCAATTTTTGGATCCTCTGCTAACATCTCTCTCACTTTAGAATCTTTTATTCTGATAATTCTTGCCCAATCAGAACAGATAGATGCAGACATTGAACGAGGTGTCTTATGTAATAAAGCATGTTCACCAAAATATTCACCTGGGCTAACATTAAAGATGATTTCACCTTTTCTTTTTATCTCAACCTCCCCTTCAATTACAAAATATAAATCATTATCTTGAGATCCTTCATTAAAAATAATTTTATTTTTTTTAAATCTTTTGCCATACAACACCATTAATTTATTAATAATTGGATGTCTATGAATATTTTTGATTAGAAATAATTGTTTAAGTATGAGTAATTCTTGCTTATGAAGTGCAGCAATTAATTCAGCACCAATCAAAATAGCTCCTGTATTTAGGTAGAGCCATATTAATGAAATAAATAGATTTCTTAAGCTGCCGTAAAAGTATCCGAGTGGTTGACTGAGGCCAATAAAGAATCCAAAAGCATCGTTAAGAGTAAACCAGAGCAAACTTGTAACCAGACCACCAAGCATTAAATACATTTTTTTAATTTTTGTGGGTATAAAAAATTTAAAAAATATTCCCATGATGAAGGTCATTAATAATAATGACAAAGTAAATGTGACAATACTGTATTGAAATACTGGAATATATTCATTAACTAATACAGTTGTTCTTTGAAGATATAAATCAATAAAGATATACGCAAAGAAAAAAACCATGATGGCGACCACAGATAAAATATCTTTGAGTTTATTTTTTAAATAAGTATTTTTTTTAGATAAGCCTAAAATTTGTATGAAACTTAATCTTAATGCCTGGGTAAGAGGCGTTGTTGCTAAAAAAAGAATACCAAATAAGACTAAGCCCCAAGACAATTGCTTAGTTGAAATGTTAATAACTTCAGAAAGGAGTTGGTTACTTATTTGAGGTAAAAGTCTTGAAGTAACAATTTCGAGTTGTGATAATGCGAATTCAGAATTTGCTAGCCACTGACTCAAGATAAAGAAAATGAGCAGTATTAAAGGTACCATTGCAAATAATGTAAAAAATGCAATTGAAGCATTGAGTGCAACAAAATTGTGTCTTAAACAACCATCAATAACTTCTTTAAAAGTAAAATATTTTGCCCCTCTTTTATCTCTTAATAAATTTGAAATTTTTTGAATCATTAAAATTAATAATCAAGTAATAATTCTTTTGAATTCCTCTGTTGCATCTAAGAGAGCAGATAAAGTACCAGTTTCTGAGGCGGAGTGTCCTGCATCAGGGATCATCATTAGTTTGCTGTTTGGTATTATCTGATGCAATTCATGAGCTGACTTTGGTGGACACACCATATCATATCTTCCTTGGATGATTGAAACGGGTTTGTTTTTGAGTACCTTTGATTTCTCTAAGATTTCTTCTCCATTTACAAAGCAATTATGATTTATATAATGTATTTGCACTTTTGCTCGAGCAAGTTCGAAATCATAATCAACCTCAGAGTTTTCATTACTAGCTGTTGGAGGCATTAGCTTTAATATGCTTCCTTCAAATTGATTCCATGCAACTGCTGCCTTATAAGCACATTCTTTATTTTTAGAAAATACTATTTCGGTATACTTTTCTAAAAGGTTGTTCTTGTTCGTGTTTGGAATATGGTCAAGTAGGTTCTGATGAAGCTCAGGAAAAAAGATATCAACGTCTTTTAAAAACCAGTCAAGCTCATGTTGTCTGCTTAAAAAAACGCCTCTTAAAATTAAACCTTGAACCATCTCAGGATGATCAACCGCATACGCGAGGGCGAGTGTACTACCCCAAGACCCACCAAAAAGTATCCATTGTTTAATATTTAATTCTTTTCTTATTAAATCGACATCATTCACGAGATGCTTTGTTGTGTTATTAGAAGTTTCCCCAAGCGGTAGACTTTTTCCGCAACCTCTTTGATCGAATAAAATAATACGATAATAATTTGGATCAAAAAATCTTCTTTGTTTTGGTCCAGTGCCTCCTCCAGGACCGCCGTGTAAAAAAAGAATAGGTTGGCCGTTTGGATTTCCAGACTCCTCCACAAAAATTGTGTGTATGTCATCTCCTTTGATAAAAGATTTTTTGTAGGGCTCGATTTCAGGGTAAAGTTCTTTGCTATTTAAGTTTGGCATGATTCATTTATCACTCTTCAGAAATTGTTATGTGAAAGTAATTTAAATATAGGACTAAGTTTAACAAAATTTTAGAGCTAAAAAGGAGTGTTTTTTGATAAGTAAAATAAATCAATAAATGTTAAGAAATTGTAACAAAATTGTTGCAAATAGAAATTTAGGGGTATAAAATCATCACAAGTACTTGAAATATTGGTACTAAAAGTAGGTAAATTTCTTATTTTATTAAAGAGTTTTTTAAGCTACGAAATAAGGTAGGGGAGGTACTTGCTTCTTTTTTAAACCCTTAGTTAAAACTATGGAGATTTATAATGAAATTAAATAAAATCAAATTAGCTCTTGGCTTTGTAACTGCTGCTGCAATGGCTATGCCTATTGTTGCTTCAGCTGCTGCTGACCAAGAAAAAGCTATGAAGAACTCAGCTAACTGGGCTCACCCTCGTGGTCAGCATGACAACCAGGCTTATTCAAAGCTGACTCAAATCAACAAAGGTAATGTTAAAAACCTTAAAGCAGCTTGGACACTTTCAACTGGTGTAAACCGTGGTCATGAAGGTTCTCCTCTAGTTATTGGTAACATGATGTATGTACATACAGCATTCCCAAATAACGTTTATGCTTTAGACTTAAACAACAACCAAAAAGTTGTATGGTCTTACTTCCCAAAACAAGATCCTAGCGTTCAAGCAGTTCTATGTTGCGATAACGTTAACCGTGGTCTTGGTTTCGGTAACGGTAAAATCTTTTTACAACAAAACGATGGTAACCTAGTTGCTTTAAACGCAAAAACAGGTGCTAAAGTTTGGTCTACTTTAAACACTGATCCTAAAGTTGGCGCTACTAATACTAACGCTCCTCACGTGATCAAAGATAAAGTGATTACTGGTTGTTCTGGTGCTGAATTTGGTGTTCGTTGCTTTATTGCAGCTTACAACATTGAAGACGGTTCATTAGCATGGAAAGCTATGTCTACTGGTCCTGATTCAGAAGTACTTATCGGTAAAGATTTCAACAAAGAAAACCCACTTTACTCAGCTTTATCAGTTTACGAAGATGTAAACGGTGGTAACGTTGAAGGTGGTTCTTTCAAAAGAATTCCTAACGATCAATTACAAGCTCCTGTGGCTGACCTAGGTATTAAAACTTGGTTAAAACCACAAGCTGTTAAAGATGGTTGGCAACATGGTGGTGGCTCTGTATGGGGCTGGTGGCCATATGATGCAAAAACAAACCTTATCTACTACGGTACAGGTAACCCATCTGTTTGGAACCCAGACGTACGTCCAGGTGACAACAAATGGTCAATGACTGTTTTTGCTCGTGACCTAGATACAGGTATGGCACGTTGGGGCATGCAAATGACTCCACATGACGAGTGGGATTATGACGGTATTAACGAAGTTATCCTATTTGACAAAGGTGGTAAAACATATGCATGGCACCATGACAGAAACGGTTTTGCATACACTTGGGTTGCAAGTAACGGTACTTTAGTTGCTGCAGAAAAAGTGCATCCATTCGTTAACTGGTCAACTGGTATCGATCTAAAATCTGGTGTGCCACAAAAAGAAGCTGCACATTCAACACACCAAGATTACAATACTAAAGGTACATGTCCAGCTGCTCTTGGTACTAAAGACCAACAGCCTGCTGCATACTCACCTAAAACTGGCTTAATGTACTCACCGATGAACCACGTTTGTATGACATACGAACCTGTTGAATCTAAGTACGTTGCTGGTCAGCCTTGGGTTGGTGCGACACTTACTATGTTTGCTGGTCCTGACGGTGTAATGGGCGGTTTTGCTGCTTATGACCCAATGACTAACAAAAAAGTATGGTACAACAAAGAGAAATTCTCAGCTTGGGGTGGTGCTTTAACTACTGCTTCAGACTTAGTATTCTACGGTACTTTAGATCGTTGGTTCAAAGCTCTTGACGCGAAAAGCGGTAAAGAACTTTGGAAATTCCAAGTTGGTTCAGGTGTGATTGGTAATGCATTCACATACTCACACAAAGGTAAACAACACGTTGGTGTCCTATCAGGCATCGGTGGTTGGGCTGGTGTGGCTATGAACCTTGGTCTAACAAATGACACAGACGCACTTGGTGCTGCTGGTGGTTATAAAGAACTAACAAAATACAACGCTGCTCCTGGTGGCGGTGCATTAACAGTATTCGCTCTATAATTTATTTATAGAACTAAGTACTAGTTAGTTAGTCTTAAAAACACCCTACTTCGGTAGGGTGTTTTTTTTTACTCATGTGAAAATTTCACATAATAAAAAGAGTTAAGATAATAGAGATTATCATTAGAGGATAAAGCATTCTTTGAAGGTATAATTGCAAAAAACTAATTAAAGGGAATCACTAAAAATGTTTAAAAATTTATCAAGAAGCCTATGTATATTATTAATAAGTTTCTCAGTTAATGCGGCTGATACAGTTGCGGTTAACCCAGATATGGGTAAACCAGGAGAGCCTACAAGAGTTCCAAAAGATAATGAATTCAAAGTCTGTGCTGACCAAGATAATCTCCCTTACTCAAATGATAAAAGTGAAGGTTTTGAAAACAAGATCGCTGAGGTTCTTGCCAAAGATTTAGGTAAGGAATTAAGTTATCAATTTTGGCATGATAGATTCGGTTTTTTAAGGAACACATTAAATGCAAAACGTTGTGATGTAGTTATAGGAACAAATACTACCTATGATGCACTCAATACAACTAAACCATATTACCGTGCTGGACATGTCTGGGTTTATCGTAAAGACAGTGGTTTTGATATTAAAAACTGGGATTCACCTGATCTAAAGAAAGGCATCATTGGCTTGGCTGATAAAAGCCCTGTGACACAAGCATTAAGTAGGAATGGATTAATGGCAAATGCTAAACCATACCGTATACAAAGAGATTTGACTAAGTCACCGGGAGAGCCTGTTGAAGATGTTGCGAGCGGTAAGATTGATGTTGCGATAATGTGGGGGCCACTTGGCGGTTACTATGCAAAACAATCAGATGCTGACTTGGTGGTTGTTCCAATTCCTGAGTATTCTGAAGGTAATGCTAGACTTCAAGGTAAAACTTATTGGAACATTTCTGCTGGTGTGAGAAGAGGCGAAGATGATCGAAGACAAATGGTTGAAGAAGCTATATTTAGAAATCTAGATAAAATATATGCAATTATGGATGATTATGGAATACCACATACTGAGCCAATTTTTGTTGATAGACTAGATGGTTATAAGAGACATAAAAAATAACAATTTCTAAACAAAAGATGACACATATCAATGAAGAGCTGGTAAAATTTAGGTATGGGAGTTAATTTAAATAAAAAGATAGGAGCAGTAAATGTCAGTTAAAAAAATTGTAACTTCTGCGTTAGTTGGAGCAGCAATAAGTTTTGCAGGTTTTGCTCAAGCAGAAATTGTCTTAAAGAAAACAACAGATGGAACAGCTTTTAAAATTACAGACCCAAAAGCTTTTGGAGATGCAAAGAAAAAAGATAATGTGATGACTGAAGCTGAAAAAGTTTTTTTAGCAACTGGAAAAAACATTTATGTAGGCGATGCAAAAGCTGAAAAAAGAGGTAAGAAAAGATTTGGCTATTGGTCATGTACACAATGTCATGGACCAACAGCAAAAGGTCAAGTTGGACCAGGCCTAGTTGGCCCTACATTTAGATACCCAAAAGATATCACTAATAAAGGTATGTTTGAAACAGTATGGTTTGGAACAAACGGTGGTATGGGCGGAAAGGGTTATGGAGTTATGGCACCAGATGACGGCATGACAGTTGATGAATTACTTAAAACAATTGCATGGGTTAGAACAAACGGTAGCCAAGGTGTAACTGGTAACGAAAACGTGAAGTAAAAGTTACAACTCTGCAATAAAAAAAATTAACGACTAAGTTATAATAACTTAGTCGTTTTTTTTGTCTGAAATCATATCAAAATATAAACATCCAAAAAGAAGATTCTTAAAGAGACATATATGGAAAGTAAACAATTACATAAAATTTTAATTGTAGGAGGAGGAGCAGGGGGGTTGGAACTCGCCACAAAACTTGGGGATAAGCTTGGGAAAAAGAAAAAAGCAGAAATTACTTTAATCGATGCAAAGAAAACGCATATATGGAAGCCACTTCTTCATGAAATAGCAGCTGGAAGCATTAATCCCGACAAAGATGAGCTTGATTATCTTGCCCAAGGATTTTGGCATGGATTTAAGTTTCGTTTGGGTAGGATGGATAAATTAGATCGAGAAAAGAAAGAGGTTTCACTCGAACCTTATTTTGATAATGAAGGAAATGAAATAATAGCGAGAAGAAATTTTAAATATGATACTTTAATTATGTCTATAGGAAGTTCAGTGAATGATTTTTCAGTAAAAGGAGCTGCTGAATTTTCCATAGCTCTAGATAATCAAAATCAAGCTGAACGCTTTCATAATCGATTACATAATGCAATTGTAAAAGCACAAACTCAAAAAACAAAAATTCAACCTGGACAATTAGAGGTTGTTATTGTTGGTGCTGGCGCTACAGGAGTAGAATTGGCGGCTGAACTTCATAAAGCAACAAGAGAGATGACAGCTTATGGTTTAGAAAATATTGACCCGGATAAAGATATCAGGATTAACTTGATTGAAGCAAGTTCAAGACTTCTACCAGCACTACCTTTAAGAATAAGTCAGGCTGTTGCAGATGAATTAAGAAAATTAAAAGTTAATCTTTTTTTAGGCGAGAGAGTTACTGAAGTAACTTCAGAAGGAATCAAAACTCATAAAGACAGAAAAATCTTATCAAGTCTTGTGGTGTGGGCTGCCGGCATAAAGGCACCAGATTTCTTAAAAAATTTATCAGGTTTAGAGACGAATGATATTAATCAATTAAAAGTAAAATCAACGCTACAAACCACTTTAGATGCAAATATTTTTGCATTTGGTGATTGCGCATCATGTCCAGTTGCACCGGATGCCACAGAGAATGTTCCACCAAGAGCTCAAGCCGCTCATCAACAGGCTTCATTGTTGTATAAAACTATAATAAAAGTAGTAAATGGGAATGATAAGCTTCCTCGATATGTTTATAAAGACTATGGGTCTCTAGTGAATCTTGGACGATATTCTACTGTTGGAAATTTAATGGGTTCAATCTTGGGTGGAAATATGTTTATTGAAGGATTGATAGCAAAACTTATGTATTTATCACTATATCAAATGCATTTAGTTGCACTCCACGGATATGCAAGTACTTTTTTTAGGTTTCTTGGTAAATTATTCAGTCACAGAACTGAAACGAGAGTAAAGCTTCATTAGAAAAAATTTTAGTTATCTTGAGAGTAATAGATGCTCGCTATGACCATAGACATCAAGACAAATAATCCAAAAATAAAAACAATTCCATTGATAGGTAAACCGTATTTAACCATTAAGGTATAGGTTCCACTAAGAAGAAGGATACCTAAGTTTTCACTGAAATTTTGAGCAGCAATAGAGTGGCCAGAGCCAATTAAAATATGCCCTCTATGCTGAAGTAATGCGTTTAGAGGGACAATAAGCATTCCACTAAAAATACCAATAAATAAAAGTAATAGAGCAGCATATTGCCAGCTAGAGACAAATATCATTGCACATACAAAACCTCCCATTATGACTCCAATTGGCAGTACTTTTACCGAACTTTTCATTGTCACATAACGTGCTGCAATTATTGAACCGATAGCAACACCAAATGCAACAATAGCAGAAAGTTGTGTTGACTTATCAATTTCAAAATTAAGTGCATACGCAGCCCAAGCAATAATTACTAATCTTAAAGTTGCTCCTGCACCCCAAAAAAGAGTTGTAATTGCTAGTGATAATTGACCTAATCGATCTTTAGCAAGTTTTGTAAAAGAAAAATAAAAGTCTTTAAGCAAAGACCATGGGTTTTTTGATTTTATCTTATGGTTAATTGGAAGGATTGGAATATAACGATTAAAAATAGCCGCTAGAAGATATAAAATAGCGATAATAATAATGGCCATATTGACATCAAATTTTGCCAATAACCCTCCAACAATAGCGCCTAAAATAATTGCTGCAACGGTAAGACCCTCAACCCATCCATTAGCCGCAACTAAATATTCTTTAGGTAATAATTCTGTCAAAATACCATATTTAGCCGGCGAATATGTTGCTGCACCAATGCCGACTATTCCATAAGCATACAAAGGTTCCATTCCAAAATACATTGCTAAGCATCCAGAAAGTTTTATGCCATTTGATAAGAACATTACTTGTCCTTTTGGTCTGGAATCTGCGAATGCTCCAACAAAAGGGGCAAGTACAATATAAGCTAAAACAAAAAATTGCAACAAAAGAGGTTGGTGCCACGTAGGCGCATTCATTTCTGCAAGTAATGCGATAGCTGCAAATAACAATGCATTATCAGCTAAAGCTGATAAAAACTGTGCACTTAAATAAGGATAAAATCCTTTTTTAGAATTTGATTTAGAGTGTGTCTGCTGCATAATCTGCCAACCTCGATCTTTCCCCTCTCATAAGTGTAACGTGACCGTTATGTTCCCACCCCTTAAATCTATCTACAACATAAGTAAGCCCAGAACTACCCTCTGTAATATATGGTGTATCAATTTGTGCGATATTGCCACAACAAACTATTTTAGTTCCAGGACCTGCTCTTGTAACTAATGTCTTCATTTGTTTGGGGGTAAGGTTTTGAGCTTCATCTATAATTAGATACTTATTTAAAAAAGTTCTTCCTCTCATAAAATTCAAAGATTTTACCTTTATTCTAGATCTAATTAAGTCTTGAGTTGCAGCTCTTCCCCAGTCTCCTGAGCTATCGTCTGATTCATTTAAAACATCAAGATTATCTTCTAGCGCACCCATCCAAGGAGTCATTTTTTCTTCTTCAGTACCAGGTAAAAAACCAATATCATCCCCAACCGATACAGTAGCTCTTGTCATAATTATTTCTGAATATATTTTTTTATCTAAAGTTTGAACAAGACCTGCGGCTAGGGCCAATAAGGTTTTCCCAGTACCTGCTTGACCTAAAAGAGATATAAAATCAATGTTTGGGTCCATCAGAAGATTAAGTGCAAAATTTTGTTCTTTATTTTTTGCTTTGATACCCCAAATATTAAATTTAGGCAAGGTATAATCCTGAACAATTTGAAGTGTTGCTGAGTCATCATTTACTGATTTAACAATCGCGTAAAACGGCTTATCATAGTCATAGAATACGAATGCATTTATAAAAAAACTTTTACACAATGGCCCTGTAATTTTATAAAACATCTTTCCTTCTTCTTGCCATGATTCCATTGCTTTGCTATGTTTTTCCCAAAAATTTTCAGGTAATTCATAAATTCCTGTATGCAGTAATTCAGCGTCAGCCATTACTTTGTCATTAAAGTAATCTTGAGCTGAAATACCTAAAGCACGAGCTTTAATTCTGATATTGAAATCTTTAGAAACTAAAATAACATCAGTTTTTTTTAAACGATTTTTTAAATTGATCACAACACTCAATATTTGATTATCTGCTTTTACTCCTGCCAAAATTGGTAAATCATAGCTAATAATTTCTGTCTGTATAAACAGATTTCCATCAACATGAGGATTTGTTTCAGATTTGAGAGCACATCCATTTTTAAGATCTGAGGCAGGACCGATAATTTCCTCTAAAAGTCTATGCGTTTGCCTTGCATTTCTTGCGACCTCTGAGCTACCTTTTTTATTGTTATCTAATTCTTCTATAGTGACCATGGGTAAATAAATGTCATGCTCCTCAAATCGGAATAGACTAGATGGGTCATGCAGAAGGACGTTAGTGTCTAGTACAAAAACTTTTTTATTGTTTTTTTTAGCCATTAAATAAATTTATTGTGGAATTGAATTTAAAACTTCTTCAGCATGGCCAGGCACTTTGAGTCCACGCCATTCATTTATCAAAATTCCTTTTGTATCAATTAAAAATGTACTTCTTTCTATTCCTTGAACTTGTTTTCCATACATATTTTTCATTTTAATTACATCGAATAGATTACAAGCAGCTTCTTCGGAGTCACTCAATAATTCAAAAGAAAAATTATATTTATTCTTAAATTTTTCATGCGAATTTAAGCTATCCCTTGAAATACCAAATATTTCAACATTTTTTTCTTGAAAATTTTTATAAAGGTTTGTGAAGTCAATACCTTCATTTGTGCAACCAGGCGTTGAATCTCTAGGATAAAAGTATAAAACAACATTCTTACCTAGATAATTTTTTAAAGAGAAGTCTAAGTCACTTGTCCCAGGGAGGCGAAAATCTGGTACCAATTTATTTATTTCTACTTTATTCATATTTAACTGACCTTTTATTCATTTTGAAGTTTAAAAAAAAGATTGAAACAATTTTTAAAATTATAGCCTAGAAGTATTTGATTATACTAAGCCATCCATGAATTGAATATTGACATATTCATTAACCTTAATTGATTTTTGTTCTATATCTAAAACGATTAAACAATTTGCTTTGCTCATGGAGCTGAGTATTGCTGATCCTTGATGTGGATTTGGCTTTACAGACAATTCTCCATTTTTAATGGTATAAAAACCTCTTTGAAATTCCATTCTTCCTGGTTTTTTTGTAATGGGTGAAATACATTTTGCTTTCAATAAAGGAGGAAGTTTATAATTAATTTGACCCATAAGATGTTTCAGGGCAGGTTGAACTAGTTGGTAAAATGTAATCATTGCAGCTACAGGATTTCCGGGAAGACCAAAATAAGGAGTATTTTTAAACGCACCATACGCCATAGGTCTGCCGGGTTTAATCGATAATTTCCAAAAAAGCACTTTACCAATTTTTTTTAAAATTTCTTTCATATAATCTGCTTTACCTACTGAAACACCACCAGTTGTGATAATGGCATCTGATAATTTTTCAGCACGCTTCAACGTTTTTTCTATTAATTTTTTTTCATCAGGAATGATTCCAAGATCTATGAAATCTACGTTAATTCTTTTTAACATCGACTGAATAGTAAAGTGATTGCTATCATATACCTGTCCAGATTTAATTGGCTGACCAGCTTTTACAACTTCATCTCCCGTTGAAAAGAAAGCTACCCGTAATTTTTTAAAAACTTTAACTTTGCTGATTCCTATCGAAGCAATTAATCCAACCTCTGCAGACCTTAAAAAAGTTCCTTTTTTCAGAACTTCACCTTTCTTTTTAATATCCTCCCCTAATTTTCTAATGTTTGCACCTTTTACTGGTATTTCATTAATAACAATGGAGTCGTCTTTTTGATCAACTAGCTCAAATGGTAAAACTGTGTCTGTCCCATCAGGTATTTTTGATCCTGTCATGACTTGAGCCGCAAAACCAGGTTTTATGTTTTGCTTTGATAAATCACCAGCTAATATTGTTGATGAAATTTTAAGTTTATTATTTTTTTTTAAAGAATTTAAATTAAAGGCAAAGCCATCCATTGCTGAATTATTATAATTTGGAACATTAATTTTTGATATTAAGTCATCAGCTAAGATTCGATTCAGTGCATCCTCAGTATTTACATGCTCTATTTTTAAGCGTACATCTAAAAATTTACTTATGAAATCACCCGCCTTATCAATGGTCATTGCATTTGGATCATATTCAGATAAACACCCCGGGTCTTTGGCTAAATTCTCAAGTGATATTGTTTTTTTCATTTTTGTATTAATTTAATTATATAGTTAGTAATTTGATTAAAATTATTGAAATTAAAAGATGGAATATCATGTTTAATATAATCATCAGACACAACAGCAATTACATTTGAATCATTTTTATGCAACTGAGCTTTAGAAATACCTTTGCGAAAGATTTCAATTTTAGGTATTTGCATATTCTTTAATCCTTCAATCAAAATTATATCTGCTGGTTCATGAATTTGTTCAAGTGCTTTTTCTAAATCAAATTTTTTTTCTTTGCTTTCTGTAATCAACACTGCTCTTGAATCATTAAAAATTAGAGTTTGTTTTGCACCAGCCTCTCGCAATCTAAAACTATCCTTGCCAGGTTTATCAATATCAAAAGTATGATGAGCATGCTTAATAGCCGAAACCAAATATCCTTTGTTACTCAATTCAGGAATAAGTCTTTCAATGAAATATGTTTTCCCACTTCCGCTGTTAGCAGCACAAATGCCTAGCACTAAGGGTTTTTTATACATAGTCAGTATTATGTTTCTGCAAGTCTATCATTGAATTAATATTAACAAATGCCTCATTTTTTTTAAAATCAACAGTTTCAAAATTATTTGATCTGACCCATAACTCAAGCTTTCTTCCTCCTTGGGAAATAAAATCTTTTAAGTTAGGCAACATTTCTTTATGGCATAGTAAAAAAACTGGCTCTAATCTTCCATTTGATGTTGGGAGAATTATTCTTTTATTATTTTCTTTAATAAAAATGCTTAATTTTTTCACTAAGTCTTCTGGAACAAAGGGGGCATCATTTGGGCAAAATTGAACCCAGTCACACTCAGATTGACTTAACCCCGAGTATATTCCTGATAGTGGTCCTAATTGTCCAGGTAAAATATCACTGAACTGAATAGATTTTGGAAATATCTTTAAAATCTGATTTGAATTAATACTCAATTTTTTCACTTGTTTTTTCATTCTATTGAAAACATGCAAAATTAAAGGTTTTTCATCAAACAATACAAGTGATTTATTTTGCCCCATTCTTGAGGATTTTCCACCAGCTAAAATCACTCCCTCTATTTGCGTTTTCAATTAACCCCCAGTATGTGACATAAATCTCACAACAGATGGTTGTTTTTTTTCTAAATCAAAATTATGAGATTTTGGTTTAATAGTCATGCTATCTAACAAAGCCTCTTTTATGGGTTCATCGTCATTAGGAAAAGATCTAATCAGTGGCATTAATTCAACTTTAGTATCGTGACCCAAACAAAGAAATAGTTCACCCTTGCATGAAATACGAACACGATTACAATTTTCACAAAAATTATGGCTATGAGGTGAAATCAAACCAATTCTTGTTTTTGTATTTTTAATACTGAAATATTTCGCAGGTCCGCTTGTCGATAGATCTGATTTTGAGAGTAAATATTTTTTTCTTAATTTATTTAAAATATCATTGTTATCAACTGAAGTTGATTTTCTATCGAACGCAGTTTGGCCAAGAGGCATTTCTTCTATAAACGAAATGTCTAAGTAATATTTAACTGCATAGTCAACTAAGTCGAAGAGCTCATTTTCATTTATATTTTTCATTAGGACAGTATTTAATTTAATCTTGTCAAAGCCAGTATCAATCGCGGCATGAATGCCATCCAAAACTTTTTTTATGTCACCTATCCTGGTAAGCTTTTTGAAAGTAAGGGGATTTAAACTATCAAGGCTAATATTTATTCTTTTAACGCCTGCATCTTTTAACATGGCTGATTTATTCTTTAGCTGACTCCCATTAGTGGTAATTGTAATCTCATCAAGTGAGTCTATTTTACCGATCGATTTGAATAATTTATCAACCCCTTTACGAACAAGCGGTTCACCACCGGTAATTCTTACTTTTTTTACTCCCAATTCTGAAAAAATTTTGATAATTCTTATTGTTTCTTCAAGTGAAAGCACTTCAGACTTTGGTAAAAAGGTCATTTTTTCTGACATGCAATAAACACACCTAAAATCACATCGATCTGTCACAGACACTCTTATGTAATCTATCTTTCTATTGAACTGATCTATAAGTTGCATGGTCATAATATATATTAAAAGAGAGAAAATTTTCGGATTTTAATTAAAAAAATTATAAAAACTTACAGTATAATATTGATAAATATGCAGTTTTCTAAAATTCAAATTAAATTAATAAATGTTGGCTGAAAACAATATAGAAAAGATTGAGCAGCATATAAATCTGCTCAAGGACAAACCTGGCGCACTTCTTCCTCTAATGCATGCTATTCAAGACGATCTTGGATATATTCCGGAAGAGTCTTATGGGCCTATTTCAAAAGCCCTAAGTCTTTCAGTTGCTGAAATTCATGGTTTTGTCACCTTTTATCACCATTTTAGAACTAAGCCATCTGGAAAACATATTCTTCAAGTATGTAGAGCGGAATCTTGCCAGTCAATGGGAAGTGAAAAAATTGAATCTTATTGTAAGGATAAATTGGGCATTGATTATCATGAAACCACAAAAGATCAATTAATCACTTTAGAGCCAGTTTATTGCCTTGGTAATTGTGCTTGTTCACCAGCGGTCATGATTGATGATGAAGTAATCGGTAGAGTTAACGAAGAGAAAATTGATGAATTATTAGAAGTAGTTAAAAAATGACAACGTATACAATCTTTATACCCAGAGATTCAAGCGCACTTTCATTGGGAGCGGATAAAGTTTTTAATGTTATTAAAAGTGAAGCTAGCAAACGAGGTGTTGAATTGGAGATCATAAGAAATGGCTCTCGAGGCCTTTTTTGGCTTGAAACGATGGTAGAGGTAAAAACTCCAAAAGGTAGGGTTGCATACGGACCAGTTAACCCTAACGATGTCTCTTCAATGTTTGACAATGAGTTCTATTTAGGGAAAAAACATCCATTGTCTTTGGGTATTACTGATGATATTGAGTGGTTAAAAAATCAAGAAAGGTTAACTTATGCAAGAGTGGGCATTACTGACCCAGTATCATTAAAAGATTATGAATCTCACGATGGATTTAAAGGTTTAAGAAATGCTATTAAGTCAAAGTCACAAGAAATTGTTGATGAAGTGACTGAGTCAGGTCTTAGAGGTCGAGGAGGTGCCGCTTTCCCCACGGGTATTAAATGGCAAACCGTTCTTAATGCTCCATCTGATAAGAAATATATAGTTTGTAATGCTGATGAAGGTGATTCTGGTACTTTCTCAGACAGAATGATTATGGAAAATGATCCTTTTGTTCTTATTGAGGGAATGATTATTGCTGGGTTAGCAGTTGGCGCAGATCAAGGATATATTTATTTAAGGTCAGAGTACCCTCATGCCCAAACGATTCTTAATGAAGCAATAGCAATTGCTGAGAAGAATGGTTTCTTGGGAAAAAATATTTTAAATAGCGAATTCAATTTTAATCTTGAAGTAACAAGAGCAGCTGGCGCATATATATGCGGTGAGGAAACATCACTTCTCGAAAGTTTAGAGGGAAAACGTGGTCTAGTGAGATATAAACCACCACTCCCTGCAATTGAAGGTTTGTATGGTAAACCAACAGTTGTTAATAACGTTATCTCACTTGCAACAATACCAATCATCTTGGATAAGGGCGCTAAATTTTATGCTGATTATGGTATGGGGCGCTCAAAAGGAACTCTTCCAATCCAATTAGCAGGTAATCTGAAACAAACTGGTTTAATTGAGAAAGCATTCGGTATCACTCTAAGAGAATTGTTATATGATTTTGGTGGAGGCTCAGCAACAGGGAAAAATATTAAAGCTGTTCAGGTAGGCGGACCCCTTGGTGCATTTTTACCAGAACATCAGTTTGATATCCCTCTTGATTATGAAAAATTCTCTGAAATTAATGCTGTCGTTGGTCATGGAGGCATTGTCGCATTCGACGATTCGATTGATATGTCTAAGCTAGCAAGGTATTCATTTGAGTTTTGTGCAATCGAGTCATGTGGAAAGTGTACACCTTGTAGGATAGGTTCAACTAGGGGTATGGAAGTGATTGATAAAATTAAAGATGGTGTTGATCAAGAAAAAAATGTTGAGGTGCTAAGAGACCTAGGAGAGACAATGGTGCATGGATCATTATGTGCTATGGGTGGAATGACCCCTTTCCCGGTTATTAGCGCATTAAATTTTTTCCCAAAAGATTTTGGGCTTGAAAAAACAGAAGCATAAGCATAGAATCATTACTTAAATTAATAAAATTAACAACTTAAAAAAATTTTTATACGATTGGAACAAAATTTCAATCATAATTATGCCAAAAGCAAAAAAATATGGATGACTCAAAAGATTTCGGTACTCCCTCAGTAAATTCTGAAAAACTTGTAACTCTAAATATTGATGGAGTTGATGTAACTGTTCCTGAAGGAACATCATTAATGCGTGCAGCATCGGACGCAGGTTTTAGTGTCCCCAAGTTATGTGCAACTGATAGTTTAGAACCATTTGGCTCATGTCGGCTTTGTTTGGTAGAAATCGAAGGTAAAAGGGGCTATCCTGCTTCATGTACTACTCCAGTTGCGGATGGATTAGTCGTATCTACGCAATCCCCCAAACTAGCGGAGTTAAGAAAAGGTGTTATGGAATTATATATTTCTGACCATCCTCTTGATTGTTTAACATGTGCAACAAATGGTGATTGCGAATTACAAGATATGGCAGGAGCTGTTGGTTTAAGAGATGTTCGTTATGGCTATGAAGGAGAAAATCATTTAGATTCTAAAAAAGATGAATCAAATCCATATTTTACCTTTGACCCATCAAAATGTATTGTATGTTCAAGATGTGTAAGAGCTTGCGAAGAAACTCAAGGAACTTTTGCATTAACAATAGATGGCAGAGGTTTTGAATCTAAAGTTTCAGCTGGTAATAAAGATTTCATTGATTCGGAGTGCGTGTCTTGTGGCGCATGTGTCCAGGCTTGTCCAACAGCAACATTAATTGAAAAAAGTATTGAAGAGCATGGTACTCCTGAAAAAAAAGTAACGACTACTTGTGCTTATTGTGGCGTTGGATGTTCATTTAATGCTGAATTGCAAGGAGATAAAGTTGTTAGGATGACTCCAAACAAAAATGGAGGGGCTAATCATGGTCATTCTTGTGTAAAAGGAAGGTTTGCCTGGGGTTATACGACACACAAAGATAGAATTACTTCACCCATGATTAGGAAAAGCATTAAAGATCCTTGGCAAAAAGTTTCTTGGGATGAAGCTATTAGTTATGCAGCATCAGAGATAAAAAGAATTCAAAAAAAATATGGAGCAAATTCAGTTGGCGCTATTTCCTCATCAAGGTGTACTAACGAAGAAGTTTATTTGATGCAAAAAATAGTGAGAGCTGGTTTTGGTAATAATAACATTGATACTTGTGCGAGAGTTTGCCATTCACCAACTGGATACGGTCTCAAACAGACAATCGGTGAGTCAGCTGGTACTCAAAATTTTGATTCAGTAATGAAATCGGATGTCATTATGATTGTTGGAGCAAATCCAACTGATGGACATCCAGTTTTTGCGTCACAAATGAAAAGAAGATTAAGAGAGGGTGCAAAATTAATTATTGTTGATCCAAGAGAAATTGACTTAGTTGATAATACACCTCACATAAAAGCAGATTATCATTTAAAACTTCAACCGGGCACCAATGTCGCCACAATTAATTCTATTGCACATGTTATCGTCGAAGAAAATTTAAGTGATAAAGCTTTTGTAAAAGATCGCTGTGAAGATGATTCATTCAAAGTTTGGTTAGATTTTATTAAAGATACTAGGAATTCACCTGAATCAATGGAATCAGAGACAGGTATACCTGCTGAGCTTCTTAGAAAGGCAGCACGATTATTTGCAAAAGAAAAAAATGGATCTATTTATTATGGATTAGGTGTAACAGAACATAGCCAAGGCTCGACAATGGTCATGGGTATTGCCAATTTAGCAATGATAACTGGAAATGTTGGTAGAGAAGGTGTAGGCATAAACCCACTTAGAGGACAAAATAATGTTCAAGGCGCGTGTGATATGGGTTCTTTCCCTCATGAACTTCCGGGTTATAGGCATGTTTCTGATCTAGCAACACGTGCTTTATTTGAGTCAGCATGGAATGCTAAAATTTATGAAGAGCCAGGACTTAGAATTCCAAATATGCTTGATGAGGCCATATCAGGTAAATTTAAATCACTTTATTGTGAAGGTGAAGATATAGCTCAATCTGATCCTGATACACAACATGTCACTCATGCACTCGAATCAATGGAATGTGTCATTGTCCAAGATTTATTTTTAAATGAAACCGCGATGTATGCTCATGTGTTCCTTCCAGGATCCTCATTTTTAGAAAAAAATGGTACCTTCACTAATGCAGAAAGACGAATCTCAAGAGTAAGAAAAGTAATGGCACCAAAAAATGGATATGAAGATTGGGAAATTACTCAGATGTTGTCGAATAAATTGGGTTATCCAATGAATTATAAACATGCAAGTGAAATCATGGATGAAGTAGCACAACTAACACCAACATTCAAAGGTGTGAGCTATGAAAAATTAGATAAACTTGGAAGCATACAATGGCCTTGTAATGATGAACATCCTGAAGGAACTCCTACGATGCATGTAGATGAATTTGTAAGAGGTAAGGGTAAATTTTTCATTACTGAATATGTCCCAACTGCTGAAAAAGTTAATAGTAAATTTCCACTAATAATGACCACAGGAAGAATTTTAGCTCATTATAATGTTGGAGCCCAAACAAGAAGAACAAAAAATACTGAATGGCACGATGAAGATTTAATTGAAATTCATCCACATGATGCGGAAGAAAGAGGAATAAGTGAAAGAGATTGGGTGGGTATAAATAGCCGCTCTGGCGATACGGTTTTACGAGCTAAAATTACAAATAGAGTTCAACCTGGTGTTGTTTATACGACCTTCCATCACCCTGTTTCAGGTGCAAATGTTATTACTACTGACAATTCTGATTGGGCAACTAATTGTCCAGAATTCAAAGTCACAGCTGTGCAGGTTACCAAAGTAACTCAACCATCAAATTGGCAATCAAAATATCAAAAGTTTAGTGAAAAGCAAATTGATTTTGTAAAAAATAGCGAGGAAAAAGTAAATTAAATTCAAAGTGGCTAAAGAGAAATTAATTCAATCTTCTCACTCATATCATGTAGTAAAAATCCAAAAAAGTAAAACTGAAGAAATCGTCGAAGATATATTAGCCGAAGAAACCCCTGTAGCAATAGTATTTAATGGCATATCGCATGTTGTAATGATGACAAGCCCTTGTGATTTAGAAGATTTTGCAAAAGGCTTTTCGATTACAGAAGGTATCATCGATAATCTATCTGAAATTTATTCTATAGACGTTTCAAAAAAAGAAAACGGTGTTGAAATTAATATTGAAATATCCTCCGAAAAATTTTCAAGATTAAAAGAATTAAGAAGAAATTTAATAGGAAGAACGGGTTGCGGTCTATGTGGAGCCGAATCTCTAGATCAAGTTTTAAAAATCCCAGATATAAAAAAAAATTCATCAAAATTTCTCGCATCAAGTATAAAAAATGCATTGAAACAATTTCCAACTCAACAAGAATTACAAAAAAAAACAGGGGCAACCCATGCGTCTGGATTATTTGATTCTGACGGTAAGTTAATAATATTAAGAGAGGATGTTGGTAGACATAATGCACTTGATAAATTGATTGGAGCATCTAGTAATTTAAATGTTCCTGACAATTATTTTGTTATTACCTCTAGCAGAGCAAGTTATGAAATGATTCAGAAAGTAGCATACATGAATTTAAATTTATTAGTCGCTATCTCTGCTCCAACTGCATTAGCAAAAAGGCTTGCTAGTAAACTTAAGATTACCCTCGTAGGTTTTGCCAGGAACAGTCATTTTAATTGTTATACACATCCAGAAAGAATAATCGGTTAAAATTACACTATGGAAATTAAAAATCTCATTAGAATGGCAAATGATATTGGAAGTTTTTTTAAAAGCTACCCTGACCAAGAGCAAGCAAAACAAGATGCAGTATCACACATTCAAAAGTTTTGGGGACGCGACATGAGAGGATTAATTAAGGAACATGTCTCCATTACATCTGCAAAAGATAGTCAGTTAGATGATTTTATTTTTGAAGCTATTAATAAGTATCTCAAAGATTAAGATTATTTTGTAAGTAATATGTAGTAAGTTTTATCGCGCTCAATTCTCTTACCCGACCATATTTGTTTCCATGCCTCATATTCTGTTGGCATTTTAGAGTCTTGATTAAGTGATAATAAAATCATTCTACATTGAATATCCTTATTAGGATCTTTACCTCGAATTCCAGAATAATAGTGAAGTAAGTTTGTTTCATTGGGACTAAAATTATAAGTATATAAACAACTAGAACTTCGTGATAAATGTTGTTTTACATCTTGAAATACTGGAGCAAAACTTTTTCTGTTATCAATTAGGGGACTTACAAGCATTATAAAAGCAACCCAAACCATTGTAATTCCAATTGCCCAATTTGATATTGCCGATCGATTTGAAATTTTTATATTAAAAATAATATAAAGCCATAACCCGGATATTAAAAAGGCAAAAATGAAACTTAAAAACTCAAATTTTACTTCATAATTACCAGATAAAAAGTTAATACGATTTGATATTATTTCGGGAAAACTTAGCATAACTGAGAGCCAAAAAAACCAAATAATAAAGCCAAAAAAACCAAATATTAATATTCCGAACCAATTCAACGCACTTGCGGAGCTTCTTCTTAATAAATCAATGCCACCAGCAGCTACAACTGAAAATGGGATTAGAATAGGCATTAATTTTATTTGATCAATATTGTTACTAAGTGAAAGCATTAGTAAGATTGAAATTGAGAAAAATAAAGGTAAATGAATTTTTTTAACGTTACTTATATCCTTAAAATTTTTGGCTAATACAAAAATAAAAAGAGGTAAAGAAGGCCATGTAAACCATAAAATATTTTTTATGTAAAAGAAAAATTCTTCACCATTTGGAGCATTTAATTTATTTATCCAAGAAAAGAATTCTTCGGGGTTGGAGTTATACAAAAGATAAACCCAGGGCCCTATGACGCATAGAGCTATAGCCGTTGAAATTAAACAAAATAAATAATAACGTTTATTCCTCCATTGTTTTAAAGTTAGTAGGAATAGCGCTGTTATGAAAACACTGGTTAAAGAAATAATGCCGTTGGAAAGAAAAATTATTGAAATACCAAATCCTAATACCAAGCTAGCCCTAAAAGGCCTTCTTTGATACAAAGCAAATCCATAAAAAGCTAGAGCAAAACCAAGCAGCCCCGATACTTCAGGACGAATAGTATGGACATTAAATATTAGCCCAATAGATGCAATAAAAATTAATCCTGCCTGCCTTCCAAATCCTACCCCCCATAATTCTCTTGTCATTAATCCAATAGTTAATAAAGTTAAGCTTAACCATATGAAATTTGATAACCTAATTGCGTCATGTGGAGCAAGTGTTGACGAAAAAATTTTAACAAAAGTAGCTCCTATAAAAGGGTATAAGGGTGGATTATTAATTGAATCTTGACTGGCAGCTAAGGGAGCAATGATAGAATTGTTTAAGACAATATCCATGACCATACTCACATTTTCAGACTCTGCAGGAATCCAAGGAGAATTACCTATTAATCCAGTAAATATCCATATTGTCGAAAGTAAAAGAAATAAATGAATTTTTGTTTTTTCACCAAGTGTTGAGCGAGGTGAAGACATATTTCCTTGCCAATCATGATTTAAATCAAATTTCATATTTGCAGATTATGACATAAAAAAAAGGCAGATAACTGCCTTTATTTTAAATCAAAGTTAATGGATTACATCCCATATTTTTGTTTAAATTTCTCAACACGACCTGCTGTATCTAATATTTTTTGTTTGCCTGTATAGAAAGGGTGACATTTAGAACAAACCTCAATGGTTGTATCCTTTCCCATAGTTGACTGAGTTTTAAAGCTATTACCACAACTACAAGTAACAGTTATCTCTGGATATTTAGGATGTAGATCTTTTTTCATAAAATTTAGATACTGAATATTTAATAAGTGAAGTATTTTATATTAAAGCCAATAAAAATCAATATTTAATTAACTTCTTAACTCCTTCGCATGCTATCAAAAAAATCAGAATTATTTTTGGTAGAGCGAACTTTGTCTAAAAGGAATTCCATGGCTTCAAGGTCATCCATAGGGTAGAGTAACTTTCTTAAAACCCATATTTTTTGCAGTACATCTGAAGGTATAAGTAACTCTTCTCTCCTAGTACTTGATTTGTTGACGTTAATTGCTGGATATATTCTTTTTTCTGCCATTTTTCTTTCAAGGTGAATTTCCATATTTCCAGTACCTTTGAATTCTTCATAAATAACATCATCCATTCTTGAGCCTGTTTCAACAAGGGCTGTTGCAAGAATTGTAAGGGAACCCCCTTCTTCAACATTCCTAGCAGCACCAAAAAAACGTTTTGGTTTTTGCAATGCATTTGCATCAACACCACCAGTCAATACTTTCCCAGAGGACGGTATAACTGTATTATAGGCTCTAGCAAGCCTTGTAATTGAATCCAACAAAATAACAACATCTTTTTTGTGCTCAACTAACCTCTTTGCTTTTTCTAAAACCATATCAGCAACTTGAACATGTCTTGCAGCTGGCTCATCAAAAGTGGAAGCTACAACCTCACCCTTGACTGACCTAGACATTTCGGTAACTTCTTCAGGCCTTTCATCAATAAGTAATACTATCAGTGATACATCAGGGTGATTTGCAGTGATTGCGTGAGCAATATTTTGCAACATGACTGTTTTGCCGCTTTTGGGGCTAGCAACTATTAATCCTCTCTGACCTTTTCCAATAGGCGCAACCATGTCAATAACTCGACTTGTATTATTTTCTTCAACATTTGAATCTCTTTCAAGTGTAAGAGGTTTTGTTGGGTGAATGGGTGTTAAGTTTTCAAAAAGAATTTTATTTTTTGTATTTTCAGGCGCATCATTATTTACTTTATCTACTTTTACGAGTGCAAAATAACGTTCACTATCTTTTGGTGTTCTGATTTCACCTGCAATAGTATCTCCTGTATGGAGGTTAAATCTTCTAATTTGAGATGGTGAAACATATATATCTGCAGGTCCAGCAAGATAAGAGGAATCAGGCGACCTTAAAAATCCAAATCCATCTTGTAAAACTTCTAGTGTTCCATCTCCTATTAATTTGTCACCGTTTTTTGCTTTATTTTTTAATATCGCAAAAATAAGGTCTTGCTTGCGCATTCTTCCAGCATTTTCAATTTTGTCTGAATTAGCAAGATCAACTAGCTCGGTTACAGGAAGATGTTTAAGGTCGGATAAGTGCATTTTTTAAATAGTGCTGTCTATAAAGGCGATTAATTGCGACTTTGACAAAGCTCCTTTTTTATCTGCTTCAAAATTTCCATCTTTAAAAATTATTAGTGTTGGTATTGCTCTGACTGCAAATTGGGCAGCAATTTTTTGATTTTCATCAATATTTATTTTAGCAACAGTTAACTTGCCCTCGTATTCAGTTGAGATATCATCAAGAATAGGAGCTATTGCTTTACATGGCCCACACCACTCAGCCCAGAAATCTACTAGCACAGGAATTTTGGATTGCAAAACTTTTTCATCGAACTCGTCATCTGTAACGTGAATTATATTACTCATATTTTTTTGTGGTTTTAAATAAAATGATTTGATTTAAACAAATAGAAGAATCTCTATTTACATAATGATAATTGAATAAAAAAGGTTTATCAATAACTAATTTGTTTTATTAATTTTTATTTTGATTATTTGATTTAAAAGAATTATCAATTTCAAATAAAGGCACTACTTTTTTAACACCCCTAGAAGACCGAGCAATTTCAACAGCACTATTAGCTTCTTTTTGATTTAAAATACCCATTAAATAAACTACGCTCTCTTCTGTAAAAACTTTCCAATGGAATATAGAGACAGAGGCTTCATCTTTATCATCCTCAACAAAAGCTCTTGATATAACATTACTTGTAATTGCTATATCATTTGCAATTCCTCTGACTGTATTTTCTGGGCCAACAATCATAAAGTTTTCAACTTTTTTAACATTTTTCATATTTTTAACAATGTTAAAAATTTTATCTATAATTTCTTGGTTTGGCGCCTGACCAGTAATGAGAACAACTTGATTGTAGCTAACAAAATTTGCTCTATAGTCTCCTTCAATATCTTGTATTTTAAGTACAGTCTGCCATTCAAGTTTTTCATCTGTAATTTGTGATTCAGTTGTTCTTCTGTCTGCATACGATGTTGGACCACCAAGAATTCCAGCAGCACAGCCAGATAAAAAAATTGATAATGATAAAAAAAATGGTATGAATAAATAATTTGATTTAGATTGCATAAAATAAATTATATACTTTAAAGGGAAATTTTATATTAAATTAATTAATAAAATCATACAAATATCAATTTTATGAAATTAGCTCTTTATATTATTGGAACACCCATTGGAAATTTAGATGATATTTCATCTAGGGCTTTAAAAATTCTAAATGGTGTGGATATTATTGCTTGTGAAGATACAAGGCATTCAATGCATTTATTATCGAAATTTTCTTTAAATAAAAAACTCATAGCTTTACACCAACATAATGAAAAGAGTAGGAGTACTTTTTTAATAAATGAAATACAAAGTGGTAAATCTGTCGCATATATTTCTGATGCAGGAACTCCATGCATTAGTGATCCGGGTGCATATTTGGTTCATAAAGCCCTAGATGCAAAGATAAATGTCATTCCAATACCAGGGGCATCCGCAGTTACGACAGCGCTTTCTGCCGCTGGCATCCTTTCAACGCAGTTTAATTTTTATGGATTTTTGCCGAATACAGATAGCAAAAGTAAAAAAATTATTAAAAAGTTTTATGAAAGCCAAACTACCTCAATTTTTTTTGAATCACCGCGACGTGTCCTTAAAACATTGGGAATAATAGAAGAAGTTTATGGTTCAAATCAAGTAATTTTTATTGGACGTGAACTCACAAAATTATACGAAACTTTGTATAAAGAAAAGGTACAAGATTTAATAGAAAAATTTAGATATGAAAAAAATAATCTTAAAGGTGAGTTTGTTTTTATTATTGAAGGAATAGTAAGGGAAAAGAAAAAACTATACAGCCATGAAATACAAAACGCTCTTAAGATTATGCTAAATGAATTAAGTTTAAATCAGTCTGTTAAACTTGTATCAAAGATTTATGAGTTAAAAAAAAATGAAATATATGATTTGGCGTTAGAGATTAAAAATAATGATAAATGAATTAATTATTACAAGACCGGATGATATGCATCTTCACCTCAGAGAAGGTGAGCTTTTAAAAGTCGTAAGTAAGCATTCTGCAAGTCAGTTTGCAAGAGCAATTGTTATGCCAAATCTTAAGAAACCTTTAATCAACTCAGAGTTAGCGCATAAATACTACGATGAAATTAAAAATCATACGTGTGCCTATGATTTTGAACCATTAATTACCATTTATTTTAATGATCAATTAACCTTTGATGAACTAAAAAAAATCCAACTCTCTCCCAAAATAATTGGTATAAAGCTATACCCCAAAGGAGTCACGACAAATTCACACAAAGGAATAGGTTCTTTTGAATCAGGTTATAAAATTTTTGAAATGATGGAAAAATTAGATATTCCCCTCTTGATTCATGGGGAAGTTAATGATCCAGATGTCGATATTTTTGATAGAGAAAAAATATTTATTGAGAAAAATTTAATCAATGCTTATAAAGAATTTCCAAAACTAAGGATTGTTCTGGAGCATATCTCAACAAAAGAATCTACAGAGTTTGTAAGAGAGACCGATGAAAATATTGCTGCAACAATTACCCCACAACATCTTCTTTATAACAGAAACGAATTATTTACAGGAGGGTTGAAGCCTCATGCATTTTGCTTACCTGTATTAAAAAGGGAGGAACATAGATTAGCTGTACTGAGCGCAGCAATATCAGGAAATTCAAAGTTTTTCCTAGGTACTGATAGCGCGCCACACAAAAGATCAGAAAAAGAAAGTAGTTGTGGATGCGCAGGAATATATTCTGCATTAAATGCAATAGAGATTTATGCAGAAATTTTTGATAGAAATAGTGCTATCGAAAAATTAGAAAATTTTAGCAGTAAATTTGGAGCTGATTTTTATAAAATAAGGCGCAATAAAAATAAGATTAAGCTAATAAGAGGCCCAAATAAAATTCAGAGCACGTTAAAGATTGATGACGGAGAAGTGATCCCCTTGATGGCAGATCAGAAAATTAACTGGAGCTATTCTGCAGTTTGACATCATATCAATGATAAAATATTTCCAAGTTGACCAGACAGTCGCTACATTTATGTAGAGGAAAGTCCGGGCTCCAAGAGCAGGGTGATGGCTAACAGCCATACATCGTGAGATGAGGAATAGGGCCACAGAGACGAGCGTATTAAGTTACGGTGAAACGCGGCAACCTCCACCCGGAGCAAGGCCAAATAGGATAACAAAAGCACGGCTCGTGCTGTTATCGGGTAGGCTGCTCGAGCATGCAAGTAATTGTATGCCTAGATGAATGACTGTCCAAGACAGAACCCGGCTTACAGGTCAACTTAATTTTTTTCATAAATCATTGTTATATATACATTTAAAATAAAAAAGCGCTTGCATTGCGCTTTTTTTTTACCTATAGTGTCCTTGTTAGGGAAAAAGTGGTAATTTGTGGGAAATTGCTTAGTAATACTAAGGGTATTAAGTAATTTTCCATGTTTTCCCAGATAATGAGGTACTGCTTATGTATAGAGGTGCAACACGTTTAAACTTGGATGGAAAAAATAGGATTTCGATTCCAACAAAATATCGTGAAAAAATTCTTTTAGAGTCATCTGGGGCACTTGTATTAACAGCTCATGTTTATAAATGTTTACTTTTGTATCCTCAATTTGCATGGGAGCCTATTCAAGAAAAGATAATGAATCTTTCTAGTTTTGAAAGAAAATCTAGTGGGCTCCAAAGATTGCTTGTTGGTTTTGCAGAGGACATTACTCTTGATAATGCAAATAGGTTACTAATTCCCTCCGAATTAAAGAAATATGCAGAAATAGATAAAAATTTAATTTTTATTGGCCAAGGTAGTCATTTTGAACTTTGGAATTGTGATAATTATTACGAAAATTTAAGTCAAATTAATATTACTGAAGAAAATGAATTTCCTGATGAACTTAAAGGATTCTCATTGTGAGTAAACACATCCCAGTAATGCTTAACGAGGCAATTGATGCCTTAAAAATAATTCCAAACGGCTTTTATGTTGACTGTACCTTTGGAAGAGGTGGTCATTCAAAAGAAATTTTGAAAAGACTGAATGAGCATGGAAGATTATTAGCAATAGATAAAGATTTAGATGCAGTGAGGGAAGCTAAAAAAATAAAAGATAAGCGATTTGAGATTGAACATGCATCTTTCAAAGATCTAAAAAATATTTTAAAAAAAAAAAATTACAAAATCCAAATGGAATCCTTATGGACTTAGGAATTTCATCGCCACAAATAGACAATGCAGAACGAGGTTTTAGTTTTCAATTAGATTCACTATTAGATATGCGAATGAATCAAAATCAAAAATTTACAGCTGCAGATATCATAAATGATTACGACTACGATGACTTAGTTAAGCTTCTTTATGAATATGGTGAGGAAAAGTTTTCAAAGAAAATTGTTAAAACAATAATTAAATACCGAGAAGAAAGAGGAAAAATATCAACAACAAAAGAATTAGCTGATTTAATCAATAAGGCTGTACCAAAATTAGATTCAAGTAAAAATCCAGCAACAAAAACATTTCAAGCATTAAGGATAAAGGTAAATGAAGAGTTAGAAGAGTTAAAACAAATATTGCCTACTGCTTTTGAGATCTTAAAGATTGATGGAAGACTTGCCTTAATAAGTTTTCATTCACTTGAGGATAGGATTATTAAAAATTTTTTCAAAGAAAAAATAAATACAGACAAAATCTCAAAAAAAATACCAATACTTCAAGAGAACATAAAATCAGCATCAATTAAGATCATTGAAAAGATGAAAAAACCCTCTGAAATTGAAATATCAACAAATAACCGCGCAAGAAGTGCAAAACTTCGAGTAATGCAAAAGATATCGGAGGACAAGTGAAGTTGAACTTAATACTTTTTTTATTATTAATTGTATTTGCTTTGTTAAAAATTAACGCACACCATCTTTATCGTGTAAATCATCATTCATTAGAAATAGAAAAACAAAAAACTATTGAGTTAAAAGACGAAAGAAATCAGCTATTAATTGAAGAATCTTCAAAATCTGGTAACGGAAGAATTTCTGAATATGCAAAAAATAAATTGAAGATGAATCCACCTGAAAAAAAACAAAAAAAATTAATTAAATGAGATCAAAAATTAAAAAAAAGAACGAGTTTTTTGAATTATCAAAATTTAGAAGGAGGTTTACTTTACTTGTCCTACTGACATTATTTTGTATTTTATTTTCTCGAGCTTTTTTCTTACAAGGGATGCAAAAAGATTTCTTACAACAGGAAGGTTTTGAGAGAAGCAATCGTAATATAGAGCTCTATGCTTACAGAGGGAAAATTTATGATAGAAATAACCAAATTTTAGCAGCAAGCGAAACCGTTAGAAGTATTACTTTAGAACCAAATCGAGTTGATTTTAAAAAAGGAGAAAAAAAGAAGTTAGCTAATCTTTTAGGTATGAAGTTAAATACTTTAAATAAAAAAATTAAAACAAAAAAGAATCATATTTATTTAAAAAGAAAAGTTGATCCCAAAATTGCCTCGAAAATTTTAGCTCTTAAAATACCAGGTGTCGGCTCTGAAAAAGATTATAGGCGTTCATATCCAGATCAGGAAATATCAGCCCATGTAGTTGGTTTTTCTGGAAGCGATGGAAATGGACTGGAGGGAGTTGAGCTCAAGAAAAATGATTATTTATCTGGTACCCAAGGCTATAAAAAAATACTAATTGATGCTAGAAGAAGGGTGGTCGATAATCTAAGCGAAGTTAATGTGCCAATTGATGGAAAAGATGTGCATCTAACTATTGATAAAAGATTGCAGCATGTAGCCTTTCAATCGTTGAAGAAAACAATTCACGAATCGGAAGCAATATCTGGTTCTGCTATTCTCATAGATTCAAAAACAGGTGAGATTCTCACAATGGTCAATTACCCGTCGTTTAATCCAAATCATAGAATAAGAAAAAGAACTTTTGTGAGAAATAGAGTGATTACCGATATGTTTGAACCAGGGTCAACAATGAAGCCAATAAGCATAGCTGCTGCTCTAGAAAAAAAGGTAGTTAATGTAAATACAAAAATTGATACCGGAAATGGGTTTTATAAAGTTGGAAGAACTTTAGTTACAGATACAAAGCCACACGGAATAATATCAGTAAAAGAAATTCTTCAGACTTCTTCAAATATTGGCGTGACAAAAATTGCAGAGAAACTCAACAAGAAGGATTTATGGCAAACCTATACAAATTTTGGTATAGGTAGCTTTACGGGAGTAAATTTTCCTGGAGAGTCTAAAGGAGTTCTTCGTGATCATAAAAAATGGAGAGAGCGTGATCATTATAGTGCTAGTTATGGATATGCAGTAAGTACAACCATTGCCCAACTAGCAAGAGCTTACACTCCTTTTGCGAACAAGGGTGAGATAAAGAATTTAAGATTATTTAAAAATGATCCAATCAAAATTGGCCAACGTGTTTTGTCTATAGAAACCTCAAAGACTATTCTTAAGATGATGGAATCGGTTACAAAGGAAGGTGGAACAGCAATTCAAGCATCAATCCCAGGGTATAAGGTTGCAGGAAAAACTGGAACAGCAAGACAAGTGGTACCAGGAGGTGGTTATGGTAAACCTGGCGAAAGAAAATATAATGCTTCATTTGTAGGTATTGCACCTGCTTCAAATCCAAAATTTATTATGGCTATACTAATAGAAGACCCAACCAAAGGCTCAAACTATGGGGGTGTTGTTGCTGGGCCAATATTTAAAAAGGTAGTATCTGAAGCTCTTAAAATTTATTCTATTCCACAAGATGATATTGAAATATTTAATAAGGTTGAGGTAGATAATCAAGAAGAGATATGAAAGATGAATTAGAAATTTTTTTAGAGCAATTTGATGAATTGACTCTTAATTCAACACAAATTTCTAAAAATACTGTTTTTATCGCCTACCCTGGAAAAAAGTTTGATGGTAGAGACTTTATTAAAGAAGCGATTGATAATGGTGCAAAAGGAATTATTTTTGAATCTAAAAATTTAAAAAAAAATCTAAATATAAGCATCTCCAATTTAGCAGTAACAAATTTAAAAAATAAACTTTCTTTAATTGCTGCAAAATTTTATGATCACCCTTCAAAAAAAATATCTATTGTTGGAATTACAGGAACTAATGGAAAAACAACTTCAGCTTATTGGTTGTCACAATGTTTAAATAACTTAAAAAGTAAAACAGCATTTATTGGAACGTTAGGCTTTGGGCAAACAGACAATTTAAAAAAATCTCAAAATACAACACCCAGTGCTATAGATATTCAAGGAATGTTAAATTACTTGACCAAAAAAAAATATAAAAATGTAGCAATGGAAGTTTCTTCACATGGGATAAATGAAAAAAGAATAGATAATATTGAGTTTCAACAAAGATTATTCACGAATTTTTCAAGGGATCACCTTGATTATCATAAGACTATGCGTGAATATGCTGATGTAAAAAAGAAATTTATGCTATCGGAAAAAAAAGGAAATATTGTAGTAAATATTGATGATAAATTGGGAAAATCTATTTTTGATAAATCAGCTTTAGCTGAAGAAAAAAAAATAAGTTTTTCAATCTATAAAAAGTCAAATATTCAGGCACTAAATATTAAGGATAATAATGGTTTACACTTTGATTTAAATTATTTTGGGGAAGTGTTTCCAATTAACTTAAAATTAATAGGTATTTTTAATATTTATAATGTCTTGGGCGTTATAGGATGTTTAAGTGCAATGGGTTTTAAGATTAATGAAATAATTAATAGTTTAAACGAAATAAAGCAAGTTCCAGGTAGAGCAGAATCCATAATAAGCGATCAAAATCTTCCATCTATAATTATTGATTATGCTCATACGGGAGATGCATTAGAGAATATCTTAAAAAGTGTCAGAAATAAAAAGAAAGAAAAAATTATATTAGTTTTTGGTTGTGGAGGAGGCAGGGATAAGGGCAAAAGAAAAGAAATGGCTCTTGTTGCTGAAAAATTTGCCGATCATTGCGTAATCACTTCGGATAACCCCAGAAACGAAAATCCGAAAGATATTATTGAAGATATAAGTAAGCACTTTAAGAATGAACCATTAAAAATTCTTGATCGAAAAGAGGCTATTTGTAAAGCAATTAAAATCGCTAAAAAAAATGATCTTGTCTTAATTGCAGGGAAAGGGCATGAGGAGTTTCAAGAAATAAAAAATAAAAAAATTTATTTTTCGGATAAAAAACTTGTAGAAGATTTCTTAAAAAAAAGGACCTAAAAAAATTAATTTATTAATAGAAGATATTTATCAGTCAACTTCGGGGAAAAACACCATAGATAGTGAGTTTCTGAAATATAAGGTTAATAAAATATGTATTAATTCAAAACTCATAAAAAAAGATGATTTATTTATTGCAATTAAAGGTTTAAATTTTGATGGGCATAATTATATCGATGAAGCATTTTCAAATGGTGCAATTGCTGCATTAATTTCTGATAGCAAATTTAAAAATAAAAATACAATATTAGTAGATGACACAAAAAAATCTTTAGCAGATATTTCAACTTTTATTTTAAAAAAATTTAATCCGTTTGTAATTGCTATTACAGGCAGTAACGGTAAAACAACAACCAAAGAAATAATTAATTCAATATTAATTTCAAATTTTGATGAAAAAAGAATCTTGGCTTCCTATGGAAATTTTAATAACGATATTGGGCTTCCACTCACAATTTTCAATCTTAAAGAAAATCATACCCACCTTATATTAGAGATGGGTATGAATAATGCTAATGAAATAGATTATTTAGCTAAAATTGCACCACCAAATATTGCACTTATAACAAATATCGGTGAAGCTCATATAGAAAATTTTGGAAATAGAGAGGCAATAGCAAAAGAGAAAAAAGATATATTGCTTAATCTAAAAAAAAATGGGGTAGCAATACTACCTATAGAAAGTGATTTTTTTAATTTCTTATCAAAAGATGTAAAGAATGAAAAAATTATCTCTTTTGGTATGAGGGATAAAGCTGATATTTCATGTGAGTTTTTAGAAGGAAAAAAAGTCTTAATTAAAACTCCTACATTTGATATGCAAATAAAGCCTAAATTATTGGGATATAACAATGTTTCTAATATTTTAGCTGCTGTTGCATGTGCCTATGTATTAAAAATTCATCCTGAGAGAATAAAAGAGGGAATAGAAAATGTAAAACCGATGCCTGGCAGACTAGAGTTGAAGCAAGGCATTAAAAATACATTCATAATAGATGATACATATAATGCAAATCCATCCTCTTTTCAGTTAGCTATCGATGTTCTTAAGGATTTTGTAAGTAAAAAGATTTTAGTGATTGGCGATATGGCTGAGCTCGGTGAAGATTCAATAATTTATCACCAAGAACTCGCAAGAAGCATTAAAAAGGCTAAAATAGATATTACCTTAGCAATCGGTAAGTATTCAAAGGAACTCATTAAGCTATTAGGAGAAGAAAATACTTGGTTTGAAAATAAGGAAGATCTAACAAAGCACTTAATTTCTTGTATGAAAAATACAACTATCTTGGTAAAAGGATCAAGATCGATGAAGATGGAAGAAGTTGTAAAAAAAATAATTAAAACAGTTGATTAAAAATTATGTTATTTGAATTTTTTAGATGGTTATCAGTTGATTACTCGATATTTAATGTTTTTAACTATTTATCGTTACGTGCTGTTTTATCAGTGATTACAGCCTTATCAATTTCGTTTTTATTTGGTGGTTGGTACATTAAAAAATTAGGGGAATATAGTTTTGGTCAATATGTAAGAGCAAACGGTCCTACTACCCATATAGAGAAAATGGGAACACCTACTATGGGGGGAGGTTTGATTTTAATATCAATTTTAATATCAACATTACTTTGGTCAGATTTATCAAACAAATACATATGGGTAATGGTTTTTGTAACAACTGCATTTGGTTTTATTGGCCTTGTGGATGACTATAGTAAAATTAAACAAAAAAATTCTGATGGAATGTCTGCTGTAACAAAATATTTTCTTCAATCAATTGTTGCAATTGGTGTAGCTGTTTATCTATTTTTTAATGCAAATTCATTGCAAGAAACCTCACTTTTAATACCTTTCTTTAAGGACTTGAGTATACCGATGGGATTTATAGGTTTTACAGTTTTGACTTATTTGGTTGTAGTTGGAAGTAGTAATGCTGTAAATTTAACAGATGGTTTAGATGGTTTAGCGATTATGCCAGCTGTAATGATTATTAGTGCGCTTGGTATCTTTGCCTATTTAGGTGGAAATGTAATTTTTGCTGATTATCTAGATATTCCATATATTAACGGTGTAGGAGAATTAGTTATATATTGTGCTGCAATTGTGGGAGCAGGATTGGGTTTTCTTTGGTTTAACGCCTACCCTGCAGAAGTGTTTATGGGTGATCTTGGTTCTCTATCAATTGGTGCAGCTATGGGAACCATAGCAGTAATAGTCAGACAAGAAATTATCTTACTAATTATGGCGGGTGTTTTTGTAATTGAGACAGTCTCCGTTATGCTCCAGGTTTCTTATTTTAGATATACAAAGAAAAAATATGGTAAAGGGAAAAGAATTTTTTTAATGGCACCATTGCATCATCATTTTGAAAAGAAAGGTTGGAAAGAAACGCAAGTTGTCGTTAGATTTTGGATAATAACAATGATGCTTGTCCTTATTGGATTGGCGAGTCTTAAGATTCGCTGATGAAAGGTAATTTTTTTTTAAAAAAAAGTTCTACTGAAAAAATTAAAGATATTCTTATTATAGGCCTTGGAAAGTCTGGCTTGTCCTGTATAAGATATTTATCCAAACAAGAAGGATATAAAAAAAAATCACTTAGAATAAGTGTTTACGATAAGAATAAATCAATAGAAGACCAAAAAGATTTATTAAAAAATTTTGATATTGAAGATTTTTTTACCTCTAATATTAAATATGAGTTTTTAGATAGAAAGTCTCATATATTTTTAAGTCCTGGAGTAAGCTCTTTAGAAATTAAAAAATTTAAAACACTTCCAAACATTATTAACGATCTCTCATTATTTTTAGAATACTTAGCTAAAGATGATAATAATCTTAAAATTATTGGAGTTACAGGAACAAATGGAAAAACGACCACATGCTTATTCTTAGAACACTTATTTACAAAAGCTGGATATAAAGCCAAAGTCGCGGGAAATGTTGGACAATCACCATTAGATCTAATTGATGAGATACAAAACCTAGACGTTATTATCCTTGAAATATCTAGTTTTCAATTAAATCCATTTAAAGAAAATGGCTTTCCAGGAAAAAAAATGGATGTAGGTATTTTTTTAAATTTCACTGAAGATCATTTAGATATGCATGAAAGTATGGAGGATTACTTACAATCAAAAATAGCATTATTAAAATCGTGTAAAAGGCAAATTAATAATTCTCAAGTTTTAAAAAAAATACCGATTAAATTTAAAGATATTACATTCAAGTACAGTAATAGCAATCATAAAGAGATTAAAGATTTAGAAAAATTTACAGGGGAAAATTATATTGTTAAGACCCTCAAACATAATAAAATTATTATTAATTGTAATGATCTTGAAGTAGATATCGATACGACAAAATTATCGGGTGAGCACAACGCTTTAAATTTTACGGCAGCTATTGCCGCATTTAGATGTTTGGATAAAAACTTTAAGGCATTTAAAAATGTAATAAATAGCTTCAAAGGTGCGCCGCATCGGATTGAGTGGGTGAGAGAGCTTAATAATATAGAATTTTATAATGACTCTAAAGCAACAAATGTTGCTTCAACGGTTGCGGCATTGGAAGTTTTTAAAGAGAAAAATGTACTCTTAATTGTTGGTGGAGATAGAAAAAAATTATCTCTAACACCTTTAAAAAAATATTTAACAAAAAATGTCTCTCATTTATTATTAATTGGAAAAGATTCTTTAGAAATTAAAAAATTATTTGAAAATATAGAGAAGCTTAATATTTTTGTTTGTAAAGGTTTAGCTTCAGCAGTGAATATGGCCTGGAATCATTCAAAGTCTGGAGATATAATTTTGTTGTCACCATCATGTTCGAGTCAAGATATATACAAAAATTATATTGAGCGCGGTGAACATTTCAAAAAAATTGTTCACGCTTTAAAGTAAATGAAAATTTTCTCGGCACAAACAAATTATAACTTACCAATTTATGACTACCATTTGGTTTGGGCAACTCTTATTCTTTTGGGGTCAGGTCTTGTGATGGTTTATTCCTCGTCTGTTGATATTGCCGCAAGTAGCAAAGCACTAAATTTTAATAGTTACTATTACCTTATTAGGCAATCAATATATATCTTTATTGGCTTGATATTGGGTTATGTTGTTTTTTTAGTTCCTCTATATTTTTGGCAAAAAGTAGCCCCAATTTTGTTTATATTTGGCCTTATTTTGTTGGTGCTAGTGCTAGTGCCTGGGATTGGAAAAGAGGTGAATGGTAGTAGAAGATGGATTTCTTTAATTATCATTAATTTTCAACCTTCAGAGCTTGTAAAGCTCTTTACTATTATGTACGCCTCAGATTATGTTTTAAGAAAATCAAAACAAATGAGGACAATTGTAAAAGGATTTTTACCAATGTTGGGGATTATTGTTTTAACTGGTTTTTTACTTCTTTTAGAACCTGATTTTGGTGCATTCACAGTAATTACAGTGATTGCAATGGGACTTTTATTCTTGGGAGGTCTTACATATAAAATATTTTTTAGTTTGTTATTTTTTGCTCCAATAAGTATTTATTATCTTATTACTTTGCAGCCCTATAGGCTTGAAAGGATAATTGGTTTTTTAGATCCATGGGAAGATCCACTTGGAAGGAGTTATCAATTAACTCACTCTCTTATGGCATTTGGGAGAGGTGAATTTTTTGGTTCAGGGTTGGGAGCAAGTGTTGAAAAACTTCAATATCTTCCCGAAGCACATACTGATTTTATATTGGCAGTTATAGGGGAAGAGTTCGGTTTGTTGGGTGTCACAGTAATTATAATTTTGTTTGCATTTCTTGTTGTGAGAATGTTTGGAATTGCAAAAGAATCTGTTCAAAATAAGAAACCCTTTTCCGCCTTAATGGCACAAGGTATTGGTTTATGGTTTGGAATACAGGGGATAATTAATATGGGAGTAAATTTAGGTCTTTTTCCTACAAAAGGTTTAACCCTTCCACTTCTATCATATGGAGGTACAGGTATATTGATTAATATGGTGGCAGTTGCGATTGTACTTAAAATTGATTTTGAAAATAGAAGAAATATGAGAGGGCAATTTTATTAAAAATATAAACATTACAATTGCTGCTGCTGGAACTGGAGGGCATATAAATCCTGGAATCGCGATAGCCGAGAGCCTTCAAAAAAAGGGGTACGAAATTTCATGGCTTGGAACGCCAAAAGGCATGGAAAATAGATTAGTAAATAAAAATAAATTTAAATTCTCACCTTTGTCAATTTCTGGGCTACGCAACAAAGGAATATTAAGAATGATTAGCTTACCTTTTATGTTAGTAATTTCTACAGCTCAAGCAATTAAAGCAATATTGGCCTCAAAAACAAAAATAGTGATTGTAATGGGAGGATACATTTCCCTCCCTGCTGCAATGGCTGCAAAAATCTTAAATATAAAGCTTATTGTGCATGAACAGAATTCGATACCTGGTTTGACGAATAAAATATTATCTTATTTCTCTACTTATAATTTTTCAGCTTTTTCAAATAACCTTAAAAAATCTCATGTAGTTGGTAATCCAATAAGAAAAGAAATTGAGAAAGTGAAGCAACCAGAGGAGAGATTTTTAAAAAGAAAAGGGCCTCTTAGAATTTTAGTTTTTGGCGGTAGTTTAGGCGCCAAAGTATTTAACCAAAATTTACCATCAATTTTTAAAAAGATTAATGAGAAAAATAAATTATCTGTAATACATCAATCAGGTGAGAGCATGTATGACTTATTATATAAAAATTATAAAGAGGTAAGCTTTAAATATGAAGTTAAAAAATATATTTCTGATATGGGTAAGAAATATGAGTGGGCAGATATTATTATAGCAAGATCTGGCGCCTTAACTGTCTCAGAAATAATTCAATCAGGTTCCGCAAGCATTCTTATACCTTTTCCATCAGCCGTTGATGATCATCAATTTCATAACGCTAAAATATTAGAAAATGTTGGGGCGAGCTTTATAATAAGGGAGAAAAGCTTGAATAAAAAATTACCAACTTATCTGGCTAAATTAAATAGAAAAAAATGCAAAGATATGGCGATAAACACCATGAAACTTAAAAAACCTGATCCATGTAAAGAAATTTTAAAAGTCTGTAATTCATTAGTTAAATGAAGAATAAAATAAAAAAAATACACTTTGTTGGGATTGGTGGCTCGGGTATGAGTGGTATTGCAGAAGTAATGAAAACACTTGGTTTTACTATTACTGGATCTGATAAAGCAACATCTGATTCAATTGATTCCCTAAAAAAAATAGGAATAAAGATTTTTTCTGAGCATAATAAAAATAATATAAAAGAAGTTGATACTGTTGTATTTTCAAATGCAATCCCAAGAACAAACCCCGAAATAATCGAAGCTAAAAAAAATAAAATTCCTATAATTTCTAGAGCTGAAATGTTATCAGAGCTAATGCGCTTTAAGAGGGGTATAGCAGTAGCTGGTACTCATGGTAAAACTACAACAACAAGCCTGATAGCTTCAATATTATCTGAAGCAAAAATTGATCCTACCTATGTTATAGGAGGAAAATTAAATTCAATGCTTAAAAATGCTAGGTTAGGCAAAGGCGATGTAATTGTTGTTGAAGCTGATGAATCTGATGCTTCTTTTCTACATTTAAACCCAATAAATACTGTAGTAACAAATATTGATAAAGACCACCTTGAGAATTATCAGGGAGACTTTGAAAGAATGAAACAAACATATATAGATTTTATTCATCAAGCTCCATTTTATGAAAATATTTTTTTATGTATTGATGATAAAAATTTAAAATCAATTTTTCCTAAAATTCATAGACCAATCGTCACTTACGGAATATCAAAAGAATCGCAAATCAGAGCAATTGACATTACTTATGAAGGGAGAAAAGTAAAATTCAAAGTAATTGATAAAAAATATACAAAAAAAATATTTAGTGTATCAATAAATTTTCCAGGCATTCACTTTGTAAGAAATGCTCTTGCTGCAATTGCAGTTGGACTTGAATATAAAGTTTCTATTGAAGCTATTAAAAATGCATTAATTAAATTTGAAGGTGTCAAAAGAAGGTTTGAAGTGTATTCAAATGTTTATAAACATAAGAAAAATTTTATCGTGATTGATGATTATGGTCATCATCCGACAGAAATTGAAGCGGTAATTAAAGCCACAAAAAAAGCATATCCAAGACAAGATATCAATTTAGTTTTTCAGCCTCATAGATATACTCGAACCAAAGATTGTTTTAACGAATTAATTAGAGTCCTTCAATTACCAAAACAGGTATTTTTATTTGATATTTATTCTGCTGGGGAATTAAAATTAAAAAAAATATCATCAAGCAATATTATTAGAGCTATAAAAGCCAACAAAAAAAATAAAGCAACTTATTTAAAAAACTTTTCAGAAGCTGAAAAAATAATAGTAAACAATGCTGATAATAATTCTATTCTGCTGATTATGGGTGCAGGAAATATTTCAAATTTTGTTAATTCATTTTTAAAAAAATAGAATGGAAAAGAATAAAGTTTATAAAAATGTAAGTTTGATGAAATTTAATAGTTGGAAAGTGGGTGGGCAAGCAGAAAACTTCCTTATTTGTTCTGACATAAATTATTTATGTAAATTAATTAAAAATAAAGAAATTATTCAACCTATTAAATTTATTGGCTTGGGCTCGAACATTTTAGTTAGAGATAAGGGGGTCGAGGGAACCATAGTTGTGATGCATAAGGGCCTAAATGACTTCTATAAAGAGGATAAATTATTTTATGCAGAAGCTGGATTAAGTTGTTCAAGGTTCTCAAAAATGATCGCTAAAGAAGGATGCTTTGGATCAGCATTTTTATCAGGAATACCAGGCACTATCGGTGGCGCATTAGCAATGAATGCAGGTTGTTATGGTTCAGAAATATGGGAGTTTGTAAAAAAAGTGAAAATGATAAGTTCTGTTGGAGAAATAGTCGATAGAGATAAAAATAATTTTGAAGTGAGATACAGAAAAATTATTAAAAAATATAAGGAGGAAAACTTTCTAGGGGCATGGTTTCTATTTCCAGAGGGTAATAAAGAGAAAGCTGAAGAGGAAATTAGGAAATTATTAGCCCATAGAAAAAAAACTCAACCACTGAGCTGGCCAACTGCAGGTTCCACATTTAAAAATCCTGATAATGAGCATGCAGCAAAACTTATTGAGGATTGTGGGTTTAAGGGATTTAAAATAGGTGATGCTAAAATTTCAGAAAAACATGCTAATTTCATTATCAATCTTGGATCTGCAAAAGCTGAAGATATTGAAAATCTAATCAATCACGTAAAAAAAATTGTTTTTAAAGAAAAAAAAATTAAATTAGTACCTGAAGTTGAAATTATTGGAAATGTTTAATGATGAATAATAAATTTGGTAAAGTTGCCGTCTTATTAGGAGGTATATCAAATGAGAGAGAAATTTCCATTAATAGTGGAAAATCAGTTCTTTCATCACTTAAAAAAAATAATATTGATGCATCAGGTATTGATCCAAAAAGTGATGATTTAGAAAGACTTAAACAATTTGATAGAGTATTTATTTGTCTTCATGGAAAAGATGGGGAAGACGGGAAAATTCAAAAATTTTTAGATACTTTGAAAATTCCATATACAGGTAATGGTGCAATTGCTTCGTCAGTATGTATGAATAAGTATCAATCAAAAAAGAAATGGGTAAAAGATAATATTCCTACTCCGTTGTTTCAAGTAATTAACTCAAAAGATGACTATAAGGGTTTAAAAAAAATATTAGGAGATATTTTTGTGCTAAAACCTGCATCATCTGGATCAAGTTTAGGGGTGAGTATTGTAAAAAATGTCATTGAATTTAAAGAGGCTTTCAATATTGCCTCTAAGATAGATACAACAATTATTGCTGAGGAATATATAAAAGGAAATGAATATGCAATCCCTATACTAAATAATGTTCCATTACCCATTATTGAAATAAAACCTAGAACCAAATTTTATGATTATGATGCTAAATACAATAGACAGGATACCGAATTTATTTGCCCAGCAAAACTTTCTGATAAATTTGTTAAAGATATTCAACAAAAATCACTTGATGCTTTCTTTTCATTAGGATGTAAAGGCTATGGAAGAGTTGATTTTATGATCAATGAAAAGAAAGATTTATTTTTTATTGAAGTGAATACTATTCCTGGATTTACAGATCATAGTCTTATGCCAATGTCAGCAAGCACTATAGGGATAGATTTTGATAGATTAGTCCTTAATATATTGGAAGATACGTGTGCTTAATTCGTTATCTATAATTAAAAAAATTACCTATTTAGTTTTTATTTTAATTTTTGGTTGTATTATTTTCATAGCAAATCATATATTTAACTATGCACAATTACCAATTAATGAGATTTTAATAAAAGGTGAATACCAACATATTGACAGAGATCAAATTAATTTAATATCAGAAGAATACGTAAATGGTAATTTTTTCAACGTAAATTTATACGAGGCAAGGAATGCTTTCAAACAGCTTCCTTGGGTTAGAGATGTGGATTTAAGAAGAAAATGGCCAGATCAATTAGAGGTTATTATCGAAGAACATAAACCAATAGCTAGATGGGAAGGAATAGGACTTGTCAACGATCGGGGAGAAATATTTATTGCTTCATCGGAAGAAGACCTTCCAATATTTATAGGCCCGGAAGATTTTGTAAAAGAAATGACTCTAAAATATAAGGAAATAAATAAAATTTTAGATAAAGAATTGATACATATCAGTATAATCAAACTTTCAGAGCGGCTTTCATGGGAAATTAAAACTAATAACTTTATAAGAGTTGTTTTAGGTAGGAAAAATATAACCTCAAAAGTGAGAAGATTTATTAAGAACTATCAATTTGTTTTGGCAGAATTAAAAAGTGAAATTGACTATGTTGATATGCGTTATAGAGATGGTTTTTCAGTAAGAAAGACAAAAAAGAAAATGAAAGAAAATTCCTTAAAAAGTACGGTTTTATGATTAAAAATAAAGATGAAAATGACCTCATAGTCGCGCTTGATGTTGGAACATCAAAGATTGTTGTAATCGTGGCTGAATTACTTCCTGATGGTGTTCTTAAAATTATTGGTTTAGGTCAACATGTCTCAAAAGGACTAAAAAAAGGTGTTGTTGTAAATATAGAAAGCACTATGCAAGCAATTCAAAGAGCCGTTGAAGAGGCAGAATTAATGGCTGATTGTAAGATAAAGGACGTATATACCGGAATAGCCGGAAGCCATATTAAAAGCTTAAATTCACATGGTATGGTTAAAATAAAAGATTCTGAAGTATCACAAATGGATATTGATAGAGTTATTGAGACAGCTCAAGCTATTACATTACCACCTGATCAACAAGTCTTGCATATTCTCACGCAAGAGTATGTAGTTGATCAACAACATGACATCATTGAGCCTATTGGTATGAGTGGAATGAAGCTTGAAGTGAAGGTACATATCATTACAGGAGCAGTTGCAGCTGCTCAAAATATTATAAAGTGTATAAAAAGATGCGGTTTAGATGTTACTGAGTTAGTTTTGCAGCCACTAGCATCTGCAGAAGCTGTTCTTACAAAAGATGAAAGGGATTTAGGTGTATGCCTTGTTGATATTGGTGGAGGTACAACAGATATTGCTGTCATAAAAAATGGACAGATTCAGCATACTGTCGTAATACCTATAGCTGGAGACCAAGTAACGAATGACATTTCAGTTGCATTCAGAACACCAAATCAATCCGCAGAGGACATTAAAATAAACCATGGTTCAGCGATGACAAGTATGGCTTCAGCCAATGAGATAATCGAAATTCCTTTGGTTGATGGGAGAGAGCCAAAAAAAATTACTACGCTTTCCTTATCTCAAGTAATCCAACCAAGAATGGAAGAGCTTTTTGATTTAATAAAAAATGAATTAATGAGAAGTAAGACAATGGATTCAATTTCATCAGGCATAGTAATTACAGGTGGTTCTTCAATGTTGAATGGCTCTGTAGAACTAGCGGAGTCAATATTTGGAGTTCCAGTGAGATCTGGATTACCAAGAGATATAGATGGTTTGCTGGATGTTATTGAAAATCCAAGATATGCAACAGGCGTTGGTCTTTTAAAAATGGGTAAAGAAGATAAAGACAAAGATACAAATTTGCATTTGGACGGTAATACAATAACTAATATACTTAAAAAAATGAAATTATGGTTTCAAGGTAATTTTTGAGTAAAACCAAAAAAATAAGGGTGATATATGTTTGAAATGGTAGATGACAAAAGCCAAAAAGCGTTGATTAAAGTGATCGGAGTTGGCGGTTGTGGAGGAAATGCCGTCGATTTCATGATTGAAAAAAATGTGCAAGGGGTTGAATTTATATGTATTAATACTGACCTTCAAGCTTTAAAAAAAAGTCAAGCAAATACCATTATTCAAATTGGAGACAATTTAACTAAAGGCTTAGGTGCTGGTTCTCGACCTGATACAGGAAAACAAGCTGCAATAGATGACAAAGAAAAGATTATCCAAGCTATCGAGGGAGCGGATATGCTCTTTATCACAGCAGGCATGGGTGGTGGGACTGGGACGGGAGCAACTCCAGTTATTGCTCAAACCGCAAAAGAATTGGGGATACTCACTGTTGCTGTTGTCACCAAGCCATTTGAATTCGAAGGTCGGAGAACTCAAGTTGCAAAAGAAGGTATAAGTGAATTAGTAAATTACGTTGATTCATTAATTGTTATTCCAAATGAAAAACTAATGGGAGTTCTTGGTGAAGAGGTAACTTTTGTTGATGCTTTCGGAGCTGCAAATAATGTTTTAAACAGTGCTGTAGAGGGTATAGCTGAAATCATTAATAATCCAGGTTTAATTAACGTAGATTTTTCTGACGTAAAAACAGTCATGAGCGAGATGGGAGTTGCAGTAATTGGTTCTGGATTCTCAGAGGGTCCAGATAGAGCCATAGCAGCAGCAAAAGAGGCCGTTTCATGCCCTTTATTGGAGGAAGTCAATTTAAATAACGCTAAAGGTATTTTGGTTAATATTTCGGCAAGTAAAGATTTTAAAATGAGGGAATATTTTGAAGTTATGGATCATATAAAAAAATATGCTGCTGAAAACGCCTCTATTATTGTAGGAAGTGTGATCGATGAATCTTTGAACAATCATTTAAGAGTTACTATGGTAGCTACAGGATTATCAACGCCTGTAAGCTCATATGAGCAATCAAAACCAGAGGGTGTAGAGCAATCTTCGACTGATACACAAAATGTTATTGAAGAAATTAACTTTAATCCTGAGGGTGATGATGGCCTAAATGTATTTACAGAAAATGGCACTGAGGAATTTGGTAATTCAGGTTTCGATGATGATAGTGAGTATGATACCCCGTCATTTTTAAGGCCAAAAAATAAGGAAAATAATGATTTATCAAAAAACAATCAAGAATGAAATCAGTGAAGTCGGAGTAGGTCTTCATTCCGGTGAAAAAGTTAAGCTTACTCTCAAACCAGGATCCGAGGGACAAGGTATAATTTTTAAAAAAACCAATCAAAAAAAAACTTCTCAAGTTAAAGTTGATCCGACTATAGTTTTGGATACCAGGTTATGTTCAACAATTGGTAATGCTGATTTTCAAATAGCAACTGTTGAACATCTGATGTCAGCTCTATGTGCATCAGGCATTGATAATATTACAATTGAGGTAGCAGGCTCTGAAATTCCAATAATGGATGGCAGTGCTATTACGTTTATTCATCTAATTAAGGCGGCTGGAATTATTGATCAACTGGCTCCCAAAGAATTTATTCGAATTAAAAAGACAATTGAATTTCGTGAAGATGACAAATTCGCAATTTTTGAACCCCATCAAGGATTTATCATTGATTTTACAATAGATTTTCCTCACCCTGTTTTCAAAACTGAAAATAGTCACGCGAGTATTGATTTTTTTCATGACTCTTATGTACAAGATATTAGTAGAGCAAGAACTTTTGGATTTATGCAGGAAGTTGAAGCACTAAGATCTAATGGGCTCGCGAGAGGTGGCTCACTTGATAATGCAATTGTTGTAGATGATTATAAAATTATCAATAAAGACGGATTAAGATATAAGGATGAATTTGTAAGGCATAAGATCCTTGATGCCATGGGTGATTTATTTATGCTTGGAAAGCCATTGTTAGCAAAATTTACTGCATTTAAATCAGGGCATGATCTAAATAATAAATTAATCAGAAAATTAGCTCAAAATCCTGACACATGGGAAATAGCAACATTAGACCTAGAAAATGATGACACAGCCCATCTAGCAAAGAAATATCTTAATTCAAAATCAGAATTTAATAATTCAACTTATATTACTTAATTATGATCTTTTTAAGACTAGCCGGTGTCCTAATTTTAATCGGAATTATTGTCCTAGCAATTTACTACCTGATTACAAAGGATAAAAAATATCTCCAATTAATTCGGTTAGTTTTAAATTATGTTATTTACGCTAGCGTAATTATTTTATTGATATATTTTCTTTTTAGAATAATTCATACCTAATCAATGCAAACCATATCTATTTTTGGTAGCACTGGCTTTATTGGAACAGAATTAATTGGCCATCTTGCTAAGAAAAAAAATGAAATTAGAGTTTTTACTAGGAATAAAATTAAAGCTAATCATTTGAAGTTAATTCCAAATGTAAAATTAGTGACTTATTCAGAAAATTCAAATTTAAAAGATTTATTAAAAGGGACAGATATTTTAATTAATCTGATTGGCATATTACATGAGTCGAAGAAAAATACTTTCATTGACGTACATGAAGGGTTAACAAAAGAAATTTTAAAAAGTGCTAAAAATGTAAATGTAAAAAGATTAATTCATGTTTCAGCACTTAAATGCGAAACGCCTGGTGAAAGTAAGTATCTATTTTCAAAATTAAAAGGTGAAAAAGTAGTAATTTCATTATTTAAAAATAAGGATTGGACAATCTTAAGGCCCTCTATTGTTTATGGGCCTAATGATAAATTTATAAATCTCTTTATTAAAATGATTAAGTGTATTCCCATTTTATTTTTAATATCACCTAAGGCTAAATTTCAACCAATTCATGTCGATGATTTTGTAGATATAACAATAAAAGTTATTGATAGTAAAAAATCTTTTCAAAGAATTTTGAATATTGCAGGGCCAAAAGTACTTACATTTTTAGAAATAGTAAATGCCATTAAAAAAAGCCTAAATAAGAAAAATTTAATTGTGCCACTTAATAAAACGTTCACATATTTTTTTGTTCGCTGTCTGGAGCTACTTCCTATAAAGCTAGTTACTCGAGATAATCTTAAGTCAATGGAAATTGATAATATAACGGATATAAATGATGCCTATCAATATAAATCTAGCCTCAAAAACTTATCATCTTATTTAGAAAGAAATAGTGAATAACTTATGAAAATTTATTTAGTAGGAGGAGCTTTAAGAGACAAGTTCTTAAATATTCCAGTAAAAGATAAAGATTATGTTGTAGTCGGAAGCTCTCCTGAAGAAATGATAAGTAAAGGTTTCAAGCCTATTGGAAAAGACTTTCCTGTTTTTCTTCATCCAAAAACTAAAGAAGAATATGCACTCGCAAGGACAGAAAAAAAAACTGGTGTGGGTTATCATGGCTTTAAATTTTACTCTTCACCAGAAGTTAGCTTGGAGGAGGACCTCAAGAGAAGAGATTTAACCATTAATGCTATTGCTCAAGATGAGAATGGAAAAATTTATGATCCATATGACGGCCTGACTGATATAAAAAAAAGAATTCTTAGGCATGTAAGTGATGCATTTATAGAGGATCCTCTGAGAGTTTTAAGAATTGCTAGATTTTCAACACTAGATAAGAAATTTGAAATTCATAAAGAAACTTCGAATTTACTTAAAAAAATGGTTTTAAATAATGAATTAAAATCATTACCAAAAGAAAGAATTATAGAAGAGCTTAAAAAAGGATTAGCTAGCGCTTACCCAAGCAAAATGTTTAGTTGTTTATGTGATTGTGGTGCACTAAATCAAATTTTTCCAGGAATTAACCCTGATAATGAAAACAATTTAGGATTTGTTGAATTGGGAAATAACCTTGAAAAGAAATTAGTAAAAATTGCCGCCGATTTTAAATTATTGTTAATCTTACTTCTCCCAATTTTTTTAAATAAAACTAGTAATAATGAAAATGAATTAACAGAGCAATTAAAACTTTCAAATATACAGAGTAAAGTTTATCGTGCGGTTAAATCAAAAAAAGATAATTTAGATAATTTTTTAGATCTAAGTTCTGAAGAGAAACTCGAATGTTTGAATTATTTCGATTTTTTTAGAAGACCCTCAATATTATTTGAAATATTAAATATATTATTTATTTTGAATTTAACTAAAGATAAATTGATAAATTTAAAACAAGCAAATAATCATGAATCGGATTATGAAAATTTTATTCAAAGTAGACTTAAAGATTTAAAAAACATTACGCAATTTCTTGAAAATTTTAACGATCATTTAAATAATATAAAAAAAACAATCGATCCTGCAATGAAGCCAGATGATATAAAAAAATTAATTCATACTCAAAGATTGAATGTCTTGAATAAATTAAAGAGATAATAAATCGCTGATTTTTTCAATTTTTTTATCAACGTAGGATGGATGAGTCTCATCATTAGTTATCCAGATAGTAGATAATGAAAACTTTTTTGCGGTCATAAGGTTTTCTTTTACATCATCAATAAAAAAAGCTTCATTTATATCGTATTTTTTTAAGAAAAAACTCATCATATCTTTGTCGGGTTTTGGAATAAAATTTGAATCCTCTATTGTAAATACCTCATCAAATAACTCCATCACGTTTGCTATTTTTAAAATTTTATTCGTATAACTTTTCGGAGCATTTGTATATATGATTTTTCTCCCATGAATTTTCGATAATGTTTTTTTTAAATTACTCTCTGGGAAAACAAGTTCATTGAAATTATTTAAGTCATGAGTTGATGATAAAAATTCTATGGGATCAATATTATGATGTTTGATAAGTCCTTTTAGTGTTGCACCATATCTTCCCCAGTAGCTTTCTCTTAAGCTACTTGCATCCTTAATACTTATTCCAAGATATGAAGATATATACTCATTCATTTTTTTATTTACTAATGGAAAAATCTTTGATTGTGCATCATGTAAAGTATTATCAAGATCAAAAATCCAGGTAGTGCTCATCTAATCGGACTTAATAAGTGTACCAACACCTTGATCAGTTAATATTTCTAGAAGTAGGGCATGCTCAACCCTTCCATCAATAATATGAACACTGTTTACTTTACTTTTTGCTGCATGAACAGCAGATTGAATTTTTGGGAGCATTCCACCTGATAACACTCCTGCGTCGATTAGGCCATCTACTTCATTGGTCTTAATACCTGTAATTAAATTGTTATTTTTATCAAGCACTCCTTTTATGTTTGTCATTAGGACTAATTTTTCACTATTGGTTACTTCAGCAATTTTTCCAGCAACAATATCAGCATTAATATTATAAATAAGTCCATCATCCCCTAACCCGATAGGTGCAATCACAGGTATAGAATTTTCCTTAATGTAAGTATTTAAAAATCTTTTATCGATGCTTTGTATTTCACCAACAAAACCTAAATCAATTTTATTTTTTTTTGGTGAATTATTATCAAAAACCAGCTTCTTTGTTTTTATAAAGCCGAGCGATTTTTTCTGTGAGAGACTGGATGCATCACCACCAATTTCATTTATCAATTTTACAATTTCTAAATTCACAGAGTTGAGTGCATCATAAACAACTCCCATAGTTTCTTTGTCAGTAATTCTCATTCCATTATGAAATTTACCTTCTTTGCCAATCGCATCTAAATTTTTATTTATTTGAGGACCACCCCCATGAACAATTATAGGATTCATACCAACCAGTTTTAAAAGCACAACATCTTTGGCAAAAGAATGTTTTAATTTTTCATCAATCATGGCATTACCACCATACTTAATAACCATAATTTTCTTAGAAAATTTCTTTATATAAGGAAGAGCCTCACTTAATATTTTAGCTTTTTCGTTTGGTGTCATGGGTTAATATTAACAAGTCATTTAATTAAAAGTTATTTTATAGCTTTTTGGTTAAGTATTTTGAATTTCGTTCTGATTGGTATGTTTTTTTTCTTTGAATTGGTATCAAGTCTTTTGATTTAACTTGAAAGCCGTTTTCAGCAAACCAATGCTCTGATTGCGTTGTTAAAATAAAAATTTCTTTGTATTTTAGTCTCAAAGCTTCATTCTCACAAAATTTAAGTAATTTTTTTCCGAAGCCTAGTCTTTGGAAAGTAGGGTCTATTGAGAAACTTCCAAGTTCAAGCGATTCTTGATAAGGGTTTAATGAAACACACCCAATAAATTTTTTGTCATGTTCCAGAATATAAAAATGGTCTATACATTCTTTTATTTGCGATAAATCTCTTTCAATAAGTATTTTTTTCTTCTCTAATGGAGATAAAATTTTATAAATATCTTTAATGTCGCTTTCTTTCGCTTGCCTAAAGCTATCGAGTGCGAATTCTGTAAAGATTGTCCCAGACCCTTTCTCTGTAAATAGCTCTTCAATGAGTGATCCATCAATATATCTATTGATTAAATGGATTTTTTTTACCTTATTTGTGATTGCAAATAAACTACTTTTTAGGATGTTGAAATCTTCATAAGATAAATTTTGTGCATTTTCGGGTGAGTCTTTTTCTTCAACTTGGAAAATAAGTTTTTTGGTTTTTTCATACGTTAATTCAGGGATGAGTTCCCCTCTTTGGTTTAGTATTCCGTTACCATCAACATAGTAAATCAGCTTATCTGCATTAATGGTAGAAGCTACATGAGCTGCAGTTTGCTCATAAGATAAATTGAATACTTGCCCAATTGGTGAATAACCAATAGGAGAGATAGTTACTATTTCGTGATTGTTTAATTTATTTTTAATTGCATCGATATCAACTTTCCTTACCCTTCCTGTTGCTTGCATATCAACACCATCAATAATGCCTACAGGCATTGCTGTAATAAAGTTTCCACTCGAAAGCTTTATACCTTCAGATACTGAAATTGAATCATTTTTAAATGTTGATAATGTGGATTCAATCTCAACTCGCATGGAGCCATTTACTTCAATAGCATATTTAAGTGCAGCTTGATTAGTTACACGTACATTATTGACTAACGTGATTGGAATTTTATTTTTTACTAAAATTTCTTCTACCTGAGGCCTAGCTCCATAAACTAAAATAATCTTGATATTGAGTGAGTGAAGAAGATTAATATCCTGGGCAATTTTTTCAAATTGTTTATCATTAAAAACATGACCACTTAAAGCGATAACAAAAATTTTTTGATTAAATTGGTTTATATAATTTGCTGATAACCTAAAATTTTGAACAAAGGAAGATTGTTCTGAGATACTCAAAAAGCCTTCACTAGATTGTTCAAAAAAAAATTGTGGAGAAACCCCTAACAAAGTTACTAACTGATTGATTAGATGTGTTGATGCCCTTAGTGCTCCTGTCTCTATCCTTGAAAGAGTACTTACACTAATATTAAGATCTTTGGCTAATGAGCTTAATGTTAAGCCCATGTTTTTACGTTTAAACCTAATCGCATTTCCAATAGTATTTTGCATTTTTTGCAACTAATTTTATTTAAATATCAATTATTTTAACAAAATTATCTATTATTATGCAAAATCTCCATATTTATATTGTAAAATTGCAATTATTGCTAATGGTGCTGTTTCTGTTCTTAGGATTCTTGGACCCAATTGAGTAATGATAAATTTATTGGTTTGGAGGAGCTCTATTTCCTCTTCAGCAAAGCCTCCTTCGGGACCAATAAATATATTGATACTCTCAGGGGGAATACTGGGTAGTTTCGGATTTCTTTTTTCTATGTAAGGATGAAGAAGTAAATTAAGTGAATTTTTAAATAATTTTTTTTCTTGCATGATTTGAGATATCGATTTTGGTATAAAAATTGAGGGTAGTTTTGATCTTCCAGATTGCTCACAAGCGGCAATTGCAACTTGATTCCAATGCAACAATTTCTTTTTTACTCTATCTTGATTTAACTTAATGGAACTTCTCTCGCTAAACACAGGCTGAATATTACAGGCGCCTAACTCTGTTGCTTTTTGGATAACTAAATCCATTTTTTCGTTTGATGAGATTGATTGAAATAGATTGATTTTTACTGGAGATTCTTTTTTATTTTTCTCTGTACGTAAAATTTTAACTTTTACAATTTTTTTATTGATATCTTCTACTTGTGCCAAATATTCAAAACCATCACCATTGAATAAGATGAGTTCTTCATGTAATTTGATTCGCATTACCCTTATTGCATGATGACTGGCAAATTCGTTAAGGATTACACTTTGTCTTATTTTAAGTGGATTTGAATGGTAAAATCTATGCATATACTCATATGATACATAACGGAGATAATATTTGGTTAGTCTAAAAACACCCATCTGTAATTTTGGTTGGATTGCAAAAGATTTTCAATTACCAGGTGTAGATGATAAATATTGGAATCTAGAAAAAATTAAAGGTAAGAATGGACTTGTTATAATGTTTATCTGTAATCATTGCCCATATGTAAAAGCAATTTTACCTCGTCTTGTAGAAGATATTCATGAGTTAAAAAAATTTGGAATTAATACAATTGCTATATCGAGCAATGATGTCATTAATTACCCAGAAGATTCATTTGAAAATATGAAATTATTAGCTAAACAAAATCAATTTGAATTTCCTTATGTTTATGATGAAAATCAAGATGCGGCAAAAGCATATGATGCAATTTGCACACCGGATTTTTTTGGATTTAACGCAGATCTTAGTCTTCAATATAGAGGTCGTTTTGATTCTACAGGAAGGGGCGATCCAAGCCCTGATAATAGAAGAGATTTATTTGAAGCAATGAAGTTAGTAGCTACAACACAAAAAGGACCAGTAAATCAAGATGCTAGCATTGGATGTTCAATCAAATGGAAAGAGGAAAATATTTAACGCATAGATTCACTTGATTGTGGCCAAAGTTTAGTTGATAATTTAGAGTTATAAAGTATCAAAAAATAAATCAAAAAATGCATTTTTTAAAAATGCACAAATATTAATTTTGGGAGGAAGTATGGCAACGAGACAAGATTTAGCTAACGCTATTCGCGCTTTATCAATGGATGCAGTTCAAAAAGCAAGTTCAGGGCACCCGGGCGCACCTATGGGTATGGCAGAAATAGGGGAGGTTTTATGGAATCACCATCTCAGTCATAACCCAAATAATCCTGATTGGGCCAATCGCGATCGTTTCATATTATCTAATGGTCATGGATCAATGTTGATTTACTCTCTTCTTCATTTGACAGGTTACGATCTTCCAATGAAAGAGATTGAAAATTTTAGACAACTTCATTCATCTTGTGCAGGCCATCCGGAATATGGTTATGCACCAGGTGTAGAAACAACAACTGGGCCTTTAGGACAAGGTATCAGTAATGCAGTAGGATTTGCAATGGCAGAGAAATTGCTTGCTAATCAATTTAATAAACCTGGTCATGAAATTGTTGATCATTACACTTATGCTTTTCTTGGTGACGGCTGTTTGATGGAAGGTGTATCTCATGAGACATGCGCACTTGCTGGAACATGGGGTCTTGGGAAATTAATTGCATTTTGGGATGACAATGGCATCTCAATTGATGGCCATATTGAAGGTTGGTATACAGACGATACAGCAGGTCGTTTTGAGTCATATGGATGGCACGCTATCAGGGACGTAGATGGTCATGACCCTGATGCGATAGATAAAGCAATCAATGAAGCAAAAAAAGTAACTGACAAACCTACAATTATCTGTTGTAAAACGATTATTGGTAAAGGTTCACCAAACAAATCAGGTTCACATGATTGTCATGGTGCAGCCCTTGGTGAGGATGAGGTTGCGTTGGTGAGAAAAGAAATTGGTTGGGAGCACGCACCATTTGTAATACCTCAAGATGTTTATGATGGCTGGAATCAAAAAGATAAAGGTGATGCTAGAGAGAATGAGTGGAATGCTAAATTTGATGCTTATGCAAAAGAGTTTCCAGACTTAGCATCTGAGTTTAAAAGAAGAATGTCAGGTGAGTTGCCAGCAGATTGGGAAAAACAATCTGCAGCAATCATTAATGATGCAAACAATGCAGCAGAAAAGGTTGCAACCAGAAAAGCTTCACAAAATGTTATAACTGCATTAGCCCCAATTTTACCTGAGTTTGTAGGCGGTTCTGCTGACCTGACAGGCTCTAATTTAACTAGTTGCCCAAGTTTTGAGCACGTTAGTGGTAAAAAACCAGGTAATTATATTTCTTATGGTGTAAGAGAGTTTGGTATGGCGGCTATCATGAATGGAATTGCATTACATGGTGGATTATTACCTTTTGGTGGGACATTCCATATGTTTACAGACTATATGAGAAATGGAATGAGAATGTCAGCGCTGATGAAACAACGAGTTGTATATGTGCTTACTCATGACTCGATTGGTCAAGGTGAGGACGGACCGACACATCAACCAATTGAAACTACTTCTGGTTTAAGGTTCATTCCACGAATGGAAGTTTGGCGACCTTGTGATGCCACAGAAACAGCAACTGCCTGGGTTGCTGCCGTTGAAAATGGTGAAAATCCAACAAGTTTAGTGTTGAGTAGACAGGGTATGGGTTTCCACACAAGAACTGCTGAACAGATTGCAAACATTAAAAAAGGCGGCTATGTGCTTTCAGATTGTGATGGCGATGCGCAAGTGATCATCATTGCGACTGGTTCGGAAGTTGACCTTGCAATGGGTGCACAGGCAAGCTTAAAAGATGAAGGCATACATGCAAGGGTAGTTTCTATGGCTTGTACGCAAGCATTTGATCGACAAGATCAAGCTTATAAAGATAGCGTCTTAACTCCAGGTGTCAAAAGAATATCTGTAGAGGCAGGCGTGACCGACTACTGGAGAAAGTATGTAGGGCTTGATGGTGCATGTGTAGGTATAGATACTTATGGTGAATCAGCACCTGGCAAAGTGGTATTTGAACATTTTGGCTTCACTGTAGACAATGTTGTTAAAACAGCTAAATCTGTACTGTAGTTCAAATTAATATCTATAAGGGTAGCTTTCTTTGAGGCTACCCTTATTTATTTAAGTTAGGGGAATTCTGTGTCAATAAATGTTGCTATATCTGGTTTTGGAAGAATTGGAAGACTCGTTTTAAGATCTATCTTTGAGCAAAAGAGAGAAGATATCAATGTTGTGGCTGTAAATTGTAGTCGCGGCGACATTGAAAGTCATGCACATTTACTTAAGTATGATACGGCTCATGGAAAATTTGATGCTGAAATTAACACAGAGGGTGACTGCTTTATTGTCAATGGGCAAAAGATAAAATATTTAAATACCAGAGACCCAAAAGAGCTTCCATGGAAAGAGCATAATGTGGATGTTGTGCTTGAGTGTACAGGTGCATTTAGAGGTAAAAAATCAAGTGAATTTCATATCGCCCAAGGGGCAAAAAAAGTTTTAATTTCCGCACCAGGTGAATCTGACATAGATGCCACTGTCGTCTATGGCGTTAATCATGAAATACTAAAATCAACTGATACATTTGTATCTAACGCATCATGTACTACTAACGGACTTGCACCTTTAGTTAAGGTTATCCAAGACAATCTGGGTATCAAGTCAGGCGTAATGAATACGATACATTCATATACTAATGACCAATCATTATTAGATAATATGCACAAAGATGTAAGGCGAGCAAGAGCTGCTTCGGGCTCAATGATTCCTACGAAAACAGGCGCTGCCTCAGCGGTAGGCTTAGTGATTCCAGAACTCAAGGGAAAATTAGATGGTATCGCAGTTAGAGTGCCAACAAATAATGTTTCGTTAGTTGACCTTACATTGATTCCAGAAACAAATACTTCAAAAGATCAAGTCAATACAATGATGAAAGAGGCGTCGGAGAATTCACTGAAAGGTATTATGGTTTATAACGATGAGCCATTGGTATCAATTGATTTTAATCATACCCCGGCATCATGCTACTTTGATTCAACCCTGACAAAGGTAAGTCCAGATGGTGATTTAGTGAAAGTTTTTGGTTGGTACGACAACGAATGGGGGTTCAGTTGTAGGATGTTAGATACGGCAGTCGCAATGATGAACGCTAAGTAGTGTTTAAAAATGAATCAACTTCAAGATCTTGATTTAAAAAATAAAAAAGTTTTCATCCGTGCTGATTTAAATGTACCCATCAAGTCAGGACAAATCACATCCACCAAGAGAATCGAAGCATCTTTACCAACAATTTCGCATTGCCTGAAAATGGGTGCAAAAGTAATGATTACATCTCATCTGGGAAGGCCGGAGGAAGGTAAATATAATCCAGAATTTTCTTTATTACCCGTTGTTGAATTTTTAGAGAATCATTTCAAGAAAAAAATTATTTTAATAAAAGACTGGGTAGACCAGAAAATTGATTTGGAACCGAGTGACCTTGTCGTACTGGAGAATTGCCGATTTAATGAAGGCGAATCTGAGAACAACGAAAACTTATCAAAAAAATATGCTGCGCTCGCAGATATTTTTGTCATGGATGCATTTGGTACAGCGCATAGAAAGCAAGCCTCGACTTATGGGATTGCACAATTTTGTACTCAAGTATGTGCAGGCAAACTCTTTTTTAGTGAGCTTGATGCATTAAAAAAAGTTATGTCTGATCCTAAATCACCTATGGTTGCTATTGTAGGGGGAAGTAAAGTTTCTACAAAGCTATCAATTTTAGAGAGCTTATCAGATAAGGTTGACCAATTAGTTCTAGGTGGCGGAATAGCAAATACGTTTTTAAAAGCGCAAGGATTTAATATTGGAAATTCTCTATGCGAAAATGACTTTATTGATTCAGCAAAAAAAATAATAAAAAAATTAGAATCTAGAGGCGCATCATTACCATTAGTGACGGATGTGATCTGTGGTAAGGATTTAAATGAAAATGAAGTTGCAATTAAAAAGAATATAAATGATTTAGATCCGACAGATATGATCTTTGACTTAGGTCCAGAAACAATGAAAGGTATTGAAGAAAATATAAAAAAATCTCAAACTATTTTATGGAATGGCCCTATTGGTGTATTTGAATTGAGTCAATTTTCAAAAGGAACAGAATTACTTGCGCATTCAATCGCAAATTCAATCGCATTTTCATTAGTTGGTGGAGGGGACACTATTGCTGCGTTAGAAAAGTTTGGCATGTTAAAAAATATGTCTTACATCTCAACTGCTGGTGGTGCTTTTCTGGAGTTTGTTGAAGGAAAAAAATTACCAGCTGTAGAAATTTTAGAGAAGCGTTCAACCGTTGAATAATAAATCTAAATTAGATATTCAATCTTTGCCATTACTTCATCAAGGCAAAGTAAGAGATATTTACGATATTAATCAAGATAAAATGCTGATTGTAACGACAGACAGAATATCTGCCTTTGATGTAATTATGAATGAAACTATTCCATACAAAGGTCAGGTACTTAATCAAATGGCAAAGTTTTGGTTTGAAAAGATCAAAGATATCGTTCCCAATCATCTAACACATGAAGTTGTAAATGAATATGTGACAGAGGACGAGGCATTAAGAATTAAGGACCGTGCTGTGGTAGTAAAAAAATTAAAACCCATTCCAATTGAAGCTATCGTTCGTGGTTATGTGGTGGGAAGTGGTTGGAAAGAGTATCAAGAAAATCAATCTATTTGTCAGATCAATTTACCTGAAGGTCTAAAATTAGCGAGCAGGTTGCCAAAAACAATTTTTACTCCATCGAATAAAGCTTCGGTAGGTGAACACGATGAAAATATTTCAATTTCACAGTGTACAAAGTTAATTGGAAAAAAATTGACTGATCACATTACCCAAATCAGTCTTGATATTTATCAAATGGCTTATGATATTTCGATTGAAAAAGGTATCATAATTGCCGATACCAAATTTGAATTTGGCACTGATGAAAATGATGATTTATTTATTATGGATGAAGTTTTAACACCTGATTCCTCAAGGTTTTGGTCAAAAGAAACTTATCAGGTTGGAATATCCCCCAATAGCTTTGATAAACAATTTATCAGAGATTGGTTAGAGTCCCAGAGTTGGAATAAAACTCCCCCCCCTCCAAGGCTTCCTGAAAACATCATTCAAAAAACCAGTGAAAAATATTTAGATATATTTGAAAAATTAACAAACGAAAAAATTTCTTAAAAGGGAGATGAAAATGCACCAATTAAAAATAAGTTTTTTGTGGACAATGATTCTAGTGTTGTTGATATTTTCTTTGCTAAGTGCCTATGCTGAATCAAAGCCTGACTTTAAAAAATATGCTGCTGGACCTGAAAGAAAAAAAGTTTTTATTAACTTTGTGAGGCCACTCATTGATAAGGCAAGTATTAGTATTAAAGAAGATAGAAAATTCATCCTTACTCTTCATAATGATAAAAAGCATCAACAAAAACTCTCTAATTCAGAAATAAAAAAATTATCTGATTTAGCAAAATATTACAGAGTAAAAGAGGAATTATCAGTTGCGACACAATTAGATGAGCTTAAAGAAAAAGCTAATGTTTTCCCAACCAGCCTCATTCTAGCTCAAGCCATTTTAGAATCAGCGTGGGGTACATCAAGATTTGCAGTTGAGGGAAATAATTTTTTTGGCCAACATTGCTTTTCTAAGGGATGTGGCATAAGTGCACGTGGTGATAAAAAAGTGCAGGTGGCTAAGTTTCCTTCTGTTTTTGAGAGTGTCAAATCATATTATAAAAATTTAAATACAGGAAATTCTTATAAAAAATTAAGGAGACTGCGTGCAGAGGAGATAGAAAAGATTAAAACAATGGATTCTATTGAGCTGACTGCAGGGCTATCTCATTATTCAGAATTAAAGAATGGAGATTATGAAAGAAGGCTCAACCAGGTAATTAAATATAATAAACTGCAGCAATATGACAACTAACCTATGATAAAAAAACTTGGAAAATTAAATGCATTACAGCTCATCTTTTTAGCATTTTTTATTACAGGGCTTATTAATATTTTAATTGCTTACCTAGATATTTCTGGCCTCTCAAATATCAGATCAGAACAGACAGATATTTTTTTCCCTTCATCCAAAGTCATTGGTACGGTGTGGATGCTTTTAATAGCAGGCTTATCTTATAGCTTTTCTGTTGTAGCTAAAAAAAATGAATCTATTGGGAAACACCTCATCCTTTTGTTTCTCATCTGTGTCACTTACCCTTTTTATACAATGGGATTTTCATCACTCATCAGCATGATCTTAGGAAACTTAGTTACGATTTTTTATGGGAGCTTTGTTGGCGGCCTCTTATATACCACATTTAAAACACAATCATTTGTTGTGAGTTTGATACCGATTTGGGTTGTCTTTGTGACCTTCTTAATGTTCAGGGTTTATTCCTAAAAACCCCTTATTTTGCTAAAGTTTATATAAAAAAAGCCTGCCCCAAAGGACAGGCTTTAAAATTAAATTAATCTTATAGTATCGGAACGATAAGTAAAGCGACGATATTGATAATTTTAATCAAAGGGTTAATCGCTGGACCTGCTGTATCCTTATATGGATCACCCACAGTATCACCTGTCACTGAAGCCTTGTGTGCTTCCGATCCTTTACCACCATGATTACCATCTTCGATGTGTTTCTTAGCGTTATCCCAAGCACCGCCACCTGTACACATTGAAATTGCAACAAATAAACCAGTCACTATGGTTCCCATGAGTAAACCACCTAGCGCTTGAGGCCCTAAATAAATACCTACGACAACTGGAACCGCAACCGGAAGAATTGAAGGCACAACCATCTCTTTAATTGCTGAGGCTGTTAATAAATCAACAGCTTTTGCATAATCTGGTTTACCTTTACCTGTCATAATGCCTTTGATTGTTTTGAATTGACGTCTGACTTCTTCAACTACTGAAGCTGCAGCTCGCCCAACCGCTTCCATCGCCATCGCAGCAAATAAGAAAGGAATAAGACCACCAATGAATAAACCAATAATCACCATCGGCTCACTTAAGTCAAAGTTTGTCATGATGTTGTAGGATTCAAGTTTATATGTGTAATCAGCAAACAGAACTAGAGCAGCAAGTCCTGCTGAACCAATGGCATATCCTTTAGTAACAGCTTTTGTTGTGTTACCAACAGCATCTAATGGATCAGTAATATCACGCACTTTTTGCGGCAGTCCAGCCATTTCAGCAATACCACCTGCGTTATCTGTAATAGGACCGTAAGCATCAAGTGCAACAATAATTCCTGCCATACTCAACATCGATGTTGCTGCGATTGCAACACCATAAAGTCCTGCAAGTTCATAAGAAGTGAAGATAGCTGCACAAACTGAAATTACTGGTAACGCAGTCGATTTCATTGAAACTCCGATACCTGCAATAATATTTGTTGCATGCCCAGTTTCAGAAGCTTTAGCCACATGTTGGACAGGCTTATATTCTGTACCAGTGTAATATTCAGTAATAAATACAAGTAATGCAGTTAAAACTAAACCAACTGCAGCTGAACCAAATAATGCGGTTGCTGAAAAAACTTGATCATTGATTTTAATGCCCTCAGGGAACATCTGAACACTTACATAATAAAATGCAATCGCTGACAGAATACCTGCAACTGCAAGCCCACGGTAAAGCGCCGGCATCACATTTGTCATTTTCTTATTCGCTTTAACAAAAACACAACCAATAATTGAAGCAATAATTGAAACCGCACCTAACATTAGTGGGTATAGAACACCATTGATGCTAGAGACCATTAAAGAACCAAGCACCATTGTGGCAATGATAGTAACTGCATAAGTTTCAAATAAGTCTGCTGCCATACCTGCACAGTCACCAACGTTGTCTCCAACATTGTCTGCAATGACAGCTGGGTTTCTTGGGTCATCTTCTGGTATCCCTGCTTCAACCTTACCAACTAAGTCAGCACCTACATCAGCGCCTTTAGTAAAAATCCCGCCACCTAAACGAGCAAAGATTGAGATGAGAGATGATCCAAAAGCTAGACCAATCAGTGGGTTTAAAGCCTCAGTAGTTGTGAGCGACTCACCACCTAAATATAGATAAAAACCTGCCACTCCTAATAAGCCTAGACCTACGACCAACATACCAGTAATAGCACCACCTTTAAAAGCAACATCAAATGCTTGCGGTAAACCCTTTGTAGCAGCTTGAGCTGTTTTTACATTTGCTCGAACAGAGACATTCATGCCAATAAAGCCACATAAGCCAGATAGAATTGCACCAATAGCAAAACCAATCGCAGTATTGCAATCAATAAAATAATAAATAAGGACGGCCAATACAATACCAACCACGCCAATGGTTTTGTATTGTCTTGTTAAGTAAGCTGCTGCTCCATCTTGAATGGCGCCCGCAATTGCTTTCATTTTTTTGTTGCCCGCAGGTAAATTTATAATCCATCTGGACATAACTAAACCGTAAATGACAGCAAGAATGGCTGCACCTATCGCTATGTTAATTACAGGGTAATCGACTAATGACATATATCCTCCATGTGTTTTTTTGATAATCAAGTCTTATATAAGACTTGAAAAAAATAATGCGTAATTATAACTGTTTTAAGAGAAGGTTCAATGAAAAAATTAATTAAAATATTGAGTGAGATCAAGCGTTAACTTGCTAATTAAGTATCATCATAATTCCAATAGATATTAGTAATAAGCCGAATAATCTTTTGATGAGCAAATCATCTAGTTTTAAAAGCCATCCAGCTGATAATTTTATGAATATGAGACTGGGTAGCGTTAAGAACAAAATCGCTGGCATATAAATAAATCCAAACGTTATATCATTAGATAAACTTGAATATATTGAACTCGTATATATTGAGAGAGATGCACCAAGGCCTATAAAGAAACCTAAAACACTAGCCGTTCCAATGGCAAGTTTAGGAGGCATATTGCTTTTAATAAAAAATGGTACAAAAAGGGTAGCGCCACCAATACCTACAACCCCTGATATCACTGAAAAAAGAAAACTAATGATATTTGAAATCCATCGATTGGGAAGTATCTGTTTTTTTAATATAACTTCGTGTTTATATAATTTATAAGCAATAAAGAATGTATATAAAATAAAAAAATACTTTAAAAATTCACTTGGAATATTTTTAATAAAGAATCCAATAAAAAGTGAACCTGCAACTAATCCTGGTATAAATTTTTTAATAATCTCATAATTAACATTATTATTTTTGCTATGTGCATAGGCTGCCACAGCACCTGTAATAACCATTGATGCCAAGGAAGTACTAATACCAATGACAATTGCTTCATCAAATGGCAAGTTAGAAAAATAGATGAGGCAGTAGGTCACCACTGGCACAATCATCAACCCACCGCCCAGTCCAAATAGTCCTGCAGCAATTCCAATAAAAATACCTGAAAATATAAAAATGATAATTTCTAACATTTTTTAAATTATTTTTTTCTTTTGAATAAGCTGTTGATAATATTTTTCAAGGGTGAGTCACTCATGTCTTTTTTTATTTTTTGTAAAGATTGATTAGCAGTTGTTGGAATTTCTCTCACCTCCCTTTTTGGATTTTTTGGATGATGAATGGACACACTTATTTTTATTCTTTTGATATTATTTTCTAATTGATCACTAGCGTTAATTTCTTCTATTAGTTGCAAGTTTGATAATTTAATTTGCGATGCAACTGCGCTGCTAATTACCTCAATAAATAAAGTGTGATTGATTAAATTAATTGAGCAAACTTTATTTTTGAATTTTCGATTTAAGTGATTGGATAAAATTTTTTTTAAGAAATCATGCTCCTTTCTCTTTGCATTAAATTCAGAAAAATTTTGACCATGTAATAACTTTTTTATAGGTTCCATACTATAATGCTACATTATTTTGAGTAATAGAATAATTAACTATTAAAGATGAAAATACTGTTCCTTAATAAAAATGCCAAGAAACCAAAAAGTTTGAGCTTTTACTCGTTATCTATATTAATAGCACTAATTTTTTCGATCGGTTTTTTATCAGCATTTTATTTCTTAAAGAATCAGCATAAACAGGAAACTATGGGCCTTGATCTTGTGTCTGTGAAAGGAGATAAGCGGGGTTTATCAACGCAAGAGTTGGAGCTTTATATAAGCCAAATTGGTGAGCTAAATGCACGTATAATGCAGCTTGATTCTCAGTCGGAGAGAATTCAAGAAATAATGAAAAGCCAAATCTTAGGTAAAGATAAACTACCGGATTTGAAAGAAAAAAAAGATAAAAATGTGGGCGGGCCGTTTATAAATGATAATCTGAGCACAAATGATATCCATAAAGCTTTAAGTTTCTTACTTGAAAAAGTTGAAAAAAGAGAAATGTTTTATAATAAGAAAGAGGCACTTCTTTTAAAGCATTCGGTTCTTAAAGAAACTCTGCCAACACTTTATCCGGTGGATGTCCCATATACCTCTTCAAGTTTTGGTTGGAGGCGAGATCCATTTTTGGGGATAAGAGCATTCCATAAAGGCCTTGACTTCAGTGCTGCACATGGTGAAAAAATAAGATCAACCGGTGCTGGAATGGTGACCATGGTAGGCAAAGGTAAAAACTATGGAAATTTTTTGAAGATAAAGCATGGCGACGGACTTGAAACTCGTTACGCACATTGCTCAAAAATTTTAGTGAAAAAAGGAGATATTGTAGAGAAGAATCAAGTAATAGCTCTAGTAGGTAATACAGGTCGCTCAACTGGACCACATTTACATTATGAAATTAGATTGAATGGAAGAGCTCTTGATCCAAGACAGTATTTAAAAAGATAATTTATGTTAAAGAATATATTAGGTAGTATTTTTGGAACCCGAAACGATCGATTAATTGGTAACTATAAAAAACTAGTTACCAAAATCAATGCGCTTGAAAAAGATACTCAAAAGTTAAAAGATTCTGAATTTCCAAAAAAGACAGATGAATTTAAAGAGCGTTTAAAAAAAGGTGAATCCATTGACAGTATGCTTGTTGAGGTTTTCGCTCTTGTGAGGGAGGCGGGTGTCAGATCTCTCGGAATGAGGCACTTTGATGAACAATTAATCGGGGGCATGGTTTTAAATGATAATAAAATCTCCGAAATGCGAACAGGTGAAGGAAAAACGCTTGTTGCAACCCTTCCTGTTTATCTCAACGCATTATTAGGTGAAGGGGTTCACGTTGTTACAGTAAACGATTACCTTGCGAAACGTGATGCTGAGTGGATGGGCAAACTCTATAATTTTTTAGGTCTCTCAGTAGGTACGAATCTCTCAAGAATGGCACCGGAAGATAAAAAGAAGGCTTATAACTCTGATATAACTTACGGCACCAATAATGAATTTGGTTTTGATTATTTACGAGATAATATGGTCTACGCTGCTTCTGAGAGAGTCCAAAGACCGCTTAATTTTGCTGTCGTAGATGAGGTTGATTCAATTTTAATTGATGAGGCAAGAACTCCATTAATTATTTCAGGGCAAGCAGAAGATAATATAGATTTATATAAAAAAATTGATGCTATCGTTCCTCAGCTAAAGAAACAAGATAAACCTGACAGCGAAGGTGATTTTTGGCTTGATGAAAAATCAAATCAGGCTGTATTGTCAGATAATGGCCATATCAATATTGAAAAAATTCTTGTTAAAGCTGGAATTTTAGAAAAAGATTCTAATCTTTATGATGCCGCTAATATAAACTTACTTCACCATATTAATTCATCCTTAAGGGCACATTATTTATTTATCAAAGACAAAGACTATGTGGTGGCAGATGGAGCCGTAACCATTGTTGATGAATTTACAGGAAGAATGATGCCTGGGAGAAGATGGGGAGATGGTCTTCATCAAGCAATAGAGGCAAAAGAAAAAGTTGCTATCCAAAAAGAGAACCAGACTTTGGCTGGTATTACCTTTCAAAATTACTTCAGGATGTATAAGAAGCTTTGTGGTATGACTGGTACCGCGGACACAGAGGCAGAAGAGTTTAACTCTATTTATGGACTAGAGACTGTAGTTATCCCACCTCATTTACCAACTGTCAGAAAAGATAATATTGATAAAATTTATCGTACTTCAGAAGAAAGATACCTTGCCGTATTGGATGATATTAAAGCTTGTGCTGAAAAATCTCAGCCTGTTTTAGTTGGAACAACATCAATTGAAAATTCAGAATTAATATCTAAGCTACTTAATAAGTCAAAATTAAAACATCAAGTTCTAAATGCAAAACAACACGAGAAAGAAGCCAATATAATTGTTCAGGCAGGACAGCCAGGCATGATTACAATTGCAACGAATATGGCTGGGCGAGGAACTGATATTGTGTTGGGTGGAAACATTGAACCTGAGGTTGAAAAAATAAAAGAGAACAGTAAGCTAAATTCGACACAGCAAGATAAAAAAATCAAAGAGCTAAAAGCCTCTTGGGAAAATTTACATCAGCAAGTATTAGATGCTGGAGGTTTACATATTATCGGTACTGAGCGACATGAATCAAGGAGGGTCGATAATCAATTAAGGGGTCGGTCAGGTAGGCAGGGTGATCCAGGATCAAGTTCTTTTTACCTCTCGCTTGAGGATTCACTCTTAAGAATCTTTGCATCCGAGCGAGTCTCATCCATTATGGAAAAACTAAATATGCCTAAAGGTGAGGCAATAGAACACCCATGGGTAAATAAATCAATTGAAGGCGCACAAAGAAAAGTTGAGGCTAGAAATTTTGATATACGTAAACAATTATTAGAATTTGATGACGTTCCAAGCAACCAAAGAAAAGTTATTTATGAACAAAGAAATGAGATACTAGACAGTACCAGCATGAAAGATACTGTGACAAGAATCAGAGATGATGTCATTTCTCAAACGATCTATGATTACATGCCTCCTGAAAGTATAGAAGAACAATGGGATTTACCTGCTTTAGAAAATAAATTGCAAGGAGAGTACAACCTTAAAATTGATATTAAAGGTTGGCTAAAAAAAGAACCTAATTTAGCCATCGATGAAATTGTAAAAAGGGTTAATGAGATTGCTAATAAAACTTACGCGGAAAAAGAAAAATTAGCAGGCGCAGAAGCACTTCATCATTTTGAGAGATCTGCTATGCTTCAAATTATTGATCATCAATGGCGATCGCACTTATCGAGTTTAGATCAACTAAGACAAGGTATTGGTCTGAGAGCTTATGGCCAAAAAGATCCAAAACAGGAATTTAAGAAAGAGGCTTTTGCACTTTTTGAAGCGCTGCTTGAATCTATAAAGTATGAAACCACCCGCGTTTTAATGCTTGTTCAAGTAAAAAATGAAAAAGATGCATCATCAATAGATCAGAAAAATTCTAATCAGGTTAAAAATGCTCAAGTCAACGATGCGGCACAAGATATAAAAGTGAAACCAAGCTCTGATGACCAATTTAATGGCAATATGTATCAAGGCAGAAAGGTCGGAAGAAATGAGTTATGTCCATGTGGGAGTGGAAAAAAGTTTAAATATTGTCATGGTGCTTTGAAGTAATGAGTGATGAAAAAGAATTTAGTACACCATGCATAGGTGTCTGCCAATATGACAATGAAGATATTTGTCGAGGTTGTTTCAGAACGCTTGATGAAATATCAAATTGGGCTCTGATGACAGAAAAAGAAAGAAAAGAAATCATGCAAAAATTAAATGAGAGAGCAGAGTCTTTATTTTAAAAGCGTTTTATTTTTATACTCACATAAATTTTCTATTACACATCCATTACATTGAGGATTTAATGCTTTACAGGTATATCTCCCATGCAAAATAAGAAGATGGTGAGCATCATTTAAAAATTCTTTAGGTATTAATTTAGTCAGTTTCTTCTCAACGGCAAGGGGAGTTTTAGCCTTAGCTATATTTATTCTATTAGCCAATCTAAAGATATGTGTATCAACTGCAATTACAGGTTTTTTAAATAATGTATTTAAAATGACATTGGCTGTTTTTCTCCCAACTCCCGGAAGACTCTCAAGTTTATCTCGGTTATCGGGTACCTCACTATTAAATTTTTCATACAATATTAAGCTTGTTGCTTGAATATTTTTTGCTTTATTTTTGTATAACCCGATAGAATTTATCAATTTTTCAATCGTACTTATTTTTAACTTACTCAAAGATAGAGGTGTATTGGCAACTTCAAATAAATTTTTTGTGACTTTATTCACAGCAATATCAGTTGTTTGTGCAGAAAGTATGACTGAAATTAGCAATTCAAATGAAGAGTGATAAATTAATTCGGTTGTTGGATTGGGTATATGTTTTTTTAGAAGACTAAAGATTTCACTTCTTTTGTTTATATTCATCGGCTATGTAAAAAATTAATCTGATATTTTAAATTACTATAATTTCTTTATCCTTGCCATCGCTTTTTGAATAGCAAGTTTTTTTTCTTCACTTGTCACACGGTTAGCCTTAAGTTCACTTTTTTTTCTTTCAATGCGTTCGTTTTTAAATTCATATCTTTTACGAGCTATAAAAGATTTTTTAGTTTGGATTGATTCATCATGTTGAATATCTAAAGGAACCATCTTAATGCAATCTACCGGACAAGGATCAATACACAACTCACATCCAGTACATTCTTCTTTGATAACAGTATGCATACTTTTACTTGCACCTAAAATTGCATCTACAGGGCAGGCAGTGATACAAAGTGTACAGCCAATACACTGTTCCTCTTCTATGACTGCTAACTCTTTAGGCTTTATAACGCCATGTTTTTCATTGAGGGGTTTATAGGCAACTTTTAATAATCGAGCAATTTTTAAAATACCATTTTTACCACCAGGAGGACATTGATTGATATCTGCTTTTCCCTCAGAAATAGCTTTAGCATAGGGAGCACATCCAGAAAATTCACATTTTCCACATTGGGTTTGCGGGAGTAAAGCATTTATTTTTTCAGCTAGATTATTTTGCATAATAAAATGATAATAGTTTTTTCTGACAAATGCATTGCATCAGTTAAATTATATTTAACGTATAATTACAATTTCAAATCAATATAAATTCAGGATGAATTAAAAAAACATATGGAAGAGTGGCAGGAAGGGGAAGTTGTCGAAAATATAAAATGGACAAAGAATCTAGCTTCTCTAAAAATTAAAGCAAAAATAAATTTGCATCAAGCTGGGCAATTTACAAGAATTGGTTTGAATATTAAAGATGAATTAGTTACACGATCATATTCATACGCAAGCGCACCTCAAGATGATTTGCTTGAAATCATTTACGTCAATGTTTCAAATGGCACTCTCTCACCCAAACTTCATGAGCTTAAAATTGGTGATAAAGTCTATGTGATGAAACAGGCAATTGGATATTTTACGCTTGATGAAATTCCCGATGGAAAAAACTTATGGATGTTGGCAACAGGAACTGCATTGGGTGTTTTTTTAGCTATGTTAAAAACTTCATTACCATGGCAGAGATTTGAAAAAATCATTCTTATTCATAGCGTTAGATATTCAGAAGAACTTATATATCAGGATCTTATTGAGGAGTTGAAGCAATCACATCCAGATCAATTGATTTATATCAGTGCTGTAACAAGATTTAAGGTTGAAGGATCCTATAACAATAGGATTACAAAAGGCCTTTTAACAAGAGAATTTGAAAATCATACCCAAATTAAGATTGATGAGGATTCACAATTCATGATTTGTGGTAATCCAGAAATGATAAAGGAAACAACAGAAATACTTAAAGGCTTTGGTTTAGTTAAAAATAGAAGAGCAAAACCTGGCAATATTACTGTTGAAAGATACTGGGTTTAGTATTTAAAATTTTACAAACAACATAAAGTTACATCTTTGAATATATCGGACCACTTCCCCCTTCGGGCGGTACCCAATTAATATTTTGTTTTGGATCCTTGATATCGCATGTTTTGCAATGAATACAGTTCTGACTATTAATTTGCAATTTGATTGAGTCACTTTCTTTAATTATTTCATAAACACCTGCTGGGCAATATCTTTGTTCAGGTGAATTATATTTCGGATAGTTATATTTTGTAGGTATATCTTGATCAATAATTTTAAGATGACATGGTTGATTAGCTTCATGCCCAATGTTGCTTAGACTGATTGAATTTAATTTATCAAATGTATAGATGCCATCTGGCTTTGGGTAGTTAATTGGTTTAGCATTTTTGATATCTACAAGAGTTTCATGATCAGCTTTTTTGTGCCGAAGTGTCCACGGAAAGAAAATTTTAAAAGATGCCAGCCACATCTCAATGCCCCCAAAAAACATTCCAAGTTTTGTTCCAAATTGAGATAAAAGCGGTTTGATATTTCTTACCGCATAAAGATCATTCCAAATCCATGAATTTTTAATTTTTTCTGGGTATGAAGTGAGTAACCTATTTTTAATTTCAATAGGATTATTGATTGCATATACAACAGCTTCAGCAGCTAATATCCCTGATTTCATAGCGTTATGAGTGCCCTTGATTCTTGGAACGTTAACCATACCTGCGCTACAACCCATAAATAATCCACCAGGAAAAATTAACTCTGCCCAAGATTGAATACCACCCTCATTAATTGCCCTCGCTCCATAACTTAACCTTTCCGCTCCAGATAGCAATTTTTTAATTTTGGGGTGAGTTTTAAATTGTTGAAATTCATCGAATGGTGATAAGTAGGGGTTTGAATAATCTAGATGAACCACAAAACCAAGGGAGATCAAATTTTCACCATAATGGTAAACAAAGGAACCTCCTCCAGTATCATCTTTTAATGGCCAACCCATACTATGTTCCACTAGACCGGGGTTATGCATATCATTTTTGACACGCCATATCTCTTTAAATCCAAGTCCATATTTTTGTGGATCACTTTTATCTCGCAAAGAAAGTTTTTTTTCTATCTGTTTTGTAATTGACCCTCTAGTGCCCTCAGCAACTAAAGAATATTTCGCATGTATTTCTATGCCAGGAACAAAGTTATTTGTTTCATTTCCATTAGCATCCCTTCCCATATCCCCTGTTAAAATACCAATTAACTCATTTTTATTATTAAATAAAGGTTCTTGTGCTGTAAATCCTGGATAAATCTCGACACCAAGATTTTCCGCTTCCTTCGAAAGCCAATTACTCAAATCACCTAAACTAATAATGTAATTATCCTTATTGCTCATTAAGGGCGGCATCAAGAAATGAGGAATAGAAAGATTTTTTTTCTTACTAAAAAAATTAAAAATATCTTTTTTAACTTTTGTCTTAAGTGGGGCCCCTTTTGCTTGCCATTCAGGGAATAGTTCATTTAAAGCAACAGGGTCAACAACAGCTCCTGATAAAATATGAGACCCAATTTCTACCCCTTTTTCAACCAAACAAACGGATATCTCTTTCCTTTCTTTTTTTGCGAGTTGTTTAATTTTGATAGCCGCAGTGAGACCTGATGGACCACCACCTATAATTAGCACATCGTACTCCATTAAATCTCTTTTAGTCATTTTTTAAACTCATATTATCAATGGTAAATTAATCTGGTCGCTTTTTGTTAAACCTGTTGTCATATCTGTACACATTTTTAAAAATTGTTTGACCCCATTTGTTTGATATTTATCCTTTGACCATAAAAAATAAAAATAACGATCTAATTTTATGTTTTTAACGTCAAGCTCAACTAAAGCACCTGATTTTAATTCATCTTTAAGTGCAAGACGTGAAATACAACCAATGCCTACGCTTGATTCTACTGCACGTTTAATAGCTTCAGTATGTTCTAATTCTAGTTTAATTTTTATACGATGTTGTTCTTTCTTAAAAACATGATCAAATGTTTCCCTAGTACCAGAGCCTTTTTCTCGCAGGACCCATGATTCTTCAAATAAATCATCGGTAGAAATATTATTCATTTTACTTAAAGGATGCTCAGGCGCACTAAATATAACCAGCTCATCAGCAATCCAACATTTTATTTTTAGGTTGGGATGATCACAATCTCCCTCAATCATGCCAAGATCTAATTCATGATTCACAACCTTTTTAATAATGGCTTTTGTATTATGCACTTGTAACTTAATGCTACTCTCAGGAAAATCCTGCAGAAATTTAGCAACTAATATATTGGTAAGATAGTTTCCAATAGTTAAAGTTGCTCCTATATGCATATCTCCGGAAACTGCAAAACCAGAAAGTTCTGACTCAATTTCGTTTGCTCTATCTATCAGCTCTATCGCTTGAGGTAATAATTTTTTCCCAGCATCATTAATACATAATGATTTCCCAACGCGGTCAAATAATTTAATACCAAACTGTTTTTCAAGTTCCCCTAAAGCTGTACTTGTTGCAGATTGTGATAAACACAAAAAATCTGCTGCTTTTGAGACATTTTCTAGTCTACTAATGGCTACAAATATTTCTAGTTGTCTTAATGTGTATCGCATAATTTTGTAATGAGTTTTACTTATCTATTTTACTGATATATTATACATACAATCAATAGGATAAAATTATTTCAGGCTGTATAATCTGCCATGTTCAATTTTTTAAAATCTAAGTTAAATGAAGATATTAGTTGCAGTCAAAAGGGTGCAAGATTACAACGTTAAAGTCAGACCTAAAAGTGATGGTTCTGATGTAGATATTGAGGGTATCAAAATGGGAATCAACCCTTTTGATGAAAATGCTCTTGAAGAAGCACTGAGAATAAAAGAAAAAATTCAAGATACAGAGATTTCTGTTGTTTCTATTGGGGATGAAAAAAATCATGATGTTTTGAGGCATGGTCTTGCTATGGGTGCAGATCGAGCGATATTAGTTAAGAGTGAAGAGCAACTTCAACCGTTAGGTGTGGCTAAAGTTTTAAAAGGGTTGGTTGAAAAAGAAAAACCTGATTTAGTGTTACTTGGTAAATTAGCTCTCGATAGTGATGCAGGACAAACTGGCCCAATGTTAGCGGGGTTACTTAATTACCCACAAGGAACATTTGTTTCAAAAATTGAAATTAGCAACAACGTACTTTCAATTACCCGAGAAATTGATGGTGGCACTAACGTTTTAGAGATGAATTTGCCAGCAGTCTTGACTGCTGATTTAAGACTAAATGAACCAAGGTTTGTGAAATTACCAAACTTGATGATGGCAAGAAAGAAAAAAATTGAAGAAATCAGTGTATCTGAGTTATCTAAAGATACTCAAACAAATCACCAATTGCTTGGGGTAACCATTCCACCATCAAGGAAAGAAGGCATTAGAGTAAAAGATGTGAGAGAGCTATTGGAAAAATTAAAAGATAAAGAAGGGATAGAGCTATAAATAACAAGCAAAAGATTCTAGTTATTGCCGAGCATAATGAGTCGGAGCTGAATGATTCTGTATTAAAAGTTATTACAGCTGCAAATTATTTTGACGGTGAGGTTGATATCCTTTTGATGGGTAAAAATACGGAAAAAGTCTCTAAGAGTGCTGCAAAAATCAAGAGCATAAATAGAGTGATTAGGATTGATGGAGATCACTTAGAACACTTACTAGCTGAAGATGCCGCCAAGATACTAGAGGATTTAAGTAAAAATTATGGTGTAATTTTAGCCGCTCATACATGGTTTAGTAGAAATTTTTTACCTAGATTAGCCGCAATTTTAAATGTATCTCTAATTACCGATATTTTAAAAATTGAAAAAAATAATATATACACCAGAGCGATATATGCAGGAAATGTACATGCAAAAATTCAAAGCAAAGATGCAATTCAATTACTAACAATACATACAAGCATTTTTGATGCTGCTTCAAAAGAGGGGGGAGACGCTGAAATTATTATAAATGATGCACCTCCAGCTATGAATTTAGCAACTTGGAAATCTGAAAAAATCAATAAATCAGATAGGCCTTCATTAACTGATGCTAAGGTTGTTATTTCAGGTGGCCGATCTCTTGGAAGTGAAGAAAATTTTAATAAAGTTTTATCACCCTTGGTTGATAAGATAGGAGCTGCGCTTGGCGCAACAAGAGCTGCAGTAGATGCAGGATATGCACCTAATGAGATACAAGTTGGTCAAACTGGTGTTGTAGTAGCACCTGATTTATATTTTGCAGTTGGTGTTTCCGGTGCAAATCAGCATATATATGGTATGAAAGATAGTAGAGTTGTTGTTGCAATAAATAATGATCCTGATGCCACTATTTTTCAGTTTGCAGATTACGGTTTAGTTGCTGACTTGTTTGATGCCATTCCAGAAATCAACAGTCTTGTTTAATAGAAAAATTTTAGAGAAAGTGGCTACACATGAGTAACAATAGTAAATATTCAATAGAGAAAGTTTTAAGCGTCCATCATTGGAACGATACACTTTTTAGTTTTAAAACAACTCGTCAAGATGGACTTAGATTTGAAAATGGACAATTTGTCATGATTGGTCTTGAAGTGGATGGAAGGCCCCTTGCTCGAGCTTATAGTGTTGCAAGTCCAAACTATGATGAGCATCTAGAATTTTTGAGTATTAAAGTGCAAGATGGTCCGCTGACTTCAAGATTGCAGCATATTAAGGTAGGAGATGAGCTGCTTGTAAGTAGAAAGCCAACAGGAACCCTTGTAATTCATGACCTTAAGCCTGGAAAAAATCTTTATTTATTTTCTACAGGAACAGGGTTGGCTCCATACATGAGCTTGATTCAAGATATCGAAGTTTATGATAGATTTGAAAAGGTTGTTCTGGTTCACGGCGTAAGAAAAATAAATGACCTAGCTTATAAAGATTTTATAGAAAATGATTTACCAAAAAATGAATTCTTTGGTGAGGAAATTAAAAATAAATTGATTTATTATCCAACTGTTACGCGTGAACCATTTAAAAATGAAGGTCGACTTACAGACTTAATTAAATCAGGTAAATTATTTATAGATATTGGTTTAGAAAAAATGAATCCAAAAGATGATAGAGCCATGATATGTGGGAGCCCTGAAATGTTAAAAGATACGCAAGACCTTTTAGATTCAATGAATTTTAATGTTTCACCTCGAATTGGTGAGCCTGGCGATTACGTCATCGAACACGCTTTTGTTGAAAAATAAAATATTTACTTTTTTCAAATCAAAATTATTACGATTTCCACGAATTATCCTTTTTTCATAAATAAAAAAAGATAATTTTCACCTGTAATTTAAGGGCTAAAGTGATTATAATTGCAACAAACTGTTAATTTTATGGTTATTTAAATTTATTTAGTTTTTTTACTGACTGTTAAGAGAATAATTTAGGAAAAATATGTTTCAAGGAAGTATGGTAGCTATTGTTACTCCAATGAATGCTGATGGCTCATTGGATATCAAAAGCTTTAAAAGCCTTCTGGACTATCATATAGAATCCAAAAGTGATGGGGTGGTTGTAGTTGGAACAAGTGGTGAAGCGCCTACTATTGATTTTGATGAGCATACTTTTCTTATAAAGGAAGCAGTAAATCATATTAAGGGCAAAATACCTGTTATAGCTGGCTCTGGGGCAAACTCAACCAAAGAAGCAATCTTCCTAACAGAGAAATCAAAAGAATTAGGTGCAGATGCCTGTTTACTTATCACGCCATATTATAATAAACCTAACCAAAGGGGGATGTATGAGCATTTTAAAGCCATAAATGACAATGTTGATATACCTCAAATTCTTTATAATGTGCCGTGTCGAACGGGTGTTGATATTGATAATCAAACGGTAGAAGATCTTAGTAAGCTTAAAAATATTATTGGAATTAAAGATGCAACAGGAGAAATAGACCGTATTGATTACTTGAAAAATAAAGTAAATAAAAATTTCTTATTCCTTAGTGGTGATGACACAAGTTTTCTAGATTACATGCATCATGGAGGTGCTGGAACTATATCTGTAACAGCTAATATAAGACCTGATTTGATGCATGATATTTGTGAAAAAATGCTTAACCAACAATTTGAGGATGCAAAAAAAATTAACAATAAATTAGAGCTTTTACATAAAGCGATGTTTGTTGAATCCAATCCAATTCCTGTTAAGTGGTTATTGAGCCATTTAGGAAAAATAAATTCAAAGATAAGACTTCCACTAGTCACGCTAGATGAAAAATATCATCAAAATTTAATTGATGCTTACGAGGCTTCTTTATGAGAAAGCTTATTGGCTTGCCAATTTTAGCTTTAATACTTTGTTCCTGTTCATTTAAACCTGTGACGGATAAGTTCAATGAAGTGACTGCCCCAGACTATGTGAATTCTTCAAAAAATGAAAAATTACAGATTCCTCCTGACCTATCTGAATATGAATCATCAGATGCTTACACCGTACCAGGGGCAGCTACTTCTTATACTGATTTTGAAAATCAAAGAGCAAGAAAGATAGAAAAAGTTGAGCTTTTGAAAGATCCTGATGGAATTAAATTAGTCAAGTCTGGTAATTACAGATGGCTCATTGTAGATAAAAGCCCTGATAAGATTTGGCCTCATATGGAAGATTTTTGGTATGAACAAGGCTTCAATATGAAAAAGATGAACCGAAGATTGGGTGTGATGGAGACAGAGTGGACAGTCCCAGAAGATATAGAGGGCGAATTAAGTATTGGGGAAACAATGGATGTGTGGCTAGCATCACTTACAGGTTCAGATGAAAAAACTAAATTTCGGACAAGGCTTGAAAAAGGTTCTCAAAAAAATACCACAGAAATATTTATATCTCATCGTAAGAAAGAGGGGGTTAGTTCAGCAGGTATAGAAGCAATTAAGCGAGCTAGACAAGGAACCTATGACCCATCCACAGTTTATCAAATACCTGAGTATATATCTGATGATGAACCAAAGAAACCAGTTTTGCCAGGTGACTCTGAATTAACAGAAACGGATATTGAGGTTAATGCAGAGATTATGCGAAGATTGTTAGTTTTTTTAGGGTTACAAGATTTAGATGCAGAAAAAAGAATTGAAAAACCGCAAATTATTGTTAAAGCGCAGTTGATAAAAAATGATGACGGTACTTCTATTGAGTTAGATGATCCTTTTGATCGTTCGTGGAGAAGGGTTTCCATAGCGCTTGATATGATAGGTTTCTTAACAGAGGACAGAGATAGAAGTAAGGGTTTATATTATGTCACTTATACAGATCTAGATATTGGAGAAGCTGACAAAAAAGCTAAAGAAGAAGAAGGGTGGTTAGATGCAATCGATTTTTGGAGTGATGATGAAGAAGAGGATGGCTTTGATTTAGAGGATAAGGTTAAGGGTGAAAATCAAGATGGCGATATAAGGAAAAAGGGTCGAAGAGGTAAAAAGAAAGAAGATAATGAACCTTTAGAAGTGGATAGCGCTAGAGTTCTTAACAAAGGAGGAGCGAATAAAAATGAAGGCCCAGGTTATAGCTTTGATTTAGACTGTTTATTTAGTGATGAATGTGAAAAGGAACCTGAGGCTCAAAGTTACCTCATAAAATTAAATGAGTCAGATAAAGGTACCGATTTAATAATTGTAAACCCTGACGGAACCAAAAATAATTCTCCAACGGCAGACTCAATCTTAAATATTTTGTATGATTATCTGAAATGATAAATTTTTGTTCTCTGGGAAGTGGTAGCTCTGGTAATTCATTTATTGTTAAAAATAATCAGACTATTTTAATGATTGATTGTGGATTTGGTTTAAAAGAAACGATTGATAGATTAGAGAAATATGAAATCAATCCTAATAAGATATCTGCGATATTACTGACTCACGAACATGAAGATCATATCAAGGGAGCATTCAGTTTAGCGAACAAGTTTGAAATTCCAATTTACCTTAGTCATGGTACTTATCAGATGAGTCGCAAAAAAATCAATGATGGATATAAAATAAAATTTGAAATAATTAAAAATTTTAAGTCTTTTAAGATTGATAGCATTGATGTTTCTCCAATACCAGTGCCACATGATGCCAGAGAACCATTTCAATATCGATTTGATTACAAAGGCAAGAGTTTAGCAATCATTACAGATTTAGGTAAAATCACTAAACATATCATTGAAAAGTTAGCAGGAATAAATCTCTTAGTGCTTGAATTTAATCATGACGAAATAATGTTAAAGAACTCTGATTATCCTGATTCATTAAAAAAAAGAATTAATGGTCATCAAGGACACCTTGAAAATAAAGAATCATTAAAGCTTTTAAACTCAATTAATCATACAGATTTAAATAGAGTGGTTGCAGCGCACCTTAGTGAAAAAAATAATGATATTGAGTTAGTCAAAAAATTAATTTTTGAGATAGTAGATAAAGAAGAATCTAATGTTGATGTAATTGATCAAGATTTTGGATTGGAATGGGTGTCAACGTAGGTTATTTTAATTAAAGTTATGTATAAGTTTATAAGATTTTTTTTATTTCTATTCAATCCTGAATTATCACATCATATTTCTATGAAAGCTTTAAAGCTTGCATGTTTTTTTGGTTTAATTAAAAATAATATAAACCCAAATCCTACAAATATCATGGGCCTAACATTTCCTAATAAAGTAGGACTTGCTGCTGGCTTAGATAAAAATGCAGAATATATTACCCCGCTTTCAAAGCTTGGATTTGGTTTTATTGAAGTGGGAACAGTGACACCTAGGAGTCAACCAGGGAACCCAAAACCACGTTCTTTTAGATTAATTAAACATGAAGGTATTATAAATAGATTTGGTTTTAATAATGTGGGTATAGATCAATTCATTAAGAATATAAAGAAATCAAACTTTAAAGGAATCTTAGGTGTAAATATTGGTAAAAATTTCGATACTCCCATAAATAAAGCAGTGGACGACTATTTGATATGTTTTAGAAAGGCTTATCCATATGCAAGCTATATATCAATTAATATATCTTCACCTAACACCAAAAATTTACGAACATTGCAAGATAACAAAAATCTTGAAATATTATTAAAAGCGATAAATCGTGAACAAAACCTTTTAACTAAAAAGTTTAAAAAAAGAGTACCTTACGTAGTTAAAATTTCACCTGATAATTCAAATAAACAACTTGATTTAATTGTTAAATTATTATTCAAATATCAAGTTGATGGAGTAATTGCGACAAATACTACAATCGATAAAAAGACAATCGAATCATCAAAATTTTCTAAAGAGGATGGAGGATTATCAGGAGCACCACTGAATAAAAAGTCTACAAGGACAATTCAGTATCTTAATAAAATTTTAAAGGGGAAAATTCCTATCATTGGTGTTGGTGGAATTATGAAGGGGCAAGACGGTATTGAAAAAATAAAAAATGGTGCTTCACTAATACAAGTATATTCTGGTTTGATTTATAAGGGACCTAGGCTTATCCATGAATTATGTGAAGCAACTAGATAGATCAGCACAAAAAAAACCCTTCCTTTTTTCTTATAGAAGATGTCCTTATGCCATGAGAGCGCGGATGAGCTTATCAATTAATGGTATAGAATTTGATGTTTATGAGATTTCTTTAAGGGATAAACCAAAAGAAATGTTAGAACTGAGTCCTAAAGGTACCGTACCAGTTTTAATTTATAAAGATTTAATTTTAGATGAGAGTCTAGATATTATGAATTGGGCTAAAGAAAATAATAATGTATCTTTAAAAATTAATTCAGTAGATTATGATTTGGAAAAAAAAATAATTGAAATCAATGATGGTGAATTCAAAGAAAAACTAGATCTTTATAAATACACGAGTCATCAAGAAAGTGAGTTAAAAGAGAAATATAGGTATTATTGTGAAGGCTTTATTAAGACACTTGATTTAAGGTTAAAAAATCAAGATTATCTCTTATCAAATAATCTGGGTTATTTAGATATCGCAATTTTCCCATTCATAAGACAGTTTATAAATGTTGACTTAAATTGGTTTGAAGATAGTTCTTATGAAAATTTGAAAGTATGGATTGAAAAAATAAGTAAAAGTGAATTATTTAAAAAAATAATGCAGAAGCCAAAATATTAAACAGAGGCCTTTTCATCCTCTTTAATATTGAGAACAATCTCTTCATTTTTGTTTACATCAATTTCAACTTCACCACCATTTGTTAATTTACCAAATAAAAGTTCATCAGCTAAAGCTTTTCTGATTGTGTCTTGTATAAGTCTTGCCATAGGTCTTGCACCCATTTGCTCATCAAAACCTGATTTGGCAAGGTAATTTTTTAAATCTTGCGTGAATGATGCATCCACCTTCTTATCATGCAATTGTGTCTCTAGTTGAATTAAAAACTTGTCTACTACCTTTAAAATTATTTCATTATTAAGTGATGTGAATGAAACGGTAGCGTCTAGTCTATTTCTAAACTCAGGAGAGAAAACTTTTTTAATCTCAGAATTTTCATCTCCTGTATTTTTTGTTTGTGTAAAACCAAAATTTGATTTTGATAAAACTTCAGCACCTGCATTAGTTGTCATGATAATTGTAACGTTGCGGAAGTCTGTCTTACGTCCATTGCTGTCAGTTAAAATTCCATTGTCCATAACTTGAAGAAGAATATTAAATATTTCAGGATTTGCTTTTTCAATTTCGTCTAACAAAAGAACTGAATAAGGATTTTTATTCACTTGCTCTGTGAGAATACCACCTTGATCATAACCAACATATCCTGGAGGCGCTCCTATAAGTTTTGATACTGAATGTCTTTCCATATACTCACTCATATCAATCCTGATTAATTCAATACCAAGTGTGTAGGCAAGTTGTCTAGCGACCTCTGTCTTACCAACACCAGTTGGTCCGCTAAATAAGAAACTACCAATAGGCCTATCTATTGGACCTATTCCACTTCTCGACATTTTTATAGCATTAGAGAGAGTTTCGATCGCTTTGTCTTGTCCAAATATGACTGCTTTTAAATCTCTTTCAAGGTTTTTTAATGAGTTTCTATCATCTTTATTTATATTTTTTGCAGGAATCCTAGCAATCTTTGAAATAACATCTTCTATTTCTTTTGTCCCAATATTTTTCTTTTGTTTGTTCTTGGGTAAGATTCTTTGTGCTGCCCCAGCTTCATCAATAATATCAATCGCCTTATCAGGTAATCGGCGATCATTTAAAAATTTAGCAGATAATTCTGCTGCACTTACTAGTGCATTATTTGTAAATTTAACGCTATGATGATTTTCAAAATGAGTTTTTAAACCCTTAAGAATCTCGATAGTATTTTTTATGGTTGGCTCTTCAACATCTATTTTCTGAAATCGTCTGGTTAAAGCATGATCCTTTTCAAAAACTGATCTAAATTCCTGATATGTTGTCGCACCAATACATTTAATATTTCCTCTAGCTAGCGCGGGTTTTAGTATATTTGAAGCATCGAGTGTACCTCCACTTGCGGAACCAGCACCAATAATTGTATGGATTTCATCGATAAATAAGATTGAGTTCTTTTGTTCTCCTAACTGTTTTATAACTAGCTTTAATCTTTGTTCAAAATCACCACGATATTTTGTTCCAGCTATGAGAGCTCCTAAATCTAAAGAGTAAATAGTCATATTTTCTAAAACTGTAGGTATATTTTTATCAACAATTTTTTTTGCTAAGCCCTCTGCAATAGCCGTTTTGCCAACACCCGCATCGCCTACAAGCAAAGGATTATTTTTTCTTCTTCTGCATAGAATTTGAACAACTCTCTCAACTTCATTTTCTCTTCCAATCAGAGGATCTATCTTGCCTTCGCTGACAAGTTTGTTGAGGTTTACTGTGTATGTTTCTAAACCTTTATTTGTTTTTGTTTCTGTACTTGATGTCTCATGGCTTGGCTCTTTTTGATTATTCTCAGTTGTCTTAGCGATACCGTGAGCTATAAAGTTTACAACATCTAATCTAGCTATTCCCTGTTGATGAAGAAAATAAACTGCATGTGAATCTTTTTCACCAAAAATTGCTACTAATACATTTGCGCCTGTAACTTCCTTTTTTCCAGAGGATTGAACATGAAGCATTGCTCTTTGAATTACTCTTTGGAATCCTAATGTAGGTTGAGTATCTACATCATCTTTACCAGAAACTTTTGGCGTATGTTCTTCAATATGCCCAACAATATCTTCTCTGAGCTTTTCAAGATTAGCTCCGCAAGAATTTAAGACTTCTGAAGCAGAGGGGTTATCAAGCATAGCAAGTAGCAAATGCTCAACCGTAATTAACTCGTGACGCTTTTGTCTTGCGTCCATAAATGCCATGTGTAAACTAACTTCTAATTCTTGTGCAATCATAATTTAACTATATCTTTTCTATAATACATTGCAAGGGGTGTTGTGACTCTTTTGATAAATTTAATACTTGATTCATTTTTGTCTCAGCAATTTCTAAAGGATATATGCCACAAATTCCAATTCCTTCTGTATGTATTTGGAGCATGATTTTTGTAGCTTCATCATGAGTCTTACCAAATACTTTTTGTATGACCTCAACAACAAATTCCATCGGTGTATAGTCATCATTTAGGAGTATGACTTTGTATTTCTTAGGAAGTTTCGGTTTAAGTTGAGATTTTCTCTCTACTATCTCTTCAAGTTCATTTGGTGAGGTGTTCATTTAAATTTTAATACTTTATTTATAAATTTTAACTTTTTTAATTGTTTGTTCAAAAATATTAATAATTTCAAATCTGTTTTCATGCATCTTGAAGCTTGTATTTGTTTCAGGAATATTCTCTAAAAACTCTATTATAAGACCACTAATGGTAATTGGACCGTCGGTAGGCAGCTTCAAGTTCAATTTTTTGTTTAGGTCTCTTATAGATATTGCCCCATCAACAATCCAGCCATCTGTTTCTGTAATAATTTTAGAAAGTTTTGATGGTATATCTGTATTAAATTCACCAATAATTTCTTCAAGAAGATCCTCAAGTGAAACTAAGCCTAAAAAATCACCATGTTCATTTACAATAAACCCTTTTTTTTCTTGATTATCCTGGAAATACTGAATCTGTTTATATATGGTCGTTCCAGATGGAATAAAGTAAGGCGGATCTAAAAATTCAATTAACTTTTTATGTGTTATTTTATTTTTATCTTCTTTGATAATAAAGGTTAATATTTTTTTTGAATCAATTACACCCTTTATTTCATCATTGTCTTTCACTACAATTTGTCTGTAATTAGTGTTGGTTACTTTTTCTAAAATTTCGTCAATTGGTTGTTTAATTTGGACCGCTTCCACATTAGTGTGCGGCATCATTACTTCGTCAATTGTTACTTTATTTAAATCAATTAAATTTAAAAATATAGATTTATTTTTTTGCGGAATAAATGTTCCAGATTCACTAATGATGCTTTTTAGCTCATCCATATTTATTAAGTCATTTTGATTAAAGTTTGTTTTGATATTTACAAGCTTTAAAAAACCTAAAACAAAAAAATTAAGGAACAAAACAATAGGATAAAAGATTCTTAACAAAGGATAAAGAATAAAACTACAAAAAGGAGCCAATTTTTCTGGGTGTGCTGCTCCAATTACCTTAGGCGATATCTCACTAAAAATAACAATCATAAAGGTGGTAACAATTGTTCCAACAAAGATAATGCTTTCTTGGGTGCCGAAAAACTCTACTACTATAAGTGTTACTAGTGCTGCTGCTGCAGCATTTGCAAAGTTATTACAAAGCAAAATAACACTTAGAAGTTTGTCAGTTTCATTGAGTAATTTGATTGCAAGTTTTGCTCCAACATTGCCTTGTTTACTCATATGTTTTAAGCGATATCTATTTACTGACATCAAACTAGTTTCAGAAATTGCAAAGAATGCGGAAAGCACAAGAAGAACAGCTAATAAACCAAGCTGAAAATTTATATTAAAATCCATATTTAAATTATTTATTTTTCTGGATTAACATCCACAACGGCGAGATTAGATTGGTTGGTACCCAATAAAATTGCTAAGGGGCAGCCTACCATAATGGAGGAATAAATCCCAAATAAAATTCCAATTGTCAGTGCGATTGAAAAATTATGTAAAATTTCTCCACCAAAAATTAGCATGCATATCACAACAGTTTGAGTTGATAAGTGCGTCATGATAGTTCTAGACATAGTTCGTGTAATAGCATTATTCACTACTTCAATAACTGATGACTTTCTCATATTTCTAAAATTTTCTCTTACACGATCGAAAACAACTACTGACTCATTTACCGAATAGCCCAAAACAGCCAAAACAGCTGCCAATACAGTTAAATTAAATTCCCATTGAAATAAAGCAAAAAAGCCTAAGATAATTACTACATCATGCATGTTGGCTACAATAGCTGCAATAGCGAATCTCCATTCAAACCTGAGCCATAAGTAAAGCATAATACCAATGGCAACAAATAGAATTGCTAAAGCACCATCCTCATAGAGTTCGTCTCCAACCTGTGAGCCAACTGATTCAACCCTCTCAATTGTAACAGCTGGATCAGATTTTTTTAATATTAAGGTTATTTTTTCTGATAAGTCAGCAAGCGATAAATTTTCCACAACAGGAAGTCGAATAAGGACATCGTTACTTGTTCCAAAGTTTTGTACTTGTGCTTCTGGTAAATCAATTTTCTTAAGTGAAGTACGAATTTCCTCTAAGTTTGCCGTTTGCGGATAACTTACCTCCATCAGAGTACCACCAGTGAAATCAACCCCAAGATTTAATCCACGAAATATTAAAAATAAGATTGAAGCAATAAAAATTGAGGTTGAGATGATTGCTGAAATTTTTCTAAATTTCATGAATGGGATATCTGTTTTTACTCTAAAAAATTCCATATTTTAATTATTATTTACCTTAAAAATTTCACCTATAGAGATTTTTTTAATTGTCCTTCTATTGCCATAGGCATAATTCACAACCCCTCTAGAAACAAAAATTGCACTATAAACTGATGTTAAAATTCCGAGAACAAGAACTACAGCAAAGCCTTTGATTGGGCCTGAGCCAAACATAAATAATGCTAAGCCAGCAATCATAGTAGTAATATTTGAGTCAAGAATTGTTCCCCATGCTTTATCGTATCCTTGGCTTATACTTTTTTGAGGGGGCATACCATTTCTGATCTCATCTCTTATACGTTCATTAATTAGTACATTTGCATCAATTGCCATACCAATAGTGATTGCAATAGCAGCAAGTCCTGGAAGTGTTAATGTTGCTTGAAGAGCAGATAATAAAGCAGTTAAAAACAATAAGTTAACCGTTAATCCAATGACTGATACAACGCCAAAAAACATGTAATAAGCAATCATTAAAATTACAATAGCAGTGAATCCCCAAATAGTTGAATTAACACCGCGGGCAATATTTTCTTTACCCATACTTGGCCCAACTGTTCTTTCTTCTACTATTTCCATTGGAACTGAAAGTGATCCAGCTCTTAAAAGTAAGGCAATATCAGTTGACTCTTGGGCATTTGACATACCAGTAATCATGACATTCCCCCCTCCGATTTCACTTTTAATTTTTGGTGCCGTAATTACTTCTGTATAGTTTTTTTCAATAAGAATTAACGCAATTCTTTTACCTACGTTAGCTCTCGTAATATCTTTGAAAATATTTGTACCGACTGAGTCCAGATCAAGGTATACCACAGATTGCCCAGTCATTTGATCTACTCCAGGTGATGCATCCTCAAGCCTTTCCCCAGTTAAGATTACCTCTTTTTTAACTAAAATGGGATTTTCATCACGGTCATAATAAAGTTCTGTACCGGGGGGTAACTGACCATTTTCAGCTTTTTCTATCGTTGAAGGATCTGACCTTTCTTCATCAACCATTCTCATTTCTAAAATAGCTGTTCTACCTATAATCTCTTTTGCTTTAGCTGTATCTTGAACCCCTGGCAATTGAACTACGATTCGATCTTTACCCTGTTGTTGAATGATTGGCTCTGCGACCCCGAGCTCGTTTACTCGATTATGTAAAGTCTCCAGATTTTGTTTGAGAGCAAAATTGACATTTTCTTCATCTGTATATTGATTGTTTTTAACTTTTAAGATGTATTCATTATTATTTTTAATCTCAGAAAAATCAAATGCTTCTGTTTCTTTCGCAGGAGTATTGCCACCAAATATAGACCTTCCTGACCCCTGACTCCTAATAATATTTTTTGCATCATTAAGTGAGTCTTCAGATCTAAATTTTAATTGAACGTAGTTATTAATTACTTTTGAATCATAATATTTGATATTTTCTTCCTGAAGAGATTTTCTTACATTAACTAAAAAACTATCGTTCTTTTTTTCAGATAATTTTGATAAATCTAGCTGCATAAGAAAATGTACACCACCTCTGAGGTCAAGTCCTAAATACATAGGCAAAGCACCTAAATCCGATAGCCAGCTGGGAGAGTTTGATATGAGATTTAGGGCAACAACATATTTTTTACCCAGTTTTTTTTCAACAACTTGCTTTGCATTTAATTGATCGCCTGCGTCTTTAAATTTGACTTTAATGTCAGTATTCTCAAAAGTAATACCAAGATTTTCTATGTTAGCTTCTTCAAGCGAAGACTCTACTAATTTAAGCGTTGATGACTCAATTGGTTCGCCAGCTTTTACAGGCATTACCTGAATAGCAAAAGACTCACCATAAAAGTTTGGTGTGACATATAGAAAACTTAATCCTATAGATAAAAGGATTACTATATATTTCCAGCTAGCGTATTGGTTCATTTAAATTAATAATAACAATCTATATTGATTTAATTGTTCCCTTAGGAAGAAGGGCTTGGACTGCTTGTTTTTGTATTTTAATTTCTGAATTTGAATTCACTTCAATAATTAGGAATTGATCATTTAATTTAGTAATTTTACCTAAAATTCCCCCATTTGTTGCAACCTCGTCTCCAACTTTTAATGCTGCTAACATTGCTTTTACTTTTTTTGCTTGCGCCATTTGTGGCCTAATAAGCATAAAGTAAAATAAAACAAAAATAATGATGAATGGTAAGAATCCAGAAATTGCTTCGTTCACAGTTAATTTTCCTTAAAAAAACATGATTTTATCATAAGAAAGGGCTCTATTCATTAACCTTCCTTCTTTTTATAAAAGCGTTTTTAAAGCTTTTAAAGTTGTTAGTTTCAATAGCCTGATGAGCTTCAATCATCATGTTTTTATAAAAATGTAAATTGTGGATAGTATTTAATCTGGAGACAAGCATTTCGCCAATTTTATAAAGATGATGAAGATAAGATTTTGAAAAATTTTGGCAAGTGTAGCATTCACATTCAGTATCAATCGGATCTAAATCATTTTTATATTTAGCATTTTTTAATTTTACATCACCATAACGTGTAAACAACATACCATTTCTTGCATTTCTAGTTGGCATGACACAATCAAACATGTCAATTCCATTTTCTATAGCATTCAGAATATCTTCAGGCGTACCAACGCCCATAAGGTATCGAGGCTTCTCTTTAGGCATCTTAGGACCAATAAAGCTAGTAATTTTTTCCATCTCAATTTTTGGCTCACCTACAGAAAGACCGCCAATGGCATAACCATCAAATCCTATTTCGGTGAGTTTTTTTAAGGAGTCCTCTCTTAGATCTGGGTACATCCCCCCTTGGATAATTCCAAACAATGCATTTTGACTTTGATTATTTTGATTAAAAGTGACTTTACTTCTATAAGCCCAATCTTTGCTGAGCATCATTGATTTTTTAGCTTCCTCGTAAGTCGCTGGGAAAGGTGTACACTCATCAAAAATCATTGCTATATCAGAATTGAGAATTTTTTGAATTTCAATCGATTCCTCTGGGCCCATAAATTTTTCGTCTCCATTGATTGGTGAGCGAAAAGTCACTCCAGCTTCTGAGATTTTTCTCATTTTTCCAAGACTCCACACTTGAAATCCACCGGAGTCAGTTAATATTGGTTTATTCCAGCTGATAAAATTGTGAAGTCCCTTATTTTTCTTAATTACATCTAGCCCAGGGCGCAACCAAAGATGAAAAGTATTTCCAAGTATTATTTCAAAATTTGCTTCTTCCAACTCTTTTGGGGCTAATGATTTTACTGCGCCATAAGTCCCAACTGGCATAAATACTGGAGTATGAATATCCCCATGAGAGGTTTTTAAGATTCCAGTTCGAGAATGTCCATCTTGATTTTTTAATTCAAATTCCATAAGTGCTCGAGTAAGCAAAAAAATTAGAATAGGTATTATAAAATATTAATAAGTTTAAAACGATGATTATTACTTGATTGTAGGATAAAATTAAATGCAGCGATGAAATTAAAAATTAAAAATAACAAAAGAGATATTTTGGGGAAAAAAGGCTTTTACCTTTTACCGAATATCTTTACCACAGCTTCTTTATTTGCAGGTTTTTATGCCATAGTGCAAGCGATGAATGGTTCATTTGACCATTCCGCAATTGCAATTTTTATTGCTCTTATTTTGGATGGTCTTGATGGAAGAGTTGCTAGACTTACTAACACAGAAAGTGATTTTGGTGCTGAATATGATAGCTTGTCTGATATGGTGTCTTTTGGCGCTGCACCAGCTTTGGTAATTTATGTTTGGGCTCTAAACCCTTTGGGTAAACTAGGTTGGATTGTTGCATTTATATATTGCGCTTGTGCTGCATTCAGATTAGCTCGATTTAATGTGAAATTAGATATTGAAAATAAAAAATATTTTTCAGGGTTACCTTCACCTGCAGCTGCGACATTACTCGCAAGTTTCATATGGATATCTTTTGACAATGGGATTAATGGTGACGATATATTCTTAGGTTTTTTCCAAATGCAATGGTTTGCTTTAGTGCTTACATTTTTTACAGCATTAGCAATGGCATCTGACTTAAAATATTATAGTGGTAAAAATTTAAATTTTAGAAAGAGCCAACCTTTTATTGCGATTTTAATCATTGTCATTATTTTTGGTATCATTTCTCATAATCCAGCAGAAATTGTTTTTCTAATCGCACTTCTGTATGCATTATCTGGACCATATAGTTATTTGCAATCAAAAAAGCTTTCAAATTATATTGATTTTTAAAATAAAAAAATGAATGAATTAATCATATTCGATACAACACTTCGTGATGGAGAGCAGAGTCCGGGCGCCTCTATGACTCAAGAGGAAAAATTGAGAATAGCGAAGCAGCTTGAAAAATTAGGTGTAAATGTCATTGAAGCAGGATTTGCTGCTGCAAGTCCCGGAGACTTTAGTGCTATCAATGCAATCTCAAAAATTATTGACCAGTCAACAGTTTGCTCATTAGCAAGGGCACTTCAAAGTGATATTGAAAAAGCAGGGCAAGCTGTCTCTCCTGCAAAAAATAGAAGAATCCATACCTTTATCGCAACAAGTAAAATTCATATGGAAAACAAGTTAAGGATGAGCCCTGATCAGGTTTTAAAAAGAGGGGTAGAGGCTGTGAAGTGGGCATTAGAATTTACTGATGATGTTGAATTTTCAGCTGAGGACGCAGTAAGATCAGATGTAAATTTTTTAATTGAAATCTTTGATGCTGTCATTAAGGCAGGCGCAAAAACCATCAACGTCCCTGATACTGTTGGCTACTCAATTCCTAATAGCTGGGGCAGCTTGATAAATGAATTAATTAAAAAGGTACCAAACTCACAAAGTGTCGTATGGTCTACACATTGTCATAATGATTTAGGAATGGCAGTTGCAAATTCTTTATCTGCAGTACAAAACGGGGCAAGGCAAGTAGAGTGCACTATCAATGGGTTAGGAGAAAGAGCGGGTAATGCAAGTCTTGAAGAAATTGTTATGTCTATTAAAACAAGAAAAGATATTTTTAATCTGGAAACTAAAATCAATACTGAGCAAATTGTGACTACATCAAAATTAGTCTCAAATATCACGGGTTATCCAGTCCAACCAAATAAAGCAATCGTTGGCGCAAATGCTTTTGCACACGAATCTGGTATCCACCAAGATGGTGTTTTAAAGCATCGTGAAACATATGAAATTATGAGGGCACAGGATGTAGGTTGGGGTGCAAATAAAATTTCTCTAGGAAAATTATCTGGTAGGAATGCATTTAAAAATAGGTTAGAAGAATTAGGTATTGAAATAGATTCAGACGAAGTTTTAAATTCAACTTTTGAAAGATTTAAGGTGCTGGCTGATAAAAAATCTGAAATTTATGATGAAGATATTCATGCACTTGTCACAGAGGAATTTGTTTCTGGTGCTGTTGATAGATACAAACTTGTTTCATTAAAGTCTTTTACTGATACCCAAAAAAAACCTTTTGCGGATATAGAGATATCTGTAGATGGAGAAGTAAAGCATGCAAAAGCAGAAGGAGGAGGGCCAGTTGACGCAACCTTTAAAGCGATTGAGTGCATTGTTAAATCTAATACAGAGCTCTTACTTTATTCTGTAAATAATATAACTTCTGGCACAGATTCAAAAGGACAAGTAACCGTTCGACTAGCCAAAGGGGGTAGGGTTGTGAATGGCTTGGGTTCTGATACCGATATTGTGATCGCTTCCTCAATGGCTTATTTGAATGCTTTAAATAAACTTGTCTCTAAATCTGAAAGAGCTCACCCTCAGGTTTAAGATATATTCCTATGAACCTTGCAATATTCGATCTTGATAACACTCTTTTAAATGGAGATTCAGATTACAACTGGGGAGTGTATCTTGTTAAAAGAGGTTTTCTTGATGAAGAAGTATATAAAGCACAGAATCAAAAATTTTTTAGAGAATATCAAGAAGGTAAGTTAGATATATTTGCATTTGCTGAATTTCAATTTCGATTTTTAAAAAATAATAAAAGAAAATTTTTAAATGAGGTCCTGTCAGATTTTATTGATGAAATAATCAAGCCTATGATATTAAGCAAAGCTTTGGATCTTGTAAATCAGCATAAAGAATCAGGGGATAAATTACTAATCATAACGGCTACCAATAGTTTTATCACTAAGCCCATTGGCGAGCTTTTTGGAATTGATGAACTGATAGGCACTGATCCAGAGGAACATTTAGGAGAATTTACAGGAAAAGTCAAAGGAATACCTTCATTCAAGGAGGGAAAGGTTTCCAGGTTATATGGGTGGCTTGGCGGGCAAAATTTAAAATTAACAGACTTTAAAAAAACATTCTTCTACAGTGACTCTCATAATGATTTGGCTCTTCTTGAAGAGGTAACCAACCCCGTTGTAGTCAATGGTGACGAGATTCTTATAAAAAAAGCAAAAGAAAAAAATTGGCCCACTCTTAATCTAAAGTGATTTTTAACTTAGAAGAATTTCTACTACAAACTTCGTTCCTAAGTAGGCAAGTAATAAGAAAATAAAAGCTAACAATGAAATGATAATTGATTTCTTACCTCGCCATCCAAACTGAACTCTTCCAAATAAAACTAATGCATATGCAAGCCAAGCTAAAATAGTAAAGATAGTCTTGTGATTCCAATCAAGGGGTTGGTTGAATAAGTAATTTGAAAAAAATAAGCCTGAAAACAAAGTAAAGGACAAAAAAGCAAAACCAGTCCAGTATATTTGGAACAGCTTTGTTTCAATAACCAGAAGTGGTTCACTACTTGAGATAATTGATGAATTTTTATTTTCGGCATGCAAACTCTTTTCAAATAAAAGAAGAAACAATGAAAAAATTGATCCAAAAGCAAGTAAACCATAACCTAGCAAGGCAATAATAATGTGGATGCTTGCAGAGACTGAATAGTGATAAATAAATTGATGGTCAGGTTGAATGAGTGGAAAAACTGTAACAATAATTAATGCAGGTATTAAAGTAAATATTTCTAGCCCTTGATATTTTGACTTAATATTTAATAACAGAAACAAAGCTACGATAATCCAACTCAATAATATCGTTGAGTTTGCAAAACTTAAATCTACTCCTTGATTAAAAATATAATTATTAATCAACGCAGCATGCGTTATCAAGCCAATAGTAACAAGGATATTACTATTTTTGATAATCTTTATATTTGATAGCGCTGTAAAACATGGAATCAAATATAAAATCAACGTCACTAGATAGAGGGTTACATTCATTTTAATATTTTAATAATGTATTAAACACAATTATAATGTAAATAACAATTATTCATCAATTAGCAAAACCCTAAGACTATTATGCTTGAAAATTTAACGGAAAAATTACAATCGGTTATTAAAACGATCCGTGGACAATCGCGTTTCACAGAAGAAAATATTAGTGATGCTATGCGAGAAGTACGTATTGCCCTTATTGAGGCAGATGTAGCAATCCCTGTTGTTAAATATTTCATAGATCAAGTAAAAGAGAAGGCTTTGGGTGCTGAGGTATTACAAAGTGTTTCTCCAGGGCAAGCAATTATTAAAATTGTTCAAGATGAACTTACAAGTTTGATGGGGAGTGACAATGCTGAGTTAAATATTGCTACAAAACCTCCTGCAATTATATTAATGGCAGGTTTGCAAGGTTCAGGAAAAACAACTACAGCGGCCAAACTTGCAAAAATACTAAAAGAGGATAAGAAAAAAGTTTTACTTGTGAGTGCTGATGTTTATAGGCCAGCAGCTATAGAGCAATTAAAAACATTAGCAGATTCATTGGAAATTGAATGTTTTGATTCAACAGTCAAGGACAAGCCAAAAAATATTGCATCCTCTGTCTTAAGCTACGCAAAAAAACATTATTTTGACGTTATTATTTTTGATACGGCTGGTCGTTTGGGTATCGATGAATTAATGATGAAGGAAATAAAAGAATTACATAAAATACTCAGTCCAATTGAAACACTGTTTGTAGTTGATGCCATGCAAGGTCAGGATGCAGTGAATACTGCAAAAGCATTTGGTGATGCTCTCCCATTAACAGGAATTGTATTAACTAAGCTAGATGGAGATTCTAGAGGTGGTGCTGCATTATCAGTAAGACATGTCACAGGTAAGCCAATTAAGTATATTGGCGTAAGTGAAAAAGTCACTGGTTTAGAGGTTTTTCATCCCGATCGAATTTCTTCCAGAATTTTAGGCATGGGAGATATTGTTGGGCTTGTTGAAGAAGCTCAAAAAAATGTAGATATCAAAGAAGCAGAAAAAATTGCAGATAAAGTAAAGTCTGGAAAAAACTTTGATTTAGATGATTTTAAAAATCAAATTGGGCAGATGAAAAAAATGGGAGGCGTTGGTGCGATGATGGACAAACTTCCATCACAATTGGCTGGAAATGCTGCAAAGATAGATCCTGAGGAAGGTGACAAATCAATGATGCAAATTGAGGCAATTATCAACTCAATGACTAAGCTCGAAAAAACAAACCCAGAAATTATTAAAGCTAAAAGAAAAATTAGAATTGCAAATGGGTCTGGAGTGAGAGTTCAGGATGTGAATCGTCTTTTGAAACAATTTGAAGAAATGCAAAAAATGATGAAAATGTTTTCAAAGGGTGGCATAGGTAAAATGATGAGAGGGCTTGCAGGTAAGATCCCCGGAATAAATTAAATAATGTTAAGAGATTTACTTAACTGAATTAATCATATTATTTGTTGTCTGTTAGTTTACTTTTAAAATTTACTTAGTAAATATTATTGACCCAACATTGTTAATGTTGGATAATTCATGCTTCGTTTCGGGGAGTTAGCTCAGCTGGTAGAGCACCGGACTTTTAATCCGTTGGTCACGCGTTCGATCCGCGTACTCCCTACCATCAATTTTAAAAAACATCTTTTTATCTGGACTAAAAAAAATTTATATTGAATTAAGTTAGCTTTATGCCATCCTATTAAAATGAATGGCTTTAAAAAAATATTCTTTGCTGTCTTTTTCTTATTCCCATCATATTTATTTGCTTATCCTCCTCAGTCAGAACTATTTGGACTAAGTGAGTCCATGACTCATATTTGGGTAACCTTTAAAGATGGTGTAACAGGAACGGGTTCCGGAATTGTTGTAAAAAAAAATCATGTAGCGACCAACTGTCATGTTTTGGCAGATTCTCGTGGAGTTAATGCAGTTAAGTATTTCAAAACTTATATCCCGATAGCAGTTTATGCAGACTGGGAAAACGATTTATGTATTCTAAAGTTTGATGATTTACCCCTCCCTCCCGTTACTCTCGGTAACTCTGACGATTTAAATTATGAAGATAAAGTATTTGCTTTAACATTTCCAAATGATAACCCAATTCCGCTTCCATCATATGGACATGTAAAAGCACTTTATCCGTTTAAAGGTGGAAATATTATTAGAACTTCTGCCTCATTTACGTTGGGTTCAAGTGGTGGCGCACTTTTTGATTTGGATTTTAATTTAATCGGCCTAACTACTTTTAAAAGTCCTGGAAAGCGATTTGGAAATTTTTACTGTATTCCAGCAGAGTGGATAGAAAAACTCTTGTTAGAAGAGCCACAAAATAATTTAGTGAGCTCAGGTGTCCCTTTTTGGAGCTTGCCTGATATAGATAAACCATTTTTTATGCAAATTATTATGCCAATGGAAAAGAAACAATGGCAGAAAATGTTAGATATTGCAAAGAGCTGGACGCAAGCGGATGAGGATAGTGCAGATGCATGGTATTACCTTGGTTATGCTAAATCAAAAATGGGCAGTTTAGATTATGCAAAGTTGTTCCTAAATCAAGCCTTTAAGCTCAATAATCATCATCTAGAGTCCTTGGTGGAATTATATGAAATTTCAGTTTTGCAGAACAACCCAAGTGAATCACAACGAATTTTAGATTTGATAAGTGGTATTAATGCCGAAAGAGCAGACTATATTTTAAAAAATTCTTAATTTTTTTTGGCGCGCCCGAGAAGATTCGAACTCCTGACCCCTTGGTTCGAAGCCAAGTACTCTATCCAGCTGAGCTACGGGCGCATGTTCTTTGCATTAAACATTTTTATTTTATTAGTTGGCGCGCCCGAGAAGATTCGAACTCCTGACCCCTTGGTTCGTAGCCAAGTACTCTATCCAGCTGAGCTACGGGCGCATCAGAGACATTATATATTAAAAAAAATTACAAATTAATTAACCGGCAGGGTTAATGTAGGACCTGATTCTTGGATCTCACCTGATTGTAACGAAGCTATTTGATTTAAAAGCATAAATGTATATTTAGAGGAGATGTCTGAATCTCCTATGTAAAACCAGTAGTCTCTATAGAACACTTTTACAGCAGCATTTTTTGGTTCACCCTTCATAGATTGAATGGTAATTAAATCTCCCGTGATAAGTTTCCAGTCGAAATTTGTGCCGTCTGCATTTTTAGTTTGTTGAACAACACCTTGAGTCACGTGCTCCTCAGGAACTTCAATACCATGACTTAAGAAAAATTGTATGCCTGCTAGAGATCTAAAATCAATTTGAATTGCAGAACGATCTTCTTCAGTTTCTAACTCTGCAAAGATAGGATAAATATTAGATTTGCCATCTAGCCTCATGATTTCCATCAAATTTCTAACTTCTGGTTTATTGAGTGAACTTTTTCTAAAATATAAGGCAAGCTGTTTTTTCTCATCTGTTTTGACAATGTATCCAAACTGCAGATCATTTCTTTCAACTGCTGCCATTGCTTTTAGAAATTCATTAAATCTTCTATAGCTTGGGGCAATTTCAGGAGATGGTCCAGATGCCGAATGGGCATTATCCAGGCCATTGATATTATTAACGACCAAGTTAAGGATTCGATCTAAACTCCAACCTGACCTAGATAAAAGCATCAACATATCGGTATCAACTGGGCTTAAAACCTTCTTAATAAAGTCACCACCCTTAAGTGGTAGATAGGTGATGGTTGGTTTTTCAGTATATCTGGCTGCACCGCCAATACCCGCATTATTTGCATCAGGGCCGCCATCAAAAATGGTCAAAGCAACGCTACCCCCTCTTTGCCATTCAACAGATGTTGATACACTACTAACTTCTAACACAGATATCGAATCACCATATCTTCTCTTGATTAGATTCAATAGTAATTGTTGATCATTAGTTTGAGAAATTACTTCGTTGAATTCCCCACGCGAGTCTTGAACGCTGTCTGGTCCAATTTGAATGAATTCATCAAAAACTGAACAACCCCCCAAAAGCATTGCAAAAAGGATTGGTAAGAGGTGTACTGTTTTTTTAATCATTTCTCGCACTTAATATTTGAAGACCATATGATAAATTATTTTGCTTAGAATTTGAAGTCTCTTTTAAAATGACACGTATAGCCATGAGGGTTTTTTTTGATATATTTTTGATGCGCTTCCTCGGCAGGAAAAAATTTATCAAAAACATTAATTTCTGTCACTATTTTTGATTCCCAATGACCTGAATCATCTACTTTTTTAATCACTTTTTCAGCTATTTCTTTTTGCTTATCTGAAGTACAAAAAATTGCAGATCTATATTGTGAACCAATATCATTGCCCTGCTGATTTAGAGTGGTTGGATTATGAAATTTAAAAAACTCTAACAGTAAGTCTTCAAAAGAGAGCTGATCATGGTCAAACTTTATCATGATGGTTTCTGCATGTCCTGTTTGCCCTGAAGATACATCTTGATAAGAGACATCATCAATGTGACCCCCTGAAAAACCAACACAAGTTTCATGTATACCATCAATTTGTCCAACCAAATCTTCAAGTCCCCAATAACATCCCCCAGCTAGATATGTTGTTTCTATGTTCACTTTTTTCACCTTATTTAAATATATTGGGTAAGGACATTTTTAAATTAAATAAATTTATATTATATTGAATTAGTTATATATTTTTTTAATTAATAAAAGAAAGGTAAATCTATGTCAGTGTCTATGTATGAAATGTCTGTTCCAATGTTCATCAATATGCTTGAAAACTTGTCATTAATTTTAAAAAAAGCTGAGCGCCATGCCGAGAAAAGAAAAATAGATAAAGAGATTTTTATAAATGCTCGACTCATTGCTGATATGCGACCCTTAACAAGCCAAATTCAAATAGGTACAGATATGATTCGACTTGGTGTTGGTAGATTGGCAAAAGTAAAAGCGCCATCATATAAAGATAACGAAAAAACATTTTCAGAATTAATCAAAAGAATCAGTAAAACGATTACGTTTTTAAAAAAAATAAAGCCAAAAAAAATGGAAGGCTCAGAGGATATGGAAATTAAATTTTCGATCAGAAGTAATGAATTTAAATTTAAATCAGGAAAAGATTATTTAACAAAATGGATGATTCCTCACTTCTTTTTTCATGTGACAACTGCTTATGATATTTTAAGGTCAAACGGGGTAAATATCGGGAAAAGAGACTATATAAAATTTTAATCAAAGGTAAATTAAATTATGAAATCAATTGATAATATATTGAATGCAATCTTAAGTAATTTTTATAATGTAGCTCCATGGTTTCTTCGTTTAGGCTTAGGTATTTCTTTTATATTGCATGGCCTAGGTAAATTTCCTCTGCCGCCACAAAAATTAATCGATTATTTTGGATTCTCATCAGAGCTTGCAAGTTTTGTGGCTATCTCAGAATTGGGAGCGGGTATTTTATTAATACTTGGGGGATTTTTAAAGGGGCATGTTGGCAGTTTAGTCACTCGTTTTGCTGCAGTTGTGATCGTAATTGTAATGGTTTTTGCTTTTGTATTAGCTCATGGCGATTGGTTTATTACCCCAAAACTATTTATGAGTGAGCAAATATTTTTAATAATTATTGGCCTGTATTTTTTTATAAGAGGCAATAACTAACTTTTTTTATTTGATTCAAAATGTGATACCAATCGACTGATCATTACTGCAAGGAATAATACACCCATCATGGCTTCTGTCATTGCCCACATTTTTGCGGTATATGATACAGGTGTAATATCTCCATAACCTAGGGTTGTTAGTGTTGTAAAGCTAAAATAGAGCATATCTATCGAAAGTTTGTTCGTGTGATGATGATTAAATAAAAATGAATCAGGATCTATAAATATAAGGAACATATAGAGCAAATACCAAAATACGCCTATTAAAATATATATTGAAATCGCTCCACTAATAATATGGGCATCTATAATTTTGGTTCTGATAATTTCCTTAAATAATTCAATTATTGTGATGCCTATTATGAGTAATTTTAAAAGGTATTGATAAACACTTTGATTTAAGTCATAAACTATAATATTTACTAAAATCAGTATTAAACTGACAACAGTAATTTTAAAAAGCTTTGTGTTGTGTTTGTGCATAAAAACACTAACAATTAAAATACTAAGGAAGAGAATTTCAAGATTAATTACAGACAATATGCCGTAATCAAAAGCCATAGGTCCTAAAAACATTACTAATATGATTGATGCTAAAAGGTAATGATTTGCATACTTCATAACTTATTTTAGCTTAAAAAGTTCAGCTAAGTAAAAATATTAAATTAACTTAGCTTGTCATCAGCTATATGATATTTGGGATCCTCGATGAGATTAATCTCAACCATACTTTTGGCACTATCAAGGACCTCCATGCAGTCAGAACTGAGATGAACTAAATGTAACTTTTTCCCAATTGATTTGTACCTACTTGCTAAGGCATCAATAGCCATAATTGCACTGTGATCAGCTACTTTTGATTGTTCAAAATCAATAATGACTTCAACAGGATCATCCTTTACTTTAAATAAGTCATTGAAGCTTTTAACGGATGCGAAAAAGAGCGTTCCCTTTAATTTATATACTTTCCAACCTTTTTGATTTTTTGAGGTGGTTACCTCAATAACTTTTGCATGCTCCCATGCAAATACTAAAGCTGAAACAATTACACCAAGAATTACTGCAATTGCTAAATCGGCGATGATAGTAACCCCGCCAACAAGTAATCCAACAAAAATATCTTTTTTTGGCACCTTGCCAAACAACCTAAAACTTCCCCACTCAAATGTTTTTTCTGCAACAACAAACATCACTCCAATAAGTGCAGCTAAAGGAATCATTTCAATCCATTGTGAAAGAAATAAAACAAAAGAAGCTAAAAATATGGCAGTTGCAATTCCTGAAAGACGTCTGACAGCTCCATTATTAATATTAATCATACTTTGCCCAATCATTGCACAACCACCCAT